>OLOS01000031.1_pt1 | contig 160939 bp, 134 predicted proteins | sample 1672631 | NCBI WGS metagenome assembly OLOS01 (sample SAMEA3136707, study PRJEB25190) | human gut metagenome | biome: human gut; feature: human-associated habitat; material: faeces | place: Austria | collected 2013
AAACCAAATTACAACAATATAATCTGGGAATGAATGTGGAAATTTCTAATGTATTTGTTAGGGGACGCATATTGGATAGCATGGAAGCTGATTGTGGGATATTGGATTGGGGGGGGGGCATTGGAACAGCCGAGTTAATGTATATGTGTCTTGTACATTCTTCAGTACACTATTATGCCGCTAAACCAGGACTACGTCTGTACTATGATATATCCCTTTTAAGTCAACAAAATATAAATTGGAATCAAGTATACCGATATGCGGAAGAAGATGGTTATTTGAATAGAGTGGCCGCAAGTGCATATTTTGCTCATGAACGGGTGCATGCGATTGTCCCTGAAGAATTTTATGCCTCCCTAATTGGAACGAATCGACGTTTAAAACGACTTGTGAATTTTATTAATAAAAAGTGGAATGTAGATACTTTGCATACACGCTTTACAATAATTCAAAAAATTTGTATTGAGGCATTTTCTAATGATGAATGTATTGTAAAAACAATATACAAAACGTTGTTTCCAGATTGTTTGTGGATAAGCAGGAAATATCATGGTGACAGTTATCTTAAAAATTGGCTGAAGCATGCGGCATGTTTAATGCATGGTGCAGGATAGGCCATGAAGTAGAAAGGATATTAAGTCAAGTGGAAAAACTGTTCAATTTTTTGGACGAGGATATTTATCGGCTCATGCTCGATATGTCAAGAGAGAAACACACTGAGAAGGAAAATCAGGATATAAGAGAACGATACAGAAAAGTGAATCAAGAGAATCTATTTGTGGGCTGTCGTGAACATGAACTGCATGGTGTGGTGGGCGCTTATGCAAAATCCATGGGGTTACCCCTTACTGCTGAGTGGGAAAAAGCTTTTCTTTTAGAAAAAAGACGGTTGGATTTTTTGAAGCAGACAGCTATCCAGGTCTGTCAGCTTATGGCTGATTATGGAATACCAATGGTTATCCTGAAAAATGGCGGGATTATGATGGATATGATACCAGAAGCAATTAAGTGCCCAATGGAGGATATTGATTCATTAATTAGAAAATCTGATTTTTATAAAGCGCATAATCTATTAATAGAGAATGGTTTCACATTTAAATTTAGAAGTGAATACGAAGCAGAGAAATTAGAAGAAGCATATAGAGATGGTTCTACGGAATACTTCATTACAATGCCTACAGGTGAAAAAATATGGTTTGAATTAGCATGGAGAGCGGTAGCTGGCCGATGGATCCGTCCTGACTTAGAGCCGGATACGGATGGTTTTATTGAACGTTCCCATATAGTGGGAGATACAAAGGTACGCGTTCTTTCTCCAGAGGATAATTTGCTGCAGGTATGTATTCATACGGCAAAGCATTCCTATGTCCGTGCGCCGGGATTGCGGCTGCATATGGATGTGGACCGTATTGTTGCACATACACATATTGATTGGGAGTTATTTTTGAAAAAGGTTAAGGCGGCGCATGTATGTACATCTACATACCTTTCACTGTATATACCGTCAGTTATTCTGCATACACAGATACCGCAGTGGGTGTTGGATGAATTGAGACCTAAAAATATCAAAAGAATAATAAAGTTACTTTCAGAAGCTGGATTGACTCATCCACATGTAAAGAAATTTTCAAAAATAAAGTTCTTCCTATTTCAAACCGCTTTATATGATAAAAAAGAGGATTTGGTTCGTGTGATTTATCCGAGTACGGTATGGATGCAGCGTCGGTATGGATACAAAGGTGATTTTGGATTGATGAAGTGTACTTGCATACGACTGTTAGATTTAGTTGGAATTAGGAAACGGGTAAAAAAATAATTAATCTGTGGAAAAGAAAGGGATTATATGCGAGGTAGATATACTGAGAGCGAGAGACCTATAGGATATAAACTATATACAGTAATAATCACAGTCTTACCCGCAATAAATACCTACAAAAGTCCAATTCCGAATGTGGAACTTGGAACATTTTTGTTATTGGTACTGTTTCTGTTTATGATTTTACATGATAGAAAAATCTATGCGGATAATTTGATATACAAATGGCTTGTTATGCTATATACATTCATGTTTTTCACCATAATTGCATCTTTTAATTCAGAAATATTAGAGACTTCATTATTTTCAGTAACATTTAGATTTTTAAAGATATGCGCAGTAGTGCTAATCGTAATTATTCAGGGAAGGGCATGGTTTGATTATACGATTGCAATTAAAACATTGCAGATATTTAGTTTACTATGTGTAGCATTTATAATAGTACAAAGTTTATTATATTATGGTGCAGGTATTATATTTCATGGTATTTATATCCCGTTAGCCTTTGCTGAAGGGTACTCGGATTACAATTTTGAATATATGTATCGTATCTTATTTAGGCCTACGAGCTTCTTTTTCGAACCTTCACATTTTTGCGCTTATGCATTTGTATATTATGCCTATTTATTATCTGCTAACGCTGAAAAATATAGAAGATTACAATTAGCTATCATGACTTTAGGAATTGTTATGTCAACTTCCGGCACGGGAATTGTATTAATACCAATAACTATATTCATTTCTCTCATACTTAGGTTTTTAATAGGTAATTTATCAACCACACGCAATAGTCTGATGATTGGAACTATTGTTACCATTGCGATTATAATTACACTCAATGTTTATGTAAATTCAGATGTTGGACAAACTGTGCTGCAAAGGTACATTGAGTCAGATGGAACATTGGGAACTGCTACTTTAGGAAGATTGGATAGTGGAGCTTATGAATTGTATAAAAAATTACCTGTATTTCACAAAATAATAGGTACAGGTTTTGGGAACAGGCCATCAACTATTTATTTTTCATCTTTGAATGCAATTCTATATGGGGATGGATTGGTAGGGCTTGTATTGTTGTTTTGGATTATTATATCTTCTTACAGAAAAAGTGAGGTATTTGGAAAGTTGCTTTGTGTTGTTTATATGATTTTAATGGTAGGAACGGGAGTGTTCAATTTTGCAAGTATCGGCTTATATTTTACGTTCATTCATCAAGATATTTATAAATCCATGTCGCATATAGACAAAGTACAGTATTTATGTGAGAGGTAAATGGAATGATTATATTTATAAGTAATTTTGTTAGTCCGCATACAATTCCATTGTGTAATGAAATAGCTAAACAGTATAAAGAAGATTTTTATTTCATTGAAACTATAAAAATGACAAATGAGAGGAGTGGACTTGGGTATGACAAATACAGAGATTTACCCTTTGTTGTTCCGTATGATGAATTCTGCTTAAATCAGATTTACTATCAAAGACTAATTAATAAAGCGGAAGTTGTGCTTGCAAGTTTTGGTTCGATTGATATAAGTATGATAAAAGAGCGGATTAAAAAAAATAGACTATGCTTACTTTTGTCAGAACGCCTTTTTAAAAAAGGAATTGCTAAAATTGTTGATTATAGATTATGGAAGAACATATGCTTTTTTAAATCTATTTACAATAAGAATGTCCATTTATTGTGTATGGGGGCGTATGTCGCAAAGGATTTTCGGTTATGTGGGTTTAATCCTGAGCATATGTGGAAATTCGGATATATAACGGAGAAAAAAGCGGAAAGTTTGAAGGAAATCCTTACGTTCAAAATACATGGGGAAAAGCGAATTTTGTGGGTCGGACGAATGATTTGGTGGAAACGCCCAATGCATATAGTAAAAGCTACAGAAACCCTGCATAGAAAGGGATACAGTTTTTCTTTGGATATTGTTGGAGATGGAAAAAATTTTAAAAAGATAAAAAGCTATATTGAGAAAAATAATATGCAGCAAATTAAAGTTCATGGACTGATGAGAAATGAAGAAGTCCTCAATTTAATGATGAACGCAGATATATTTGTTGCAACAAGTAACCGATTAGAAGGCTGGGGAGCAGTTATCAATGAAGCAGAAAATTGTGCATGTGCCGTTATAGCAAGCAAAGCCATGGGAGCAACAGGCTATTTAATAAAAAATAATATAAATGGTTATTGGTATGATAATACACGGAGAGGATTGACAAAAATATTAGAAAAAGCACTTAATGATTCTAGTCTACTGGAAAAAGGTGTGGCTGGGTATCGTTTTATTACTACAGAATGGAGCCCTCAAAATGCAGCTTGTCGTTTGCTTGAGCTTATTCAAGAACTTCTTCTAAATGATGTGAGCGATTCGAGAAAAGTCGGGCGGATGCAGATATGTGAAAGGGCGTAATTACATGAGCAATAGTTCAGAAATTAATAAGGCAGTTAGATGGTCTTCGATAGCAGAGCTAATGTCAAAATTAGTATCTCCTATCACAAGTATGTTGTTAGCCAGACTTTTGACACCAGGTGCGTTTGGATTAATTGCATCAATCACAATGGTGACCAGTTTTTCTGACTTATTTACAGATGGTGGATGTAATAAATTTATTATTCAACATACCTTTACAGACGAGCAGGACCTTGGGCGCCATGCAACAGTTGGGTTTTGGCTTAACTTGATGATTTCTACAATAATATGGCTGATTTTAGTTTGCTTTCGCATGCATATTGCTAAATTTATAGGCGTATCAGGTTCTGAAAATGCTATCGTGGTTGCAGCCTTATCCTTGTTTATGACTGCGTTCTCCAGTATGCATATGGCATTGTTAAGAAAAAAATTGGATTTTAAACGCCTGTTTAAAATACGAACTGCTGCAACAGTAATAAATTTAGTTGTGTCAGTTGCGCTGGCATTTTGGGGAGCAGGAGTTTGGGCAGTTATTCTCGGAACATTATGCAGGGATTTTACTTATGCTCTTTTATTTAATTTGAAGCCAGTATGGAAGCCGAATTTCTTTTTTGACTTTTCTATACTTAATAATATGTTTTCTTTTAGTGGGTTTACTTTGTTGGAAACTCTTATGACTTGGTTTAAATCTAATGCAGCAATTTTGATTTTATCAGGTATATTTACTCCATTTTATTTAGGGTTGTATAAAACACCAATAACTATAGATAATTCAATAATTGGATTACTGTATTCGGCACTTATTCCTGTACTTTACTCAGGACTTTCTCAGGTTAAAAACCAGAAAAAGGAGTTTGAAAATTTATTATTCAGGATACAGCGGTTAATGGCAATGATAGCATTCCCTATGGCTATGGTTATGTTGGTGTATAGTGATATTGTTACAGGGATTCTGCTTGGCTCACAATGGCTGGAAGTATCATGGTTTGTTGGTTTATACGGTTGTGCTATTGTTATAGAAAATGTTTTTTGTATTTTTTGCGTGGAAGCATATAGGGCTAAAGAGAAACCACTTATTTCGGCGTTATCCATTGCAGTAAACAATTGTATTTTATGTATTAGCATTTACGTTTGTGCTTGGTATGGATTTAAGATAGTCTGCTATGTTACTGTAATTAATTCTTTTATCTATTATATTGTTCAGATGGGAATTATGCGGTTTGTACTTAAAATTTCTCCATGGGGAATGTTGAGAAATGTGTTCCCATATTTTGGATTATCATTTTTAGTTGGAGTTATTAGCTATAGTATCAAAAAGTCAATAGTTGGCATGAACTCATTTCTGCTGGTATTATTGATGGTTGCATCAATAATTACATATACAGGAATTGTACTTTTAGGTACTAAATCACGTAGCGAAATTGTAGCTTTTGTAAAAAGTTAAGGAGATATGATATAGTGGAAAAAAGTCGAGCAAAAAGGATTAGGAGAAAGATTTTTCTTCCAATATTTAATTTCTTGTTTTCTAGAAAGACTCGTATGTGGGGATTAAAACGTTTTATTTTGAAATTAGCAAATGTTAATACTGCATCTACTACTAAAGTAGTAGGACCATTGATTTTAGGAGATGCTGTAAATTTAACAGTTGGAGAAGGTACTTGGTTAGGAATGGATTTTTCTGTTTATGGAAGCGGTACATGTGTTATAGGAGATAAATGTGACATAGGACCTGATGTCAGTGTTCTTGCCGGTTCGCATGATATTGGTGGGACAGATAGAAGAGCAGGTGAAGGAAGACATTATACAATTGTGATTGGTAATGGTGTATGGATTGGCGGAAGAAGTACACTTTATGAGGATATTGTGGTGGGGGATTCGTCAATAATTGCTGCTGGAGCAGTAGTAAATAAAAATGTGATTTCAAATTGTATTGTAGGAGGTGTGCCGGCAAAAGTAATACGGACACTTACAGAACAATAATTTGGAAGATATACTACCCGGTGAATAAAGAAAAAGGGCAACTATAACTATAGGACGTCTGTGCGGGATATTGTGTCTTACAACAGTCTTTTATTAAGAACCTGCGGATTTTATTATCCGTAGGCTTTTTGTTGTATAAAAAAGTCAATATTGTGCTAATAGCAGTTTATGGGAGGAAAAATATTATGAAAAAAGCGCTTATTACAGGAATAACGGGACAGGATGGATCCTATCTGGCGGAGCTACTTTTAGAAAAGGGGTATGACGTACATGGTATGATACGCCGTTCAAGTGTGGATTTTAGGGAACGGATTACTCATTTGGAAGGACATGGAAATTTTCATCTTCATTATGGGGATTTAAGTGATTCCATGAGTCTTATTGGCATCATAAACAAGGTAAGGCCAGACGAATTGTATAATCTGGCGGCGCAAAGCCATGTGCAGGTTTCATTTGATGTGCCTGAATATTCCGGGGAGGTAGATGCAATAGGCGTTACCCGCATTCTTGAAGCCGTACGTCAGTGCGGATTAGCAGATACGTGCAGGATCTATCAGGCATCCACATCGGAGCTTTATGGAAAGGTTGAAGAGGTTCCGCAAAACGAAAAAACACCATTTCATCCGTATTCCCCTTATGCAGTGGCTAAGCAGTATGGTTTTTGGATTACAAAGGAATACAGGGAAGCATATAACATGTTTTGCTGCTCAGGCATCCTGTTCAATCATGAGAGCGAAAGAAGAGGGGAAACATTTGTTACAAGAAAAATCACGCTTGCAGCTGCAAGGATTAAGCAGGGAAAGCAGGATAAGCTGTACCTTGGAAATTTATCGAGTCTACGGGATTGGGGCTATGCCAAAGATTATGTGGAGTGTATGTGGCTGATTCTCCAGAACAATAAACCGGAAGATTTTGTTATAGCGACAGGAACCCAGCATTCCGTACGCGAATTCTGCCAACTGGCATTCCATTATGTTGGTATAGAACTCCGATGGGATGGTGATGGCCTTGATGAGAAGGGGATTGACCAGGAAAGCGGAAAAATCCTTGTTGAGGTAAGCCCGGATTTTTACAGGCCTACAGATGTAGTGAATCTATGGGGGGATCCGAGTAAAGCAAGGACAGAATTAGGCTGGAATCCGACAAAGACTAGTTTTGAGCAACTAGTAAAGCTTATGGTTGACCATGATATGGAGAAAGTGGCTGTTGAGAGGGCGGAAGAACATATCAGCTGTAATTTGGCTGAGTACCTGGAAAAAGGTGTTGTTAAATAGGGGGAGTTACAAATTATGATGGAGAAAAATGACAAAATATATGTGGCCGGACATAGAGGCATGGTAGGTTCTGCGATTGTAAGAGAACTCCAGCGCCAGGGCTATTCAAACGTTATTACCCGGACTCATCATGAACTTGATTTATGCCGGCAGGAAGCTGTAGAGAAATTCTTTGCAGAGGAAAGGCCCGAATATGTTTTCCTTGCAGCGGCGAGGGTTGGTGGAATTGTTGCAAATGAAAGCTCTCTTGCGGATTTTATGTACGATAATATGATTCTTGAGATGAATGTGATTCATTCTGCATGGAAGAATGGATGTAAGAAGCTGGAATTTCTTGGATCGTCCTGCATCTACCCCAGAATGGCTCCGCAGCCCATGAAGGAGAGCTGTCTGTTGACTTCTGAATTGGAAAAGACAAATGAGGCATATGCCCTTGCTAAGATTTCAGGGCTTAAATATTGCGAGTTTCTGAACAGACAGTATGGCACGGATTATATTAGCGTGATGCCGACCAATTTATACGGTCCGAATGATAACTATCATCCCACCCATAGCCATGTACTTCCTGCATTAATCCGACGCTTTCATGAGGCAAAAGCAGAGAGCAGGGATTATGTGGTCTGCTGGGGCGACGGAAGTCCGCTGCGGGAATTCCTGTTTGTGGATGACTTAGCAGACCTTTGTGTATTCCTGATGAATAATTATAGCGGAAACGAGACGGTTAATGCAGGCACTGGCAAAGAACTGACTATTAAGGAATTGACTGAACTGGTAGCAAAGGTAGTGGGATACACCGGAGAAATCCGCTGGGATACTTCAAGACCGAACGGAACACCAAGAAAACTTTTGGATGTCAGTAAGGCGGAGAAGCTGGGCTGGACGTATAAGACTGAGCTTGAGGATGGTATCCGCCTGGCTTATAAAGACTTCCTGAATAATCCTGTCAGGGCAGAACGATAAAAATAGAACCGGCTTGGTTATTTAGGGACAGAAAAGGAGATTTGATGAATATTATCTTACTATCCGGTGGTTCTGGAAAAAGATTATGGCCACTATCTAATGATGTGCGCTCAAAACAGTTTATCAAGATATTTAGGAACGAAGATGAAGTATATGAGTCCATGGTGCAGCGCGTCTACCGTCAGATAAGAAGGATTGATTCCAAAGCTACGGTGACAATTGCAACATCCAGGTCACAGGTATCTGCAATACATAATCAGTTGGGGGATGGTGTGGGAATTAGTGTAGAGCCTTGCCGCCGCGATACCTTCCCGGCCATTGCGCTGGCAACATCATATCTATATGATGTACGGGGGGTAGGTGAAGAGGAAATTGTTGTTGTCTGCCCAGTAGACCCTTACGTGGATGATTCTTATTTTGAAGCATTGAAACAATTAGGGAAGCAGGCACAGAAGGGGGAAGCAAACCTGGTCCTGATGGGCATTGAGCCGACTTATCCCAGTGAAAAATATGGTTATATCATTCCTATGGATGGAGAACAGACCAGTACAGTATGTATGTTTAAGGAGAAACCGGATGTGGAGACTGCAAAAACATATATAGCGCAGGGGGCATTGTGGAATGGCGGTGTATTTGCATATAAAATGGGCTATATGCTGAAAAAAGCCCATGACCTGATTAACTTCACAGACTATGATGATTTATTTGCTAAATATGACACGCTGGACAAAATCAGCTTTGATTATGCTGTAGTAGAGAAAGAAAATAAAATTCAAGTACAGCGTTTTGCAGGACAATGGAAGGACCTTGGTACTTGGAATACGTTGACAGAAGCAATGGCAGATGCTGTTGTAGGTAATGCAATGCTCAATGATATCTGTGAGAATGTCCATGTTGTCAATGAACTGGATGTTCCGGTTATCTGTATGGGACTTAAAAACATAGTGGTATCTGCCTCTCCGGAAGGTATCCTGGTGTCTGATAAGGAACAGTCAAGCTATATCAAGCCTTTTGTGGATCAAATTAGCCAACAGGTTATGTTTGCGGAGAAATCCTGGGGGAGTTACCGGGTTCTTGATGTGGAGGAAGGCAGCCTGACAATTAAGGTTACATTGAAACCGGGACATCGGATGAACTATCACAGCCACACAAGACGGGATGAGGTTTGGAATATTATCTCCGGAGAGGGGAGGGTGATTGTGGATGGAAGGGAACGGCTGGTCAAGACAGGGGATGTGGTTTTAATGCAGGCAGGCAGCCGGCACACAATCATTGCAAGGACAGAAGTAAAAGCGGTTGAGGTACAGCTGGGCAGTGAAATCAGTGTGCATGACAAGCATAAATTTGAACTGGGACAGTTGGGATAAAGTGAGGAATGGCATATGGAAACGAAAAAAATCACAGAACAATACCGGAGATGGTGTGAAAATGTCATATTAGATAAGGATTTGGTTCAGGAATTAAAGGAAATGGCCCATACTCCAGCAAAAATAGAAGATGCTTTCTATTGTGACTTGATATTTGGCACAGGGGGATTGCGGGGCGTGATTGGGGCAGGAACAAACCGGATGAATATTTACACCGTCGCAAAAGCCTCTCAGGGAATTGCCGACTATGTGAAGAAAACCTTTGCGCCGGAGAAATGGAGGATTGCAATTTCTTATGACAGCCGCATTAAATCCGATGTTTTTTCAAAGAAGGCCGCAGAAGTTTTTTCGGCTAATGGGATTTATGTATCAATTTATAATGAATTAATGCCTACACCGTGTTTGTCCTATGCTGTACGTAGGCTGGGATGTGCTGCCGGGATTATGGTAACAGCTTCTCACAATCCATCCAAATACAATGGATATAAGGTCTATGGTGCTGATGGTTGTCAGATTACTACAAAAGTGGCAGAGCATATTTTATCGGAAATCGAGAAGTTGGATATTTTTAATGACGTTAAGGTGATGGATTTTGACAGAGGTATGGATGCTGGATTGGTTTCGTGGATTGGAGAGGAAGTCTATACAGATTTTATTGAGGCAGTAAAAAAACAGTCAGTACTATTTGGGGATGAGGTAGATAAAAGGGTTTCCATTGTGTATTCACCTTTGAATGGAACAGGTTTGAAGCCGGTCCTGCGCATTCTGAAAGAAAGTGGATATTCCAATATTAATGTAGTCAGCGAACAGGAACAGCCAGATGGCAATTTTCCTACGTGCCCTTATCCTAATCCTGAAATCAAGGAAGCAATGTCTTTGGGTATGGAGTATGCTTCCCGATATGGTGCAGAATTGTTATTGGCTACTGACCCGGACTGTGATCGTGTTGGAATTGCTGTTAAGGATGCTGATGGTGAGATGATTTTACTTTCTGGCAATGAGACGGGTATACTGCTTTTCGATTTTATTTGCAGCCAAAGGTTAAAGCACCATGCTATGCCTGCTGATCCGGTCATGGCAAAAACCATTGTTACTATTGATATGGCGGAATGCATTGCAAAAAAATACGGCGTAGGCATAATAAATGTCCTAACAGGTTTCAAATTTATTGGCGAACAGATTGGAAGGTTGGAAAACAGGGGAAAAGAAAATTCTTTTATTTTTGGATTTGAAGAAAGCTATGGATATTTATCGGGGGAATATGTACGCGATAAGGATGCAGTGGGGGGAGTTTTTTTAATTTGTGAGATGTTTGCTTATTATAAATCCCAGGGAGTCAGCCTTCTGGATAGACTGGATGCATTGTATGCTGAATATGGCTATTACCTGAATACACTTCATTGTTATGAGTTTGAGGGCTGTCTCGGATTTGAGAAGATGCGGAGTATTATGGCGGGGTTCCGCCGTGGTATCACTTATATTGGATTCAGCAAAGTAGAGAGAGTCTATGATTACTTGAAAGGGCTTGATGACCTGCCGGAATCGGATGTACTGAAATTCCTGTTGGATAGAAAATGTTCAGTTATAATCCGGCCGAGTGGCACTGAACCGAAGCTGAAAGTGTATATATCTGTAAATGCTGATAGCCGGGCGGAAGCTATGAAGATGGAAGCGGCAATTTCGGATGCAATGTGCAGATATATAGGAAGTGATGAGGATTAGACTGTGTCATCAGTATTTAAAGCGGGAAGATGGAATACACTCAAGTGATTTAAAGGGAAAGAGGCAGGATTACTTGGATTTATATCAAATTATCATTAAGCACAATAGGACATGGACGGTTCATGAACTAATCTTTTTTTTGATTTCTTTTTTCATAATCGTGATGTATATCTGTAATCTGTTATCAAGAAAACGTATTGTATTATCACAGGCGGTAGCGGGCCTGCTCCTTTTTTTATTTTTAGGAGTCGTATTTGGATCTACTGTATTTACCCGGATACCAGGCAGCCGACAGTACAATCTGGAGTTGTTCTGGTCCTGGAAAAGGGTTCTGAATGGAGACAGCGGGCTGCTGAAAGAAAATTTATTAAATTGTATCCTCTTGGTACCTATGGGGTTACTGCTGCCGATTATGATGAATCATAACATAAGATGGTGGAAAGGAATGTTTATAGGCATTGCCACATCTGCAGTGATTGAAACATGTCAGTTAGTATTTTGCAGAGGTTTATTCGAATGGGATGATATGATTCATAATGGAGTAGGCTGTATGATTGGATGTGTTGTAATGGGTATATGGAGAAAGCACATCAAACGTATTCCTAGAAAATATATTGATAATAGTGATAATTAATGTCTGTACAGATGAAACAATGTTCATTAAATGAAACAAAGGGGAAAAACGCATGGCAAAATACTTCGGCACCGACGGCTTCCGCGGCGAAGCCAACAAAACACTAACAGTAGAACACGCATATAAAATCGGCCGGTTCCTGGGCTGGTACTACAGCAGAAATAAAAAAGATAAGAGATGCCGGGTTGTCATTGGAAAAGACACCCGGCGTTCTTCATACATGTTCGAATATTCCCTGGCCGCCGGGCTGACAGCATCCGGCGCGGACGCCTATCTTCTTCATGTGACCACAACTCCCAGCGTTTCCTATGTGGCCCGCACCGAAGGCTTTGACTGCGGCGTCATGATATCAGCCAGCCACAATCCCTACTATGATAATGGCATTAAATTAATCAATGCCCAGGGAGAAAAAATGGACGAGGATACCATCCTGAAGATAGAAGCCTACATCGATGGCATCTCAGGTGAAATCCCGCTTGCAGTCAGGGAACAGATTGGGCGTACCGTGGACCATGCGGCAGGCAGGAACCGCTATACGGGTTACCTTATTTCCCTGGCAACCCGTTCCTACGAGAATATGAGGGTCGGCCTGGACTGTGCCAACGGAAGCGCCTGGATGATTGCCAAAAGCGTGTTTGACGCCCTGGGAGCAACCACCTATGTGATTAACAATGAACCGGACGGCCTGAATATCAATACTGACTGCGGTTCCACCCACATGGACGGACTTATACGGTTTGTCAAGGAAAAGAAACTGGATGTGGGTTTTGCGTTTGATGGGGATGCGGACCGGTGCCTGTGTGTGGATGAAAAGGGCAATTTAGTGGATGGGGATCTTATCCTCTACATATATGGCCGCTATATGAAGGAACGGGGAAAACTCCAGGGTAATAAGATTGTCACCACGGTCATGTCCAACTTCGGCCTGTACAAAGCCCTGGATGAGGCCGGAATTGAATATGAGAAAACAGCGGTGGGGGATAAATACGTATATGAGAATATGGCCTCCAACGGCTACCGTATTGGCGGCGAACAATCCGGTCACATCATCTTCCGCAAATATGCAACCACGGGGGATGGAATCCTCACAGCCATCAAGATGATGGAGGTAATACTGGAGAAAAAACAGCCTCTCAGCAAGTTAGCAGAGCCGGTGCATATCTACCCGCAGGTCCTTAAGAATATCCGGGTAAAGGATAAGAAGGCAGCCAGGGAGGATAAGGATGTACAGGATGCTATTAATCAGGTGGAAGCGGCTCTGGGAAAGGATGGCCGGATCCTTGTAAGGGAAAGCGGGACAGAGCCTGTCATGCGGGTGATGGTGGAGGCAGCGGAACCGGCCAGATGCCGGGAATTCGTTGACCGGATCATAGAGGTCATTATATCCAAAGGCCATCAGGAGGTATTGTAGCATGTGCGGGATTGTAGGTTATGCAGGAGATATGCAGGCTGCCCCCATCCTGTTGGACGGCCTGGCAAGGCTTGAATACAGAGGCTATGATTCAGCCGGAATCGCGGTGGCGGGCAGGCCGGAGGGCAAGGAAGAGGATGGAACAGGAACACTGGAAGTGGTTAAGGCAAAAGGCCGCTTAAAGGTTCTGTGTGAAATGACGGATAATGGAAGGGCAGTGGCCGGTACCTGTGGTATCGGCCATACTAGATGGGCCACCCATGGGGAACCATCGGTGGCCAATTCCCATCCGCACTGCGCAGGGAATAAGAGGGTCGCGGTAGTACATAATGGAATCATAGAAAATTTTCAGGAAATAAAAGATAAGCTGCAAAAAAGCGGTGTGGAATTCATTTCCCAGACTGACACGGAGGTACTGGCCCATCTCCTGGATAAATATTATAACGGGAATCCCATTGAGACCATAAGCAAAATGATGGTACGGATCCGCGGATCCTATGCCCTTGGCATCCTGTTTAAAGACAGGCCGGGAGAGATATACGCTGTCCGCAAAGACAGCCCATTGATTGCAGGACGTTCCGGCTGCGGTAATTTCATAGCGTCCGATGTGCCGGCCATCCTTAATTATACCAGGGATATCTGTTTTGTTAAAAATATGGAAATCCTCAGCATAACAAAGGATGGCATCCGGTTATATAACATTGACCAGGATGAGCTGGAGCCGGAATTTTCCCGTATAGACTGGGACACAAAAGCAGCGGAGAAGAATGGGTTTGAGCATTTCATGCTGAAGGAAATCCATGAACAGCCAAAGGCAGTACGGGACACCCTGAGCCCAAGGATAAAAGACAAACAGATCGTGTTGGATGAGTTAAAGATGACGGACGAGGAAATATGCGGTTTAAAGAGAATCCAGATGGTTGCATGCGGTTCCGCCTATCATGTGTGTATGAGTGCAAAATACATTTTCGAACAGTTGGCGCGGATACCTGTGGATGTGGATCTGGCAAGTGAACTGCGCTACAGGAATCCTGTGTTTGAGGACCACACCCTTGCCATTGTGGTGAGCCAGTCAGGGGAGACGGCGGATACCCTGGCGGCATTGAGGGAGGCCAGGAACCAGGGACTTCCGGTCATGGGGATTGTCAATGTGGTGGGAAGCTCCATTGCCAGGGAGGCGGATCATGTGTTTTACACATGGGCGGGTCCTGAGATTGCGGTGGCCACAACCAAGGCATACAGCGCCCAGCTGGCAGCGGTCTATGTACTGGCCATCTATTTTGGCCGGGTAAGGGGGAAACTGGATGACGGGACATATCAAGGTATGATTGAGGAACTTTTACTCCTTCCTGATAAAATCAGCCGGATCCTGGAGGAAAAAGAGCGGATTCAGTGGTTTGCCAATAAGTTTTCCCATAACAATGATGTATTCTTTATCGGCAGAGGCCTGGATTATGCGGCTTCCATGGAGGGTTCCTTAAAACTCAAGGAGATATCCTATATGCACTCAGAGGCGTATGCTGCCGGAGAACTGAAGCACGGGACCATTTCCCTGATTGAGGACGGTATATGGACAATCGGTATTGCAACACAGGGCAGCCTGTTTGAAAAATTAATCAGCAACATGGTGGAGGTCAAAAGCAGGGGAGCAAATATCCTGGGGATTACTAGTTACGGGAATTACAGCATGGAGGACACGGCGGATTGTACCATATACGTTCCCAAGACATTGGAATGTTTTTATCCCAGTCTGGTTGTCATCCCTCTTCAGCTTCTGGCCTATTATGTATCCCTTTCTAAGGGACTGGACGTGGATAAGCCAAGGAACCTGGCAAAATCAGTGACCGTGGAGTAGCGGGTAACAGAAGACTTGGTACAAGAGAGGAGGGAAGACAGTCATGTCTGCAGACAGTCATATTTTCATACAGACCTTTAGCGGTTTTGATCTGTTCGTTGACAATCAGGTAGTCTATTTTTCCAGCAAAAAGTCGAAGGAACTATTGGCCCTCCTGGTCAGCAAAAGAGGAGGCAGCGTACCTCTTTCCGAGATAGCGTATATCTTATACAGCAATACACCGGAAAGAACAGCCAAAAATAATATAAGGGTCATTGGGTACAGGCTGCGCCAGATTTTAAGGGAATATGGATGTGAAGGACTGTTGGTCCACAGGCCCGGGGTATACTCAGTCAACACAGAACTGTTTATCTGTGACTACTATGAATTCATGAAAGAAAACAGGACGTACATTACTGCCTATACGGGAAAATATATGCCGGAATATTTGTGGGCATCTGAGGCAGTTCCATATTTAAATGCGATATACAACTCATATAATGAAAAGCATTCCCTGCAGGAGAATCAGGTTAACAAATGCTAAGACAATACTAAGAGGGAAAGAAATGAGGCAGATGAATACAACATTAATTATAATGGCGGCTGGAATTGGAAGCAGGTTCGGAAACGGTATTAAGCAGCTGACAAAGCTTGGTCCTTCCGGGGAAATCATCATGGATTATTCCATCCATGATGCAATGCAGGCAGGCTTTAATAAAGTAGTGTTTATCATACGTAAGGAGATTGAAAAGGAATTTCAAAAAACGATTGGAGACAGGATTAAGGGACTGGTGGATATAGAATATGTATTCCAGGAACTGGAGGATGTACCTGACGGATACATTGTACCGGATAAGCGGAAAAAACCGTGGGGAACCGGTCAGGCGGTTTTATGTTGTAAGGATATAGTCAGGGAACCTTTTGCTGTTATTAATGCGGATGATTTTTATGGGAGTGAAGCCTTTGAAAAACTCCATGAATTTCTGGTGGGGAATCATGATGGTGCCTATCAATATGAAATGTGTATGGCAGGTTTCTGTCTGAAGAATACATTGTCTGTAAATGGCGGGGTTACCAGAGGTATCTGCATATTAGATGATAATGGACTACTGAAGGGCGTGGTTGAGACGCCCAATGTCCGTATGGGCTGTAATGGAGACATCCTTCATGATGGAATAAGGGATATGCAGATAACAGCGGATCAATATGTATCCATGAACATGTGGGGCGGATACCCTGCATTTTTCGGGTGTCTGGAACAGGAATTCCGGGGATTTTTAGATGATCTTACAGACAGTACGCAGGACAGCGGGGAGTTTCTTCTGCCGGCTGTCATAGATAAGCTGGTAAAGTCAGGGGAGGCAAGGGTAAGGATTCTTAAGACCAATGGCAGATGGTTTGGGGTTACTTACGAGGAAGATGCCCAGTCTGTCAGACAGGCATTGAAACACCTAACCGTTGAAGGCGTCTATGAAAACGCTCTGTGGAGTAGTTTCCGGCAAGGAGTAATTACATTATGAAGAGAAAAAAAATCATGCCAATCATCATCTGCACCGCCGCATTCGTGACAATCCCGTCCATATCCGCATTTGCCTTGGACGGATGGCAGCAGGATTCTGCCCAGGAATGGATTTATAAGGAAAATGACAGGAAACTGGTGAATCAGTGGGTTGCATGGGCAGACGGAACCCTGCGGTATGTAGGGGGAAATGGACAGATTGTTAAGAACAACTGGGTGAATTCAGGCGATGGACGGTACCGCTTAAAAGAGGACGGTACAAGATATGAGAACCAATGGTTCAGCACCACCTCCAATCCCGCGTTGCCTTCCTCAAAGCCGGTCACCAACTGGTATTATGCAGGGGCTGACGGTAAGATACTGAGGAATGGCTGGTATGAACTGGGAGGAAAATATTATTACTTCTATGAGTGGGGCAATTCTCCCAGAAAAATGTTCTTCAATCTTGAGGATAAGCGCTACTACGTGGATGAGGAAGGCGCCAGGAAGGCGCCTGGCTGGTTTTCCATTGACAATGTGAACAGCAAGGGACAGCCTTATACCAACTGGTATTATGTCACGGAAGATGGTTCCGTCTTAAAGGATGGGTGGCATGATTTGGAAGGAATGACCTGCTATTTCGATGCCTATGGCATAGCTTACCGCAGCAGATGGTTCAATCTGGGGGATGACCGCTATTATGTGGATGGGAACGGGGCGCGGCAGAGTGGGTGGTTTTCCATTACAGGCACCAACAGCAATGGACAGGAGTATACCAACTGGTATCACGCTGATACCAATGGCGTGTTATGGCGCAATGGATGGAGGGAGTTGGACGGGAACTGGTATTATTTCGACGCCAACGGCCTTAATTACCGGAAACGCTGGTACACAGACGGGAATGGGAACAGGTATTACCTGGATGAAAATGGAATCCTTCAGGATGACGGCTGGTTTAAGCTTGAATATACCAACAGCAGTACCGGAGCCATAACTGAAAACTGGTATTATGCATCTGAATCCGGTTCCGTATTCAAAGGCGGTTTCAGGGAACTGGAGGGCAAACGCTATTATTTTGACGCCAATGGCCTTAATTACCGGAAACGCTGGCTGGCTGAGGAAAACGGTAAGAGACGCTATATTGGGGATGAGGGATACTTATATCAGGACCAGTGGTTCGTCATCAGCGGCTTGGACTCCAGGAATTCAGATTACAATAACTGGTACTATGCGGCAAATGATGGATATGTGCGCATGGATGGCTGGTATAAAATTGACGGACAGCATTATTGTTTTAATACTTCAGGCGTCATGCGGACAGGCTGGCTGACAGAGACAGCGGATGATGACGATGATGAGTATTCTTATTATTACTGCGGGAAAGACGGAGCCAGGGTAACTGGCTGGCAGTGGCTGGAAATCCCGGAAAGCTGGATGGATAATTCGGATGTGGTGGATTACGTACAGGACCACGGCCAGTCTGCCTATTTTTACTTTAGTAAATCCAACGGAAATAAGAAGCGTTCCTCCAGTGGGAAAAGGGAAGTCAAGGTGGATGGGGTAACCTACTGTTTTGATGAAAAGGGTATCATGCACCAGGGCTGGGTAAAACTCAGCACAACAACGCCGGAGATAAAAGGTTACCGTTACTTCTACCAGCCGGAATCCGAACAGGATAAGACATTCATCCAGGGTGAACGGGCAGATGGGACATGGTTAAAAATAGACGGCCCAGCGGACCTTAACAGTTCCGGGCAAAAGGAATGGTATTACTTCGACCAGTCAGGAAAACCGAAATGCGGCAGTGAAAACAGCTATGCCGTTGAGAAAATCCACGACAGCTACTATGTCTTTGACATGTATGGGGTTGCACAATATGGTCTTATAGATGTGAACGGGGAATTCTATTATTGCGGTGGTCCGGACGGGAACCGGAAATGTATCACTGGTAAGACCATGCTGAATGACGGCATAGGTGCCACCCGTTCCCAATATTATTTTGACCTTAAGGGAAAAGGAATCACCGGCATCAAGGACGGGGCCTTTTACTATAAGGGAAGGATCCAGAAAGCAGATTCCTCGGCAAGATATGAAGTATTTGACATACCGGGAGAAGGAAAACGGCTGGTTAATTCCAGCGGGAAAATCATGAAAAATACCAAGGTAACTGACGGTAATGACCAGAAATGGGTTCTTGGCTCAGGCGGGAAGATCCTCACCTATGGTTCCGATGAGGTGGCTGAAATACTGGCGCCCGAGGCTACTGTTTCCTATTGATGTGGCAAAGGAGGTGGGCGGATGGAAAAACAGATGAAAATAGCAGTGGCTGGAATGGGGTATGTGGGACTGTCCAATGCGGTGCTGCTTTCCCAGTACAATCCTGTGTATGCAGTGGACATACTTCCTGAAAGGGTAGATGAAATTAACCGCAGGCAGTCCCCGGTTGCGGATTCTGAACTGGAATCATACTTAAAAGAGAGAAGCCTTAATCTGCTGGCCACGGCTGATGCAGAGGAGGCATATGGAAATGCTGATTTTGTCATCATAGCAACCCCGACTGATTATGATACGGAACAGTCCAGGTTTGATACATCCTCTGTGGAGATGGTCATTGACACGGTAATGCGCATGAATCCAAGGGCCTGTATTGTCTTAAAGTCAACGGTTCCATTGGGATTTACCGATGAGATGCAGGCCAGGTACCGGACAGGCTGCATCCTGTTCTCACCGGAGTTCCTGAGGGAAGGAAGGGCTTTGCATGATAATCTGTACCCATCCAGGATTATTGTGGGCCTGGATACACGCAATCCCGTCCAGCAGGAGAAGGCCCGCATATTTGCAGGTCTGTTAAAAGCCGCTTCCCTAAAGGCGGAGGTGCCAATCCTCTATATGGATTCAACCGAGGCAGAGGCCGTAAAACTGTTCTCCAATACATACCTGGCCATGAGGGTGGCTTTTTTTAATGAGCTGGACACCTATGCGGAGGCGTTCGGATTGGATACTGAAAGTATCATAAACGGGGTGTGCCTGGATCCGAGGATTGGCAACCACTACAACAACCCTTCCTTTGGATATGGAGGATACTGCCTGCCAAAAGACACTCAGCAGTTGCTGGCTAACTATGGTGATATACCCAACTGTATCATGACAGCCATTGTAAGGGCCAACCAGACCAGGAAGGATTTCATTGCAGGGCAGATATTAAAGAAATCCCCTGAGGTTGCAGGGATTTACCGCCTGACCATGAAAGCGGATTCAGATAACTTCCGGCATTCCTCCATCCTTGGAATCATGAGGCGGCTGGAAATGAAGGGCGTAAAGCTGGTCATCTATGAACCTGCAGTCAAAGCAGATTCGTTTTTAGGGATGAGGATTATCCGTGACCTGGAGGAATTCAAACAGATATCGGATGTGATTTTGGCCAACCGGTATGACCGGCAGCTGGCAGATGTACGGGGAAAGGTATATACAAGAGATTTATTCCAGTGTGATTAAGCATCCGGGCAGCATAAGATAAAACATGGGATACTGTACAGGATGGAGGGGAGCGGGACAGCATGAAGATTGCAATGATTGGACACAAACGGGTACCATCCAGGGAAGGCGGGATTGAGATTGCCGTGGAGGAACTGTCGGTCCGCCTGACAGCCTTGGGACATCAGGTTGACTGCTATAACCGGTGGCAGGATTTTGGCGCGGGGGCAATGCGCCCGCGCCGGGAATATAAAGGAATACGGCTCATAAGGATACCTACCTTGGCGAACCCCTCCCTGAATGCATTCATCTATTCCGTGCTTGCCGTGCTGCGCGCGGTAATTGGCCGGTATGACGTGATACACTTCCATGCAGAAGGCCCCTGTGCCATGACATTCCTGCCCAGGTGGCTGGGAATCCCGGTTGTATCAACCATACATGGACTGGATTGGCAGAGGGCCAAGTGGGGCCGGTTTGCAACGCGCTACCTCCTGTGGGGGGAAGGAAATGCGGCGCGCTATTCCGATGCCCTGATTGTATTGTCAAATGGGAACCAGCGGTATTTCAGGCATACATATGGGCGGGAGACAATCTATATCCCCAACGGTGTAAACCTGAAACCCTGCCCGGAGCCGGAGGAGATTGGCCGCAGATGGAATCTGGAAAGTAATGGTTATATCCTTTTCCTGTCCAGGCTGGTGCCGGAGAAGGGCCTGCATTATCTGATCAGTGCATATAAAAAAATGGACACGGATAAGCGGCTGGTAATTGCAGGTGAACTGACGAAAAACAATGAATATGTAAAGCGGATACGCGGTATGGCCGGAGATGACCCAAGAATCCTGTTCACTGACTTTGTCCAGGGGCAGGTGCTGGAGGAACTGATGGCCAATTGCTGCGTATATGTGCTGCCCAGCGATATCGAGGGCATGTCCATCAGCCTTCTGGAGGCCATGAGCTATGGCGTCCGGTGCCTGGTCAGTGACATTGAGGAAAATGTTGATGTTTCAGGGGGATTCGCCATGAGCTTCCCAAAAGGAAATGCAGCCATGCTGCAGTCATGCCTTGAACGGATGCTGGGTGAGGACGTAAGCCTTCATGACCGGGAGAGACAGATTGCATTTGTAAGGGAAAAGTACAGCTGGGATCATGCGGTGGATGAGCATATACGCGTCTACGGACAGGTAAAGAGGAAAAAAACAAAATAAGATAACATCAAAATTAGAAAAGTATGTCTGGTGTCCATATGAGAACAGAAAAAAGTATACGTAACATAGTTTACGGCGAGGTGAACGTAATCCTGACCGTCCTTTTGAGTATGGTTACCAGAACCGCCCTGGTCCGTATCCTGGGACTTTCAGCGGTCAGCCTCAATGGTTTGTTTACAGAAGTAATCGCTGTCTTATCCCTTGCGGAACTGGGGGTGGGTTCTGCCATAACGTATAATCTCTATAAACCATTGGCAGGACAGGACGAACAGAAACTGACGCAGCTGATGTGGTTTTACAAAAGCGCATATCGGCTCATAGCAGGATTCATCCTGGCGGCCGGATTATGTTTCCTGCCCTTTGTATCATGCCTGATCAGGAATGCGGAATATGACATTGGATATCTTAGGCTTGTGTATGTGATATTTTTGCTGAAGACAGTCAGCTCCTACTTCTTTTCATACAAACGGACCCTGCTGGATGCGGACCAGAAGATGTACCTGATTTCAGCCGCCAATACCCTGTTCCGTTTCATTACGGTGGCTTCCAATCTGGCGGTTTTGATGCTGACCCACAATTTCATTGCATACCTGCTGTCGGACGTAGGTGTGACCCTGGCCAATAATGTGGCCATTGCCCATATTGCGGACAGACAGTATCCTTTTTTGAAAAAAAGGGACAGGCTTCCTCAGGAAGAAAAGAAAAAGATTTTTGCCAATATGAAACATCTTTTTATTGGGACCTTATCCGGGAAAATCACCAACTCCACGGATAACATACTGATATCAGTTCTGGTGGGGACCCTGCAGGTTGGTCTGTATTCCAATTATTCATTAATTATATCAAATGTACGGAAGATATTGCTTCTGATTCCCGATGCGGCGGCCGGGAGCATAGGGAACCTGGCCGTGTCGGAAAGCAGGGAGCGGTGCCACCAGGTCCTATGCAGGATGACATTTATCATATACCTGGTAACCACATTCTGCTCCGCCTGTATCCTTTGTATGTCGGACCCCTTTGTTGAAATCCTGTTTGGCAGGAAATATCTGATGGATGATATCCTGCAGTATTCCTTTGTGGTGAATTTCTTTTATTTTGTGGTCAGGGAGCCACTGTGGCGGATGATGATGGTGTCGGGATTGTTTGCCAAGGATAAGAACATATCGATTCTGGGAAGCAGCATAAACCTGGTTGTCTCCATTGTGCTGGGGCTTAAGTGGGGCATACTTGGAATCATGCTTGGAACCACGTGCACGTTAATCATCCAGATCATATTAAAAACCAGGCTGCTGTACCGGGAATTCCTGTACCTGGATGCGGCACATTATCAATGGCTTCTGATTAAAATATCCGCGGCTGCCTTTGCAGGGCTGTATATCAGCAAACTCCTCTGCCATATGATGATACCGGCATCTCCATATGGAAGGCTGTGGGTGTATTTTATGGTGGCGTGTATTGTATCGGTGTCCCTGAATGTGGTCCTTTTTTATAGAACAGAGGAATTCATCTATTGCAGGAACCTGGCTGTCAGGATGCTTAAGGAATATGTGAGTGCGAAAGGTAAATGAAAATGGAATTTTCTCTTGTGGTACCTGTATATAATACGGATCCGGCTTATTTTCATCAATGTATGGATTCCATACTGGGACAGGATTATGAAGGTGACTATGAAGTAATCCTTATTGATGATGGATCCACTACAGATATAGGAAGCGTATGTGACAGCTATGGGAATAAGGATTCACGTATCATGGTTGTACACCAGGAGAACCGAGGGGTATCTGAGGCAAGGAATGAAGGCATACGCAGGGCGGGTGGGGACTGGATATATTTTATTGACCCGGACGACTGGATTGAATTAAATGCACTCTCAGGTGCGGCTGACATATTGGAAAAATACAATCCGGACATCCTGTACGTTGCCTATGAAGAAAACATGGCCCATGCCTCGGTATTGCATGGATATGGCCCTAAAGGCTGGCTGGCGCTGGATACGGATGGTAAGGAGGACCTGGGTTTAGGACTGCTGGACAATACATACTGCGGCCTTCCGTGCTGTTTTGGTTCGGTATGCACCCAGTTCTACAGAACCGGTTTTTTGAAAAAGAATCAATTGTATTTCCTGCCGCAGCTTCGCAGGATGGAGGATACCATGTTCAATCTCCATACGCTGGATGCCGCCTCCAGCCTGGGTGTCCTGGACCAGGTAGTTTATCATTACAGGAAGAACCCACAGTCCATCTGCAACCGGTTCAACCCTGCCATCCAGGAGTATATATTGGAGTTTAACAAAGTGTTACATGAGTACATCCAGGGAAAACCAGAGGACTGGAACCGGGCGTTTGAATATAAAGCCACAAGGAATTACTGTGAAATCCTCCGCCTGTATTACCTTAACCCCGGTTGGAACGCGGACAGGAAACACAGGAAAGCGCAGTGGGAACAGTTAATAAGACGCACTGCCTATGCTTGGTATCTGGGAAAGGACAGCTATAAACGTATTCTTAAAAAGAGCAGGAGATACGCAGTCATACTATTCCTGACCTATAACATACAGTCCTTTTTCCTGTTGGAATGTTTTTGGAAAGCATATAATCTGGTCAGGTGATTCTTTGGATATAAAAAACAGTGAAATTGTAAAAAAGAGTATGGCAGCGGCATTCATCCTGATTATGACTGCTGCATTTTACGCCACCGCTGAATATAGAGGAGGCCTGCCGGTATTGCCGGTGGGAATCCGTTACGTGGCGGACGTCCTGGTGATTGGCATGGGACTCTTATGGATCCTGGTTACGGCGGACTTCCAAAGGATACGGTTCCTATATTCCGTCTCAATGATCATGATGGTCCCGATAATCGGCATCGGGCTTATATCCATGGTGATATGGCTGGTGCGGTGCCAGGAAACATCCTTTGTCACAAGGGGGACCATCAATGTTGTATGCCTTCTTCTTAATATACTGTGCGCGGCAGCGGGCTATTATATGTTTGGGAAGAAGACTGTTTCGTATATGCTGTACGCGTCCTGCGCAACGGTTTTTGTGATTTTGCTGGACCTTATCAGGAACCATGGAGCCGGAAGCTTCCTGTCGGAATATATCGCGTTGATTACTACCTTTGCGGATACAACAGGCCCAATCATGAGGAAGATGGAACTGCATGACCTGACCCAGGGGCTGGGTGTGTTTGTGATGTATTATCTGTACTGTGCCAGGAATAAGCAGTGGTATGTTGTGGAATTCATATGCGCGGCATTTTTCTTTTCCACCGGATTAAAGAGAATCGATGTGCTGGCTATCCTGGCAGCGTTATTGGTGGGAATCATATATGACGCTGTGTCTGAGAGAATGAAGACCGCATTCCTGGCCGTTATTGTGTCAGGAATGTTTATTTTTTCGTACCTGTACCTGTATCTGATTAAAAAGGGCTGGTACCAGCCGCTTATGGATTACTTTGGGATTGACACCATGAGCAGGGGGTATTTATATGACTTCTTTAAAGAATACTATGAGATGTCTCCCGCATTCCTGGGATATGGAATCCGTTATATCTTTAAAATCAGGAACGATTATAAGACAACAGGGGTGGGCACCTATGTCCCGGGCATGGCCCACAATGATATAATGACACATTTCATCGAATTGGGTTTTTGGGGATTCATCTACTGGCTGTGGAGCAATACCTGGTATAAAGTTTCCGCTGTGAAGAAAAAATTCGGTTCCAGGGCATCCGGATTCATGCTTCTGACGGTCATATACACATTCATTACATACCTTACGGATAATACCTTCTTTTATTATTCAATTAACATAGTGGCACACATTACGGTTATTGCATATGTGGATGAACACAGACTGGTTCAGGAGGAGGGCAGCTTATGAGTCATAAAGGCAATGTATTCTTAATCATAAATACATTCCGTACCTATAAATGGAAACTGATGCTGTGCATGGCCATTGTCACGCTGGGCCTGGGATGCAGATTCTACATAAGCAGCTTCCAAGCCTCAACCATCTGGTTTGCATATAACTATGAAAGGGCGTCCAAAGGGCTGAATCCCAATGGTTCACGTTTCAATGCATATGAAATCAAGTCAGAGGCAGTGCTTGAAAGGGCGCTTGAGCTTGCCGGGGTCACGGAATTAAGCCCGGAAGAACTGGGGGAGAACATAACCATCCAGGTACCGGTGAAAAGCGGAAGGGATTATATCGCAACCCAGTACAAGGTTACATATATTGCCAATAAGGAACTAAAATCCGTGGACGCCCAGTCCATGCTTCAGATGGTCGCCTACGCGTATCTGGAATATTTCTATGACAACTATACGGACAATACATCAATCCTCCAGTACAGACCGGCGGATACGGAGGGCTTGGAGTATCGCCAGATTGCCCGTTATTACAACACCAAACTGATACAGCTTAAGAATTATGTGAATGGCAGGATTGAGGAGAACAAAAGCTTTGTCTCGGACGGGGGCATCACATTCCAGGATATCAGGGCCAAGGTCGATAACCTGCTGCGTATCAACCTGTCTAATTTCCGTTCATTTGTTACCGAGAAAGGCCTTTATAAAGAGCGCCGGTCCTATGTTGAACTGCTGGATTATAAAAATTATAAGGATGACAACATATATTCCCTCAATACAAAGACATATAACCTTTATAAAAGCTGCATCGAGCAATATGACCCCAAGCTGACCGGGGTTGTGCTGGTCCCGTCGGTTGACAGGAATCAGGATTTCTATATGTCCAAGACAAAGACGGGGATTGACCATCTGGCGGAAAATGCAGTGGGCGCGGAGGAAACCGCTGAAAAGAAACGGGCGGATATAAAAAACAGGCAGTCCATCATTGACCATATTAAGGAATCGGATAATCAGGCATCCAATCTTAAAAAGGCCGATGAAATGATATGGAAGATTGACGCGGAATTAAAGAATGTGTCCAACCAGGCCATGCAGATAGATGTGGAATACTCCAGATATAAAAATAAGGATTATGTGACGGTAAAAGATAATCCGTTGGGGCTCATGACCAGGATGAATTTCACAAAGGCAGTTTTGCTGTCAGCAGTATTTACAGCAATGGCGGCAACGGCCGTAATGTACAGGGAGAATAAGCGCAGTACAAGGGAGGACGGGCAGTGAAAGAATTCCAGATTGTTCGATATGTAAGCAATTGGAAATACCTGATTGCTTTGTGCACGGTCCTGGGCGGCATTATTTTTTATGGTTATTTCAGCCGGCAGCAGGTATACACTGCCTACGCAATCATTTCCTATACGAATACAGATGCTAAAAGCGGAAAGACCCCGTCAGGAACGGACATCGATGTCAGTGAAATATACTCCCCCAATGTGGTGGCGGATGCAATTGAAAAATTGGAAAGCAATGTCAGCGTGGATTTTGTGAGGAGCAGGATTAAAGTTGAACCCATTATTTCAGATGAGGAGCAAAAGCGCAAGGAAGCCATCCTGAAGGAGGGGGAGGAGTATGAAGAGTCCCCCACGGACTATTACATATCCTTTTCCGTGGGAAAGGACTATTCTGAGGATTTTGCTAAAAACATGCTGAACACGGTCCTCAGCAGCTATTTTGATTTTTACAGTGAAAAGTATGTCGCAAAGGCAGTCATACCCAACAATGTGGAAAATATAGGTAAGGGTAATTACGATTACATTGAGAGCATCGATATCATGAAACAGTCCATCGGTGAGATACTGGAGTATTTAAACAGCAACCAGGCAAGCTTCCGTTCTTCCAGGACAGGATACAGCTTTTATGATTTGATTACATCCTACCAGCTGCTGGAGGAAGTAAGCCTGGACCGGCTGTATGTGGACGTGCTTTCGGGTCGTAAGACCAAGGACAGGGCGGTCCTGGTTGAAAAAACCAATGATGAAATCCAGAGCCTTCAGATCCAGCTGGAAAAGATGAAGGCACAGTCGGACGAGCTGCTTCTTACCATAGGGCAGTATAATCCGAAAATCCTGGAAGCCCAGGAATACAGCACGGATACGAAAGGTGCGGAAACCGCCAACTCCATCATCCTTCAGGATATCTATGAGAGAAGGGATGAGGAGGGGAATATCTTCTACAGTGAGAATACATATGATACATTGATATCCCATTATGTGGATTATAACAAAGAGATATTCAGCCTGGAACAGCAGATTGAGGAAAAAAAGTATATCCTCCAATGCTTTCAGGACAATACCGGGGCAGCCTTGTCTTTGAGCAATGAAATGCTGGAGGGCCGTATCCGCCTTGTGGCAGACAGGATGGATTCCCTTTATGGGATTGTGGCCCGGACCGGGAGGGAATATAACAGCTATCTGGTCAGTAAGAATATTGCAATGCAGAACAGTGTGGATGCATATGCGCAGCTGAACCTGAAGCTTTATATGACAATGGCGTTTGTCCTGTTCTTCGGCATCGGATGCTGCGGGGCAATCCTCATCGGCCGTATCGGTGATATTGTGGAATACACTTTATATGTGGACAGGAAGACCAGGCTTCCAAGCAGGCTCAGCTGCGATGAACGGATTGAGAAGATTAAGAAAAGAGGGGCGCTGGGAACCTTTACCTGTGTGGTGCTTTCCGTTGAAAACCTGAAAGAGGTCAACCGCACCATCGGGTACTCTGCAGGCGACAAGGTTCTGGAAGAAATTGGAAACATATTAAAATCGCTGTCAAAGGAATATGGTTTTATTGGCTATAATGGGGCGAACCAGTTCCTGTGCCTGCTTGATAACTGTACCTACGGCAAAGCGGAATTCATGGTGAGCCTGTTAAGCGAGGCTATTAAACACTTTAACGATGGGAATCCAGGGGTCATGATTGAGATGAAGGCCAGGATTGCGGATTCAAAGAAGACAGGGATTTATCAGATTAACAAACTTATTTCAAAAGCTTATGAGATGGAAGGGATAACAATAGGTTAGACAATGGAAGCAGGTTTGGTCAGTGTAATAATCACCACATATAAACGGGAATTCACCATGCTGAAGGAAGCGCTTGACAGTGTGCTGTCCCAGACATACGTCCCTGTGGAAATCATAGTGGTGGATGATAACGGAGGGAACGGGGAATATACCCTCCGGATTGAGGAGGGACTGAAGGCATACCCGGAAATCATATACATAAAGCAGCCTCATAATTCCGGTGCACAGGCAGCAAGGAATACGGGAATCATGGCCAGCCATGGGGAGTTCATTGCGTTTCTGGACGACGATGATTTATGGGAACCGGAAAAGCTTGCCATGCAGATTCCGTGCTTTGAGGATCCCGGGGTAGGGCTGGTGTTCTGCCAGGGATATGTGTTTGATGACGGCGATATAGGGAACAGGCGCTTATACCACCAGGAAGGAACGTTTAAGGAGGAGCCTGATTTTAACGGGATGCTTGAAAATGACACAATCGGAACCACTTCCCAGGCCGTTGTCAGGAGAACCGTATTCGATGACTGCGGAATGTTTGATGTGGGCTTCCCGGCAAGGCAGGACTACGAGATGTGGCTGCGGATTCTGAAACGGTATAAGGCAGCAGGGATAGATGTCCCCCTATTCAATATGAGGGTGCACAAGGGGGAGCGGATTACCTCTGATCCGATGCGGGGAATCCGCGGATACCAGAAGGTATATAAAAAATATAAAAAGGATTTCAAACAGAACAGGGCAGCCCGCACCAACCTGCTGAATGAAATCTGCTGGAGATTATGGAAACAGGCGCACCGGTACCCGGAAAGCATCCTGTACGCAGTCCGGCTGTTCTTTGTCAATCCTGGTTTTGTGCTGGGCAAGGGGCGTATGGGGAAGCTGGGCCGCATTTTAAAAAGAGTCATGATCGGTATTGTAGCCTTATTGGCCCTGGCGGCTGTGTGGCAGAAAATAATGTCGGACCAGGATACGCTGGAACTTTCCTTTTACCATGTCAAGTCAGGGAAGGTCAGGGAAGGGTTCCGTATTGTACAGCTGTCGGACCTGCACCTGAAGGAATTTGGGGAAAATAACCAGGAACTTGTTGAAAGGGTGAAGCTACTGGAGCCGGATATCATTGCCATTACCGGGGACATGAATATGGAACATGATGATGACTATCATGTGGTCCTGGATCTGTGCAGGCAGCTGGTGGATATAACCGATGTATATTATGTGATGGGCAACCACGAACTGGTGGACTATGCGCACCGCAAGACCAAAATACGGGATGATATTGAACAAACAGGCGTGCACATGCTCTTTAACGATGCGGAAATGATTCAGGTAAATACCAATGACATCTATATTGCCGGTTTGATTAACGAACCTTACAATTACGTGGAGTACGGCGGGAAGCGGTTTATGGATGAATATGTCAGGAGTGAGGAGTTCAAGCTGCTGCTGGTGCACTATCCGGAGTATTTCATGGGGGAGTTGGAGGACATGCCGGTTGACCTGGCTCTCTGCGGACACGCCCATGGAGGGATGGTCCGGATTCCTTATCTGGGAGGTGTCTATGCCACGGAACAGGGCTTTTTCCCGCCTCTTACAGAAGGACAGCATGAGATAAATGAATCGGTTGTCATTATCAGCAGGGGCCTTGGTCAGAGCCATCCCTTCCCGAGGATTAATAATAAACCGGAAATTGTTGTGGTGGACGTGAACTGGTATTGATGGGTGACAGATGGGAAGGTGGGGGAACCAATGAAGGAACTGATTAAAGACATAGTGGTCCGTTCGGATTTTTTGTCAGCCCTGCGCAGGTGGTTCAGGGCCGGTGTAGGGGCGCTGTCATTTTACAGGATGAGGAAATCCTATGGCAAGACCACCTATGGGGCGAGAATCAACATGTATAAAGGAGTCTATGAAGGACAGCGGTGCTTCATCATAGGAAACGGTCCAAGCTTAAGACCCGGGGATCTGGAGCTTTTGAGGAATGAATACACCTTTGCGGCAAACCGTATCCACCTGATGTATGACAGGACCAGATGGCGGCCCACATTTTATCTATGCCAGGATAAGGATATGCTGAAAGCAGAGGAGGAAAACATAAGGAAAATCCAATGTGACTGCTTCATTGGTTATAATTCCATGGTGAGGAATGGAACCTGCCTTGCCAATGCCAATGCATATCTGATGGATGACAGGGCAATCCTGCGGAGGAAAAGCAGGCTTCCGTTTTCTTATGACTGTGAAAAGGCAGTGGTCGATGCCTCCACGGTGACATACTCAAGCATCCAGCTGGCGGTGTATATGGGGTTTTCCAAAATCTATCTCCTGGGAATGGACCATCATTTCCCCCATACGATTGATAAAAACCGGAGAATCACATATGATGCATCGGTCCAGTCGCATTTTGACACAAGGTATAAGGATGTGTATAAGGCTGCGGAGCAGAAGAGAAAGATTGTTCTTGCTGTTTACGATAAGGAGATGGCGGAAGAGGCATATAAGAGTGCATTGGAAGCAGCAGGACAGAGGGGGACAGAGATTTATAATGCAACCAGGGGAGGGGAACTGGAAGTGTTCCCAAGAGTCAGATTGGAACAGGTGATATGAAGAAACGGCTGTCAGTTATTATTCCCATGTACAATGCCCGGCCCTACATAAAACGATGCATTGATTCAATTTTAAACCAGGGATTTGAGGGATTGGAAATCATTGTAGTTGATGACGGTTCAACCGACGGAGCCAGCTCCGTAATCCAGGGCTATGGCGATGAACGGATCCGTCTGGTCAGTCAGGAGAAGAAAGGCGTATCCGCGGCCAGGAACGCCGGACTGGATATTGCACAGGGAACGTACGTTGTTTTTGCGGATGCGGATGATTACCTGCTGGACGGTTCACTGAAAGCCATGTATGGCACCATATCCGCACAGGATGTGGAATTGGCTGTATTTGGCTATATCAATGAAAAAAACGGGGCGTTTTATAAGAAGCAGTATGCCGGGCTTCAGGTCATGGAGCGGGAGTCTGCCTTTGTCCAACTGTTCAGGAACCCGGCATTCCGAGGCGTTTTATGGAACAAGATTTTCATCAGGGACATAATAGAGGAAGCGCAGATCCGTTTTCCCGTGGAATACACCCACGGGGAAGATCTGATTTTCGTGACCAGGTATCTGAAACAATGCAGCAATATCTGCGTGAATCCCAGGCTGGTGTACATGTACGCTGAGAATCCCGATTCACTTTGCAGGCAGATGTACCATAAAAATGAGTTCAATGGAAAGTATCTGGTCCTGTACGATGCGGAAAAGGTTGTATTTTCCTGTATTGCCCAGGAGAGCCGCCCGGTATTGGAAGCATTTGACCTGAAGCATGTGGAAACCTGCATCGATATATTGAACCGTCTGGCGCATTTTAAGCTGTACAATCATGAAAAGGCCGGCGCGGTTGCTTCTGATGTAAAAAGCCACGCAGTTCAGTATCTGTCCGCGCAGGACCAGCATCCAAGGAAGACGGTGAATATCATAAGCATACTGCTTATCTGCCTCTCCCCACGGCTGTTCATGAGGGTATACCATACGGTAAAGACACTGGCCTGGAACCTGGGATTCAGGAGCAGGGCATGAATGTTAATTGGAATGTCCCACACAAAGGAGGAACTGTCTTATGAAGACTGCGTGTTTTATTCCTATCAAAGCCAATTCAGAACGTGTCCCGGGCAAAAACTTCCGGGTGCTGAATGGCAGGAAGCTATATGAGTACATTATTGAACATACCATGGATGCGGACTGCTTTGATGACATTTATATTGATACCAACAGTCCTGAAATCACAGGCTATGCCCTTGATCATGGACTTCATGTGATTGAACGCCTGGATGCGCTCACACATAATACGGCCAATGGGAATGACCTGCTTGTTTACCACCATCAGCTTCATCCTGAATATGATTACTATTTCCAGCTGTTTGCCACGGCGCCGTACCTTCAGGCGGATTCCATTAAAAAATGTGTCAATACGCTGATTGACAGTGAGACATATGATTCCTGTTTTACTGCATTGAAGAATCACGGCTTTTACTGGGTCAATGGCCAGCCGGTAAACTACCGTCCGGGTATCCTGCCGAGAAGCCAGGATATGCAGCCGGTGATTGAGGAAACCACTGGTCTATACGGGATTTCCAAGGATTCCCTGGAGCGGTACCGCTGCCGTATCGGCAGGAAGCCGTATATTTACTTTGTGCAGAAATTCGAAGCCGTGGACATCAATACGGAAGAAGATCTGGTAATGGCTGAGTACGTAGGCAGTACCTATTGGCATTATAACGGATGAATCCCCAGACAGGAGGACGGGATGAAGGTTTTAATCGTAAATAAATTCTTAAAGCCAAAGGGCGGCTCAGAAACCTATATCATCAAGATTGGCGATTGTCTGAAACAGAAAGGCCACCAGGTCCAGTATTTCGGCATGGATGAGCCAGGCCGCACCCTTGGGAACCGCATTAATCAATATACAGCCAGTCTGGATTTCCACACAACCGGATACAGGCGTCTTCTGTATCCACTTAAAATCATATATTCCAGGGAAGCCAGGGTAAAGCTGATGCGTGTCCTGGAGGATTTCCAGCCGGATGCGGTCCATATCAACAATTTTAATTATCAGCTGACCCCTTCCATCCTCTATGGTATCCGGGATTTTGAAAAAAAATCGGGAAAAAGGACAACCGTCCTGTACACTGCCCATGATTACCAGCTTATATGTCCAAACCATATGCTTAATTCCCCCGGGGACGGACAAAACTGCGAGCAGTGTGTGGGCGGTCGTTTTTTTGGCTGTATCAGGAAGCGCTGTATCCACCAGTCCCTTGTAAAGAGCATACTGGGCGCTGCCGAGGGAGCCATATACAGAAAGCTGAAGGTTTACCGCTGCATTGACCGGATTGTCTGTCCAAGCTATTTCCTGGAAGATAAATTGAACCAGGTGGAATTATTCAGGAACAAGACCATTACATTACATAATTTTGCTGACCGGATGGAGGCAGGACCTGCCCGGAAGAGAGACTATGTCCTGTATTTTGGAAGATATTCCAGGGAAAAGGGAATCGGGACCCTTCTTAAGGCGTGCAGGGAACTGCCGGATATCCCCTTTGTCTTTGCAGGGGACGGACCGCTGGCAGACAGTGTGACCGGGATACCTAACATTAAGAACGTGGGATTCGTTAAGGGGGATTCACTGGCCCAGCTGATACAGGAGGCCAGGTTCAGCATTTATCCGTCGGAATATTATGAAAACTGTCCGTTTTCCGTCATCGAATCCCAGCTTCTTAAGACACCTGTGCTGGGAGCCAGGATTGGAGGAATCCCGGAGTTGATACAGGAAGGTGTAAACGGCTCCCTGTTTGCCAGCGGAAACCTGGAGGAGCTGAAAGAGAAGATACGGCATCTGTGGGATTCCCCGGGGCTTTGCGCCAGTTGGGCGGAAAACTGCGGGGACATCCGGTATGACACCCTGGAGATGTACTGTGACAAGCTGCTGAAACTATATGAAACAAAACAATGAGGTAAGGAAATATGGCAAGAAACCTGTATGGAACCGTGATTGTAACATACCGCTGCAATGCACACTGCAACATGTGCGACTGTTTTAAACATCCCACTAAGCCGGAGGAGGAGATTACCCTGGATGTAATCAGGAAACTTCCGGAAATGGCATTTACCAATATAACCGGAGGGGAACCCTTCATCCGCAGGGATATACCGGATATCGTAAGGGAGCTGTATAAAAAGTCGGACCGCATCGTCATTTCCACCAACGGCTACTTTACGGACCGTATCATCAGCCTGTGCAGGGAATTCCCCAAGGTGGGCATACGCATCAGCATTGAAGGGCTTCAGAAGACCAATGACAGCATCAGGGGCATCCCGGATGGGTACAGGCGGGGATATGGGACGCTGACGGCCCTGGTGGAGATGGGACACCCGGACGTGGGATTCGGAATGACGGTCCAGGACATGAACTGCGGGGACCTGGTGCCGCTTTACCTTCTGTCGGATAAGATGGGGATGGAGTTTGCAACCGCGTCCCTTCACAACTCCTTTTATTTCAGGAAATACGACAACCGGATTGTGGACAGGAAACGGGTGGCTGAAAATTTTGAGAAGCTGATTAATGAACTGCTCAAAAGCAATTCACCGAAAAAATGGTTCCGGGCCTACTTCAACCATGGCCTGATTAATTACATATATGGCAATAAGCGTCTTCTGCCGTGCGATATGTCCAGGAATGCATTTTTTATCGACCCGTTCTGCGATGTGATTCCGTGTAACGGGATGCTGCACAAGGCGGTCATGGGAAACCTGAAGGAACAGGAGTGGGAGGAACTGTGGAATTCAGAGCAGGCCAGGCAGGTGCGGCGCATCACAAAAGAATGTGACAGGAACTGCTGGATGATTGGAAGCGCATCGCCTGCCATGCACCGGTATATATGGATACCGGCCTGGTGGGTGATAAAACATAAATTCCTGCAGGGCGGAAGGTATTCCCTGGATGAAAATCCCTTTATCAGGTAAATGGATGATGGAAGGAGGGAAGCCATGGATGAATACAGAAAAACCATAATGGTGGTTGAAAGCCGGCCCGAAGAAAGGGAGGCGGTAAAGAAGATACTTTCTGAAGAATATAAGATCCTGGAAGCCGGAAGCGCAGGGGACGCCATGCTGCAGATATCATGCGGAAGTATGGTGGATGCCATCCTGCTGGGAAACCTGCAGCAGGACGGCAGGGAAGTGGGATTCCTGGATAAAATCCATAACTCAGGATATGCCTCCATTCCGGTCCTCGTTATCCTGGAGGATGCAAAGGAGGATCCTGGCCTGGAGGCCCTGGACCATGGGGCATGGGATTATGTGACCAGGCCCATCCGCGCTAAGACATTAAGGAACCGGCTGGACCGTGCGGTCCGGCACTGCAGGATACCGTCTTATGAAGGATTGCTCTATATGAGTGAACGGGACAGGCTTACGGGGCTGTATAACCGTGAGAAGATGTTTGCGGAGACCAGGCGCATGATAGACCGGCATATGGATACCCTGTTTGTATTCCTGCGTTTCGACATAGACCGGTTCAGGCTGTATAATGCCGTATTCGGTGAATTGAGGGGGGATAAACTCCTTATAACGATGGCGGAAATCATAGAGGGCATAGCCGGCTGCTTTGAGTTTTGCACCTATGGAAGGATTAATGCAGACACATTCTGCATATGCGAGCCTTATGACAGTGAAAGGCTGCACATGCAGGTCCAGATGGTAAAGGAGGGGCTGGCCGGGTTTGAGAAGAATTATCTCCTGGAACCCACAGTAGGCGCCTATATCGTGGAAGAGCCTGACCTTGCAGTGGAGGAAATGTACATAAGGGCTTTTATCGGCAGCAAAAAATGCAAGAACAAGTTTGCGTCCTACCTTGGATTCTATGATATGGATGAGGGAATCCGGGAAGTGGAGGAGGCAGCCATTGTCAGCAGTATGCAGACCGCCATGGACGAGGAACAGTTTGTGGTGTATTTCCAGCCTAAATTTGATATTGCCAATGACAGGGATATAGGGGCGGAAGCGCTGGTACGCTGGAAACATCCCGACACGGGCCTGATGCCCCCGAAACATTTCATACCTATTTTTGAAAAGAACGGCTTCATTTCCAGGCTGGATTACTATGTGTGGGAGCATGTATGCCAGCTCATACACAAATGGCTTGGGGATGGGATCTGTCTGGATCCCATCACGGTGAACATCTCAAGGATTAGCCTTTATAATCCCAGGCTGGCGGACATACTGTCCGGCCTCATTGAACAGTACGGCGTGCCCATCGGCCTGCTGAACCTGGAGATAACGGAAAGTGCATATGTGTCCGACCCGGAATTAATCCAGGAAGCAGTCAGGAAGCTGCACCAGGCAGGCTTCATACTGCTGATGGACGATTTCGGCAGCGGGTATTCTTCCCTGAACATGTTAAAGGATATCGATGTGGATGTGCTTAAGATTGACATGCAGTTCCTGTCCGGCGGGGAATCGCCTGGCAAGGGGAAAATCATACTGGAATCCGTAATCCAGATGGCCAATAACCTGGGGATGCCTGTCATAATGGAAGGGGTTGAAACCCAGGAACAGAAGCGTTTCCTTTACAAAATAGGGTGCAATTATGTCCAGGGGTATTACTATGCCAGGCCCATGCCCCAGGAAGAATATGAGAAAAAGTATATATACAGATTATAAGATCCAGCGGATAAAGCAATACGAAGGAGTTTATATCCATGAAAGAGGAAATACGTAAGAAAATCCGCCTTTAAGGGATGGACTGTGCAGAGCATTTAAAACAGTATGGGTTCAGCATAACGCCCTATAGGGTGAAGGATTGTCTGGACAGGAAAATGATTAAGAAACTTTCGCTGATACCGGACGATACTGTATTCTTCTGCAGGAGTTTATAGGCAGGCCGGAGCGGATGAAGCATATATACACAAGAAAAGGAGTTACGTTATGAAACAGAACGAAGACAGCAGTCAGGATATTGATAAGTACCTTGAAGATATGGCCGCCTCAGGCTGGTTCAGCATCATGCTTATCTGCATGCAGGGAAAGACCCAGGATGGCGTCCATGGCCATATCTGCAGTTATTATCTGAAAGACCCGGTACCGTTTACCGGCACCGGGGACATGGTACTGAAAATGGATGAAATCTGTAACTGGCTGGGGGCGCCCCAGCGCACGACAGATCCACGTTTCATGAATAAGGAAATGAAAAAAAGATATGAAAGCGCCGCGGCTGCCCATCCACAGGGCTTAAAGGACAGAATGCTGGAACGAAGCAGCCTGGTGCCTTTCCCGGAGGCGCGAAAGGCAAAGGAAGTGCTGATTGCAATTGTAAAATACCGTCAGAATTCCACTATGCAGGGCAGCATCAGGGGCAGGCTGACCAACAGCGTGGATGTGAACTTCAGAAGTGCGCTGGAACTGATGCGCATGGTGCAGATGATAGAAATCGTATAGACAGGTACTGCTGGGGGAGCCTGTCCGGCCCCAGGGACCGGCAGGGCGGGCGTGAATCCATAAGGGGAGGCGCGGAATGAAGAACGCAAGGACGAAACATCTGGATTTTATCATTGGGGATATGGTGGCCTTAGGCCTGGCCCAGTTCCTGATGGTGTTATTGAACCAGGACAAACTGAATCCGGTGCTGTATGTGTATTATGTCCAGCTGGGTCTGCTTCTGGTCATCATCACGTTATCAGTTGCATTCCTGACGGATGGTTATAGGAATATCCTGCACAGGGGATATCTGAAGGAAATCATTGCAGTCATCCATCAGATGACCATAATCTTTGCCACGGAGGTCATATGCCTGTTCTCCTTCCGGCTTGTCGGACTGTTTTCCCGCCTGGTCCTGTTTGCCACGTTTTTTGTGGGAATCCTGTTCATGTATGCGGAACGGCTGATGATTAAGAACTGTCTGCGCCGGAAATTCCAGAATATCAAATACGCCAGGACCATCATGGTAATTGCAACGGAACAGCAGGCGGGAATCCTGATTAGGCAGCTGTCCTCCAGGGTCCTGACCATCTTCAAAATCCAGGGAGTGGCAATTACGGACCGCGACATGAAGGGACAGACAATCCAGGGAGTCCCGGTCAGCTGCTCCATGGATGGGTTATCAGAATATATAACAGGCCATATCATTGATGAGATACTTTTAAGCATTCCGGATGACCCCAGGCAGGAGGCGGAGCTGGCAAAACAGTTCCTGTCCATCGGTATGGTGGTCCATATCTACATGGAACAGTTTTTGCAGGATATCCCCAGGAAAACACTGGAGCGGGTCAGCAACATGAACGTGATAACCTGCTTTAACCGGGAGATACCCATGCGGCGTCTGTTCTGTAAACGGCTCCTGGATATCCTGGGCGGTGCAGTGGGATGTGTGATGACCCTTGTAATCGGACTCATAATCGGCCCCATGATTTTCATCCAATCCCCTGGCCCTGTCCTCTTCTCGCAGATAAGGGTAGGTAAGAACGGGCGTAAATTCCGTATATATAAATTCCGTTCCATGGTCATGGACGCGGATGAACAAAAGGAAATGCTCATGTCCCGTAATAAAATCCGGGGAAACATGTTTAAAATGGATGATGACCCCAGGATCATCCCGGGAATCGGCCATTTCATAAGGAGGACCAGCCTGGATGAATTTCCCCAGTTCTTTAATGTACTCAGAGGGGACATGAGCCTGGTGGGGACAAGGCCGCCAACCGTGGATGAATATGAAGCCTACAGCTTTTCCCATAAAAAGCGTCTGGCCATGAAACCGGGAATAACCGGATTGTGGCAGATAAGCGGGAGAAGCGATATTACGGACTTTGAGGAAGTGGTGAAACTGGACGGGCAGTATATAGATCAGTGGGACCTGGAAATGGATGTGAAGATTATTTTTAAGACAATCCTTGTAATCCTGAAACGCAGGGGAAGCGTATGATAAGGCCCGGCAGGAAAGGGAGGAGGTCCGGGCAGGCCGTTTTCCGCGCAATCATGCGGGCCGGTCTGGGGCTGATGCTTTTAATCGCCCTTACATACATACCTGCAGATATGAGTAGGGTCCGCGCTGAGACAGTCCCATTGCCTGAGGACCCCTCTGCTTATACACAGAAAAAAAGCAATTATATACCAGAATACGAATATTGCATGCACCGGCTCTTCTCCCAGTTGCCAGAATTGGGAAATGAGCCGGTTTTTGTTACGGTTCCGGGATTTTCCGGGGATATGGAGGAAGTTAACGCATTTGCCCGGTACGTCTATCAGAACTACGATTATACGGGCAGGCTGTTGCTTTCCTATCTACCGTCCAATGTGCAGGGACAGTATATCCTGCAGGTACGGCTGGACAACCCTGGTGAGATATATAGGATGCAGGAGGCGGTGGAATCGGAATTAATCCGTTTCAGCCGGACATTGGACGGGATGGCGGAACGGGATAAGGTGATAGCCATAAACGTCTGGATAGCCGAAAATGCCGTATATGATACCACCCTGGAGAAATCCAGCTGTTATTCCAATATCATGGAGGGCACCTCTACATGCAACGGTTATGCAAGGGCTTTTCTTGCCCTGTGCAGCTACTCTGGGATCATATGCGAAAATGTAAGAGGATACACGGACGGCAAACTTCATATGTGGAACCGTGTAAAGCTGGGAGACGGCTGGGAATACGTAGATGTAACCTGGAACAGCATGGCAGGGTCTGACCGATGGCTGCTGGTTTTGGAGGAAAGGATGAGGATGGACCATGTGTGGTGATGGCTTACCAGTAAATCGGTAAACCGCCACCCCGCCCGGTCAGGCCGCTCCGAATAACCGCAGAATAGACGGTACAAACATTCTTTTTCCATGTTCCCCATAACCGGCATCCTTCTTCTGCCTAATCATGAATCCGTACTGTTCTGCCGCCAAGGCTGCAATCCGTCCGGATTCATATGATTGGGCCGTCCTGCGGGCCTCATCTGACATCCTGGACCATACATCCTGATCCAGGACCAGCCGGGCTGCAGCCGCGGCAAAGGCATCCGGATCTTCTGCGGTCATATACCCGTTTACCCCCTGCCTGACCACATCCACCACACCGCTTGCCCGTACGGCTGTTACGGGACAGCCCGCAGCCATGGCCTCCAGGAGCACGATTCCCTGAGTTTCAGACCTGGATGTGAAAAGAAAGGCATCTGCCGCATTCAGATAATGCCGTACCTGGGTATTCTCAATCTTCCCTGTAAATACAATCTGGCGGCTGATTCCAAGCAATCCGGCTAATTCATCCAGGCGGGCCCTCTCGGTGCCGTCCCCAATCACCATCAAACGGAATCCCTCGCCCAGTATGCCCTTGAGACATGCTGCTCCCCGCAGAAGGAACTCCAGGTTCTTTTCCTTCTCCAGACGGGCGGTGGTGGCGAACAGGTATGGACATCCGTCACTGTACAAAGCCCTGATTCCGGCGGAATGTATCTTATCGGATTCAAATGCAGCCTGGTCCAGCCCTGTGGGCAGTACGGATATCCTGGTTTTGGTTCCCTGTTCCAGAAGATGCTCCTTTATGGTGTTGGTAGGGGCAAATACCAGGTCGCACTTGTTGGTGAAAGCGGTGATAAGGGATGGCACCAGGACCTCCTTTCCGTACCTTGCAATCCAGCTTACCGGATATTCCTCGGAAGCCATGGCCTCATATAATTTAAAATGGTGGAGATATTCCTCATACCGGGTGTGGTAGGTGTAGGCCACAGGTATATTGTATTTCTTTCCCAGATACAGGGCGGTCTGTCCCACCAGTACAGGATGGTGGACATGGATCACGTCAAATTCCCCATCCCTGAAACATGTCTCAATTTTCTTATCAAAACAGTTTCCCAGGGCCATCCCCCGGTCCGCCTTCCGGTAAATAACCTTAAAACGAACCACATCCTCTTCAGGATTCCCTGACAGTCTGCCATCTGGTTCCGGGGCAAAGACAGTCACCTTATGCCCAAGTGACCTCAAGCCTTCCGACAGCCGTTCAATGGAAATCGGCACCCCTCCAATAAATGGTTTATAATTGTTGGTAAACATTGCAATATTCATGTGGACCTCCTCCTATGATAACAGCTGAAACACCTGGTCACCCATCATATACCCTGCCCCAATCAGGAAAAAATTCCATACAAAGATGCCGAGGGCTGAACTTATGGTGTATTTAACAAAATTCATCCGGATAACGCCGGCAGGAATGGAGATAATGGTACGGATCATAGGAATCAGCTTGCTGATGAAGATTCCTGTTGCGCCCCTGGTCCTGATCAGGTCAAAATTTTTCCGGATGACTGGTTCATGTTTGGGGAAACGTTCCAGATAGCGGTCCAGAAACAGGTTCCCGCCCATCCGGCCGATGCCGTATAAAATCCAGCTTCCCAGAAGCCCGGCCGCCAGGGCCAGGGCCATTACCATGAAAAAACTGATCTGTCCCCTGGCTGCCCATATGCCCGCCAGCGGCATGATGATTCCTGCCGGAAATCCCGGAAGGTTCATGTATTCCAAAAGAATGATGACAAATATAAAAACAGCTCCATATTGCAGGAAATATTGTGTTAATACCTGAATATCCATATTATGAGTCCTCCTGATGGACCATATCATAAGTCAGGAATCTAAACAGGCCCCATAGAAAAAGCAAAAATATTTCTAAAGAAGTTATAAGTAATCACCTGTCCCTTATTAAGAAAAATCCGGGATATTCTGTTGTTGGAATTAATATGCTATGTAAAAATAGGATATTGCCACTTATGTGCAGGCAGGAGAGGATATACAGATAAGTGATTTTATTGCCGGTATGTGATATGATGGAGTTATAAGAAACATTTACTGTCAGGCAGGCGCCTTGGCCCGTCAGGCCTGCAGCATCATGATACGGAGCAGATATGGAACAGAAGAAAATATCCTGGTACAGTCATATAAGATGGGGATGTATCATTTACCACTACAGCGACACCGCAACGCTGATTGGTAACTTGGGAATGATTTTTGTTTTTATGGGTGGAATGCGCCTTTTGGCTGCGGCTGGCGGTTTGGAAATCATATGGAACCTTGAGGACATCCTGTTCTGTATGACGGGTATCTTGGGCCTGTTCATGCTTTACGTGGCATATCGGTTGAATGACCGGGCAAAGAAGCGTTATGATGAGGAGCACGGCACATTGACCGAGCAGTTTGAAGCGGTTAAGAATCGGAATCTGGTGTCAGATAAGCCTGTTGGAAATATGCCCAGGAAGCACGCAGCCACTGCAAAAGTCCGCGGGAGAACCGTCAGGACGATACTTCAGTCATTTGGGGCAGAACGGATTACGCTGCGTTCCGGTCCGTGCTGGATGCTGAACGGGGTATATTTCCGCTTAAGTGTCTTAAAATTACCATCCAGGACATTTCTGGTTATTAAGTGGACGGACAATATTGAGGCGGCAGGGAACAATGTGTTTGAAAAAATCCAATCATTTCCCTGGGATTTGGATGATGAGGAATTTGCCGGGGAATTGAAACATGTTTTGTACGGGTTTATATAATGGCATGTTCCAGATGTATACAGGCCAATCAATAGTACCTGCATCGGTGGAGGAGGAAGGCCTGTAAACTTAGCTGGCGGGGATGGAGGTTACCGGTAGACATTGCGGTCTATCTGGACCATGATTGAAGGTGTGTATGAAAATGAGGTTTTACTTATACCTCCATATAGTGTATACTGGGATTTAATTGCGCCGTCCATTGTGTCCGGCGCTGGGGAGGAAGCATTTTCCTCTATATAACCTGCCTGGAGGATGAGTGATGATAAGGAAAGCAACGGAACATGATATTGATGCGGTGGAGCGGGGCTACACAGAGTTATTGACCCATGAAAAGGATAACGGCAGCAACTCCAACTGGGTGCTGGGCGTGTACCCCACCAGAAGCGTGGCTGAGGACAGCTGTAGGGCCGGGACGCTCTATGTAATGGAGTGTGATGGCGGAATCTGTGCCAGCATGATACTGAACCAGGTGCAGTCCGAGGAATATTACGGGATTGCCTGGGAATATCCGGCCAGGGATGATGAGGTCCTGATACTGCATACACTGTGCATACCGCCCTCAAACGCCGGACGCGGATATGGAACAAAGATGGTGCGCTACGCCATAGAGGAGGCAAGGCGGATGAAGTGCAGGGTAATGCGCCTGGATACATATGCGGGCAATCAACCGGCTTCTGCACTTTACACAAAGCTGGGATTCCGGTACGCAGGCATTGCCAGCGTCATGCTTCAGGGGCTGATTCCGGAGGAACAGATATTTTTTGAGTTGGATTTAAATCATGGTATGTGAATCATGGGTTGTAGTTACCGGCTCATCTGGAACCGGTAAAGCTACAACCGCATCAGTTGCTGCAGCTAAATCTACCTGCGGCAGCCTTTACGGCGTTTCAAGGCATTTTTCTGCATATCCATCCATTATCTCAAAAGAACCAGGTTCGTCATCCTATGCGCCGATGTGAAGGATTTCAATACACCTGCTGTCCGCCATGGTTTCAAAACATATTTCCCCATATTATGGATTGACCTCCATCCAATAGAAAATAGACAATTCTGAATGCTCTGCTTTCTTGTGTCATAATCACTTCTGTTCCATATTATAGCGGATAATCTGTCTTGACAACAGGCGGCCGACCGAATAATATGGATTAGAAGCGCGTATGCAATAAATGGAAATGGCATAGCCGGGAGAGCGGTTGGAATTGGAGGGGACCATGGAGAAACAGGATGAACGTTCGCTGCCTGAGAAGGTATCGGAGCGCCTCATTGAATACATATTGGAGAAGAAGCTGCAAAAGGGTGACAAGCTTCCCAATGAGCATTCACTTGCACAGATGTTATATGTGGGCAGGGGAACTATCAGGGAGGCGGTCAGGATATTGGAATCCAGGAACATTGTAACGGTAAAGCAGGGGGCGGGTACATTTGTCTGTGAAAAGTATGGGGTATCGGATGACCCGCTGGGGCTTTGCCTGATAGAGAACAAAGAGAAGGCTGTAAAGGACCTGGTGGACATGAGGATCATCATTGAGCCTGAAATTGCTGCCCTGGCTGCCCAGTACGCAAAAGAAGATGATATCAGGGAACTGGAACAGCGGTGCCTGGAAGTGGAATATTGTATTAGAAGCGGGAAGTCCCATGTAAAAAGTGATGTGGCCTTCCATTCACAGATAGCAGTGTGCAGCCAAAATTATATTGCAGCCAATATCATTCCGATTATTGCATCTTCCGTACGGATTTTTTCGGAACTTACCAACTATACCTTATTGGAGGAAACCGTGGTGGGGCACAGGGAGATAACGGAGGCAATTAAGCGGCATGACTGCCGGGATGCAAGGGAGTCCATGATGCTGCATGTGATGGCGAATAAGAGGAGGCTTTCACAGCCGCTATGATGGCTGTGAAAGCCTGTAAACTCTGTCTGGTTACAGTGATAATAGGAAACAATAATAACAAGGTGGTATGATGATTTTGTAAAATGCAGAAAGTCATCATATCTTTTTTTTATTTTAAAGCCCCCTCCCATTGCTTGGAAAAGGTAAAAAAACATGCAAAATAACCAAAAAATAAGAAGAAATATAGGTAAAACTAACATTATTATGATAATGAACAAAAAAATATTGACGTTCGATTAGCATGTTGCTATAATACAAATTAGCGATACGTCATACCTATTTGGCAAAAGTCCTTTTTAAGAACAAGGGGAGGATTTAGGCGGGTAATGACATATTAATGGCACGAATGCCAGCTTAATGAAACGTTAAGCATCATACAAAAGGAGGATTTTGATTATGAGAAAGAAAATTCTATCAGTAATGCTGTCAATCACCATGATGGCAGGTCTTGTGGCCTGTGGCGGCGGCTCCCAGGCACCGGCTGCCACAGCAGCAGCGTCCGGGACAACGGCAGCCGAGGCAGCGGCAGACAGCGGGGCAGCTGAGGGCAGCGAGGCTCCTGCGGAAGCAGCAGGCGATTACAAGATCGGTATCATGACCACGACAGTTTCACAGAGTGAGGAGAGCTACCGTGCGGCTGAGATGCTTCAGGAACAGCATCCGGATACGGTTGTGCTGGCAACCTTCCCTGATAAATTTGCAACTGAGCAGGAGACAACCATTTCCACAGCCCTGAGCCTTGCCTCTGACCCGGATGTGAAGGCAATCATCTTCAGCCAGGCCGTACAGGGCACTGCGGCAGCATGCCAGAAGATCCGTGAGGTACGTCCTGACATCCTTCTGATTGCAGCAGGCTACCAGGATGATTCCGCCACAACATCTTCAAACTGTGACGTTTTCTATCATTCCAACGTTCCGAAGATGGGCTTCCAGATGGTGGATGAGTTAAGCGATATGGGCGCTAAGACATTCGTGCACTACTCCTTCCCCCGTCATTTGGCATGGCAGCCAACCGCTGACCGTCTGCAGAACATGAAGGACCGCTGCGCAGAGCTGGGCCTGACCTTGGTAGAGACCACCACACCTGACCCCATGTCAGATGCAGGTACCTCCGGAACACAGCAGTTCGTATTAGAGGATGTTCCGCGCGCAGTTGACCAGTATGGCACGGAGACCGCTTTCTTTGGCACCAATACCAGCCAGCAGGAGCCGATGATTAAGTGCGTGGTTAACACAAAGTCCTACTTCACCATGCCGTCCGATCCTTCCCCATTCGTCGGTTTCCCATCAGCCCTGGGCATTGAGGTACCGGCTGACAAGTTATATGATTCCGATTACATGATGAACGCCATTTCTGAGAAACTGGCAGAGGCAGATATGACAGGCCACATGGGAACATGGACCGCACCGCTTATGACCCTGTTCATGACAGGAAGCTATGCTTATGCTGAAGCGTTCTGTGAAGGCAAGACAAACGGAGAGAAGCTGGATGCAGAAGTATTTAAGCAGACCCTGAGCGAAGCAGCAGGCGGCGAAGTGGACGTAGAGAACATCACGGACGGCGGAACCACATATGACAACGGCTTCTTCATCATGTGTAGCTACGAAAGATTTTAAGGATTAAATCTCTCTCTATCAATTTTTATATGGGGAACGAAACTTCCCTGATGCTTTCAAAAGGAAGGGATGCAGATAAGCAGCATCCCTTCCTTTTATAAAAGACAGGTAAGTAAAACCCTGGGATAGCTACGGGTTACTGGAAAGGAGAAGAACATTGAGCAGTAAATACATATTAGAGATGAATCACATTGAAAAGGATTTCTTTGGAAATAAAGTCCTGAAGGATGTGAGCATAAAAGTGAAGCCAGGTGAGATTGTGGCATTGATTGGGGAAAACGGCGCTGGAAAATCCACCATCATGAATATCCTCTTCGGCATGCCCGCAATCCAGCAGACGGGAGGCTTTAAGGGCAGCGTCCTGATTGACGGAGAGGAAGTACATATCAAATCCCCCATAGAGGCCATGAAATACGGAATCGGCATGGTGCATCAGGAGTTCATGCTGATTGACGGCTATGATGTGGCTGAAAACATTAAGCTGAACAGGGAGAATGTGAAAAAGACACCGGCCAGCCTGGTCTTTGGCAAACGCCTGGACCTGGTGGACAGGGCGTCCATGCACAAGGAGTCCAGGGCCACCCTGGATTCCCTGGGAATTGAACTCAGCGACAGGACCAGGGTGGGAAGCCTTCCGGTGGGATATAAGCAGTTTGTGGAAATTGCCAGGGAGCTGGATAAAAAGAATACCAAGCTGATTGTGCTGGACGAACCCACCGCGGTGCTCACCGAGACAGAGGCAGAGCAGTTCCTGGCCTGTGTGCGCTCCGTGGCTGAACGCGGGATTGCTTTCATTTTCATCAGCCATAAGCTGGATGAGGTGAAGAATAATACCCATCACGTGTTTGTCCTCAGGGACGGCGAGATGGTGGGGGATTACCACACGGCTGACCTGAGCACGGTTAAGATGTCACAGCTTATGGTAGGCCGCGAGGTTGAGATACTGAACCGTGAGATGGGCCATGAGGTGGAAAATGAGGAAATCTGCCTGGAATTCAACCATTTCGGGGTCAGCATGCCCGGCGAGGTTGCCAGGGATGTGTCCTTCCAGGTAAAGAAAGGCGAGATTTTCGGAATCGGAGGACTGGCCGGACATGGGAAAATCAGCATTGCCAACGGGGTCATGGGGCTTTATCCTTCCAAGGGTGAGGTGAAGGTACACGGCAAGGTCCTGGATGTGACAAAGACAAAGGACACCCTGGACGACGGGATTGCATTTGTGTCTGAGGACAGGCGCGGCGTGGGCCTGATGCTGGACGAGTCCATTGAGCTGAACATTTCCATTGCGGCCCTTAAGACAAAGGACAAATTCATCGTGAAAAAGTTCGGCATCCCCTTTTATGATAAGAAGGGCGCCGTTGAATATGCAAAAAAGATGATTAAGGACCTGGATATCCGCTGTACCGGACATGCACAGCCGGTAAAGAGTTTATCAGGAGGCAACCAGCAGAAGGTGTGTATTGCCAGGGCGCTGACCCTGGAGCCGGATATCCTGTTTGTATCGGAGCCCACCAGGGGCATTGATATCGGCGCAAAGAAGATGATACTGGATTCCCTGATGAAGCTGAATAAGGAAAAAGGGGTTACGGTCATCATTACCTCCAGTGAGCTGGCAGAGCTGCGTTCCGTGTGCAACCGCATTGCCATTGTTACGGAGGGAAAGATAGCCGGAATCCTCCGTTCCGATGATAAGGACTACAAATTCGGACTGCTGATGAGCGGTTCTAAGCTGGTAGATGCAGATGAGGAGGCGATATAAGAATGAACCAGATAAAAAGAGCGGTTAACTTCCTGGGCGTTTCGCGCCTTGTGGTAATTGGATTCCTTTTGGTGCTCATGGTTTCCGTATTCCCTCTGGGAATCAATCCCGGCATGATATATTCAGACTGCCTGGTGCGTATCGGCATGAACGGATTCCTGGTCCTGGCCATGATGGTCTCCATTGTCTGCGGGGCCGGGCTGAACTTCGGCCTTCCCATCGGCATCCTCTGCGGCCTTCTGGGCGGCTCCATCGCGGTCCAGTTTAACTGGAGCGGTCTGGCGGGGTTCTGGGGCGCGTGTATCGTATCGGTGCCATTTGCCCTCATAGCGGGGTATTTTTACGCGGTGCTGCTTAATAATGTAAAAGGCTCTGAGATGACGGTCGGAAACTATATGGCGTTCTCCATCGTATCCCTGATGTCCATTGCCTGGCTGGTGCTTCCGTACAACAATCCCAAGATTGTGTGGCCCATCACGGGCGTGGGACTGCGTACGACCATGACGCTGGAAGAAAACTATGACAAAGTGCTGGATAATTTCCTGAGGATTGATTTTAAGCAGATGGGTATCCTGCAGAACAATCCGTATTGGAAGGATTTCTCCGTGTCAACCGGACTTTTGCTGGTATTTGCAGTGGGCTGCCTTCTCATGTGGCTGTTCATGAAGACAAAGGCAGGGGTCATCATGCGCTGCAGCGGTGTGAACCCGGGCTTTTCCAGGACCCTGGGCGTGAATAACAACAAGGTCCGCACCATGGGTATCGTTGCCTCCACCGTGATTGCGGCCATCGGCATTAACATCTATTCACAGAGTTATGGTTTTTACCAGTTCTATTCAGCTCCGCTGATGATGGCGTTTCCGGCCATGGCAGCAATCCTGATTGGCGGCGCCACACCGAAAAAAGCAAGCGTATTCAATGTGGTCCTGGGGGTCATCCTGTTCCAGTGCCTTCTGACCCTGGCAACCCCGGTTGCCAATGCGGTCATCAATGCGGGAAGTATCTCTGAGGTGGTCCGCATCATTGTCCAGAACGGCATCATCCTGTACGCATTGACCAAAATTAGAGCGAATGGAGGAAAATAACCATGGAAAATAAGAAACGTAATAAAGTGTTAGACTTCCTTCAGGGCAATATGGTCCCTATCCTTTTCACCGTACTGTGTCTGGCAAGCATTAAGATATCCGGACAGAATGCGGGCTATGTGATCACAGAGACCGTATCACGTGTTGGCAGGAACGCAATCCTCATTGTATCCCTGATCCTCCCGGTGCTGTGCGGCATGGGACTGAACTTCAGTATCGTGCTGGGCGCCATGGCAGGTGAAATCGGACTGATCCTGATTACCCACTGGAGTTATGACGGCTTAAAGGGCATCATCCTGGCGGGCATCATTGCAACGGTCCTGTCCATTGTCCTTGGAACCCTTACAGGAATCCTTTTTAATAAGGTAAAGGGACAGGAAATGATCACGGGCATGATACTTGGGTTCTTTGCAGTGGGTGTATATGACCTGATTTTCATCTTCATGGTAGGAAGCGTCATCCCGATGGTAAACCCCGAAATCATGCTGAATTCCCAGAACGAGGCAGGCGAGACCATCTATGTGGGCCTGAGGAACACCATTGATTTCCACGCCGAGACAAAGTACGCGGTGGACAATGCATGGAAGGTGATGTTCGTGAAGCTGCTTCCATGGCTGCTGGCTGCTTTTGCGGCGGTGACCGTGTGTATCCTGGCTTATAAGATAGTGAAAAAGAAATCAGATGTCAGGGAAGCACTGTTTACGACCAAAGGATTTCTGGTGGCCAGCATTCTCCTTGCAGTGCTCCAGATCCTCATGAAGACCGTTAAATCCGTGCAGAAGGCATTTTTCATTGTACAGATTCCCATGCTTACAGCCATCGTGATTGCGGTTGTCTGCCTTCTGGTGGTGTTCATCACAAAGACAAAGCTTGGACAGGACATCAGGACCGTGGGCATGAACATGCAGGTGGCCACGGCGGCCGGTATCAATGTGGATAAGACGCGTATCGTGGCGACCGTGCTGTCAACCGTGATTGCGTCCTGGGGGCAGATCATTTTCCTTCAGAACATCGGTAATGTGCAGACCTTCAACAGCCACGAACAGGTGGGGACCTATGCCGTGGCAGCCCTGCTGGTGGGCGGCGCGTCCATTGACAAGGCAACCATGGGCCAGGTGTTCTCAGGAACCATCCTGTTCCATATCCTGTTCTTCATCACCCCCCTGGCCGGCAAGGTGCTCTTTAACGATCCCCAGCTGGGCGAGTATTTCCGGGTATTCCTGTGTTACGGCATCATCGCGGTATCGCTGATCCTGTATGCATGGAAGAAGATTGCAGCGGACAGGCGAAGGATTGAAGAAGAAAACCGTCAGCAGCTGGCTGAACTGGATGCAAAATAGGAGGGACATATGTCAGATATCATTACAAAAGATCTTGCTAAATCAGTGGAGAATCTGGTCATTGGCTGGAGAAGGGAACTTCACCAGTGCCCGGAGCTTGGGATGAAGACCGTGGAAACCGAGAAAATCATCCTCAGGGTGTTAAAGGAAATCGGGATAGAGGAAGTGCGTTCAGGAATCGGCGGGGAGGACTGCCACGGCGTGGCAGCCGTGATCCGTGGCAGCCTTCCGGGGAAATGCCTTGGAATCCGGGCTGACTGTGACGCCCTGCCCATCCTGGAAGAGACAGGACTTCCGTTTGCCTCAAGGAATCCCGGCTGTATGCATGCCTGCGGCCATGACGGTCACACGGCCATGGGCCTGGGAATCGCAAAAATCCTGTTCGAGAACAGGGATAAGCTTCGCGGCACCGTGAAAATGATATGGCAGCCAGGCGAGGAAGGGGATAACGGGGCGCTTAAGATGATAGAGGACGGTGTGCTGGAAAATCCGAAGGTGGACGCCATGATCGGCCATCATTCAGGCACCAGCCGTTTCCAGGAGGTAGGGCCTGCCCAAATCGGCTGGACACCGGAACCTTCCTCCTTCTGTATCACTGGCTGGTGGGCTAAATTCCACGGAAAGAGCGCTCACATCGCGGAGCCCCATCTTGGGGCGGACCCGCTGCTGGCCGCCTGCTACGCGGTAACAGAGCTTCAGGCCGTGCTCAGCCGGGAAAAGCAGCCCAACAAGCCGGCCATCTGTGCGGTGAGCATGTTCCATGCAGGGGATAAGAATAATATCATCCCCGATACCTGCTGCCTGGAAGGTTCCATCCGCTCCAACAACGAGGAGGACCAGGCGTTCTATTACCAGCGTCTGACGGAAATCTTCGAGGGCGTGGCAAAGACCATGCGCTGTACGGCTGAAGTTGGATACGGCCATTACCTGGGCACCACGGACAACGACCCTGAGATGGTGCGAAGGTTTGTCCCCATTGCCGAAAAGGCCCTGGGAAAGGAAAATGTGATAGAGGTAAAAATCGCAATCCCTGGCGGGGAAGATTTTAGTGAGTTTACAAAACGGGTTCCCTGCGTGTATTATTATCATGGGGGAAACTTTGGGGATGAAAGGGATTTCCCGCAGCACAGTTCCAGATTCGATTTGAATGAACAGACCCTTTGGTCCGGTGTGGCAGTCATGACCCAGTTCGCCTTTGACTGGCAGGATATGTAAACCCCCAATCCATACGTATCATCATACGGACCCCTGCCTGACCATACGGTTCGGCAGGGGTCCTGTTAAAAGAAAAGCACATTACATGCCCATAAGGAGGAGAGATATGACAGAACAGGAATTACTGCGCAAGGCAGATGCGTTCATAGAGGCAAACATGGAGGATATCATAAAGGATATAAAGGCAGTGGTGGATATCCCAAGTGTGAAGTCGGAGGCGGAAACAGGCGCCCCCTTTGGCAGGGAGATAAGGCGCGCCCTGGACAAGGCATTGGAGATTGCAGGCCGTATGGGATTTAAGACCGTGAACTGTGAGGATTACCTGGGCTACGCGGAGCTTCCCGGCGAAAAAGAGGCGTACATCGGCACCATTGCACACCTGGATGTGGTTCCTGCGGGCAATGGATGGAATACAGACCCGTATGACATGGTGGTAAAGGACGGTTACCTGATGGGACGGGGCGTTGTGGATAATAAAGGCCCCCTGATCCTCACCTATTATATGGGAAAGTTTTTTAAGGACCTGGGCGCCCCCCTTCCCTACAGCCTGCGGATGATGGCAGGATGTGATGAGGAAAGCGGCATGGAGGATGTGGAATACTATATCCATCACTATGAGGAGCCGGTATTCCTTTTTACACCGGATTCGGAGTTCCCGCTGTGTAACGGGGAGAAAGGCTGCCTGTGCGGCAATTTTACAAGCGGGCGGTTTGAAGACGGGGCAATCATGGATTTCCAGGGCGGTATGGCCCATAACGCGGTAGCCGATCAGGCGTCCGCGGTTATCCGCGCCAATCCGGAACAGTGCCCGGAGGCAGACCGGATTACGGTTACTGCCGTGGACGGGGGCGTAAGGATTGAGGCTGCCGGTATTGGAGGCCATGCCTCCCATGCAGAGGGGACCATTAATGCCATCGGCCTGATTGCGGATTATCTCCTGGACAACAGCCTTGTGACCAAAGAGGAAGAAAAATTCCTGAAGGTCGTTTCCCTGCTGTGTGAGGACTACCAGGGGCATGGGCTGGGTATCCAGTGTGACGATGGCATTTTCCCGCCGTTAAGCATCATCGGCGGGATGATAAGGATGGAGGACGGTGTGCTGAAGCAGAACTTTGATTCCAGATATCCAACCAATACCACTGGCAGTGACCTGGTGAAGAAGCTGTCCGATCTGGGCGCCCAGTATGGGGTAAAGGTAACGGATGTGGAGGACAGCGTTCCCTTCTATATCGGTGTGGATAAGCCGGAAATCAAAGCCTGCCTGGATGCCGGCAATGAAATCCGCGGGGTGGACGGCAAGCCTTTTACCATGGGCGGAGGCACCTATGCCCGTCATTTTAAGAACGCAATCAGCTTTGGGACTGAGATCCCGGCTGAGCCGCTTCCTGATTTTGTGGGAAAGATACATACATTTGATGAGGGAATCGGCATTGACCGTCTTAAGATGTCATTGAAGATTTATATCCTTGCGCTGTACAGGCTGATGCAGATTGAATTTTAGGAGGGCATATGAAGAAGACGAGAGTAAATGAAGTACTTGACAGGCTGGAACGGATGGGACTGGAACAGATGATCATAACCGACGCCAACTCCATCTTTTACCTGACAGGCATCTGGGTGGATGCAGGGGAGCGCCTGGTGGCATTATACCTGGGCCGTCACAGGGATGACTGCTTCTTTGTGAACAATATGTTCACCCTTCCGCCAAATCCCGGCGTGAAGACCGTGCGTTTTTCTGACACGGACCCGTATCTTCAGATGCTGGCAGACTGTACGGACCATGCCAAACCCTTGGGAGTGGATAAAAATATGCCGACGCGTTTCCTTCTGCCCCTGATGTCCATGGGATGCGGCACGGAATATGTGGATGCATCCATCTGCGTGGACGGGGCCAGGGCCGTGAAGGATGAGGAGGAAATGGAGGCCATGCGCAGGATTTCCGCCATCAATGACAGGGCCATGGCCGAATTTAAGGCGCTGTTAAAGGAAGGCGTGACGGAGCGTGAAGTGTCCAACCAGATAAAAGAGATATACCAGAGGCTGGGGGCCGATGACCTGTCATTCCCTCCTTCCGTGTGTTTTGGGTCCAATGCGGCCATAGGCCATTACCGCTGCGGGGACGTTGCCCTTAAAAGAGGGGACTGCATACTTCTGGATGTGGGATGCAAGAAGGACAGTTATTGTGCGGACATGACAAGAACCTTTTTCTGCGGGGAAGTGTCCGATGAAGAACACCGCAGGGTGTATGAACTGGTGCTTCAGGCCAACCGGGCAGCAGAGGCAATCATAAAACCAGGCGTCAGGTTCTGTGATATTGACGCGGCGGCCAGGAAGGTGATTGAGGACGCTGGTTACGGCGATAAGTTTACCCACAGGCTGGGGCATTTTATCGGGATTGAGGTCCATGATTATGGGGATGTGTCCAGTGCGAACCAGGAAACAGCCCGTCCGGGCAATATCTTCTCCATAGAACCAGGCATCTATCTGGAAGGAAATGTGGGTGTGCGCATTGAGGACCTGGTGCTGGTGACCGGGGATGGGTGCGAGATACTTAATTCCTACAGCAAGGAACTGGAGATTGTCTGACAGGGAGAAAGGATGGATCAGGACGATGATGGAAGAATTAAATAGTTGTATTGAAAAGAACAGCGCGCAGATGGTGGAGTCGCTTTCTGAGATTGTACGCATACCCAGCAAATACGGCGAGCCGAAGGAAGGCGCGCCCTACGGGGAGGCGTCCCGGCAGGCCCTGCAGTTTGCCATGGACCTGGGCAGGAAGCTGGGCTTTGAGACGGTTGTAAATGTGGGAGACAGGGTATGCTATATTGAATACGGCACAGGAAGCAAGGTGGTTGGGGTGTTTGCCCATCTGGATATTGTGCCGGAGGGGGATGGATGGACGTATCCTCCCTTTGGCGGTGAAATCCACAATAACCGGGTTTACGGACGTGGCACCGTGGACAATAAAGGCCCCTTCATCGCTTCTCTTTATGCCCTTCATGCCATTAAGGAATGCGGACTGCCCCTTGGGGATTACCGTATCCGCATCGTGGGCGGGACCAATGAGGAAAAGGGCATGGATGACATGAAGTATTATGTATCCCAGTGCGGGGCGCCTGACGCCGGATTCACGCCGGACGGACTTTTCCCCATGTCCTTTACGGAAAGGGGGATTAACTATTATTTCATGTCCTATGGGCTGGCTGGGAAATCCACTTCCAAGGTCAGGGTCGTGGGACTGCATGGAGGGGAAATCCTCAACATGGTACCGGACAGGGCTTCGGCAGAGCTGGAGGCCTCGGATGAAACTGAGGCAGGGCGCGTGATGGGACTGGTTGAGGAGTACCGCCGGACCACCGGAAGGGATGTGACGGCCAGCCTGGAGGGAACCAGGATACGGCTTACCTCCAGGGGACTGTGCGCCCATTCCTGTACGCCTTTTAACGGTAAGAATGCCATTGTGGCAATCCTGATGTTCTTAGACGGGCTGGGCATTGACGGCTCCATGGGGACCTTCCTGCGGTTCTTTGCTGAGAAGATAGGAATGACCACGGACGGAAGACTTCTTGGCATGAAACGCGAGGATGAGTGCGGCAGGCTTACGTTCAGCCTTTCGAAGATGGATGTGGATGAGGACGGACTGAAATGGGTGGTCAATATCCGCTATCCCTATACCTACAAGGACCAGGTGACAGCGGATTTTACTGCCCAGGTTGTTCCGGCGGGAATGGTGATAGACGAGGTGGATGCCCATAACACATACAGGTTCCCCATGGACCACCCCATGATCCGGACGCTGCGGGGTGTTTACGAGGAACTGACGGGCAGGGATTCGACCCCCAGCCATGAGGGCGGGACCTATGCGCAGGTGGTGCCGAATATCGTGCCCTTCGGCTCCATTTTCCCGGGAACCCCGGATCTGTGCCACAGGCCGGATGAGTGTATTGACATTGATGAATATATCCTGGACGCAAAGCTGTTTGGAAATGCCATGTATGCTTTGACCAGGAACTAGGGCCTGACTGGCGTTGACGCGCCGGGAGGCACTAAGTGCCAGATATGAGGGAGGAAATGGACCAGTGATAGAAGTAAAGGACCTGGTAAAACAATATGGGAGCTTCCGGGCAGTGGACCACTTGAGCTTCACAGTGGAAAAAGGACAGATATACGGTTTTTTGGGACCTAACGGAGCAGGTAAATCCACAACCATGAATATAATTACCGGCTATCTGTCTGCCACCGAGGGAACCGTGCTCATTGACGGACATGACATTTTTCTGGAGCCGGAGGAGGCCAAACGCCATATCGGGTACCTGCCTGAGATCCCTCCCCTGTATCCGGATATGAATCCCCAGGAGTACCTGAAATTTGCAGGGGAACTGAAAGGTGTCCCAAGAAAGGGACTTCCCGGGGAAGTGGAGCGGGTGATGGCGCTGACCGGCATCACCCACATGAGGCTGCGCCTGATTAAGAACCTGTCCAAAGGGTACAGGCAGAGGGTGGGCTTTGCCTGCGCCCTGTTAGGGGACCCGGAGGTCATTATCCTGGACGAACCCACCGTGGGGCTGGATCCCAGACAGATCATCGACATCCGGGAACTCATAAAATCACTGGGGAAAGGACATACCGTGATCCTCAGCAGCCACATATTGTCTGAGGTCAGCGCCGTATGTGACCATATACTGATCCTGTCAAAGGGGAAACTGGTGGCCAGCGATACGCCGGAGGGCCTTGGAAGACGGATGCAGCGCACCAATGTCTATGATATGCTGGTCCAGGGTGAACCGGGACTTCTGCGGGAACTGCTGAAAGGAATCCAGGGGCTGCGGGCCATTACCACGGCGCCCCATGAATCAGGCTTTGCAGCCGTCCACCTGGAGACGGATGAGGAGACGGACCCCAGGGCACAGGTGTTCCGACTGCTGGCAGGAGCCGACTGTCCCATAATGGAGCTTCAGTCCGCCGCCATGAGCCTGGAGGACGTGTTCCTGGAACTGACGGGGAGGGACAAATCATGATAGCGATTTATAAAAAAGAGGTGCTTTCATTCTACCGCTCCATGATGGGGTACCTGTATACGGCGTTCCTGCTGCTGATTGCAGGGGTATTCTTCACTGCCTTCAACCTTCAGGGCGGCGTGCCGGAGTTCGGGTATGTGCTGGGCAATACGACCGTTGTGCTGCTGATCGTGATACCGGTCATTACCATGCGCGCACTGGGGGAGGAGCAGAGACAGAAAACAGACCAGCTTCTGTTCACGGCCCCGGTAAAGGTGGGGAGGATCGTGCTGGGCAAGTTCCTTGCCATCCTCACCGTGTTTGCGGCGCCGCTTATCATACTGGCGGCCTGCCCGCTGGTACTGTCCCTCTATGGGGCGGTGCCCCTGAAAGAATCTTATTCCTGTTTCCTGGCATTCTTCTTCATGGGGGCGGCCTGCATTGCCATAGGCATATTTATTTCCAGCATTACTGAGAGCCAGATCATAGCGGCTGTGGGCACATTTGCAATCATGCTCTGCAGCTACCTGATTAATGGCATGAGCGGCCTGATCGGCATCCAGGCGCTCCATTCACTGGCAGGTTTCGGGGCTGTGATCGTGCTTGGCGGTATCCTGCTTGCGGTGATGACGAAAAGCCTGTCCACGGGCGTCCTGACAGCCAGCGTATGTGAAGTGGCGCTGGGGGCGTGTTACCTGGTGGACAGTTCCATGTTTGAAGGGGCGTTCCCACGCTTTTTAGGGTACTTTTCCCTGTTCCGGCGGTACTATGATTTCGTGGATGGGATATTCGATGTCACCCATCTTGTATATTATCTGGGGGGCGTGGTGCTGTTCCTGTTTTTTGCGGTACAGTCAGTGGAAAAGCGCAGATGGGATTCATTGAAAAGCAGGCATTTTAAGATTGGCCTGTATGCAGTGGCAATGTGCATCCTTATGACCGTGATCGTGGTGCTGGCCAACATGATTTCACATAAGCTGCCTGGACGGTACACCAGGTATGACACGTCCGCCTCCGGGCTTTACAGCATTTCCCCCCAGACCAGGGAGCTGGTGGGATCAAACCCCTCCCCTGTCAGCCTGTATCTGATTGCGCCCAGGGGAAAGGAAGACCAGAAGCTCACGCAGCTGCTGGAGAAATACAGGGATTTAAACGGAAATATCACGGTGGAATATGTGGACCCTGTCCTGACGCCTGCATTTGTGTCAAATTATACGTCCGATAAGGTCAGTGACAACAGCATCATAGTGGCGGGGGAAAACCGTTCCAGGGTACTGCGCAATACGGACCTGTATCCGGTCAACTATGATTATGATACGGGCAGGACCTCCACTGATTTTGACGGGGAAGGCCAGATTACCAGCGCCATCCACTATGTGACTTCGGATGTCCTGACCAAGGTTTATCTGATGAACGGACATGGAGAAAATGAATTGACGGAGTCCTTTGCCGCAGCAATGGAAAAGGAGGGCGTGGAGACCGGGAGGCTGAACCTGACTGCAGCAGGACAGGTGCCGGAGGATGCGGGCTGCCTGTTCCTTAACGTTCCGGTTTCTGACCTTACCGGCCGGGAGAGGGAGGTGCTTACCTCGTATCTGGAACAGGGAGGACGTATGCTTCTGATTACCGGTATCACCGCGGCGAAGATGCCGAACCTGGATCAGGTGCTGGCCGGTTACGGCGTATCGGCGGTTCAGGGCATGATTGTGGAAGGGGACAGCAATTACAGCATCCCATCCTACCCCAACTTCCTGCTTCCTGAAATCAGGAGCAGTCAGATAACGGAGCCGTTCATTGCAGAGGGCAGCCTGCTGCTGATGCCCAATTCCCACGGTATTGTGAAGACGGAGGATGTGCGCAGTACGGTGGAGGTAAAGGGGATCCTTACCACGTCCCCCAATTCCTATATAAAGACAGACAGCTCTTCCCTTGGATATAAGCGGGGGGACCCGGCAGGGCCGTTTGCAACCGGGGTGACTGCTTCGGAGCAGACCGATGGAGGCATGACCAGGATTGTCTGGTTCTCCAGCTCCAGTATGCTGATGGAGGAAATGGATGAAATGGTCGGGGGCAATAACACCAACCTTGTATTAAATGCAATCGGATGGATGACAGAACAGGAGAACAGCATGACCATCCGTCCAAAGCCCACCTCATCCGCATCCTTAAGGCTCACCTCGGCCCAGGCCATGGGCTGGAGCGTACTGTTCGTGCTGGCAATCCCGGCTGCCGTGATGGCTGGCGGCAGCATCCTGTGCATAAGGAGGAAGAGACGTCAATGAAAAAAGAACAGAAAAGAAACCTTCTGCTGGCGTCAGTGACCGCGCTCCTGCTTCTTATCATCTATATCATGATGCCCTCTGGCGCCGGGGGAAAGGCAGGGGAAGAGGAAAGCCTGGTGGTGTATTCCATGGATGCGGATACGGTGACCGGGATTGCCTTCCAAAGCGGTGACGAAAGGATTGTCCTTGTAAGGCAGGAGGATGGATGGGTATACGCGGAGGATGGGACATTTCCCCTGAACCAGGGCTTTGTGGACACCATGCTGGATAAGACCGCGCGGCTTACCGCCCGGCGCTTTGTGGCAGAGGGAAGCGGGTATTTTGGCGGGTATGGACTGGACCATCCCACCAATGTAATCCAGGTGACTGGGTCCGGCCGGACAGAAACCATCTATCTGGGCAGTACCAACAGCGCCACGGGGGACTGTTATATGGCGGTAGAGGGTTCGGAGAAAATATACACGGTGGATTCCACATTTCCCAACCTGTTCTCAAGCAGCCTGAACGCTATGGCAATCCGTGAGACACTGCCGGGAATCAGCCTGGACAACATGACCATGGTAACCATTGAGGAAAAGGGAGGAACATTTACCTTTCAAAGGCCGGGGCCAGGGGATGGCTCCTGGAGCGTCTCGGAGGATGACGGGGCGTTAAGGCCCGCCGACACCGGGCTGGTATCCGGATGCCTGGGCAAGCTGGTGAAGCTTAGGTATGAGGAGATGGCGGTATACCGTCCGTCGGAAGTCCAGATGGAGGAATACGGACTGGGCGGGAAGGAAGCGGGCGGTCTGATACGGATTGCTTATCAGGACAGTGCCCGCCAGGATAGCTCCCAGCAGGACAGTGCCCGGCAGGACAGCTCCCGGCAGGACGGTTCCCGCCAGGAGGATGAAACAGGTGCGGTCCAGGATTTCGCGCTCCATATTGGAAAGGACAGCGGGGATGGACGGTATACCTACGTGTATCCGGAAGGCGGACAGGGAATCTATACCGTCAGGAAGGACGGGCTGGAACCGTTCATGCATCTGGCGGCGGAGGATTTCCTTTCCTTAAGCATCGCTCCGGTTAAGGCGGAGACGCTCACCAATCTTACGCTGACGTGGGACAACGGGAAGGCGGAGTTTGCCGTCACCCATCCAGAGGATGGGAACAAGGCGGCCTATACCCTGAACGGACATGAAATCACGGAGGCTGAGTTCAATGCCTTTTATTACCCGCTCTATGGTTTTGCGGCGGAAAAGCGGGTTTCGGACATGGCCTCCCAGCTGATTGGCCCTCCAATCCTTACCATCGAATACCGGTGCATACCGGGAACCGCTGGGGACATGACCGTGGAACTGATTCCCTATGACCAGAACTATTATGGGGCAAAGGTGGATGGACAGGCATTCCTGCTTGTGAACAGGCAGAGGGTCAACAGCCTTATCAATGAAGTGAATAAGCTTCCTCTTTCATGAGGCGGCCTGGTTTTATAACCACAAAAAAAGATGATTCTATAGGAGAAGATATTATGTTAAGAAGCCAAAAAGTCCGCAAGCTGGCGCCGGAGATGGATCCGCTGCGCCTTGGGATGGGGTGGAAGCTGGACGACCTTGAGAAACCCCAGATAATGATTGAAAGCACATATGGCAACAGCCATCCGGGGTCCAGCCACCTGAACCAGTTTGTGGAAGAAGCAGTACGGAGCGTTGATGAAAATGGCGGGAAGGCTGCGCGGTATTACGCAACGGACATGTGCGATGGAATGGGACAGGGGCATGACGGGATTAATTATTCCCTGGCCCACAGGGACGCCATCGTGAACCTGATTGAAGTACAGGCCAACGCCACCACCTTTGACGGCGGGGTATTTATAGCCAGCTGCGACAAAGCCATGCCAGCCATGCTCATGAGCATCGGCCGTTTAAAGGAAATGAGCGCAATCATGGTGACAGGCGGCGTGATGGAGGCATTTACACTGCCCCCCGAATATACGGAGGATGACCCGGGCTGCGCCATCAACGAGCTTCTCACCCTGGAGCAGATCGGCAAGTTCAGCGCCCAGTATGAGCGCCATGAGATACCAGATGAGCAGCTGACCTATTATAAACAGCACGCATGCCCCAGCTGCGGCGCCTGCTCCTTCATGGGGACTGCATCCACCATGCAGGTGATGGCGGAGTCATTGGGCCTGATGCTTCCGGGAACCGCCCTGATGCCCGCGACTGCGCCGGAACTGCGCCAGGCTGCTTATGACGCGGGAAAACAGCTGCTTCAGCTGGTCCGGCAGGGCATCACGGCTGCGGATATTGTCACGATGAAGAGCTTTGAGAATGCCATCATGGTACATGCCGCAATCTCAGGCTCCACCAACGCGGTGATGCATATCCCGGCCATTGCCCATGAGTTCGGTATTGAGATTGATGCGGATACCTTTGACCGGCTTCACAGGGGCGCCCATTACCTCCTTAACATACGCCCGGCCGGAGACTGGCCGGCCCAGTATTTCTACTATGCAGGAGGAGTTCCCCGGGTCATGGAGGAGATTAAGGAAATGCTCCACCTGGATGTGATGACCGTTACGGGAAAGACGCTGGGGGAAAACCTGGAGGACCTTAAAAAGAGCGGTTACTATGAACACTGTGATGGGATACTTAAGAGCAAAAGCCAGGCAATCCACAGGAACATTGCCAGGACGGACATCATCCGGGACTTTGACCATGCCATCGGCACCAATGGAAGCATTGCCATATTGAAAGGCAACCTGGCGCCGGAAGGGGCGGTCATCAAGCATACGGCCTGCCCGCCCGGCATGTTTAACAGCCGCCTTACGGCGCGTCCCTTTGACAGCGAGGAAGAAGCCATTGACGCCATCCTCCACGGAAAGGTGAAACCGGGAGACGCCGTGTTCATCCGCTATGAAGGCCCAAGAGGAAGCGGTATGCCGGAAATGTTCTATACCGGCGAGGCCATCTGTTCCGACCCGAAGCTGGCGGCCAGTGTCGCGCTGATAACAGACGGAAGGTTCTCAGGCGCGTCCCGCGGTCCGGTCATCGGCCATGTGTCCCCGGAAGCAGCCGCAGGAGGCCCCATTGCATTGGTTGAGGAGGGGGATCTGATTGAATTGAATCTGGAAAAAAGGTCCCTTAATATCGTGGGTGTCAATGGAGTGGAAAAGACGCCTGAGGAAATGGATGTGGTTCTTTCACAGAGAAAGAAGGGCTGGAAAGGGTTTAAGAGCAAATATACAAAGGGTATCTTAAAGCTGTATGCCCAGCATGCGGTCAGCGCCATGAAGGGCGCGTATATGGATTAGGGACAGGTCTGTTTTTGGAACACGGCAGATTTGTGGATGGGGAGGGAACCCCAGAAAACCCCAGAAAACGCCAGGGAACGCCTTAAAAAGCGTTCCCTTTTTGTGCCGGATTGTCAATCAGTCTGCCGTCATAATCGAACCGGGAACCGTGGCATGGGCAGTCCCAGGTCTTTTCCGCCGGGTTCCACTCCAGCTCACAGCCCAGATGGGGGCACCGGGCAGAGGTTTTGTGCAGGACTCCCTTTTCGTCCTTATAGCAGGCATACCGTTTGAATCCGATTCTTATGATGCCGCCATGACCCTCTTTCAGGTCCGCGGCACGGAGGGGCAGGTGGAAAGCGCCCTTTGTAAGGGAGATGGCACTTTCACCCATATCGGCCAGAAGGCTTGGGAGGGATGCCCTGACATGGAATCTCTGAGGGCAGAAGAGTCTTGCGTATGGGTTTTGAAGTCCGCAGATCTGGTCCCTTATGATCATTGCGGACAGCATGGAAGAGGTCATCCCCCATTTTTTGAACCCGGTTGCAACATACCAGAAGGGCCTGAACACGGAGTACCTTCCGATGAACGGGATGTCATCATGGGGCATACAGTCCTGGGCAGACCACCTGGCAATGATCCTGCTGTCCGGGTAATACTGTTTTGCCGCCTGTTTCAGGCGCTGGTATTCCCCGCCCGTCCTGTTTTTTCCGGTCCGGTGCGAATTGCCGCCAAGGAGGAGGGCGCCGTGGGTCCATCTGAGGGAAAGGCCGTCCTTGTCCTCGCTGTAGAACATGCCGTCAAGCTGATCCGGGTGGTCCAGGCACAGCACATAGCTTCTGTCCTGGTGCTGGCGTGCAAAGAACATGCCCGGCAGGTTCACGAATGGGTAATGGGACGCAAAAACCACATGCTTTGCATTTACCGTGCCATGGTCCGTCCATATCATATGCTTTTTTACCTTCAGTACACGTGTGCCCTCATAGACAGTCACTTTCTGGGAAAGGTGTTTCAGGAACGCCAGGGGATGGAACTGGGCCTGCCCTTCAAAGCATACGGCGCCCATGGTGTCAAAGGGAAGGCCGTGGATCTGGGTGAAATAGGCCGGTATTCCCAGGGCGGAGGCGGCCTGGGCTTCCTGCTCCAGCCTCACCACCATGGACGGTTCCCTGGTGTAAAGGTAGGATGGAAGCCGTTCAAAACCGCATTCAATCTTCTCTTCCCCTACAATCTCCCCGTAGGCCCGGATAGCTGCTTCGTTGGCAAGGGCGTACGTCCTTGCCTTTTGTTTCCCCAGCTTTTTAATCAGGTCCTGGTAAATGATTCCGTGCTGGCTTGTTATTTTCGCGGTGGTGTTTTTTGTCTGCCCGCTGGCAACCTGGTCTGCCTCCAGCACAATTACATCAATTCCCTGCTTCTGAAGAAGGTAGGCGGTTAAGATTCCGGCCATGCCCGCGCCAATGACGGCAGCCTCCACGGTCAGGTCCCCGGGCAGGGGATTCCTGGGCGGCAGGTGGGTTGTCATGCTCCATATTGATTTTGCTTTTTCATTATATTTGTTTTCCATTTTTCTGCTCCAATCCAGGTTTTCTGCCAAGCATATAACGGTGGCTTTTTTCATTATCTATCGGCCCGGCTGCCTTTTTATATAGTCTTTACCGATTATCTGATTATTAAACGAAGGATTGCCCAACGGAAGAATAGGAAGGCCCACGCCTTTTTTTCTGCAGCGGTATGGGGTATAATGGATTGGATACCGCAAGTTTTATTAAGATATGGAAATGCAGGATAACCAGTAGAAACGGGTTATAATAAGAAGCGTGTACAGGATTGGTTTTAAAGGCATGGTAAAGGAGAAGAATAAGATGAGACATATAAAATGTATGGCAGCAAAAGGGATGATTGCCGGGGCCATGGCGGTTGCTGTGGCAGCCATGGTATGGGGCTGTTCGGCGGGCAGGACGGAACAGGACCCTGGAACGGGGATGGAATCCCAGGCAGGGATGGACGGCGACGGACAGGCCGTGGCCGCATCCAGACAGCCGTCTGCATCCGGACAGGGCAGTGCGCCGGACTATGTGGACGATTTCTACAATGCCGTGAACCACGTGACCCTGGACGGCTGGGAAATCCCTGCCGACCAGCCGGAGATGAGCTGGTTCCGTAAGGTGAGTGAGGAGAACTATAATAAGGTAAATGATATTATCCGGAAGGTTTCATCAGGGACCGGGACCGGAAGCAGGGAAGATGGCGGCGGGACCCCGGCCCAATCAAACACCGGGGAAATCCGCGACCAGGAGAACATCCGCGCCCTGAACCTGACCGGACTGGACCGGGAGGCCAGGGAGAAGGGCGGTTACGGCCAGCGGGCAGGGGAATTCCTGAATAAAATTGAGGATGCAGGCACGGTAGGGGAGCTTTTAAGCGCATCCCTCCGGTTCCAGAAGGATTACGGCATCTATAGCCTGGCGGGGCTGGTATATACAGGGGACAGCGATGACTCCTCCGTTAAGTCCCTGTATTGGTTAAAGCCGGACACGGGGCTGAAACGCGAAGTCTGGTTTTCCGAAGAGGAATCCAACAAAAAGCGGGTGGAGGAATATAAACGGTATCTGACCAGGCTCCACGAATCCAATGGCATGGATACCAGGGAAGCAGGGGAAACAGTGGAACGTGTGACCGCCATGATGAAGGACCTGGCATCCAGCTCCCTGAAAATAGAAGAAACTTATGATGCAAAAAAAACCAACAATGTATATACGGCCAGGGATGCGGCCGCGATTTATCCGGAAGCCCTTTCCATGGAACTGTTAAGCGGGATTTATGGCATCAGGGAGGATGAGAAGACCGTGGTGGCGGAACCGGACGTATGCAGGAAGCTTGGGACCTATCTCACGGAGGACAATCTGCCTCTTTTAAAGGAGTATGTAAAAACCTGCCTCTATGCCGACCTTTCCGCCATGACAGACATGGAATCCCTGAATGCGGCCCAGGAATACCAGATGGCGGTCAGCGGGACGGAAGAAAAAAAGCCTTTTGAGAGGACCGTATCAGAGTCTGTCCAGCAGGAACTGGGATTCCAGTGCGGAAGGCTGTTCTGCCTGAAGTATTTTGATGATGATGCCAAACAGGATGTGACGGACATTGTCCGCAAGGTCATAGACGTGTATGACAGAAGACTGGCGGACATGGAGTGGATGACAGAAACCACCCGGTCAGAGGCGCGGAAGAAACTGGCCGCCATCATGGTGAAGGTGGGGTATCCTGAACAATGGCCCCAGGACCGATACAGCCTGAAGCTGACGGCGCCGGAGGACGGCGGCCTCTATGTGGATAATATCCTGGCCATCAGGAAGGCTGACCAGGATTATATGTTCAGGACCAAGGACGACCCTGTGGACAGGATGGAATGGGAAATGACGCCTCAGACCGTTAACGCCTACTACAATCCGGGCAACAATGAAATCGTGTTCCCGGCAGGAATCCTCCAGCCTCCTTTTTATGACCCCGAGGGCGTGCCGGTCACCAACCTTGGGCGTATCGGCTCCGTAATCGGCCATGAAATCACCCATGCCTTTGATACAAGCGGCTCCCAATACGATGAAAAGGGCAACCTGCGCGACTGGTGGACTGCTGAGGATAAACAGCGGTTTGAGGAGCTGGCAGCCAAGGTGGTGGACTATTATGACACCATGGAGGTAAACGGAACCAAGATAAACGGAAGCCTTACCGCCACTGAGAATATAGCTGACCTGGGCGGGGTTTCCTGCGTGACGGAGATAGCAAAAGATGAGGGATACGACCTGAGGGAGCTTTATAAAGCCTACGCAGCCTTATGGGCCGGTAAATACAGGGATGAGTACCTGGCCTATGTCATGACCAACGATGTCCATTCCCCGGGAATCATAAGGGTGAACGCAGTGTTATCGGCAACCAGTGACTTTTATACTGCATTTCATGTAAAAGAAGGGGACGGGATGTATCAGAAGGTTGAAAACCGCCCCGGAATCTGGTAAATTCATAGATAAGGGAAAGAGGCGCGGCTATTGATAGGGCAGTGTTCCGGAACGCGGGCGGATGGATGGGGATCCGCGCCCGCCCTGGAGAAAGGAATGAGACCAGGTCATGACATTACAGCAGATGAAATATTTTGTAGCGGTAGCTGATTCAGGCTCCATCAGTGAGGCGGCCAAGCGGCTGTTTGCAGCCCAGTCCAGTGTTTCGGAGGCAGTGCGGGCAGTGGAGGGGCATTATGGGATCAAGGCATTTTTAAGGACGCCCAAAGGCGTCATGCTGACTGGTGACGGCAAGGAGCTGTTCATTGAGTTCAAGGGAATCTTAAACCGCCTGTACTATCTGGATTTAAGGTATGAGGACAAAAAGGACAGCGGCCACGGCTTCTATGTGGCGGCCCAGCACCATATCTGCGGCATGGATTCCTTCATGTCCATCATACAGTCCCTGGATGTGCCTGAATATAACGTGGGATTCAGGGAGTGCAAGACATCCGGGGTCTTTGAGCAGGTGGAAAAGGGGCTGGCGGATCTGGGGGTCATCTTTTTTGCGGAACAGCTGAAAGGCCAGATGATGCAGGAACTCAGGGGACGTGGGATTATTTTCAACCATATTGCCTACCGGACAGCCCATGTCTATCTCCATGAGGGCCATCCCCTGGCAGGATGCAGCCAGATACGGACCGAGGAAATCATCCAGTATCCATTCATCACCTATGACAGGAGTACGGATGCCAATCCGGCCTATACGGAAGTCATCATCCCCCACTACCGCATGAAGAAGGTGATTTCCGTCACGGACCGCGCGGCCGCGTATTCCATCATGCGGACAAACCAGGGGTTCGTGGTGGGAAGCGGATACCATACGGCGGACAGGGCTTATGGGGATATCCGGGCCATCCCCATTAAGGATGGGGTGAACCTGGAGATTGGCTTTATTGTGAAGGGGAATTACCTGCTGTCGGACATGGCCCAGCGTTTCATTGAACTGGTGGGGGAAAAGGAGGCATAGAAGGGAAGTAAGGTTAAGGAACCATGGAAATATCATATAGTATCAGCAAAAACGATGGATTCCCATCGTTTTTTTCTGTCTACAGAAGTGAAAGGCCCTGTGATATGATGAAATCAACAAAAGGTATCCTGTCAATCCCGGTGCGCTTTCAAACACGCTCTAGCACCGGAGGCATACAGAAGAAAGGGGAAATGAAACGTATGGAACAAGTAAAGGCCGTCATAAGAAAGTACTGGAAAGTCTATGCAGCGGCAGTAGTGCTGGCATTGGTCTGTGATTCAGTGGGAACTATCAAGATTAACATCGGGATCGGCACCCTGACCCTGTTTCCCATGGTATTCGCAGTCATACTGGGCGGACTCCTGGGACCGGATGTGATCCGGATGTTCAATCAGGGGGAATGCAAGCTGGGAGGAAGCCTGGTGCTGGTGGCGCTGGCGCCCTTCATGGCCAAGATGGGTGTTTCTGCCGGAGCCAACCTGGCCAAGCTGGTGGCGGTGGGACCGGCCCTGATCCTGCAGGAATTCGGTAATCTGGGAACCATTTTCATCTCACTTCCCATTGCGCTGCTGCTGGGCCTGAAAAAGGAAGCCATCGGCGCATGCTACTCCATTAACAGGGATTCAAACCTGGGCCTGACCACGGATATCTACGGGCCGGATGCAAAGGAGACAGAGGGAACGTTTGCGGTATATATTGTTGGTTCTGTCATCGGAACCGTGTTTGTCAGCCTGCTGGCAGGCGTGGTCGCATCCTGGAATATCTTCCATCCACTGGCCATGGGCATGGCAAGCGGGGTGGGCAGCGGTTCCATGATGACCGCGGCGGCAGGGACATTGGGGGAAATCTATCCCTCATACGCGGAAGACATCATGGTAATGGGCGGCGCCAGCGACATGCTGACAGGAATCACCGGAATCTACATGGGAACCTTTGTGGGACTTCCTGTTACCAGGAAACTGTACGCGTGGCTGGAACCCAAAATCGGACGCAAATCAAATCACAGGAAATAAGGGAGGGAATGTAAATGGTAAGGAAATATTGTATCCAGCAGGCCGGTCTTCTGTGCCTTGTGGCAGTAATCATGATACTGACCAATATGATTGGTTATCAGATGCCCCTGGCTGATTCCATAGCAGGAATCCTTGTACTCTGCGCCATTGCCCTGTTCGGCCTGACAGTCAGCAGGTTCATGAGCCGTTTTATCAAACTTCCGTCCATGATGTATGTATCCCTTACAGGGCTGCTTCTGGCCTGCCCCGTATCTCCGGTCAAGGACGTGATCATCCAGGTCACATCCCAGGTGGCATTCATGGCTCCTGCCACCGCATTAGGTGCGTTTGCAGGGATTTCCCTTGGCAAGGACCTTAAAAACTTTGCGAAAATGGGATGGAAGATGGTTGTGATTACATTGCTTGTGATAACAGGAACCTTTATATTCTCTGCCTTCGTGGCAGATCTGGTGCTGCGGGCCACGGGAGCAATCTAAGCCGTACCGCCGGACAAAGAGGCGTAAAGCCATGATAGCGAGGAGGAAATGATCCAGAATGGAAAAATGTGATATTTTAATCAACGGATGCCGGGTCCTTAACCCGGACATGACGGTTTCAGAAGAACGGAGCGTTGCCATCCATGATTCATGGATTAAGAAAATCGGACCCTCCGGGGAAATGAAAGAGAACTTCCAGGCATCGGAAACCCTGGACGGGACAGGCAAGCTCCTGATGCCTGGTCTTGTGGACGGCCACACCCACACCTGCCAGCAGCTTCTGCGTGGAAGGGTTTCGGATGAATACCCCATGGTGTGGACCAGGTTCCTGGTTCCCTTTGAGAGCAACCTAAGGCCGGAGGACTCCTATATCAGCGGACAGCTGGCCTGTCTGGAGATGATTAAGAACGGGACCACTTCATTTGCGGATTCCGGCGGCGTCCATATGGAACGTGTGGCTGACGCGGTGCTGGAATCAGGCATGCGTGCGGCCATTGCCAAATCCACCATGGATATGGGCAATGCAATTACCGGAGCAATGAAGGAGACGGCAGAGGAAGCAGTCAGGCACACCCGGGAGCTGTACCAGGCATATGACGGCAAAGGGGTCGGGAGGATATCCATCTGGTTTGCCATCCGCCAGGTCATGACCTGTTCAAGGGATTTGATTGCCATGGTAAGGGATGCCGCTGCTGAACTGAACACGGGGATCCATGCCCATCTGTGTGAGCACAAGGACGAGGTCAGCTTCTGCCTGCAGAATTACCAGCTGCGCCCGGCCCAGTTCCTGGAGTCCATGGGCGTCCTCGGCCCCAACCTCCTGACTGCCCACAACGTCATGCTTTCCGACGAGGACATTGCCATCATGGCCAGCCGGGATGTAAAGGTAATCCACTGCCCAAGGGCCAACCTCTCCAACCATGGATTCCCAAAGACGCCCCAGATCCTTCAGGCAGGACTTAGCGTGGGCCTTGGCTGCGACGGCGCGGCCCCATCCAACCTGGATCTGTTTGATGAGATGAAGGTGCTGCGCTACGGCATGATGGCATACTGGGGACTCCCGTCCTTTAACCCGGTGGTCATGACCTGCCCCACCCTTCTTAAGATGGCATCCTGGGGCGGCGCCAACGCCATTGGCAAGGGCGGCATCCTGGGTACGGTGGAGGAAGGGAAGAAAGCGGATGTAATCCTTCTGAACATAGACCAGCCCCATCTGACCCCCACCCAGAACCTGATTAACACGGTTGTGGAGGCAGCCAACGGGCATGACGTGACGGATTCCATCATCAACGGCAGGATAGTCATGAAGAACCGGGAAGTACTGACCCTGGACGAGGAGAAGATACGCAGGGAAGCGCAGGTACATATGGAGGAGATCATTAAGCGCGCATATTAGATAGGACCGTGGAATGCAACCGTTATGAAGCGGACCCCTTTTGTCAGACAAAATAGTCTGATGAAAGGGGTTTTTCCGATGTCCGGAAGAAAAATGTATGGCAATGAATGAAAGCCAGGAATGGCACTGCGGTATTAGCAGGGGATGGGAACGCAAAAAAACATAACAAACATCAAAAACACATATAACATATTTGCCAATGCAATGCTACAATGGTAAAAGGAAGGGTCTGTTGTGGGAGGGTGATATGAAAGGTATGGGGATGCCGAAACACATGGCAATGATAAAACATATGGCAATGATAAAACACATGACAATCAGGAACAAGATACTGCTGGTCATCACGGCTGTCCTGATGCTTTGCAGCATCCTGATAACCTCGGTCTGGTATACTGCCAGCAGTAAGATGGCAGGTACGTACCTGAAGGACATTTCAGAGAGCACCATGAGGGATGCGTGCCAGGCCTTTGAGTATCTGCTGACAGATACCTCCTATATGGCGGCCATGGTTTCACTCAATGACAGGAACATCATACGGCCCGTGGAAGCCTTGAATGAACGGACCATCATGGAGAACGGCCAGTGGAACATGGAATATCTGAAAAACAGGAGGATCATAAAGGAATTCATCAATGACCTGAACGGCTATAAGTACTATATCGTGGGAATTGGCGTGATCGTAAATGAAACATGCACCTTTTCCACCTCCCATCTGGTGGAGGGGCAGGGGGATGTCTATGAACGGATCATGCAGCTGGACCAGGACAGGCTTAAGAAGAATATCGTCATGCTGGAGCCTATCCACGTGGAGGGCGGTAAGTCCACCTATAACAGCGACTACGTGGTTCCGGCTGTCAGGGGGATTACGGACTGGAACCAGAGGATAATCGGCTACACCGTGATGTATTTTGATTACGGCGTCATAGAGGACATGTTTTCCTCCAACCTTCCGGAGGGAAGCCGGTTCCAGGTTGCAAACGGAAGCCGGTCCCTTATTTTCTCCAACTGCGGCGATGAGCTGCTGGATATCTCCCATCCCATACAGGGGTATGTGTATAATACATTTGAAGCCGATGATGTGGACTGGACCTTTACCATGGCCCTGCCATCGGATTATTATACGGCGGATATATACCGGACCGCGCTGTTTACCGGGGCCATCATGGTTGTGATCCTCCTGCTGGCAGGCCTGCTTTCCGGCCTGGTGGTGTCCAGGTCCACCAGGGAAATCACGGTGTTAAAGGACAGCATGCAGAAGGTTTCCGCAGGCAACCTGTCCGTGAGCTATGCCGTCAGGGCCGAGGACGAGATAGGGCAGATGGGGCATACCTTTAACCACATGGTAGTGCGTATCCGGGAACTGATGCACCGGATTACTGAGGAGGAAAAGCAGAAACGGCTGATTGAGATGGATTTCCTCCAGGCCCAGATCAATCCCCATTTCATCTCCAATGTGCTTAACAATGTGGTCTGGATGGCAAAGCTGCAGCACGCGGACAACATCGTCCCCCTGATCCATTCCCTGAATGCCATGCTTCAGAATGTGATGCACCGCAGGAACGACATGATAACCCTGGAGGATGAGCTGGAATACGTGGATAATTACCTGACCATTGTTGAATACAGCGGAAGCTATGACTTTGTCGTGGAAAAGAAAATCAGTGAGGATACAAAGGAACTGTACGTGCCCCGCTTCATCCTGCAGCCCATCATGGAAAATGCAATCTACCACGGCCTGCCCGCGGACCTGTCCAGGCAGGGGACCATCCGGATTGAGGCATGGAGGGAGGAGGACAGGCTGAACATCGTCATAGAGGACAATGGGGAAGGGATGACGGAGGAGCAGATAGAGGCAGTCCTTGGCACCCCGGCAGGAGACAGGAAACGTTTTAACGGGATCGGCATTTCCAATGTAAATGCCAGGATCCGTCTGTTCTTTGGGGAGGACTACGGAATCCGTTATGAAAGCAGCCCGGGGGAATATACAAAGGCTGTATTAGTCCTGCCCGCAGTGGACAGCGCGGGGGAGGAATAAGGAGGTATGAGGGGATAAATGGCAAAAATAAAGCTGATGATTGTGGATGATGAGCTGATAAGCAGGAATACCATTAAAAAACTGCTGGAGAAAAACGAATCCTACGAAGTGGTGGCTGATTTCTCCGATGGAAAAGCGGCCCTGGACTGGCTGCGGGGAAATGATATCGACATCCTTCTCTGCGACATGCAGATGCCGGGGATGAACGGCGTGGAGTTAATCCGTATGATCCATGTAATCAATGAGTTCCTTCCGGTCATAGCAATCAGCGCCTTTGACAATTTTGACTATGTAAGGGGGAGCCTTGTAAACGGCGCAGCCAATTACCTGCTGAAACATGAATTGACCAGGAAACATCTCATATCAGCCCTGGACCAGGCAAGGGATAAATATAAGATCGTGCCGGAGGAACGGACCATCCGGCACCGTGTCGGCTATTGCTTTTATGACAGGAAGGAATTCACGGCGGACAATATCAGGAACATGGCGGACAGCGGCGTGCTGGATTTTTGCTGCTCCAATATGGCTGCCATTGCAATCAGCCCGGATTACAGCTTTCCGCCGGGGGTAAAACCGGCTGATTATAAGCACGATATCTGCAAGGCGGTGATTGATATCCTGGGGCAGATCCTGGGCAAGGAATATGGGTACCTAATCTGGCAGACCAGGCAGGAGCACCTGATCCTGCTGGTTTCATTTAACGGTGTCACCAGCACCCTTTACATGCTGAATGTGATAAAAAACCTGGCAGGAAGGCTTCAGCGCCAGATCATCCGCATGCTGGACCTTACGGTTACCATCATATGCGGCAATCCCCAGACGGACCTTCAGGCAGCGGTGAAGGACGCCTGTCAGATGGATGGGCTGCTGGAGGACAAATTATACATAGGCGGGAACCGTGTCACTGCGGCTGCCATGGCCAGACGGCTTCATTACGGCACGGAAGATGTGCCTCCCAGCTACTGGAAGCAGCTGGTATTTGAACTGGAAAGCGGTACGGGAGGCACTGCGGAAACGCTGAACGGATTCTTTGGCTGGATGGAAGAGATAAGGGCGCCCCTGGAGCGGGTCAGGGATATCAGCCAGCGTCTGGCGGGCCTGATTGCGCAGGGCCGGGTAGTGGATGAAAAGGACAGGGATGCGGTTCTGGAACGCATCCGGGAGTATGAAATCCTGGAGCAGTTCCGGGAGGACATCCTGGAGTTATATGCGCGCAGCCGGGAAGCCGGTCCGCAGCCGGATAAGCAGGCATATTCCCCTGTCATACAGCAGGTCCTTAACTATGTCCAAAAGAACTTTGCCAGTGACATTTCCCTGGAAAAATGCGCCGAGGTCACCGGCAGCAGTTACACCTATCTCAGCAGGCAGTTCAAGCAGGAGACAGGACAGCGGTTTGTGGAGTATCTGAACCAGCAGAGGGTGAACAAGGCTAAGAGCCTGCTGATACGCCATGATATGACCATGAAGGAAATCATTGAACAGTCGGGGTTCCGCAGCTACACGTATTTCTTCAAGATATTCAAGGAATCTGAGGGGCTGACGCCCAGCGAGTTCATGGCAAAAAATTAGAGTAAATCCCAAAATATTAGTATCCATTTTATGGCCGCCTCCTTTTATAATATGTATCAGGAGGTGGCCATAATGAATAAATTAGGGAAAAAAAACAACTGGTCCGCGTATCTTTATATCCTGCCGCTGATGGTCCTGTCTTTTGCGCTGATTTACTACTGTATCATCTGTACGGTGGGAACCAGCTTCACGGACTGGAACGGGATGTCCAAGGAAATGAACTTTGTCGGCTTTAAGAATTACACGAAAATGCTCCATGACAAGACCTTCTGGACAGCGGTGGTCAACAATGTGATTTTCTTTTTTGGGACAGTATTCATCCAGGCTGGGCTGGGATTTTTGCTGGCAGTGCTGCTTAAGAACCGGCTGCCGGGCAGCAATCTTTTCAAGGCCATATACTTTATGCCCATTGCCATGGCAACGTCCATCATCACGGCTATTTTCCGTATCCTGATGGATCCGACCAACGGCGCCCTCAATACATTCCTCAGGGCGGTGGGGCTTGATGTATTTGCAGTCAGCTGGCTGGGGGATCCCAGATATGCGCTGTTATCTGTCATCATCGTCAACATTTTCCAGTGGATGGGCTTTTCCATGATCATCTATTATGCCGGGCTGATGAGCCTTCCGGATGACGTGTATGAGGCTGCCAGGATTGACGGGGCCGGGTTCTGGAGGACCACCTTATCCGTCACATTCCCCATGGTAAAGGGAACCACCAATGTCCTTATCATACTTGGGATTGTGGGGTCCTTAAAGACATTTGACATTGTAAAGCTGCTGACAGGAGGCGGTCCGGGAAGGTCCAGCACCGTGCTGAACACCTACCTTTATGAAAAGGCCTTTAAGGACTTTAACGCAGGTGGGGCGGCCTCCATCGGCGTTGCCATCCTGATTATCGCGGTCATCATGTCGTTTCTGCAGATTAAGCTTGGCAAGGAGGATTGAGGATGAAAAAGAATCAATGGAAAACAGCGGCGCCCACGTACCTGGTATTTGTCCTCTGCGCCCTTATATGGCTTCTGCCAATCGGCACTGCCTTTGTAAAATCCTTTCAGATTAATGGAATCGGAAACTATCAATATGTACTCAGCTATGACAAAATCAGCTACTTCAGGGTAGTGTTCAACAGTATGTTCATCGCGGTGAGTACCGCGGTCCTGGTCACGCTCATAACCACCCTGGCTGCATTTGCATTTTCGAAAATGCAGTTTTTCGGAGGAAAGCTTCTGTACGGCGCAATCCTTGCATGCCTGGCGGTCCCGGTGGCTGCCGTGACCAGCCCCCTCTTTGCGGCCATCAAGAATTTTGGGCTTTTGGATAAGCATCTGGGGGTCATGATCCCGCTGGTGGCGTTCAACGCGCCCATGATGCTTTTGATGATTAAGAATTACTTTGACACCATTCCGGATGAGCTTTTAGAGAGCGCCAGGATTGACGGGGCATCCAGTTTCCGCATCTGGCTGGAGTTCATGGTGCCCTTAAGCGGACCTATCATAGCCAATGTGCTGGTGCTGACCTTCATCTATTCATGGAATGACTATCTGGTTCCCCTTCTGGTCATGAGAAGCGAGAAAAACTATACGGTCACCCTGGCGGCCCAGTACTTTGTATCCAGTACCTACCAAAGCCCGGCGGACGTGGCCAGGATTTACGCGGTCATGATGCTTCTCACACTGCCGTCCATCATCGTATATCTATTCAGCCAGAAGTTCCTGGTGGGGGGGATTACCAGCGGTTCGGTCAAAGGCTGATTCAATCATTAATTTAATCTGGAGGTCACATATGAATGATTTCATGCCTGTAACAGGCAGCAGCACCTATTGTAACCCGGTCCCGTTTTCAGATGGGAAGATCCATACAAACCCGGATCCCTTCATCCTGCGCTGGTGCGGTCTGTACTACTGTTATGCGTCCGATGAACACGGCGCAAAGGTAAGCGTTTCAGAGGACCTGGTGCACTGGGAGGACAGGGGATATGCAATCCGTGAACAGGGATACCACCATTACTGGGCGCCCTCCGTCATCTATCTGAACGGTACATTTTATATGTATTATTCCAATATCCCCATGGAGGAAACAGACTGTCATGAGCAGCATCTTAAGGTGGCAAAAGCAGATGATCCCCTTGGCCCCTTTGTGTGGGAAAAGACATTTTTTGACCACTTCTCCATTGATTCCCACCCGGTGATGTGGGGCGGGAAAATGTATATGTTCTATTCTGTCAATGACTGGTTTGGGACAGAGGATAAGGTGGCCGGGACCTGCATCCTGTTAGATGGGATGCGCACCCCATACGAGTTTTCCGGCCATCCAAGGCCGGTAGTGGCGCCCAGTATCCGCAAGGAAATATTTGAAGAAAACAGGTTTGGGGATGGAAGGGACTGGTACACCATCGAAGGGGCCTGCACCGTGTCCCATAACGGGAAGACGTGGCTTCTCTATTCAGCTAATGCCTATGAGCACGAGGACTATTTTGTGGGGACCTCGGTGGCGGATGAGAAGGCAGTGTTCCATGAGATGGAGTGGCACAAGTATCCTGATTCCTATACCTGGTGTCCGCTTTTAAAGAGGAATGAGCTGGTGGAAGGCACCGGGCACAACACCGTGACAAAGGCGCCTAACCTGGTGGACGACTGGATTGTATACCATGGAAGGAATGCTGCGGATGAGCTGGTTCTTGGGACGGAACAGAGGAATATGCGCATTGACCCGCTGTATTTTAACGGCAGCCATATGCTGTGCTTCGGTCCATCCATGTGGGAAAAATCCAGCCCCTTGGCACCCCATATCATGGTGCGGGAACAGGAGGTAAAGGAGATTTTCTGGGCAGGGGAAAGCCGCCTTGTTTACCGTATGGAGTGCTGGATAAAAGCAGGAAGGAGCCACAGCGGGGCCAGATATGGAATCTATCTGGATTACCGGGATGAGAGGAATTATGTGGAGGCAAGGCTGCATTCCGGACAGAGGAAACTGACGCTTTTAGAATGCTTTGACGGGGCGGTGGCAGAACTTGCAGACTGGGAACTGCCTGTGGATTTTGACTACAAAGTGCCTCATCTGCTCCTTGTGCAGAGGAATTTTAACAGCTTTGACCTGTGGATGGATGAACAGCCGGCGATTACCGCCCATACATGTTGCATGGGAATGTGTATGGGAATGGGTGGAGTGGATGACAAGGCAGGAAACGGGGAATGTGCGGCGGGAAAGATTGGCGTTGTACCGTATTTTACCCAGGTCATGATCAGCAGCATGGCTGTGACCGGACATGCCCGGCTGGAGGGTAGACAGCTTCAGAAAATGACGGCCTTCTATGGATTTTCACATGGAACTGCCAGTGGAAGCGGGCTGTCCTTTGGCACGGGAAAGGCAGTGTTGGCAGAGAAACCATGGGATAAAAACCATACGGAAGAGTTTGAGTTTGCGGTAGACGGGGAACAGCCGTCCATACAGATCATGCGCGGGAATACTGTACTTGGAGAGAGATCCATCCGGACGGGATGCGGCGGACAAAAGCAGTTTTCCCTGTATCATGCGGTGTTCAGGAACCAGGAGTGGATCTTACTGGATGGGGAACCAATTTCCCCTTTACAGAAAGGCGGGGACGCATTTACAATCCAGATACAGGGACTTAAAATAACCCGGTACAGCTATACAAAAATTTAAATGAAACGCAAAAAAATGGAGTCATGCAGACAGTAAAAATAAGGTATGCTTTAGATACAAAAAAGCAGAAACGGGAGGTTTGAAAATGAGAAAGAGAAGGATAATGGCAATGACACTGGCAGCCGTTATGGCGGCTTCGCTGACAGCATGTGGAGGCTCTGATAAAGGAACTACAACCCCGGCCCCTGGACAGAACCAGGAAAGCGCTGCAAAGGACAGCGGGGCAGACAGCGCGAAGGATAGCGCGGAGGGTAAAAACGCAGACAGTGCAGAGGGCAGCGGGGAGCAGGTGACCCTGACATACTGGTCCTGGCTTCCGACGGTTGAACAATCCGGGACAATGATTGCGGATTTTGAGAAGGCCAACCCGGATATTAAGATTGAGTATATCAGGACAGAGCAGGACGATTACTTTGAAAAGCTTCAGGTTGCAATGGCATCCGGCACGGGTCCCGACCTGTTTGGGCTTACCACCGGCCCGATGGCGAAACAGTATGCGCCGTTTACCGAGGACATGAAAGGGCTGGCAGACCAGTACCTGCCCGGCTGGGACGGGATCATCAGCGGGACAGCCGTGAACCAGTGTGTGACCGAAGACGGCCACATGGTAGGCATGCCGCTGCTGGTGGCAGGTATGACTGACCTTCTGTACAACAAGACACTGATGGACGAGTGCGGGATAGAGAAGGTTCCCACCACTTACGCAGAATTAAAGGACGCGGCTGAAAAAGCAAAGGCAAAAGGCTATGTGTGTGTGGCGGCCGGGGCAGCGGATGACTGGATTAACTCTGACTGGTTTGTACAGATTTCAAATGAATTTGAGAAAGGCGCTGTCTATGAGGCGGAGCAGGGAAAACGCCCATGGACAGACCAGTGCTTTGTGGATACCATGAAAGCATGGCAGAACCTGTTTAGCGACGGTATATTTGAGGACGGTGCCCTTGGCGTTGCCACCTATCCGGATGCCCGGGACCAGTACTTCTTTGCAAGAAAGGCCGTGTTCTTCATGACCGGATCCTGGCATCTTGGCCCGGTTTCCCCATCCGCACCGGAGATTCAGGGGACGGAGATTTCCAACCAGAAAGACATAATCGGAATGAGCGTATTCCCATCCATGACAGAGGACGGAACCATATGCGGCACATCCGGCGTGGACATCGTGCTGGCTGTCAACAAGGACTGCAAGGAGAAGGAAGCAGCCATGAGGTTTGTTGAATACATGTCCAACGGAGAGGGGCAGCAGTATTGGGTGAACCGTCTCCAGGGAGCGCCGGTGTCCAGCGAAATCCAGTATACGGGAACCGTTGACGGCGAACTGCAGCAGCAGTCCATTGACGAAGTAAACGATTATGTGAGCAATGCGGTTGGAAACCGTAAACTGGTCAACAGCGAAATAGAGACTGCAATCCAGGTCGCAATGCAGAACGTGGCAGCCGGAGCCGACCCGGCCCAGGAACTGAAGGGCGTTCAGAGTGTGGCTGACTCACAGTAAAACATGATAAAATATACCATCAGGCCCCGGAGCCATGTGACGCGCATCCTTACAGGAGCCGCCCAGGGCTGCTGGGGCTTTTGGATATAAAGAAATGAATAGGAAATAAGGAATAAGGATTAGGGAATAAGGATTAGGAAATAAGGAATCCTGCCGGTCCTGTATGCCGCATCTTTTCCCGCCATGAGTTTATATGAAGTTAATATTGAAATGGTATCATGGGAAACAAAAACAGGGAAAAGGTATATGCCGATGGACATGTGCCAGCAGACATATCCAATAGGAGGACGATACAGGATGGTAAGAAAAGCTTCCGGTAAATGCAAGGTATTTTTATTAACTGCAATCCTGTCCCTGACCTTCCATTCCTTTCCCGCCTGGGCGGGACAGTGGATACAGGATGAAATCGGGGACTGGTATTATGAGGTGGAAAACGAGGAAACTGGGGACGGGCTGGCCCGGGAAGGCGGCGTCCAGGATACCCGGGAAACGGTCGTCCTGACGGGATGGAACCGGATTGACGGACGCTGGTATTACCTGGATTCCCAGACCGGCGTATGGATTCCCAGACCAAGTCTCACATCCGAGGCAGCCAGCCATCTTCTGGATAATAAACTGAAGGACCTGGGCCTGTACCAGGATGAGGAGGAAGAACTGGAGTTCAAGGTGGATTATGAGGATGGCAGCCAGCTTATCCTCTCAGTGGGATATGAGGAAAAACCAGGACAGTTCCACCGTCTTAATTCCTATGGGATTGACAGGAAGAAGGGAACCGCGGAACCTGTCATTGGAAAGGAAATCATTTCATTGTGGTGAGAAGGGGGGAAGATTAACCGCTGTGGAACTGCAGGGCTGGTTCTGAATATAGACAACAGAAAATGGCAGATATGGATTATCTTACAGATCCATATCTGCCATTAAACTATATTTTATATCCTGTTTTTATTTCATGCTTTTATACCCTCTGGTACTTAGCCACATAAACCGGGAATGTATCCGCTCCCTTCAGTTCCTTACCCGCCGTAATGGTCACATCCTTGTCCGTGACGACATATTCAATCTCTGCCCCGGCTTCCACGACCGTATCCTGCATGAGCACGCAGTTCCTGACTTTGGCGCCCTTGCCAATCTTGACTCCGCGGAACAGGATGCTGTTTTCAACCTCCCCTTCAATGACGCATCCGTCTGCGGCCATGATATTGGCGGCCTTGGAACCGTTTATGTAACGGGCCGGGTGGTCATCGCGGATTTTGGTGTAGATGGGGTTTCCGCCGGAGAACAGCGCGCTTACGTTGGCATCATCCAGCATTTTCATGTTCTCATCAAAATAACTCTTCATGCTGCTGATGCGGGCCACATAACCGTCATAGCGGTAGGCGCGCACATCCAGCTTACTTAACTGGGGCGCAAGTATATCCCGTTCAAAGTAAACGTATCCGCGGACAAAGGCGGTGTTAATCTGGTCAATGAGAAGCTCGCGGTCCATGATGTAAATATTCATGGAGAAGTTCTGTATGCCTTCGTCACGGGCATTAATCTTCATCTTGGCCACGCGTCCGTCTTCAATGCCAAGGGTGTAATAGAAGTTGGTCCCTATGTTCTGGGCTTCCATGAAGCTTTTCGGAAGTTCGGCCTCCTGATAGGCAATGGTCACATCGGCGCCGCTTTCCATATGGGCGTTAATCAGCGCCTTGAAATCAAAGTTAACCGCCAGGTTGGTGTCTGCCATGACAACATATTGTTCCTTCTGTTCCTTCAGGAAATCCAGGATACTGGCCAGTGCCTCCACACGTCCGTTATAAATCTTAACTGTTTTTTCTGCAAAAGGCGGAACCAGGTTTAATCCGCCGTTCTTGCGGGTCAGATCCCATTCGCGGCCCGAACCCAGGTGGTCCATGAGCGAGTGATAATTCTTACGGACAATCACGGAAATATTGTCAATCCCGCAGTTTACCATGCTGGAAAGGATGAAATCCACCAGGCGGTAACGGCTTGCAAAGGGAATGGAAGCCATCAGACGCTCGCCTACCAGGTCGGGTACCAGGGAATCATAGCTGTTTGGGAAAAGGATGCCCAGGGCATTTGCATTGGAATTTACCATTGTTCTTCACCGCCTTTTACATTATTGTTAACCATGGCATTGGGACCGATTTTGGCGCCGGCTCCGATTGTAAGGCCGGAACCGATGGTAGCCACCCCTTTCTCATCACCGGAAGGCATGGCGCCTACCACGGCTCCTTCGCCAATCTGGACATTCTCAGCCACGATGCAGTGCCGGATTACGGCTCCTTCCTTAATGGTGGTGCCTCCCATGATCACGGCGTCCTCCACCACGGCTCCGGTCTCCACCTTGACACCGGCGAACAGGATGGAGTGCCTGACTTGTCCGTCAATGCGGCAGCCGTCGGTAATCATGGAATTCTCCACCGATGCCCCGGCGCTGATCTTGTGTCCGGTCATACCGCTGTTGCGGCTGTAAATCTTCCAGTTCTCATCAAACAGGTTGATGCCGCTGTGTTCCGGGTCCAGGACTTCCATGTTGGCTTCCCATAAGGAGGAGATGGTTCCAACATCCTTCCAGTAGCCGCTGAAATGATAGGCGTACATCCTGCGGCTGTCACGCAGCAGGTTGGGGATGATGTTGTTGCCGAAGTCATTTTCCGAGTCAGGGTCTTCCTCATCCTCAATGAGGTACTGTTTCAGGATGTCCCAGTTAAATATGTAGATTCCCATGGAAGCCAGGTTGGACTTGGGGTTCTTGGGCTTTTCCTGGAATTCCGTAATGCGGTCATCCTCATCCGTTACCATCAGACCGAAACGGGGCGCCTCTTCCCACGGAACTTCCATGACAGCCACGCTGAACTCAGCCCCTTTTTCCTTGTGGAACCGGAGGAAGTCGCTGTAATCCTGCTTGCATATCTGGTCACCGGAAAGGATGATGACGTACTGCGGGTCATACCGCTCGATGAATGAGATGTTCTGGTAAATCGCATTGGCCGTACCCTTATACCAGTCAGAGCCGGAGGCTTTCTGGTAGGGCGGAAGCACATGTACCCCGCCGTGCAGGCGGTCCAGGTCCCACGGCTGGCCGTTGCCGATATACTCATTGAGTACCAGCGGCTGATACTGGGTCAGGATTCCCACGGTATCAATCCCTGAGTTTACGCAGTTGGACAGCGGGAAATCGATGATACGGTATTTGCCGCCAAAGGGAACTGCAGGTTTTGCCAGTTTCTGGGTCAATGCATAGAGACGCGACCCTTGTCCGCCGGCAAGAAGCATTGCAATCATTTCTTTTGCCATAGTATTACTCCCCCTAGATGATATTGGATGTATATGTTCAAATTGTACCATAAACAGGTAGAAAATGGTATCCAATTGTGCAGAATGATTGAAAGTATATTAGGATATCAGTATATCAGTATATTAATTGAATGGACGTCTGATCCGGGCGCTAAAGCATGGGATTAATACATTTAACCTGGAACATACAGGTCAATCCTTCAATACGTCTGCCGGACTTCCGTTTGTAAGCTTCATAAACGGGGTATCCTCATTCTTAAGGACACGGCGTACGCATTCATCCCAGAGATTCAGTTCCCTTTTACCCTCCAGGCTGTCGCAGATATCTGACACAGTGCCGTCGCTTCCGATTACAGCCCAGTTCCGGAGGAACAGAAGCATGGAGCCATATGCCAGTCCGCTTGGCGAAAATGTCTGGCTGGAAGGGTCCCCGGCCTGCCGGACCGCCTGTTCCCAGTCAGGACCATGGGCAGGATCTGCCGGTTCCCCGTCCCCGAGCAGGGACATACTGCCGAGAAGAACTCCCAGTTCATCGGCCTTGGTCCGCTGGTATAGGGAATCCAGGTAATCAAACATCATACGGTATCCAGTTGGAAAATACATAAAAACACCTCCGATTCTCATTGTCTCTTACACTTCCGGCTTCATCACTTCCGGCTCTTACACTTCCGGCTCCGTCCCCCTCACAACTCCGTCCCCCCCTGGCTCCTTTGTTCCTGCGTCCGCCACCCCTATGTCCCTTTCCACCTGCGCTTCCCGCCTGCACGCCGCAGCCGTCATCCCCATGACCTGTTTGAACTGTTTTGAGAAATACGCGGCGTCCGGATATCCCACCAGCTGGCCAATGGTGTTTACATGGAGCGAGGTAGTTTTTAAAAGCTTGCGGGCTTCCTCCATGCGGATTTGAATCAGGAGCTGCAGAGGGGTCATATGGTATTTCTTTTTCACGCACCTGGTAATGTAGGCGGGATGGAAGGAAAAATGGTGGGATAACCCTGCCAGGCTGAAGGGCTGGGCATAAACCTTCAACATATAACTGTAGATTTCCCCGGCCAGGTCTTTTTCCTTTGGATGTTCATTGGATTCACAGATAAGGGAAAGAATCCGGAGGAACAGGATCTGGTACTCAATCTGGGAGGAGGTGGAGTCGAAAAACAGTTTCTGCTGGTTGTATTTATCAATCTTTACCTGGGATATCTGCTCCATATAATCCTTTAGCCGGTCTCCCTGTTTCCTTGGCAGGGACCCAAACTGGGGCAGGGAAATGGTAAACTTATCCTTCTGGTAGTATTTGTTCTTATTCATCTTGGACGGCATATAACTGACCGGATTTTTGGTACAGGTATATCCGCCCTCCGTATAAAAATGCATCCAGGAAAACACGGTGTCCTCTGTACAGTGGCGGTATCCTGCGTGTATCAGCTCCGGCACCAGGATCAGGAAATCTCCCTCTTTTACATCAAACTGGATTCCATTTTCCTCCATGTACAGGGTTCCCTTCTGAACATAAATCAAGTCAAAGGTCTTGTGGATGGCCCGCCGCTCATGGCGGTCCCCTTTGCGGAAAAGTGATATCCCTCCCACAATCAGATGGGGCAGGGGCGGGCAGATGATGTTTATATACATAAAAGTCCTCCAATGTCCGGTACACGGCCGGCTGATGGCTTCATACAGGCCAGTGCCTGTATTTACAAGGGTTTCCGGGGTTTTAAACATATCAAATCATTGTATTATTTTAACACTTTTTCAGTTAATGAACAATAAATTATTTGATTTTATTATATAAATTATGTTGATTTTATTATATAAATGGTTCCTTTCCTTTCTTTTTTTCCAGCCTATGTTTTTCTATAATAGGCATATCAGCAATGGGGTGACAAAAAAGAAAATAATAGGAGGGGTTCAGAATGAATGAATCAGGTTCAAGGTTAAGAAACATCTTAAAGAGTTACAGGTTTTCCATTATCCTGTTAACCGGTGTGGTTGCGGGAGCTTTGCTGGGAGTTTTCCTGGGGGAGAAGACGGCTGTACTGCAGCCCTTTGCAGACATTTTCCTGAATATGGTATTCTGCCTTATTGTACCGGTGGTTTTCATTTCCATAGCAAATTCCATTGCCAATATGGGCAATCTGGGTAAGCTGGGAAAGGTATTGGGCGTGTTTTTTGCCGCAATTGTCATAGGCGGGCTGATAACATCCCTGCTGGCTGTCGGGGCGGTCAAGATGTTTGACCCGGCCAAAGGCGTCACGGTAAATCTGGCCGGGGAGATTGACCCGGGCAATACGTCCCTTAACTTTGTAAATATGTTCACGGTAACGGATTTCGTGGACCTGCTGTCCATCAGTAATATGATGGCACTGATTGTATTTGCAATCCTGTTCGGAATCGCAGTTGCCAGCATCGGGGAAAAGGGAAAACCGATCATAAGCCTGTTTTCAGCGCTGAGTGAGGCGTTAGGCAGGATGGTATCCATTGTCATGTATTATGCGCCGGTGGGCATTGCCTGTTACTTTGCAACACTGATTGGCAAGGTCGGAAGCCAGATCATCGGATCCGTTGCCAGGATGTCCGTGATATATGCGGTTTTCTGTATCCTGTTTTTCATTGGTTTTGGCATCATTGTCCCGTTCATCAGCGGGGGAGCGGAAGGCGTGAAACGTTACTGGACCGAAATATGGCTTCCGGCCACCACGGCCGCAGGCGCCTGCAGCAGTACTGCATGCATCCCTGTTAACCTGCTTGCGGCTAAGAAGATGGGGATTTCCGAGGAAATCAGCAGTCTTGTGATTCCTCTTGGGGCCAGTATGCATAAAAATGGCGTGGTGTCGGTGCAGATTGTCAAGATTGCATTCCTATTCGGTATTTTCCATATGTCCATGGGACCTGGGGAGATTGCAAAGGCAGTGATTGTGGCTCTTCTCAGCGGTATCATCGTGGGGACCATTCCAAGCGGCGGGTTTATCGGCGAGATGTTCATCTGTACCGCGTTCGGGTTCCCCACATCCGTCATACCGATCATTGTCATCATGGGAACGCTGACAGACCCGTTCTGCACCATGAATAACGTGGCTGGCGACCCGGCCCTGGCCATGCTGATTACCAGGGTAATTGAAGGAAAAGACTGGATAAAAGAAAAGGTCCTTGGTGGAATCCAGGAAACCGGGATAAAGGCTGTAAAGGAAAAGGCAGTCAAGGAAAAACCAATGAATGCAAACTGGGAGGAAGCCGCGCAATGAGTGGAAGAACAGATGTAATCCTGCCGGAAGAGGCGGTGCGCCAGGATTTGGCGGATATCTATATTGGCAACCTGAACACAGTGGATACGGATTTGAAACTGCCGTCCAGGGGAAAACGCGGAGCGCGTTTCAGCTGGAAATCCCACGAAACTCTTTTCATAAGCCATGACGGAAAAGTGACCAGGCCCACTTACGGGGTGGGCAACCGCAAGATCCTCCTTACCGCATCCTCTGCCTATGAAGGAGGTTTGGCGGACCGTACCTTTGAGGCAACGGTGCTGGAGGAACCCAGGAAGGCGTCCATTGTCAGCCTGCGCCCTGTTAAAAGAACGGTGAGGCCAGGGGAACCAGGGGAACTTCCCCCAGTGGTCATTGCAACGGATGACAGGGGAATCCCTACCACGCTTCCGGTCAAGTGGGAACCGTTTACCCTTCCGGTATCCGGAAAAACCATACATGTAAAAGGATATGCAGAGGAAACCGGGCTTACTGCGGATGCGCAGATCCTGGTCACGGATCAGCGGGAGGATCCAGGGCCTGCCAGGATATCTGCAGGCGAGGTGCCGGCCGGTTCCGTGCGGCTGTCAGAAGGAACCAGGTTCTGGGACGCCCAGGAGCGGATGATCCGCTGGCTGCTGTCCGTGGACGATGACCAGATGCTGTACAACTTCCGCAGCGCGGCAGGGCTGGATGTGCGGGGCGCAGGGCCGATGACGGGCTGGGATGCGCCGGAGTGCAACCTGAAAGGCCATACCACCGGGCATTACCTGTCCGGGCTGGCCCTGGCCTGCAGTGTCCACGGTCAGCCGGAGCTGAAGGAGAAAATCAACTATATGGTAAATGCCCTGGCAGAGTGCCAGAAGGCCCTGGAAGCAAAGGGCTGCGCCAAAGGGTTCCTGAGCGCCTATTCAGAGCAGCAGTTTGACCTTCTGGAGGTATATACAAGGTATCCGGAGATATGGGCGCCCTACTATACCCTGGATAAGATAATGTCAGGATTATATGACTGCTATTGCCTGGCCGGGAGCAAGGAAGCGTTCCATCTGCTTACAGGGCTGGGGGACTGGGTCTATGGACGTCTGTCCAGGCTTTCCAGGGCACAGCTGGATAAGATGTGGTCCATGTACATCGCAGGGGAATTCGGCGGCATGATTTCCGTCATGGTCCGCCTGTACCGGGAAACCGGGGATGGAAGGTACCGCAGGGCGGCCCTGTTCTTCCGCAATGAGAAGCTGTTTTATCCCATGGAGGAAAATGTTGATACTTTAAAGGATATGCATGCCAACCAGCACATCCCCCAGGCCATCGGCGCACTGGAGCTGTACAAAGCAGGAGGCGGGAAACGCTACCTTGCTATTGCAAGGAATTTCTGGCAGATGGTGGTCCGTTCCCATGAATACAGCATTGGCGGAGTGGGCGAGACGGAGATGTTCCATGAGCCGGGCGATATCGCCCATTATATGACGGATAAATCCGCGGAAAGCTGCGCCAGCTATAACCTGATGCGTCTGACCTTCGGCCTGTTCGGGCTTTCGCCGGACAGCCGTAAGATGGATTATTATGAAAATGTCCTCTACAACCATATACTGTCCTCTGCCAGCCACAAGGCGGACGGGGGGACCACCTACTTCATGCCGGTGCGTCCGGGCGGGCGGAAGGAATTCAATACCTCTGAGAACACCTGCTGCCACGGCACTGGGCTGGAAAGCCGGTTCCGTTACATCAGGAACATATACGCGGCAGGGGAAGATAAGAAAGAAGTGTACGTGAACCTCTATATTCCCTCGGAACTGGATATGGAGGATGGGTGGAAACTGAAACTGGAGGAGGACGCCCGGACACAGGGAGGGTATAGGATTATCTTCAATGGGCCAAAGGACGGCGGGGAAAGGACCGTGGCCCTGAGGATTCCCTGCTGGGCCGGGGAGGACTGGGATATCCGGATCCACACCGTGCAGCCGGAAGGCGCAGATGCAGACGGGCTGGCAAAAACGGATGCGGTTACAGAGGCCTCCCAAGGCTTCACGGTGGAGTCCGACGGCTATGTAAGGATCCGCCGCCAGTGGATGCCGGAAGACCGGATTGAAATCAGACTGCCATTCCGGTTCAGAAAACTGCCTGCGCCGGATGGCAGCGGTTATTCCAGCATTGCATATGGTCCATATATCCTGGCTGCGCTGAATGACAGTGAGGAATACCTGCCCTGCCCGGATGTGGATAGGTGGAATGACCAGATGGCCGGGGAAGTTTTCCGTGACGGGGTCCGGGAGTTTGTGGCGGACGGGATGAAATGGATGCCCCTGGCAGATGTGGATGAGGAGAGGTATCATATCTACTTTGCGGATAAACAGTAAGGACAGCCGGTTAATCCGGCGGCCCGGCATGGGGGCAGGCGTCACGGTAAGGTATGACAAGATGGTATGGATATATATCATAAGCTGTCATAGCAGCAAGATATGGCTAAGATATGGCACAGAAGGATTGAAGACAGCCCTGTTTTCAATCCTTTTCTGTTTTTACATTGAAATATGCCGCCGGATTCAATATAATTAGCTGGGACACGTATGCCAATCACTTTCTGTCAGCCAAGGATACGCGTACCTGGGAGGATACCACGTGACAAAGGATAAATTTCTAAAACGCTTTTTTGCACTCTATATTGTACTGGTTTTACAGAATGTCATCAGCCTGGCCGTGAATCTGGCTGACAACATCATGCTGGGGGCGTACAGTGAACAGGCCCTGGCAGGGGCGGCGGCTGTGAACCAGGTACAGTTTGTATATCAGCAGCTGCTGACCGCAATGGGGGACGGGCTTGTGATTTTCTGCAGCCAGTATTGGGGAAAGCGGCAGACAGGGCCAATGAAGAAAATTGCAGTGACCGCCATGCATGCCGCCCTGGCCCTGGCCGTCATACTGACAGCGGCGGCAAGCCTGTATCCGTACCGGGTGGTTTCCATCTTTACAACAGATGCGGGAATCATACGGGAGGGGATGCGATATCTCGGTATCATCCGTTTTACCTACCTGTTTTTTGCAGTTACACAGATACTTCTTGCCACACTGCGCAGCATTGAGATGGTGAAGGTGGCATTTTACCTGTCCATATCCACATTCTGCATTAACTGCGGCATCAACTATGTCCTGATATACGGAAGGTTCGGGGCGCCGGAGATGGGGACCGCGGGAGCTGCGGTCGGGACCCTGACAGCCAGGATTATTGAAGTGCTGATCCTCATCCTGTATATTGCCAAAAAGGAAAGGACCATCCACTTAAGGCCGGGGGATTACCTGCGCCAGGATGTGACGCTGGGAAAGGATTATTTCAGGGTATGTCTTCCCATGCTGTTCGTCCAGGGGCTTTGGGGCGTAAACACCGCGCTTCAGACCGTAATCCTGGGACACATGGCAAGCAATGCAATCGCTGCCAACAGCGTGGCCTCCACCCTGTTCCTGCTGGTCAAATCCATGGCCGTGGGCGCCTCCTCCTCGGCATCCGTCCTGATTGGGCAGGCCATAGGAAGGGGGAACCTTGCCCAGACAAAGGCGTATGCCCTGCGGCTCCAGAAAATATTCGTGCTGATTGGAATTGTATCCGGGTTCATCCTGTTCTTTATCAGGATACCTGTCCTTGGCCTGTATGATTTATCCGATGAGACAAGGGACATGGCCAACGCCTTCCTGATCATACTGAGCGTGGTATGCGTGGGCATGTCCTATCAGATGCCCACCAATAACGGCATCATCCGGGGCGGAGGCAATGCCATGTTTGTGGTGAAGATGGATTTGGTGAGCATCTGGCTGATTGTGCTGCCGCTGTCATTTTACATGGCCTTTGTGGTGAAGGCATCTCCTGTAATCGTTGTGTGCTGCCTGAATGCGGACCAGATATTCAAATGCATACCGGCCTTTTTAGAGGTGAATTATGGGAACTGGATACGGAAGCTGACCAGGGACTAAGGATTGGTGCGCCATACATGCGGATGGTTCCTAAAAACCGCCTTCTGTATCCATCAGGCGTATGAATTCCTTTAACACCGGATTACCCTTCAGACTCTTATAATACATACCAAAATAAATCGGGGACAGATCCTCTACCGGTATATACACCAGCCCGTCCTGGGCGCACCGGGGATAGGCAGGAAGCAGGGAACATCCAAGCCCTGCCTTTACCATGGCTAATATACTTTCATAGCTGTCCACAAAATAAAGCTCTGACGGATGGCAGGAAGATGAGATGCGTATCTGGGACTGGAGTATGGGCTGGGGCAGTCTCTGAGGGTCACAGAGGACCAGCGGCCCAACCAGATCCTCCGCGCAGAGTGTGGTCCGTCCGGTGAAGGGGTGATTGGCCGGGCACACACAGCATACGTTTAGCCCGCCCAGTTCATGGTATATGCCGATGGGCTTTTTCTGGTCATCATACTGGAACCCGAACATGACATGGATCCGTTCCTCTTCCAGCAGGTTTGCCATGGATTTAAAAGGAATCAGCTTAACGGAAGGATGAAGCGTGGGAAAATGCTTCACCAGCCGGCTGATGATGGGAGGAAGCAGATTAAGCTCGGACTGGTTGTGACAGCCAATGGTCAGATAAAGCAGGTCGCAGGCATCTGACCGCAGTCTTTTTTTGGCCCCGGAGGCGATTTTTATAATACTGGAGGCATCCTCGATGAACATAAGCCCGGCTTCGGTCAGGCTTACATTTTTGCTGGTCCGTATAAATAATCTGGAGCCCAGTTCATCCTCCAGGGATGTAATCTGATGGCTAACAGCCGGCTGCGTTATCTTCAGGGAGTTGGCTGCCTTGGAAAAGTTCAGGTATTCTGCCACTGCTAAAAAACATTCTAATTGCACCGTATTCATGATTTTCTCCTGCATAAATCCACAATAAAAAATAAATATGATAAATAACGATAAAAGATTTTTATAGATTATAACATTTTTGAATTTTACATTCAAGGAAATATGAGGTATAAAATATAAGTACCGTAATTGTTAGCTAGTTAATTAATTATACACCCCAATAAGGGAAAAGGAGATGAAAGAAAATATGGGAACAATATTCAGCCAGTTGAAACAATATAAAAAGGATTCCATCCTGACGCCGCTGTTTACGGCCCTGGAGGTAATCATGGAGGTCATGCTGCCGTTCATAACGGCATTGATTATTGATGAGGGCATACAGGGGGGAAATATGAAAAAGGTATGGACTTACGGCGGTATCATGGTCATCATGGCGTTTATCAGTCTTTTTGCAGGCGCCATGGCAGGAAAATATGCGGCCAGCGCATCCTCAGGCCTGGCCTGCAACCTGAGGAAAGGCATCTATGATAAGGTGCAGACATTTTCCTTTGCAAACATAGACAAATTCAGTACGGCCGGACTGGTGACCCGTATGACCACGGATGTGACCAATATCCAGAACGCATATCAGATGTGTATCCGTATCGCCGTGCGTTCGCCCCTGATGCTGTTGTGCAGCATGGGCATGTCATTTATGATAAATGCCAGGCTGAGCATGATATTCCTGGCAGCCATCCTGTTCCTGGGATGTATCCTGGGATGCATCATGTTGGCAGCCAGGAAAACATTCGACGTTGTTTTCCAGAAGTACGATGACCTGAATGCCGGCGTACAGGAAAATGTATCCGGCATCCGTGTGGTCAAGGCTTATGTGAGGGAGGAATATGAGAACCGGAAATTTACCGCGGCTGCAAAGAAGCTTTGCCGTCTGTTTGTAAAAGCAGAGGGAATACTGGCATTCAATAACCCTGTCATGATGCTGGCGGTTTACTGCTGTATCCTGTCTGTATCCTGGTTCGGCGCCCATTACATCGTGGCCGGAACCATGAGCACCGGCGAGCTGACTTCCCTGTTCAGCTACATCATGTCCATCATGATGTCCCTGATGATGCTGTCCATGATATTTGTCATGATAACCATGAGTTCAGCCAGCGTTAAGAGGATTGAGGAGGTGTTCAAGGAAGAACCGGAAATCAGGAACCCGGAAAATCCGGCAGAAGAAGTAAGGGACGGTAGCATTGACTTTAATAATGTAAGCTTTTCCTACAAAAAGGGAAGCGGCAGGCAGGTCCTTTCAGACATCCGGCTCCACATAAAATCCGGTGAAACCCTTGGCATCATAGGCGGCACAGGAAGCGGGAAATCCAGCCTGGCAAACCTGGTGAGCCGGCTTTATGACGTAAGTGAAGGCTCCGTCTGTGTGGGCGGCCGGGATGTACGGGAATATGACCTGGAGGCGCTCAGGGATGCAGTGGCGGTGGTCCTTCAGAAGAACGTACTGTTCTCAGGCACCATCCTGGATAACCTGCGCTGGGGCAATGCCCACGCTACGGAGGAAGAATGCAGGCAGGCGTGTGAGGCGGCCTGTGCGGATGAGTTTATTGAACGGCTCCCCAAAAAGTATGATACGTACCTGGAACGCGGCGGGACCAATGTGTCCGGCGGCCAGAAACAGCGCCTGTGCATTGCCAGGGCATTGCTTAAGAATCCCCAAATACTGATTCTGGACGATTCCACAAGCGCAGTGGACACGGCTACGGATGCCAGGATCAGGTCTGCCTTTGAAACCGCCATACCAGGAACCACGAAAATCATCATTGCCCAGCGCATATCAAGCGTGCAGCATGCAGACCACATCCTGGTGCTGGATGATGGACGGATGAATGGTTACGGCACCCATGAGGAACTGCTGGAAACAAACGGAATATATAAGGAAATATATGAATCCCAGAACAAGGGAGGGGGAGATTTTGACCAGTCCCAGGCGGATTCCGGCCAGCCGGGAGAGGAGGAAGTTGCATGATGGATAAGAAAAAAACAGGCAGGGCAGACGAATCCCTGAAGATATTAAAACGCGTAATCGGATACATGGTATCCAATTATAAAGGGGCCTCAGCTGCTGTGCTGGCATGTATCATTGTTTCGGCGGCAGCTACTTTAAAGGGCATGATGTTCATACAGTCCCTTGTTGACGACTATATACAGCCGCTGCTGGCGCAGGCAGTAAAAGGAAGGGCGGCAGGAAATACCCAGGCAGCAGGAACCGTGCTCCGGGAACTGGACTTTGCACCTTTATTTACCGCCCTGTGCGGGCTGGCCGCGCTTTACCTGATTGGCGTCATCACCGCTTACGCATATAACAGGATCATGGTTACCGTAAGCCAGGGCACCATGGAACGGCTGAGGGAAGAACTGTTCAGGAAAATGGAATCCCTTCCCATCCGGTATTTTGACACCCATGCCCATGGCGATATCATGTCGGTATATACCAATGATGTGGATACCCTGCGCCAGCTCATGAGCCAGAGCGTGCCCCAGGTGGTCAACTCAGCTGTTACCCTGGCGGCCACGGCCATCTCCATGCTGGTACTGAATATACCTCTGTCCTTCATGACATTTGCAATGGCATCTGTCATGCTCCTTGTGACCAGAAAACTTTCAGGAATGTCGGCCGCCCACTTTGGCCGGCAGCAAAAAGACCTGGGAACCGTGGATGGATTCATAGAGGAAATGATGGACGGGCAGAAGGTGGTAAAGGTATTCTGCCATGAGGAACAGTCAAAGGAGGACTTTGACAGCCTCAATGAACAGTTAAGGGATAGCGCGGACAAGGCCAACCGCTACGCGAACCTTCTGATGCCGGTCAATGCCAACATCGGTAACCTGAGCTATGTACTGTGTGCGGCAGCAGGCGCCCTGCTGGCCCTGAATGGTATTGGGGGGATTACCATTGGAACCATCATTGCATTTGTGGGGCTGAACAAGAATTTCACCCAGCCCATTACCCAGATCAGCCAGCAGATGAACTCAGTGGTCATGGCCGCGGCAGGCGCGGCCCGCGTATTTGAACTGCTGGATGAAGAACCTGAAAAGGACGATGGGTATGTTGAATTTGTAAATGTCATGGAAAATCAGGACGGAACCCTTAAGGAAACCGAAGAGCGCACCGGAGTATGGGCCTGGAAGCATCCCCATAGGGCGGAGGGGACTGTCACCTATAAGAAGATGGAAGGCAGTGTTGTATTTGACGGGGTGGATTTTGGATATGATGATTCCAAGATGGTGCTGCGCGACATAAAGATGTTTGCAGAGCCCGGACAGAAGATTGCATTCGTGGGTTCCACCGGGGCAGGTAAGACAACCATTACCAATCTGATCAACCGTTTCTATGATATCCAGGACGGTAAGATCCGGTATGATGGAATTAACATAAATAAAATCAGGAAACCGGCCCTTAGACGTTCGTTGGGGATTGTGCTGCAGGATACCCATCTTTTCACGGGAACTGTAATGGACAATATCCGCTATGGCAAGCTGGATGCCACGGATGAGGAGTGTGTGAATGCGGCCAGACTGGCCAATGCAGACAGCTTCATACGCCGTCTGCCTGATGGTTACGAAACCGTACTGACCGGGGACGGAGGCAGCTTAAGCCAGGGGCAGAGACAGCTCCTTGCCATTGCCAGGGCAGCAGTGGCTGACCCGCCTGTACTGATTCTGGACGAAGCCACTTCCTCCATTGACACCAGGACCGAATCCCTGGTCCAGGCAGGCATGGATGCCCTTATGAAAGGAAGGACCACATTCGTCATTGCCCACCGGCTGTCGACTATCCGCAATTCTGACTGTATCATGGTGATGGAACAGGGAAGGATCATTGAGCGGGGGTCACATGATGAGCTGATTGGGAGGAAAGGGAGATATTATCAGTTGTATACCGGGAATTTTACGGAGGCTTGTTAAGCAGGGCGTAAGTCAATGACCATATCTGGTTGAAATATCATTCTATTTGCGATACTATTAATTAGGATGCGGGATAGCATGGGGGTAATTGTGTGGTCCTGAGTTGTTTTTGGTGGCCAAAGGCCTGATTTTTACAAGAGAGAAGTGGAGGGATACGTTTGATTTTCAGAAAGAATAAGCTTTTGCCTGCCCTCCTGATTCTTTCGTTGTCTGTGGCGGTATTGGACAGCCGTGCCTTTGGGGCCGGGAGAACGGCGGATATCCCATCTTCCCGGGAATACCAGGATTACTGCCGCCGTTTTGAATCCATAGAAGTTAAGGATGACATAGGACCTGCGGGATTTCAGATAATTGAAGGCCAGATATTCCCTGTGGAGCTAAAAGGGCACGGGGAAGTTTCCTTTATCCCGGCTTATGATACACAGTACCGGCGGCTGGCCCTGTTCTTTGCAGGGCAGGACGGACGGCTGGTGTTTAAGACGGACCATCTGGAGACAAACAGCCAGCGCAGGGGTAGCCTTAGACAGCCCAATGAATGGCTGGCAGCGGTTTCCTTCCAGGACATGGATAACGATGGCCTGTCCGACATTGTCCTCATCACGGCTTGCAGCTATGGGGATGCGGATCCGCCTGTTAATCCGGAAGCGCCGGTGTCCGCCGGTTCCGGCATTTACAAAGTGGGCGATGTGCTGTTCCAGAAGAACGGGGCATTTTACAGGGACTACAGGCTGTCGGACCAGCTTAACCGCTTTGGCATGAATAAGAGCATCCGGTTCATCACGTCCTTTATCCGGGATGGGTATTCCACGGAATTCCTGTACACGGCAGCCACCCAGAAGGAACTTCTGGACAATGGCTTTGAGATTGCCGCGGACCAGTATTATCCCAGGCAGTTCGAGAAGCTGGGCCGCCTTTTTGTGGTGCCCGGCACCTACCGCATGGCGGAATATACCGTGTTCATGATTTATCTGGTCAATGAACAGGGGTATATTGTGTGGAGCTTCCAGCCCATGGGGGATTATGAGAATCTTTACGGGCTTAAGGGAATCAGCTGCCAGGACATTGACGGCGACGGACTGAAGGATATCATGGTGCTGGCCAGCTACAGCTATGAGGGAAGCGGCGGACAGTCCGTGGTGGAAAGCGGGTATTCGGTCTATTACCAGAGGACGGCTGGTTTTTATGAGGATACGGATATCAAACAGACGGTAAAATGCAGCGATACCGACACCATGTCTGAATTGGTGGAGCGTGCGCGCGCATATTGGGGGTGGAAAACAGGGCAATGATAAGAATACTGATAGTGGATGATGAGAAACCGATCTGTGATCTGATTGATATGAACCTGAGTGCAAGCGGTTACCAGTGCGCTGCGGTCCAGGACGGGATTGCGGCGCTTAAGATGATTGAAGAAGAGGCATTTGACCTGATCCTTTTAGATATCATGCTGCCGGGAGCCGATGGCTATGACATCATGGAATACATACGTCCCCTTGGGATTCCCGTAATCTTCATCACGGCAAAGCACGAGGTGAAGGACAGGGTGAAGGGACTGCGGCTGGGCGCGGATGATTATCTGGTGAAACCATTTGACGTGGTGGAGCTTACGGCCAGGGTTGAGGCGGTCTTGAGGCGGTATAATAAGACAGAACACCTGTTAAGCGCCGGGGATGTGACCGTGGATGTGGAGGCGCGGATGGTTACCAAGGCCGGAAGGCCGGTGGTGCTGACCAATAAGGAATTTGGCCTTTTGGTCCTCTTCATACGGAATAAGAATGTTGCCCTTTTCAGGGGAACCCTTTATGAAAAGGTATGGGAAGGAGAATACTCCGGGGACAGCCGTACCCTGGATCTGCATGTCCAGAGGCTGAGAAGGAAGCTTGGTTGGGAAAACAGCCTGGTGGCAGTCTATAAAGTGGGATACCGCTTAGAGGTATCAGGATGAAATTTTCACTGAAACTGCTGTTATGTACCATGATTGTAATGGCCCTTGGCTTTGGCTTCAGCGGATTCTATTTTGTGAATTATGTGTTTGAGACAGCGATGGACAGGGAAGTGGCACAGGCGCTGGATGACAACAGCATCCTGCGGTTTGCATTTGAGACCGCGGCCCTGAATGTGCCGGCCAAATATGATGTCCTGCAGGATAACACGATTAGCGAGATTGCCTCCAATCTGGAAACAGGGGGACACAGCGCCAGACGGATGCTGCGCCTTTCTGATGAGCAGAAGCAGGTCCTGTATGCCAGCATCGGTTTTGACGCTGACAACAAAAGCCTGGACCAGACAGCCTCCGGCACCAAGACCTACCGGGTCATAAAGCTGGATGGCGGCTACTACATACAGGCAGGCACAATGGTCAATGCACTGGACCGGGCGCTCTACCTGGAGACCTTAAGGGATGTATCGGATGTGTTCCGGGAACGGGCCCTGGGCTTTTCCGTCTACCGCCAGGTGACCGTTGCCATGCTGGTATGCGGCACCTTCATCATGCATCTGATATCCTCCTGGCTGACCAGGCCCATCCGCCTCCTGACCCGTGCCACCAAGCGCATGGCGTCCGGGGATTACCATTACCGTGCCAGGAAGGTCAGCAGCGATGAACTGGGGCAGCTGACATCGGACTTTAACCAGATGGCCAATGCGCTGGAGGACAACATCGGGAAGCTGGAGGACGAGATACAGGCAAGGGAGGACTTTGTGGCTGCATTTGCCCACGAACTGAAAACGCCGCTGACCTCCATTATCGGATATGCGGACATGCTGCGCTCCCGCAAGCTGGATGAGGAAAAGCAGTTCATGTCGGCTAACTATATCTATACGGAAGGTAAAAGGCTGGAAACCATGTCCTTCCGTCTGCTGGACATCATGGTCACCCGGCGCAGCGAAGTGGAATTTACCGTGGTTTCTGCAGAATCCCTGTTTGTTTATCTTTACGATATGTATGTGCTGAATAAGAGCGCGAAAATATATTTCAACTACGATGAAGGATTTGTGTGGGCAGAGGCAAACCTGATTAAATCCGTACTCATGAACCTTCTTGACAATGCCTGCAAGGCATCGGAGGCAGACGGCCTCATTGAAGTCTATGGCCGTCTTCAGAAGGACGGGTACCGGTTTGAAGTAAAGGACCATGGGGTAGGAATCCCCAAGGAGGAACAGCACAAAATCACAAAGGCATTTTACATGGTGGATAAGTCCCGATCAAGAAGCAGGAACGGGGCAGGACTTGGGCTGGCCCTGTGCGCGGAAATCCTTCTTCTGCATGGAAGCCGTCTGGAGATAGAAAGTGAACCGGGGAAAGGCACCTGCATGGGCTTTGTGCTTCCGGCCCGTCCGGAGGAGGGATGAGATGAGAAAGATAATGACAAACCTGCTCCTGATCCTGTTTACCGTCCTTGTCATGGCCCTGTCCATAGCTGGTCCTGAACTGTTTGCCAGGTACCGGGACCGGTCGGTGCTGGGTACGGTGCACCAGGTGGATGCCCAGGAGGAAGGGGAGGGGTACCGTTATACCTTAAGCCGCGGTGAGAAGCTCTATATCCTGTCGGAAAGCCTGAGCAGCCAGGTATTGCCTGAAAGCGAACAGTATGCAGTCACCAGAAGCAATACGGAAGCGGGATATGGGGAGCTGGAAGGGAATTATGCATTTGTTGTAAACCACAGAGGGCCTTCCGGTGAAGAAATCACGGATGCCCAGATATACGGCACCTGCAACCAGGGACTGGCGGCGCTGAAAGAGCTTGGCATACTGCCGGATACGGTAAAGGATGTGGATGCAGGGACGTATGACGCGGTCCTCTACTCTGCCATTGATGTGCTGGAGCCGCGCAATAACGTAGCGGTATGGAAGATGGAAATGTCAAACATCCAGAAGAATGCGGACAAGGAAAACCATCTGATAAACGCATACATTGATGCGGATGATGGGAAAATGTACGAGTTTTACGTCAGGACCCCGCGCCGCTGGGAGGAAATGGACCCGGACAGGATAATGGAAACCTGGTGCAGATACATGGGGTTTTTGCAGCCCCAGCCCTATGAGGAGGCCAACCCATTGATGGAGACCACTCCTTATTTTAAGAAATATGCATGCCCTGGCCCGGCAGGGGAGACGACCATTGTCACCGTGGGATTCTATGAAGGAATCAATGAATTCTTTTTGAAAATATCCAAATGATGCAACTATGATGCAAAAATGATGGTATTATGATGCCGCTCCTGTGTAAGATGGATGGTGTCCCGCAGAAGGATGGGCTGTGGGGCATGGGTATGGGATTATCCTGTACCTGCTTTCCACTTACACAGGAGTTTTTGCATGAAAGGGGCAGCCATTATGTACAGAAGATATCCATACCCCGGTAAACGGAGATGGAAAAGAAGGCGCAGGAAAAGTCTGATGGACATCCTGTTTACCGCGTTAACCGCGGCGGCGGGCATTCTGTCTGTCCTGGCGGTGCTCCTTGCCGTCCGGCCGGAGTTCCCGGGAATTGACAGGCTCATTGGGAACAGCATGGTTTCGGAAGGAGCAACCGGGGAGAAGAGTGGAAATGATGGATTCATGGTATATCCGGTTCCCTTGGCCGGGGATGTCCTGCAGATGGTGACAGGGTATCTATACCAGGCTGGAAATCCCGGCAGTGTACTGAAGCCGGATATAACCCAGGCAGTCCCCGGCGTTCCATCCGTCCCGGCCCCCCTATCCGCCTCGGGTAATACCAACACGCCGGATACCCTATCCACCCCGGATGGTTCCGCCACCTTGGACAGTTCCATCACCCCGGACACCCCATCCGTCCCGGACGATGTCCTCCCCCAGAACGTCATGTATCTGACCTTTGACGACGGCCCGTCGGAAGAGAATACAAACGCGGTCCTGGACGTACTGAAAAACCGGAATATAAAGGCAACATTTTTCGTGGTGGGGGAAAATGTCCTGAAACATCCGGAGACAGCCCAAAGGATAGTGGCGGAGGGGCATACCATAGGAATCCACTGTTACAGGCATGATTATGAAGCCCTTTATGAGAGTGTGGACAGCTATCTGGAGGACTTTGACAAGGCATACAGGGCTGTTTTGGAGGTGACGGGGGAGAAGGCAAGGCTGTACCGGTTTCCTGGAGGAAGCATTAATTCGCATAACCGGGAAGTTTACAGCGATATCATAGCAGCCATGGACGCCAGGGGATTCATCTATTTTGACTGGAATGCCAGCCTGGATGACGCCCTCAGGAAATCAAGCCCTGAGGAACTGCTTGACAATGCTAAAAAGACCATGATGGGAAGGCGGAAGGTGGTCCTTCTGGGCCATGATATCGTCCACAGCACATCCCTCTGTCTGGACCAGCTGATAAGCCAGTTCCCGGAATACCGTATGGAACCCCTGACGCCGGAGGTGGAGCCTGTGCGGTTCCGGCCATAAAATTCAATCAGGAAATGTTACAGAATCAGGAAAAATCATGCTCCTGGTTCTTTTTCTGTACTTTCAATATAGTAAATCTCTTCCATATATGTTAGAATATAAACAATATGTTAAGAAGGAATGTTAACTAAAAAGCTTGGAAAGGAGAATGGTATGAATGGTCTGACAGAGTCATACATGCTCTTTTTTTTGTCCGGGTTTCATTTTCTTCTTCCCCTTGAATGGATAGGCCGGGTTTCTGCGGCAGATGAAGCGGACCCGGAACTGCCGGAAGCCGTATTGACCGGATTGCCGGAGGGACAGGACAGCAGGCCCTATATGGTGACTGTGGAATGCGGGGAACAAAAGGCTGGCATTCGGGCTGAAGGGATAACCGGGCTTGTGCAGGTTTTAAAGGAGCAGATATGGGAACTGCCCGGGGAAGTTAAGAGCCAGATGAACCGGTACATAAGCGCCATGGCGCTTCTTGACGGAACGGAGGGCGGGAGGATACTGGCATATGTGCTGGAACCGGCTGGTTTCCAGACTGCTTTGCGTGATGAAAGAGGTGTTGATTAATGGATTTTGTGATTGTCCGGGATGGATTAAGGGAGATATATGTGGAAAAGGGCTGTATTAAGGAAATCATCCTCAATCCCCGTGTATATGGGGTGCCGGGAGCGCCACAGGATATCCTGGGCATCCTGTTCCATGAAGACATGCCGGTGGTTATCCGCCGCATAGGGGACGGGGAGCCTGTCTGCGCGGTCATCATGAATGGACAGCAGGAATCCCGCTGGGGAATTGCAGGAGAACCGGCAGGAGAGGAATCCATCCATTCAGAAGGACTGGTTCATGTGATGCCGGGAATATGGGAGAAGTGTAGTGATAAGACTGAACAACAGGGAATTTGAAGAGATTGTATCATATATACGGTCAAATTACGGAATCAACCTGGAAAAGAAACAGGTGCTGATTGAATGCAGGATGGCCAGGGAGATGGAGAAAAGAGGGCTCACCTCTTTTACCCAGTATATGGAACAGATGAGGAATGACAGGTCAGGTGAGATGGCGGGTGAGATGATTAACCGCATCACCACTAATTATACATATTTCATGCGGGAGCCGGCCCATTTTTCCGCGCTGTATAATGATATCCTGCCGGACCTGTTTGAGGACCGCGGCATGGGAATCTGCAATATATGGAGCGCAGGGTGTTCCACCGGGGAAGAGGTTTATTCCGTAGCCATGCTGGTCCAGGATTACAGGGAAGGGGGCGCAAGGATGCCGGGAATCCGGATAACGGCCACGGATATTTCCGGGGAAGCCCTGAAAAAAGCAGAAGAGGGGATATACCCGCTGAAGGAGCTGGAAAGCCTGCCCGGACCATGGCAGCGCAAATACTGCCATGTGCGGGACGGGAATACATTTGCCGTGGATGAACGGCTCCGGTATAATATCCGTTTCAGGCGGCATAACCTGATGGAGCAGCCTCCGGGAGCGGATAAGTATGACCTGATATTGTGCCGGAATGTGATGATTTATTTTGACAGGCAGTCCAGGGGACGGCTCATACGGCAGCTGGAACAGTGCCTGAAGCCGGGCGGATACCTGCTGGTAGGGCACGCGGAACTGCTGGCAGCGGATGAGACAGGGCTGAAAGCCGTATATCCCGCGGTTTACAAAAATATAAAAACAAGGTAGAAACAGAGGGTGGTTAGATGGATAAAAAAATTCTGATAGTGGATGACGCAATGTTCATGAGAAGTATGATCCGCAGGATCCTGAAACAAAACGGATATGAGGATGTGGCGGAAGCCCAGGATGGGGAGCAGGCCCTTGACCTGTTTCGCAGAATCCACCCTGACCTGGTGCTGCTTGACATTACCATGCCCGGAAAGTCGGGGCTTGAGGTGCTTGAGGAAATGATAGGCATGGATCCGGGGGCAAAGGTTATCATGTGTTCCGCGGTCGGGCAGGATACGATGATCCAGAAGGCGGTGCTTGCAGGGGCATTGGATTTTATAGTGAAGCCGTTTAAGCCGGAAGAATTCAGCAAGGTTGTGAACTGCTACTTAAAACAATAAGAATGTGGGGAAGCATAAGATGAGAGAACGGTTCAGGAACTATAAGACAGGAAAGAAAATGATTTTGGCATTCATGCTTATCATCCTCTTATATATCATCACGGTTGCCATGGCGCTGTCTAACATCGAGACCATATCATCACGGATGGAAACCCTGTACAATAACCAGTTTGCCAATGTGCAGTCTTCCCTTAGGATGATAGCAAACCTCCGGGCAGTGGAACGGAATATAGCCGTACTGTCAGCCACGGAGGATATGGTGGATGAAAAGGAATATCTGAATAAGACAAAGGAGCTGATTGCCAGCGAGGAAGTGTCGTTGGCGGAGCTGACCACCGGTTATATCAGCGCTCCGGAGAAGGTAAAGGAACTTCAGGCGGAGTTTGACAAGCTGTCCGTTGAGCGGGAAGCCGTGATGGCGCTTCTGGAATCAGGAAAGGATGAGGAAGTCCTGGATGCATATATAAGCAGGTATCTTCCGCAGGCTAACATCGTGAGGAACGTCCTCAACGATGTCGTGGATATTTCCGTTGCCGATGCAGAAAACAGCCTGGCGGCAGGACATGAGGACAACCATCATATCATGTTCATGCTCATAACGCTGTCCCTGGTTTGTATAGTGATTACGGTTTTTGTCTGCATACTCATAACAAGGAATATTGTCCGTCCCGTCAATGAGGTTAAGAAGGCGGCCAATACCATATCCAACGGCAGGCTGGACATTGACCTTAAGTACCGGTCCAAGGATGAACTTGGACAGCTGGCAGATGATATACGCCACACGGCCAGGGCACTGTCCGGTTATATTTCCGAGGTGGAGCGGGGCCTGACAGCTCTTGGGAACGGCCAGCTGGGTTATAAGGCGTCAACGGAATTTAAGGGGGACTTTGTTGCCATCGGCAATGGCCTTAAGGAAATCGGAGGCCTGCTGCGCCAGTCCCTGCAGCAGATCAACAACAGCGCTGAGCAGGTATCACTGAGCGCTGAGCAGGTGTCCAACAATGCCCAGGCCCTGGCCCAGGGGGCTTCGGAACAGGCTGGTTCCGTGGAGGAACTGGCAGTGAGCATCAACGAGATTGCAGACAGTGTGAAGCAGAATGCGGACAGTGCAGTGGCTTCAAGCCAGCTTGCAGCTTCCGTGGGACATGGACTGGAGGCCTGCGATGCCCAGATGGCAGCCCTGATGGAATCCATCGGACAGGTAAAGAAGAACTCGGGAGAGATTACAGAGATAGTAAGCCAGATTGAAGATATCGCTTTTCAGACTAATATATTGGCGCTCAATGCTTCTGTGGAGGCTGCGAGGGCAGGGGAGGCAGGCAGGGGCTTTGCCGTGGTGGCAGAGGAAGTACGGCGCCTGGCGACAAAGGCAGCAGGGGCATCCAAGCTTACGGCGGAACTGGTTGAGAAGAATTCGGATGCGGCCAGGAACGGCGTGGACGCGGTGAACATAACGGCCCGCACCTTAAAGGAATCAGTGGAAGGCGCCCGCAGGGTGAACCGGAAAATGGATCAGATTTCAGAGGTGTCCGTACAGCAGGCAGAGGCCATTGCACAGGTCCGGAAGAGCGTGGAGCTTATCTCAGAGATTGTCCAGGGGAATTCCGCAACCTCGGAAGAAAGCGCTGCCGCAAGCGAAGAACTTTCAGCCCAGGCCCAGATCCTTAAGGAACTGGTAGGGAAGTTCGAATTATAGGAATGATAAAGAGAGGTATGATAATGGACCATTACAGGGAGATGGACGAGATATCAAGGGATATACTGAGGGAAATCGGCAATGTGGGCGCAGGCAACGCGGTAACCTCCCTTGCACAGATGATGGAGCAGCCCGTCGAACTTGAGGTGCCGGTCCTGAGGATCATGGGATACCAGGATGTATATGATATATTGGAAAGGCCCGATGAGCCCCAGACAGGAATCCTTGTGGAGGTCACCGGACAGCTGAAAGGAATCTTCCTTTTCCTGCTCAGCGAAACATTTACAAAATCAGTGCTCAGCGCAATCCTTGGACAGGGAGAGCGGGACCTCATGGCATTGGATGACATGGAGCGGTCGCTTATCTGCGAGATGGGCAATATCATGTGCGGTTCTTATATCAGGGCCTTGTCCCGGTTCATGAACATGGAAATGGATGTATCGGTCCCGGAACTGTGCATTGATATGGGCGGCGCCATCCTCAGCTATCCCATGACCAGGTGGGTGATTGCGGGCGATGACATACTGCTGATAGAGAATATGTTCCATATGTCGGGCAGAGCATTTAAGGGAACAATCCTGTTTCTTCCGGAGCAGGAAGATTTGGGTAAAATGCTGCATAGGCTCAGGGAGTAATGACATGGATAAGATTATTGTAGGGATTGCAGAAGGAAAAATTGCAAAAGGAGACCAGGTGCTGGTTTCTTATGCCCTTGGGTCCTGTGTGGGGGTCTGCCTTTATGACTGGCAGGAACACATAGCGGGCATGGCCCATGTCATCCTGCCCTGCACGGAGTATGCTGCAGATAAAACGAACCTGTATAAGTTTGCGGACCAGGGCGTACGTGAACTGATACGGGAAATGGAGCGCCACGGAGCCAGGAAGGGCAGGATGACAGCCAAGATTGCGGGAGGCGCCAGGATGTTTGAAACATCCGGGAATACCATGGATATCGGCCAGAGGAATGTGGAGGCAGTAAGATGCAGCCTGGAGCAGGAGGGCATTAAGCTGACGGCCCAGGACACAGGAAGAAACTATGGCAGGACCATTTCCTTTCACGCAGGGGATGGGACGCTTAAAATAAGTACGGTAAGGCATGCGGATATCATGCTTTAAAACCAGGAGGTAGGTTTATGTATATGGAAAATGACGGCAGACAGACCGTGCTGATTGTGGATGACAGCCTTTTAATCTGCAATCAGATAAGACTGGCACTGAAGGAGGAAGACATCAATATCTGTGAAGCGCATACGGGCCAGGAGGCAGTGGAGCAGATAAAACAGCATCAGCCGGATTTAATCCTTTTAGATGTGGTACTGCCGGATGCAGACGGTTACGAGCTTTACGGTACACTTAAGGAGGCGGACCAGAAAAATGCGGTCATTATTTTCCTGACCTCCAAATCCAGTGATGAGGATGTGGTCAGGGGATTCTCTGTGGGCGCATGTGATTATATCAAGAAACCATTTGTGAAGGCGGAGCTGCAGTCCAGGATCCACGCCCACCTTCTTCAGAAAAAGCAGAAGGACGAACTGGACCGCCAGAACAGGGAGCTGCGCAACAGCATGGAGAAACTGAACTACATGGCTTACAGGGATGGGCTTACAGGACTGTATAACCGCCGCTATGTTGTGGGCGATTTACTGGAGGACATGCGAAGCTGTGGAAAAGAGGCGGTGGAAACCGTGTTTGCCATGGTGGACATTGATGATTTTAAGCGCGTAAATGATACATATGGCCATGATGCAGGGGATATGGCCCTTGTGTGCATTGCCAATATCCTGGAAAGCAACTGCCGCGAACACAGGGTGGTCCGCTGGGGCGGGGAGGAATTCCTCATCATCCTGTTCAATGTCACGGTGGATGAGGCATTTGACATCTGTGAAAGAATCCGCAGGCAGGTGGAACAGTTTGTGGTCCCTTATGGAAAAGAGTGGTTTTCCTGCACCATAACCCTGGGGCTTCATGTATTCAAACCGCATGAGGCGTTGGAAGAATGCATAAGCTGTGCGGATAAAGCATTGTATTACGGCAAAAGGAACGGTAAGAACCAGAGCGTCTGGTTTGAGGATTTATAATGGATGGAGCATATTATGGGATATTTTGATTCGGATGCCCGGGAAATGCTGGAGGTTTATCTTCTTGAGACAAGGCAGCTCAACAGCCAGATGGCAGATATCCTTTTAGAAGCTGAACGGACCGGGTACTTTGGCGAGGATGATATTCGCAGCATTTTCAGGGTCATGCATACAATAAAAAGTTCCTCTGCCATGATGGGGCTTGGAGGTCTGTCCTCCATGGCCCATAAGCTGGAGGATCTGTTCTCCTATTACAGGGAGCATCCGGAACGGCTGGAAGCCCCGGATTCCAGTCTGTTTGACCTGCTGTTTTCCGCCTCTGATTTTATTGAGCAGGAGCTGGAACAGATGACCCGGGCGGAATATTCCCCACGGGATACATCGGATATAGAAAAAAAGACCGATGCATTCCTGAACCTATTAAATAATATACAGCAGGAAGAAGTGTTACAGGAATCGGCGGGGAAGGAAGAAACGGAGGAACTGCCCCAGCTGCCGGAGATATTCCAATCAAAAAGCGGTATCGTGGCCAATGTGACCCTGGAGGAAGGATGCCGTATGGAGAACATCCGGGCATTCATGCTGGTCCGGTCCATATCCGGTCTCTGTTCCCTGATTGAGACCTATCCTGAGAACCTGGAAAGTCCGGGGGAAAGCGCGGAATATATCGGGAAGCACGGCCTATACATCCGCTTTGAGGCCAATGATAAGGAAGCGGTCCTGGATACCCTGGAAAAAGGACTTTTCGTGGCACGGTGCAGGGTGGTGGCGGACAGCCGCGCCGCGGATACCGTGAAGCAGAAGGATGGGGAAGAGAGGGAGACACAGGAAAACGGGGATAAGGAATCCCTGGAGGGGGATTTCATGGAGGTGCGGACCGAACGTCTGGACCTCCTGCAGAACATTGCAGCGGAGCTGCTGCTTCATATGCAGACTTTGGAGACAGAACTTGGCAGGCGCGGGCTGGATGAAATTGAAAGTGGGACGGCCCATCAGATCAGCCTTCTGGTCAGCCAGATTGAACGCTCCGTCATGGAAATGCGGCTTGTGCCGGTTGCCAGGATACTGCCAAAACTGAAGCGGGCCCTGCGGGACATCTGCCGCGACCAGAAAAAGGAAGCAGAGCTGGTCGTGCGCTGTGCGGATGTGGAAGCTGATAAAAGCGTTGTGGACTATGTGTCGGAAGCGCTTCTGCATATTGTGCGCAATGCCGTGAATCACGGGATAGAACCTCCTGAGCAGAGGGAGGCAGCCGGAAAGGACAGAAAAGGTAAGATAACCTTTACGGCTGAGAATACGGCAGGTGAACTGCGGCTGACCATCAGTGATGACGGACAGGGAATTGATGAGGATAAGGTCCGGGAAAAGGCAAGGGAAAAGAGCCTGATGGACGGAAACCAGGAAGAAAGTGACTTCCAGAAAATCAGGGACGTCCTGCTGGTACCCGGTTTCTCAACCAATGAAACTGTAACCGAATATTCAGGCCGCGGAGTGGGATTGGACGTGGTCAAGAACATCATGGACGAGGTGGGCGGCAACCTGTACATCAAAAGCAAAAAAGGCGAGGGAAGCGCCTTTACCATTGCAGTCCCCTTAAACCTGGCCTCCATGGAATGCGTCAGGTTTAAGGTGGGGGACTACCGCTTTTCCCTGCCTGCCCGTCACGTATACCGTTTCCTTGACTACAACACGGTAAAGGACACGACCCGTGAAATCAGCGGGCGGGATTATATCCTGTATGAGGACAGGCTGGTGCCCCTTGTGGACCTGCGATGCTTCTATTCCCTTCCGGGGCACACACCGGAACGGGCTGTACTTGTTTACGTAAAAGGGGCTGAACAGGAAGGGTGCATCATCATGGATTCCATTTACGGACAGAAGCGGATTGTAATCAAGGCACTTCCGCCATTATTTGGAAACGGATTCAGGGGAAGGACTGGAATCTGCGGCTGCAGTATCATGGGAAGCGGCCATGTCTGTGCGGCCCTGGACACGGAGATAATCATTGACCTGTACCAGAAGGAGGGGAAAAATGCCGTCAGAAAACACTAAGACCGTACTCTGCATACCCGGAAGGAACAGGAGGTGCGCAATCGAATTCCCCTATATCAAGGAGATATGCAAGGACATGGTGATGTCCCCCATCCCCTGCCTGCCCGCGTATTTTGCCGGGGTCTGCAACTACAAGGGAACCATTGTCCCAATTGCGTATCTGGAGGAGCCGGGGCTTCCTAAGGAAGGGGAAGAACAAAAGAATATCATCGTCATCCTTCAATATCAAAAATACAGCTTCGGAATCCTTACGGACCAGGAACCGTTCCTGACAGAAGCAACCCCGGACAACCAGATTAAAGGCCCGGAGAAATCCGAGACAGGACTCTGGATGGAAAAAGAATACTACATGTGCCAGGACGGACTTTATTTCCTTCTGGACCTGGAGGGAACCGTTAAGAAAATGGTACAGAAATGAGATATAATAACAAAATAAAATGGAAATGGAATCCGGCTTCTGACTGAACCGGGGCAGGGGACACGTGTATTACGTCTGTCCCCTGCCCATGGATTCCCGCCTACAGCGGATAAATATTCAGCCTCTTAATCTTCCCCTTTTCATCCACCTCTGAAAGAAACGCGGTCACCGGGACAACGTGCTCATGATAGGTGATGAAGTACCATACGGTATTGTCATCCACGTATTTCACGCTGTGGATTGGGAAGGGTCCGCCGTTAAAACCGAATTTGTGGTGGAACATCATTTCCACGGCCATCCTGCCTTCCAGGTGGATGGTGTCCATGCCGGCCTTGTATACGGAAGAGTCGTGAAGGACCCCGTATTCATTGAATAAATCAGCCAGGGCGGTTTCATCCCCCTTCTGCATACAGTCAATGTACTGTTCTAATATTGTCATATAATTATCCTCCTCACTTACAATTAGAAACGTTCTGAGCGCAGCAGTGCGTCAATGCCTCCGTCCACGAACAGGATGACGCCGTTAATGCCGCTGGCCATGGGGGATGCAAGGAAGACGATGCCGTTGGCAATCTCTTCCGCGTCCAGGAATTCCTTTCTGCCGTAGCGGGTCGGAATGGGAATCAATAAGGCGGCGTCCATCTGGGCATCGGTCATGTTCTGGGTCATGGGAGTGGTGGTGTTGCCCGGGGCAACGGAGTTGATGCGCAGCCCGTCCACTGCCCAGGATGGGGATATACGGCGGACCCAGCGCGCCAAAGCGTGCTTGGATGAGCTATAGCAGGAAGCAGTCTGGGTGCGGGGAATGTCCTTGACAAATTCCAGGATCCGTTCCTCGTCCATTACATTGGACAGCATATCCACCCAGTCCATGCGCACGGTCATGTTGGTAATGGAGTTGGATGAGGTGATGACACAGTTTCCGCGTTTTTTCTTTAACAAGGGGCGCAGGGCTTCCGCAATCCGCACGCTTGCGAAAAAGTTCAGTGCGAATATCATCTGAGGCGGCGCCGTGGGTCCCACGCCTGCGTTGCAGATCAGGACGTCAATCCCATCGGGGTATCGCCTGAAAACCTCGTCAATGGCGCCCTGGCGGCCCTCCTGCGTGGAAAGGTCGGCCAGGTAGTCGCCGCCTTTAAAGTCAATATTGAACACCTCGTGTCCCTGTGCCTGAAGCAGCTTGCGGGTTGCAGCGCCGATGCCTGTGGTACCGCCTGTTATAACATAAGTACTCAATGAAATACCTCCTTTACCGTTTCTTTGCTAAATAAATAACAGTAATTATTATTATTGAATATAAAAACCATATCATTGGCAGAAGTATTTGTCAATTTAATTAAATAAATAACAAAGTCTTTCAAATTGCGTATTTTGCATTACAGGGGGAGGATGGAATGATTTTTCCAAACACGTCCGGCCCCCGTTGAACATTATCCTTAGGAATGCTACAATAAGACTTTAGAAATTCTTTTATATTTTTTGCAGGTTAAATTTTGATTTAGTTGTTAGGATTATATGCACAAGGAGGAAATGTACATGAGTGGGGACCGGATTCTGCTGGTAGAGGATGATAAAGAAATCAGAGAGGGCGTTGAGATATTTTTAAAGAGCCAGGGATATGTGGTATTCCAGGCAGCTGACGGGTTGGAAGGGCTTAAGGCATTGGAGGACAACGAGATTGACCTTGCCATCGTGGATGTGATGATGCCGAAGATGGATGGGATCACCATGACCGCCAAGCTCAGGGAAAAGTATGATTTTCCTGTTATTTTCCTGTCAGCCAAATCAGAGGAAGTCGACAAGATACTGGGACTGAACATGGGGGCGGATGATTACATCACAAAGCCGTTTACGCCCATGGAGCTTCTGGCCAGGGTTAACTCACATCTGAGGCGCTACCACAGGTTTTTAGACAGACTGAGTTCCAAACAGGCTGAGGATCCAAGGATTCACAGGCTGGGAGGCCTGGAGGTCAATGAGGAGACAGTGGAGGTCATGGTAGATGACAAACCGGTAAAGGTGACTCCCATTGAGTTCAAGATTCTATTGTTACTGATACAGAACCCGGGACGTGTATTCCCCGCTGAGGAGATATATGAACGGGTTTGGAATGAGAGGGCGATTAACACGGATACGGTCATGGTACACATCCGTAACCTGAGGGAAAAGATTGAAGTGAATCCCAGGGAGCCCAAATATGTAAAGGTGGTGTGGGGAGTTGGATACAAGATTGAAAAACAACCATAAAATCGGCGTATTGATAATTGTACTGACTGTTCTGGCCTTATCGGCGGCAACCATTGGGCTGTATCCTTATATGAAGGCAAAATCAGAGGAGTATATTTCTGACAGGACCGTGCGGATACAGGAACAGGGAAGTGATTACGGCGACCTGGCGACCCAGGTCATGAATTTCAGCTATGAGATATGGCATCAGCAGAAACAGGAGGAAGAGGGCGGCGTGCTCTCTTATTCACAGACCTTCCTCCCTGGCCTGGATGAGAAAATCAGGACGCTCAGGGAAGAAGAATACGGAGTGGCATCCAGCCATGTCATGATTCAGGATTCCGACACGGAAGATGGGGAAAATTATGAGGTGGCCATGGGCGCCCAGGACTATGTGGACTCTGAGTTTAATCTGGATTATTACCAGGAGCTGCAGTCCATGATGGATTCCCTGGGTAAGGACTGGGAGCGGTATTACCAGAGATATAACTCCTCTCTTTTCTATGCTGTAATAGATGAAAACGGAGGCTTTCAGAGAAGCAATGTAAATAAGCCCGGGGAATTTTTCCGTACGCCATTGGATTCCGCTAAAAAGGAAGTCGGTTTCACGGTAGAATTTACTTCCACAGGCAGCCTAAAGGTGTCGGGCTTTACCGGGGATGAGCAGGATGCGTCCAAGATCCTTCAGGCCATGGGCCGGTTCGAATTCTACGATCCCCTGGCCGTCCGCCTGTCTGACAGCTATCGGTACAGCGGCATGCAGTTCACCGGGCCAAGGAATATAAAAATCATGTTCCGCTGTGTGCCGGAAACATTTACCGGCAGTTCCTACAGTACATCGGACAACACGATGCTTAACGGACGGGCGCTGCTGTACGGAGGCGGTTACTATACGGTAGCTGGCGGGATGATGGCCATCCTCATGGTTCTTGCCCTTGCCCTGCCCGCGGTCCGTTCCTTCCGCCTGGGTAAAAGCGCGCTCTGCCGTCTGTCCTTTGAACCCCTGAGCCTTATAGGCGTGGGATGGATTAGTATAATGGGGGAAGGCGGTATACCGTCAAGCCTCATAGCCGCCACCCTGGACGGAACCTTGAAACAGGAAATCCTCAGGGCCGGATTCCTTTCCTGGAGCGCTGATATAGCGGTGCTTGTCATCAACCTGCTGTTCTGGGCAGTGGTATACGGGCTTTTCTGCTGGGGAATCATGTGTTACCGCGCAATCTTCTCAATGGGACCATGGCGCTATTTCAAGGAACGCACCTGGCTTGGAAGGTTCCTGCGGTTCATCAAGCGCTGGTGCTGCAATGCGCTTAATGTATTCAATGAAACGGACTGGGAGAGCCGTTCCACCAGGATTTTAGGCAAGGCGGTCATCGGCAACTTCATCATACTGACCCTCATATCCTGTCTCTGGTTCTGGGGAATCGGCGCATTGGTCATCTACTCATGCGTGCTGTTCTTCATGCTGAATAAATATTGGGGACAGATGCAGAAGAAATACAGGATCCTGCTGGACGGTATCAACCAGATGGCGGAAGGCGACCTGAATGTGGAGATAGAAGAAGATCTGGGCATATTCAATCCATTTAAGGAACAGCTGTCCAAAATCCAGAATGGATTTAAAAAGGCGGTTGCCCAGGAAGTGAAAAGCGAACGGACAAAATCAGAACTGATCACGAATGTGTCCCATGACCTGAAGACGCCGCTGACAGCCATCATCACCTATGTGAACCTGCTGAAGCAGGAAAATGTTACAGAGGAAGAGCGCAGTTCCTATATCCAGGTGCTGGACCAGAAATCCATGCGTCTGAAGGTGCTCATCGAAGACCTGTTTGAGGTAAGCAAGGCCAGCAGCGGCACCGTGACACTGCACCCGGAAAATGTGGATATCATCAGCCTGTTAAAGCAGGTGCGGTTTGAACTGTCAGACAAAATGACTGCCAGCGGGATTGAGTTCCGGTTCAACCTGCCTGAGGGGCGGGTAGTACTGTACCTGGACAGCCAGAAGACCTACCGTATTTTTGAGAACCTGCTGGTTAATATCGCAAAGTATGGCATGCCGGGCACCAGGGCCTATATCCAGGTGGCACGGGAACCGGAAGGATATGTGAATATATCCATGCGCAATGTATCGGCCCAGGAGCTGAATGTATCGCCGGAGGAACTGACGGAGCGGTTTGTGCGCGGGGATTCAGCCCGCAACACAGAAGGCTCAGGCCTTGGCCTTGCCATTGCAAGGAGCTTCGTGGAGGTCCAGGGCGGCACCATGAAGGTTGAAGTGGAAGACGACCTGTTCCGGGTAACCATACGCTGGAAGGAAAATGCGCAGGAGGAAAATCCAGGGATGGAGAGTCCCTGCAATCCGGAGGAGAACCAGGAAACGGGAGACATAAGCCCGTCTGAAAACAACAATCATGAAACGTTCTGGAACCCGGAGGACAACCGGATCATTACCGGAGAATGGACTGAAACAGAAGAGGATGAAGCTGGACGTTTCACTGACCAGCCAGACAGATAAAAAGGTGGTGCTGCAGTTCCGGCAAAAGCTGGTTTCTGCAGCACCATCTTGTTTTTATATGACTTAAATCTTTTTATATGACTTCAATCCAGGACATCATGTAATCCTATTTTTCAGGCTGTACGGAATCAGATGCAGCATTGGCACCCAGTACGATATCCGGCGCTCCGGTCAGGTTCACATTCCTGGTAACCTTGGCATCGTATGTATCCGCCTTCATGATTTCCGCCAGGTCCACTCCGGTTGTTTCCTTCATGGATTCGAAAAGCTTTGCCATGACAACCGGTACATTACCGGCGACCGTGCCGATACCATTATCCGAGTCACCGCTGCTGCCGATGATGGTAATCTTATCAATCTGGGACAGAGGTTCAGCAATCCTGCCTGCGATTTCAGGAAGCACCTGGATCATCATCTCAGCCATGGCGGCCTTGTTGTACTTCTGGTAGGCCTCGGCCTTTTTCTCCATACCTTCGGCCTCAGCCAGCGCCTTTGCACGGATGGCCGTGGCTTCCGCCTCACCCTTGGCGCGGATACCTTCTGCCTCCTGGACCATGGAGTACTTCTGTGCTTCTGCTATGGCTTTCTGGGCCTCCGCATCTTTCTCGCGCTCATACTGCTCCGCATCGGCCTGGGCCTTCTTGGCCAGGGCTTCCTGCTCCTGCTCGTACTTCTTGGCTTCCGCCTCACGCTGGCGTTTGGTCAGTCCGGCTGCAGCCGCCTGCTCGATGGCATAACGGTCGGCATCCGCTTTCTTGTTAATCTCGGCTTCCAGCGCCTGCTGCTGAACCAGTACTTCCTGCTTGCGCAGTTCCGCCTCGCGCTCAGCCCTGGCAATCTGGGCATTGACCGTGGCGGTCTGGATGGTTTTCTGCTGTTCCTGCTTCTGGATTTCGTAAGCAGCGTCCGCCTCCGCCTTCTTGGTGTCAGACGCCTTCTGGAGTTCGGCCTTCTTAATGGCCAGCTCGTTGTTCTTCTGGGCAATCTCTGTCTCGGCGATTACCCTGGCGTCATTGGCAGCGTTATCCGCCGCTGCCTGGGCAATGGCGATATCCCTTTCCGCCTCCGCCTTTGCAATGGATGCGTCCTTGCGGATCTTGGAGGTGTTATCCATACCAAGGTCCTGAATCAGTCCGTGTTCATCCGTGACATTCTGGATATTACAGGAAAGGATGTCGATGCCCAGCTTCTCCATGTCCTTGGAAGCCTTAATCATTACCTGGTCTGAGAAGGAATCACGGTCCGTATTGATGGCCCTCAGGGTAAGGGTGCCGATAATCTCACGCATATTGCCCTGGAGGGAATCCTGGAGGTCGGCCGCAATCTTTGCCGGTTCCTTGTTCAGGAAGTTCCTCATGGCCAGTTTCATCCGCCCGTCATCATCGGCAACCCGGACCTTGGCAACCGCGTCCACCATGACATTGATGAAGTCGTTGGTGGGGATGTATTCGTCCGTCTTAATGTCAACGGTTATCTGTCCAAGGTATAATTTATCCATCTGCTCAAAGAATGGGATCTTGATGCCCGCCCGGCCGATAAGGACCCGGGGCTGCTTGCGCAGGCCGGAGATGATGAAGGCGTGATCCGGCGGCGCCTTTACATAGCCCTGGGTTATGATGATGATGACCAACAGGACAGGAACAAGAATGGACAGTGCTTTAAGGATAAAATCAAGGTCAAACATAGAAGCTCCTTTCTGTGAAAAAAGTATAAAGATTTTGTTAACGATATTGTACCATATGTTGGAAAAAATGAAAATACGATTCAGAAAAACGACAGAAATCGACCGAAAAAATTCAGAATAAACTGAAAAAAATATAAAATACAGCGTATATACTTGCTTGTGAAAAATTTAATTGTATATTGACAAGTACAATCTTCTATGATATCATCAAAAATATACAAAATTATTTTGAGATAACAAAAATTTTTAGGTACAATAATAAAAGATTGGATGGCTGAACGGCAACTGATTGTATATATTAGTGAATCAGATATTTTTAATCAATTGAGGTGCGCGATGGATTTAGTGAGAGGGAATATCCGCCTGCGGCAGGGCAGGCAGGACATTTTTAAAAAGTCGGAAAAAGTTATACAGGGTCTTTTTGGCGGGAGCAGCCGGTAAGGTTGTTCCCGCCATTTCTTTGTATAATTTTTCACAATACATTCTTCCCAATATGGGAGAACCTGCGATGAGGGAGCCATCAGGCGGACTGCAGCCGCCTGCCAGGCCAGCACGCAACGCTTAATACAAATGGAAAACAAAAGCGGTAAAATAAAGGAGGTAAAGTTATGGGTGAACACACGCATACGTGCTGCTGTGACCACAGTGAGGAAGCGCTGTTAAAACGGATTGGTGAACTGGCGGCAGAGTATAGGGGCAGGGAGGGAAGCCTGATACAGGTCCTTCACATGGCGCAGGGAATATATGGATATCTGCCTCTTGAAGTACAGAAGGTGATAGCGGACGCGCTTGAGGTCCCGCTGGCGGAGGTGTCCGGGGTAGTGACATTTTATTCCTTCTTCTCCACACAGCCCAGAGGGGAGCACACCATCCGTGTCTGTCTTGGCACGGCCTGCTATGTGCGGGGCGGTAAGAAAATCGTGGAACGGATTAAGGAGCTGCTGGATGTGGAAATCGGGGAGACCACAGCTGACAGGAAGTTCACCTTTGAGGTGGCACGCTGTATCGGAGCATGCGGACTGGCGCCGGCCATGTCCATTGACGACCAGGTGTATAAGCAGGTCAATCCTGACAAACTGGAGCAGATTCTGGAGCGCTACTATGAAGAGGAGGGACAGCAGTGATGGAAGTGAAGAGACAGGAAGACCTGTTAAGGATAAAAGAAGAATACCTGGCCCGGAAGGAATCCTACAGGCGCCAGGTGCTGGTGTGCGGCGGAGCGGGATGTATCTCGTCTAACTGCGGGGAAGTGCGGGACGCATTGGTTAAGGCAGTGGAAAACTTCCAGCTGTCCGGTGAAGTCCAGGTCATGGTGACCGGATGTATGGGCACATGTGCCATGGGCCCGGTCATCCTGGTGGAGCCGGAGGGGGTTTTTTACACGAAAATGACTCCTGATAAGGTGGAACAGGTGGTGGCAAGACACCTTCTAAAGGATGAGATCTGCGAGGAGTTTACATATTTTAACGAGGAGACAGGCAAATATGTTCCCAGGATGGAGGACATTGATTTCTTCCAGGGCCAGGTGCGCATAGCACTCAGGAACTGCGGCCATATGGAGTATGCCTCCCTTGAGGCATACATATCCAGGGACGGATATGGCGCCCTTGCAAAAGCACTGTGCGGCATGACGCCCCAGGATGTGGTGGATGAGATGAAGGCTTCCGGGCTCAGGGGCCGGGGCGGTGCAGGTTTCCCCACAGGCGTAAAGTGGGAGGCAGGCCTTAAGGCAGTTTCAGAGGACGGCAGGAAGTTCATGGTCTGTAATGCGGATGAAGGCGATCCCGGCGCATTCATGGACAGAAGCATCCTGGAAGGCGACCCCCACAGCATTATCGAGGGCATGATGCTGGGAGGATACGCAATCGGGGCGTCCAAGGGATATGTGTATGTGCGCGCGGAGTATCCGATTGCGGTGGAGCGTCTGGGCAATGCCATTGACCAGGCCAGGAAGGCCGGGATACTGGGTGAGGATATCATGGGAAGCGGCTTCTCCTTTGATCTGGAAATCCGTATCGGCGCAGGCGCGTTTGTCTGCGGTGAGGAAACCTCCCTGCTGGCATCCATTGAGGGAAAGAGGGGGGAGCCAAGGCAGAAACCTCCGTTCCCATTTGAAAAGGGCCTGTTTGAAAGCCCCACCATCATCAATAACGTGGAGACACTGGCCAATGTGGCTCCCATCATCCTGAACGGTTCCGGGTGGTATCATGGATTCGGCACGGAAAAGAGCGCCGGCACAAAGGTATTTGCACTGGCCGGGGATATTGTCAATGCGGGAATCATCGAGGTCCCCATGGGTACGATCCTGGGCGACATCATATACAGGATTGGCGGCGGGATCATTGGCGGCAAGCGGTTCAAAGCCATCCAGTCCGGCGGTCCCTCCGGCGGGTGCCTTACCAGGGAACACCTGAATACATCCGTTGACTATGAGTCCCTTTCCAAGCTTGGGGCCATCATGGGGTCCGGCGGCCTTATTGTCATGAATGAGGACACATGCATGGTGGATACGGCCAGGTATTTCATGGACTTCATCTGTGACGAGTCCTGCGGAAAATGTCTTCCTTGCCGCAACGGCACCAGGCGCATGCTGGAAATCCTGGAGCGGATCACAGAGGGCAAGGGAGAACCCGGGGACCTGGACCTGCTGGAAGAACTGGCTAAGACCATACAGCAGACAGCCATGTGCGGGCTTGGACAGACCGCTCCGAATCCGGTCCTGTCCACCCTGAGGTATTTCCGCAGTGAGTATGAGGCCCATATTTACGAAAAACACTGCAGCGCAGGCGTGTGCGCAGAGCTTCAGACCTCGCCCTGCCGCAACGCATGTCCGGCCAATGTATTCATTCCCGGCTATATGTCCATGCTGGCAGCTGGTAAGATTGACGATGCTTACCGCCTGATCCGCCAGGATAATCCGTTCCCGGCTGTCTGCGGACGTGTCTGCACACATCCGTGTGAGGACCACTGCCGCCGTTCCCAGGTGGATGAGCCTCTGGCAATCTGCTCCGTGAAACGCTTTATCGGGGATTACGCGCTGCGCGATGAGTACAATATCCCTCTGATAGAGCCGAAACCAGCCACAGGAAAACGCATATCCATTATCGGGGCAGGTCCGTCAGGACTCTCCTGTGCCTATTATCTGGCTAATCTGGGCCATGAGGTCCATGTATATGAGGCTGAATCCGTGGCAGGAGGCGTGCTGTACTGGGGTATCCCTGAATACCGTTTGCCTAAGGCAGTGCTTCAGAAGGAAATCCATGCCATTGAGATGAGCGGTGTGGAAATCCATCTGAACACCAAGATTGGAACCGACATTTCCTTCGAGGATATGAAGAAGCAGTCCGATGCGGTATATATTGCATCCGGAACACAGGTATCCAGACTTCTGGATGTGCCGGGTGAGGATTTAAAGGGCGTGGAAAGCGGCCTTGGATTCCTTAAGAGGATTGGTTTAAAACGCGATATGGATGTTCCCAATAAGCTGGTGGTAATCGGAGGCGGAAGCACGGCCATGGACGTGGCCAGGACCGCAATCCGTCTGGGCAGCACCGATGTGACCGTGATTTACCGCAGGTCTGAGAAAGACATGCCGGCAGGCAGGGACGAAATCGCCGAGGCCAGGGAGGAGGGCGTGAAGCTGATTACCATGGCATCCCCGGTCGAGTTCCTCGGGGCTGGCGGCAAGGTAAACGGAATCCACCTTGTGCGCAGGAAAGAAACAGATTATGGGAAGGACGGCCGCAGGCGTACGGCACATATCCCGGATTCTGATTTCTTCCTGGAGTGTGACGGCATCGTCACGGCCATCAACCAGGATGTGGACCATCAGGCATACAGGACCACCAATGTGGAAGTGGAGAAGAACGGCAAGCTGGCCATTGGCCGCTTTACATCCGAGACAGGCGAGGAAGGCGTATTCGCAGGCGGGGATGTAAGCCCGTGGGGCGCCAACGTGGTCATCCAGGCCATTGCGGACGGCAAGAAGGCCGCCGGTAAGATTGATAAATACGTGGGCGGCACCGGGGAACTTAACATGGGCGAATGGTTCGAGATTCCTGAGATTGACATAGAAGTAAGCGAGCCGCATAAACGGTTCCCCACCAGATGCCTGTCCGTGGAAGAGCGGAAAGACAACTTTAAGGAAGTGAACTGCGGCTACCATAAACTGGATGCTATGGGCGAGGCACTGAGATGTCTTCACTGTGACCGGAGATAGGGAGAGGAGGAAATAATCGTATGATACATATAACCATAAATGGAAAACCGGTGGAGGCAGCGGAAGGCTCCACCATCATGGAAGCGGCAGAATCCGTGGGAATCAGGATTCCCAGTCTCTGTCATATGAAACATGTCCACCAGTACGGCTCCTGCCGTATCTGCGTGGTGGAAGTGGAGGGCATGAAGAACCTTCAGGCATCCTGTATGGCAAAGGTACGGGAAGGAATGGTCATAAGGACCCATTCCCCCAAGGTGCTGGAAGCCAGGAAGGTGCTCTATGAGCTGCTCCTGTCCAACCATCCCAAGGACTGCCTGAACTGCAGCAGGAATACCAACTGCGAACTTCAGGACCTGGGATATGAGCTGGGCGTGGCCGAAAGCCGCTTTGAAGGTGCCATGACCAAACCCCATGTGGACATTTCCCCGTCCATCACAAGAGATACCAGCAAATGTGTCCTGTGCCGCAGGTGTGTCACCGTGTGTAAGCAGATACAGAAGGTAGGGGCCATTGAAGCCCAGAACAGGGGATTCGACACAGTGGTCAGCCCGGCCATGGGCCTGCCGCTTAATTCCACGGCCTGCGCAATGTGCGGTCAGTGTACGGTTGTCTGTCCCACCGGGGCATTGAAGGAGACGGACGGCCTCACACCTGTATGGCGCGCCCTGGCTGACCCGGATAAGCGCGTGGTTGTCCAGGTGGCTCCGGCCGTGCGCGCGGCCCTGGGCGAGGAATTCGGCCTTCCGGTGGGCACCCCCGTCACCGGGAAAATGGCATCCGCCCTTCATGAAATCGGTTTTGACGATGTATTTGACACCCTGTTCTCAGCCGACCTGACCATACTGGAGGAGGGAACGGAACTGTTGGGACGTTTAAATGCAGTGCTTAAGGGCGATGGGGCGCAGGGAGAGGACGGCCATGGGGTCAATACGGCCCTTCCCATGATTACAAGCTGTTCGCCGGGATGGATCAAACACATTGAGCACCAGTTCCCGGATGAACTGGACCACTTGTCCAGCTGTAAAAGCCCCCATACCATGATGGGAGCCGTGGTGAAGACATTTTACGCGGAGCGTACAGGCACGGCCCCTAAGGATATGTTCGTGGTGTCCGTGATGCCGTGCACGGCCAAGAAATACGAGATCCAGCGTCCGGAGATGGAAGTGGACGGACAGCGCGACGTGGACGCGGTCCTGACCACAAGGGAGCTGGCCAGGATGATCAAGACAGCCGGTATCGACTTTGTGAACCTTCCAGAAGGTGAGTTTGACGCGCCTCTTGGCCTGGGAACCGGAGCAGCCGACATTTTCGGCGTAACCGGAGGTGTGATGGAGGCGGCCCTTCGCACGGTATACGAAGTGGTGACCGGAAATGAACTGCCGTTTGAAAAACTCCATGTAACGCCAATCGTTGGACTGGACCAGGTGAAGACAGCCTCCATTACGATAGAAGAGACGCTTCCTGAGTATGGACATCTGAAAGGGGTGACTGTGAATGTAGCAGTAACCAGCGGCCTGGAGGGGGCATCCATGCTGATGAAGGAAGTGGCGGAGGGAACCTCCCCTTATCATTTCATCGAGGTTATGGGATGTCCCGGCGGATGCATCAACGGAGGCGGCCAGCCACGCTGCAGTGAGGAGAACTACCGCGAGAAGCGCGCCAAGGCCCTGTACAGCGAAGATGAACGCAAGGTACTGCGCAAATCCCATGAGAACCCGGATTTGATGAAGCTGTATAACGATTACCTGGGAACGCCCAACGGGCACCTGTCCCATCACCTGCTGCACACCCATTATGTGAAGCGCGGGAAGTATAATGAATTGGTATGATGGAGTGTGATGGACGGACTGTTTGGATGGCGGGCCGGGTAGATATATAAGGAAAAACGCCAAAACAGCGGATGCAGGGGCAAGCCTGCAATCCGCTGTTCTGTATATTAATATTGCTTGCAAAAAACCTTAATAATCTCCAACCTCTATGGCAATGTTGGGTACTTCCCTGGTAAACTGCTTATTGATGGTCCTCTTCACATAAGTGGTGTGAAGGAGGTGGTGTGCTACCTCGCTTCCAGGCTCGCCCAGGTAAGCTGCATAGAGTTCCTTGATTGCAGGATTCTCATGGGACTTACGGATTGGGTTGGCGGAGTCGATGTTATAAAGGACCTTTGCACGCAGGCCGCGGATATCCGTCGTGTTGCGCACATGTCCTGGCTGCTGGGGCTGTCCGCCGCCGTTTACACAGCCGCCCGGGCATCCCATGATTTCGATGAAGTGGTAGTCTGCTTCGCCGGATTTTACCTTTTCAAGCAGCTCTTTTGCATTGCCAAGGCCGGAAGCAACAGCAACCTTCACATCCATGCCGGCTACATTGTAGGTGGCTTCCTTGATGCCCTTTGTGCCGCGGACTTCCTCGAAATCCAGCTTAGGCAGTTCTTCGCCGGTCAGTGACTCAACGGCTGTCCTCAGTGCTGCCTCCATGACGCCTCCGGTTGCGCCGAAGATAACGGCCGCGCCCGTGCCAAGACCCAGGGGATCGTCAAACTTCTCATCGGGAAGGTCTAAGAACCTGATGCCGGCTTTCTTTATCATGCGGGCCAGCTCCCTGGTGGTGATGGAAATGTCCACATCCGGTACGCCGTTGGCATCCTGGTCCTCACGTCCAATCTCAAACTTCTTGGCAGTACATGGCATGACGCTTACGCTTACGATGTCCTTAGGGTCGATGCCGGCCTTCTCGGCATAGTAGGATTTGGCGATGGCGCCAAACATCTGCTGAGGAGACTTACAGGTGGAAAGGTTCTCGGTCATATCCGGGAAATAGTGCTCGCAGTACTTAACCCAGCCTGGTGAACAGGAAGTAATCATCGGAAGCACGCCGCCATTCTGTACGCGGTCCAGGAACTCATGGGCTTCTTCCATGATGGTTAAGTCAGCGGAGAAATTGGTGTCAAATACCTTGTCAAAGCCAAGGCGGCGCAGTGCGGCAGCCATCTTGCCCTCCACATCGGTACCGATTGGCAGGCCGAATTCCTCTCCCAGTCCTGCACGTACGGCAGGAGCTGTCTGTACGATTACATGCTTGGACGGGTCGGCGATTGCCGCGAATACATCCCCGGTGTAATCCTTTTCTGTCAGGGCGCCCGTAGGACATACAGCGATACACTGTCCGCAGGAAACACAGGAGGTTTCACCCAGGCCCATCTCAAATGCGGAGCCGATATCAGTTGCAAACCCGCGGTGGTTGGCGCCGATTACGCCAATGCCCTGTATCTGGTCGCACACGGCCACACAGCGGCGGCACAGGATACATTTGCTGTTGTCACGGATCATGTGGGCAGCGGAGTAGTCAATCTCAGAGGGTGTCTTTTCACCGTCATAGAAAGCCTCGTCCTCAACGCCCAGTTCATGGGCCAGTTCCTGAAGCTCGCAGTGTCCGCTGCGCACACAGGATAAGCAGGAGCGGTTGTGATTGGATAACAGGAGCTGTAAGGTCTTCTTCCTGGAATCCAGGACCTTTGGTGTGTTGGTAAATACCTCCATGCCTTCCTCAACCGGGTATACGCAGGAAGTTACCAGTTTTCCATTCTTTAATTCTACAATACAGATACGGCAGGCACCGATTTCGTTGATCTCCTTCAAGAAACACAGAGTAGGAATCTCGATATGTGCCAGTCTTGCTGCCTCCAGGATAGTGGATCCCTTGGGAGCGGTGACTGCAATGCCGTTGATTTTAAGATTAATTGTCTCCATCGTCTATTCCCTCCCTTATTATTTCTTGTAGATTGCGCCAAACTTACATTTTTCCATACAGGCGCCGCACTTGATACACTTGTTAAGGTCGATAACGTGCGGATTCTTAACGCTTCCCACGATTGCACCTGCAGGACAGGTACGTGCGCACAGGGTACATCCGCGGCACTTGTCGCGGTCAATGACATAAGACAGAAGCGCCTTACATACGCCGGCCGGACAGCGTCTTTCCTTGATATGTGCCTCGTACTCGTCACGGAAGAAATGAAGGGTGGACAGTACAGGGTTGGGAGCGGTCTGGCCCAGACCACACAGGGAGTTGGCCTTTACGTAGTGGCAGAGTTCCTCCAGCTTATCAAGGTCCTCCATCTCGGCAGTGCCCTTGGTAATCTTCTCCAGGATCTCCAGCATACGCTTGGTTCCGATACGGCATGCAGTACACTTGCCGCAGGATTCCTCAACCGTGAATTCCAGGAAGAACTTGGCAATATCCACCATACAGTCATCTTCATCCATGACAATCAGGCCGCCGGAACCCATCATGGAACCGATGGAGAGCAGGTTGTCATAGTCAATGGGGATATCGAAGTGCTCAGCCGGGATACATCCGCCGGAAGGACCGCCGGTCTGGGCAGCCTTAAACTTCTTGCCGTTTGGAATGCCGCCGCCGATTTCATCGATGACCGTGCGCAGTGTGGTTCCCATGGGAACTTCCACAAGACCTGTGTTGTTGATCTTGCCGCCCAGGGCGAATACTTTGGTACCCTTTGATTTCTCGGTACCCATGGAAGCAAACCACTCAGGTCCGTTGAGGATGATCTGAGGAATGTTTGCATAAGTCTCAACGTTGTTTAAGATACTTGGCTTGCCAAACAGGCCCTTCTGTGCTGGGAACGGAGGCCTTGGCCTTGGCTCGCCGCGCTTGCCTTCAATGGATGTCATGAGGGCGGTTTCCTCGCCGCACACGAATGCGCCTGCGCCCAGACGGATATCCACATCAAAGTCAAATCCGGTTCCGAAAATGTTCTTGCCTAACAGCTCCATCTCACGTGCCTGCTTGATGGCGATGTTCAGACGGTCCACTGCGATTGGGTACTCTGCACGCACATAGACATAACCCTGGTTGGAGCCGATTGCATAACCGGCAATGGCCATTGCCTCAAGGAGCGCATGAGGGTCGCCTTCCAGAACGGAACGGTCCATGAATGCGCCTGGGTCGCCCTCGTCCGCATTACAACAGACATACTTCTGGTCAGCGTCATTCTGCTTACACAGTTTCCACTTTAATCCGGTTGGGAAGCCTGCGCCGCCGCGGCCGCGAAGACCGGCGTCAAGCAGGGTCTGGATTACATCGTCAGGAGTCATTTCCGTTAAAACCTTACCAAGGGCCTGGTAGCCGCCGGTGCCGATGTACTCCTCGATGTTCTCGGGGTTGATGACACCGCAGTTGCGCAGTGCGATACGGTGCTGTTTCTTGTAGAAATCAGTATCCCTTAATGCCTTGATGCCGCCGGTAGGGCTGACGGTTTCCTGGTAAAGAAGGCGTGTTACCACACGGCCCTTTAACAGGTGCTCGGATACAATCTCTGGTATATCATTTGGCTGCACCATGGAATAGAAGGTGGCATCCGGATATACAATCATAATGGGACCTAAAGCGCAGAGTCCGTGGCAGCCTGTCTCAACAACAGCCACTTCCTCTTCCAGTCTCTGTTTCTTGATTTCATTGTGCAGGGCTTCCATGATTTTTGGACTTCCAGAGGAAGTACAGCCGGTGCCGCCGCATACTAAGACGTGTGAACGATACATGGTACTTTCCTCCTTTATTATTTAAGGCCTGCTGCGCCCATGGTGTACTTCTCTACCGGGTGGCCGCCGATTAAATGGCGCTCCATCACCTCAAGGGCTTTGTCAGGGTTCATTTTAACGTATGTAATCTTATCTTTGCCTGGCTCGATTACCTCCACGATCGGCTCGTACTGGCATAAGCCGATACAGCCTGTCTGTGTTACGGAAATTTTGTCAGTCAGTCCTCTGGACTGGACTTCCTGTGCCAGTGTATTCAGAACCGGTCTTGCACCGGCTGCAATACCGCAGGTAGCCATGCCTACTACCACGCGTGTATGGTTGTGGTCCTCGGCGCGCAGGTTGACCTGGCTCTGCATTTTCTCTCTGATTGCCTGTAATTCAGCAAGAGTTTTCATGCGATTATCCTCCTAATTATGAGTGGCTCATTATGAGCACTTACATGGTTGTGGGACGTGTGTCCGGTTTAGAGCTGGACACCGCCGTCAGTTTCCCGTTGATTCTCTTTCAGATATTCCAGTATGTAATCGGATATCTCGGGGGCATTTAAGGGGATTCCTCCAAGAATCTCCCGCATTTCCCGGGTATCCAGCGTGAATGATGCATCATTATACGTATATGTATAGACGAAATCTGTATCAGGATGGTACACAATCAGGTTATGTATGGTCAGATTCATATCACCCAGGGGCATCCTGTCTATGTGGGACAGTCCGAAGACTGCTGTTACGGTGGTTCCCTTACCTGGTTCCGATTCAATATGGAAGTTGCCGCCCGTACTTTCAGCGGCGTATTTGAAAAATGGAATCCCAAGTCCTACTTTTCTTGTGGTCCTGGTGGTAAAGAAAGGGTCCGTTACATGGGCCACCTGTTCCTCTGTCATTCCGCAGCCGTCATCCGCTATGACAATGGTCAGCTTGTCATCGGCCGTGTCAGCTGTGACCAGAATGGTAACGAGGGAAGCGCCTGCCCGTGTGGAATTCTCTGATACATCCAGTACATTCAGGGAAATCTCTGTCATCATAGGCTTAATTGTACTTTGCTAAGATGCCGGGTATATCGTCCACCGTAAGACGTCCGTATACCTCGCCGTTGATCATCATGACGGGAGCAAGTCCGCAGGCGCCGACACACCGACAGGAATCCAGGGAGAATTTGCCATCTGCTGTGCATTCACCATTGGTGATGCCCAGCAATTCTTCCAGTTTGCTGAAGATTTCGCCGGAACCTTTAACGTAACATGCTGTACCGAGACAGACAGATACCTTGTACTTGCCCTTTGGCTGTAGAGCGAACTGGGCATAAAATGTGGATACTCCGTAGACTTTTTCCAGCGGAATACCCATTTCGTCAGATATCATGGTCTGCACTTCGATAGGAAGATAACCATAAATGTCCTGGGCCTTCTGCATTACCGGCATCAGGGCACCAGGCTGGTCCTTAAGCTGGGCAATCACTGATTTCAGTTCTGCCTCCTGCTCAGGTGTTCCCGCAAAGGGAACGGTTTGTTTTTTGCAAGCCATCTTTTTATTACCTCCTCATAGGTTGTACATTGTGCAATGTATCAATATTTTATCATGAAACACTAAAAAAATCTACCTTTAATGTGAAAAATCTAACGATAAAAAACATGTAAAAAATCGGAATTGTATTGAAAATCAACAAGATGGATGGTATGCTATATTGTATTAAATTGTATACAATTGTCTGAGGTAACTAATCAAATTTTCAATGAGGAGAGGCAAGGTATGACGGTAAGGGATGCAAGGGACATTTTAGGCGCAAGGGTACTGGTAGGGGAAGAGTATCTGGACAGGGAAGTGAGGTCGGCCTGCGGCTCGGATATGATGAGCGATGTGCTGGCATTTTCCAAGGACCACTCCATCCTGCTCACAGGACTGTGCAATCCGCAGGTCATAAGGACGGCGGAAATGCTGGACATCGTGTGTCTTATTTTCGTAAGAGGGAAGAAGCCGGACGAGGCCATGCTTGAGATGGCAAAGGACAGGGGCCTGGTGGTCATGGCCACGGGGCACAGGATGTTCTCTGCCTGCGGCATGCTCTATGAGGCCGGGCTGCACGGCGGGGCCATATAGTATAATATAATGAATGAAGGGAACCGATTATGGAGGACGCAATTGTTTTAACATATGACATATCAGCTGATGATTTCACCAGGGCAGGTGAGGCAAGCAGCGATGTGAAACGGAAATTAAAGCAGATGGGTGTTGACCCTGAGGCCATCCGGAAGGTGGCCATTGCTATGTATGAGGGGGAAATCAACATGGTAATCCATGCAAAAGGGGGATTGATTACCGTGGAGATAACGCCTCAGCAGATTAAGATGATACTGGCGGACGTTGGTCCAGGTATCCCTGATGTGGAGCTGGCCATGCAGGCCGGATATTCCACGGCTCCGGATGAAATCCGCTCCCTGGGCTTTGGCGCCGGTATGGGACTTCCCAACATGAAGAAATATTCGGATGACATGGAGATTGACACCAGGCTGGGCCAGGGAACCACCATTACCATGACAGTGAAGATATAAGGTATAGCAAGGGAGTAGGTTGATATGGATAAATTTTACCATTCTGTGAGGCTGGACGAATCCCTGTGCAAGGGATGCATCAACTGCATCAAACGCTGTCCCACAGAGGCCATACGGGTGCGGGGAGGAAAAGCCAGCATTAACAATAAGTTCTGTATTGACTGCGGGGAATGTATCAGGGTCTGCCCACATCATGCAAAGCTTGCCACCTATGACAAGATGGATGTGATGAAACAGTATGAATACACGGTGGCCCTTCCGGCGCCGTCCCTTTACAGCCAGTTCAACAATCTGGATGATGTGAACATCGTGCTCAACGCCCTGGTGAAGATGGGATTTGACGAGGTGTTTGAGGTGAGCGCGGCAGCGGAACTGGTGAGCGAGGCCACCCGACAGTACATATCCGAGCATGAGGGGCAGCTGCCTCTTATCAGTACTGCCTGTCCGTCCGTCGTACGCCTGATCCGCGTGCGTTTCCCCAACCTGATTCCCCATCTCCTGCCCCTCAATCCGCCGGTGGAGGTGGCGGGTATCCTGGCGGCGGAGAAGGCCATGAAGGATACGGGGCTTCCCAGGGAGAAGATTGGAATCATGTTCATTTCCCCATGTCCGTCCAAGGTGACCTATGTAAAGTCGCCCCTTGGGACGGAAAAAAGCCAGGTGGACCATGTGCTGGCCATAAAGGATGTTTATCCCAAGCTTCTGGCCTGCATGAAGGCAGTGGCCGGGGAGGATTATCCTGTCATCGGCACTTCAGGGAAGATAGGAATCAGCTGGGGACACAGCGGCGGGGAGGCCAGCGGCCTGTTCACGGAGAATTATCTGGCAGCGGACGGGATTGAGAACGTGATCCGGGTGCTGGAGGACATGGAGGACCAGAAGTTCACCAACCTGCGGTTCGTGGAGCTGAATGCATGCAACGGCGGGTGCGTGGGCGGCGTGCTGACCGTGGAGAACCCTTATGTGGCGGAGGTGAAATTAAAACGCCTGCGCAAGTACATGCCGGTGGCCAGGAGCCACATGCATGACAGCGAGGAGCGGCTGATCAAGTGGACCACCGGGGTTGAGTATGAGCCTGTATTTAACCTGGGGCATAATATGATGGAGAGCTTTTCACGGCTGAACCAGGTGGAACGGCTGATGAAGAAGTTCCCCGGGCTGGACTGCGGTTCCTGCGGTGCGCCTACCTGTAAGGCGCTGGCAGAGGATATTGTCAGGGGCAATGCCAACGAGACGGACTGTGTCTACTATCTGAGGGAGAACCTGCACAAGCTGTCCGAGGAGGTGTCGGTACTGGCTGACGACCTCCATGCCGGGGACAGGGGAGGCCAGGAAACCCTGCGCATCCTGAAGGAATATATACAGAGGATATCGGATGAGATGTCCCTGCTGGATAAAAAGGACGAGGAGGATTCACCGTGACAGTACAGGGATTGATGGAACATGGAATATTTAATGTAGTGAATGAGGGGGACGGCCTGGAGCGGGAGATTACCACGCCTTTCTGCTGCGACCTTTTGAGCATTGCCATGGGCCGTGCGCCTGCCGGGTGCGCATGGGTGACGGTCATGGGGAACATGAACACACTGGCGGTGGCCGCGCTGACGGATGCGGCCTGCGTGGTCCTGGCGGAAGGAGCGGTCCTGGATGAGGTGGCAAAGAAGAAGGCGGCGGACCAGGAGATTACAGTGATGTCCACGGATATGCCTATCTTTGAGGCGGCGCTTCAGATATATGGGCTGCTGGGCAATGGCTGTCCGGCCGGAGGCTTTGGGGACAGCGCATCTTCGGACAACGCCCCTGCGGCAGGTGATTCCCGGCAATGATGAGCCTGACCTATGACCTTCATATCCATTCCTGCCTGTCGCCCTGCGGGGATGATGATATGACGCCCGCCAATATCGCGGGCATGGCTGCCCTTAAAGGTCTTGAGGCGGTGGCGCTGACCGACCATAACACCTGCCGCAACTGTCCTGCGTTCATGGCAGCGGCTGAAGAATACGGCGTGCTGGCAGTGCCTGGCATGGAGATCAATACATCGGAGGAGGTCCATGCGGTGTGCCTGTTTCCCAACCTGGAGGCAGCGCTTGGTTTTGATGCCTATGTCTATGGGAAGCTGATTCCATTCCCCAATAATGAGGCCATATTCGGCAAGCAGCAGATATACAACGAGCAGGATCAGGTGTGCGGGACAGAGCCAAACCTTCTGATTAATGCTACTGAGATTTCCTTTGACGGACTGTGGGAACTGGTGCGCTCTTACGGGGGCGTCATGTTCCCTGCCCATGTGGATAAGACGGCCAACAGCCTCATTGCAAACCTGGGCTTCATTCCTCCGGACAGCAGGTTTAAGACGGCTGAGGTAAAGGATTTAAAGAAGCTCCATCAGCTGAGGAAAGACAACCCGTATCTGGATAAGTGCAGGATTATCAGTAATTCGGATGCGCATTATCTGGAGCATATCAACGAGCCGGAACTGACGCTGCAGGTGGAGGAGAAGACGGCGCAGGGGATTATTGACGCCCTTCTTAGCAGCGGTTAGATGAAGAACTAGGGGCGCTTGAGCATTGCTTTCCGTCAGATGTGTGCCCACGAAAGATATATGGAATATTATGAAATTTCTGGGAATAAAGGATGGTGCAGGATTAAGAATCAATTAAAGAATTATGAATGTTAACCAGAGGGTCTTGACAATGAGGTCAGGACTCTCTATTTTAATATCTATCACCGGACGCGGTGGAGGAAAATGTCCTGAACTGGAGTGCACATGGAGGACCGGGACAGGAAGGGGCAGATACAGATACATAACCGACAGCAGAAAAGAGGAGACATTATTATGAAAAAGAAATTAGCAGTGATAGGAACCGCAATGATGATGGCCGCTGCAATCACGGCCTGCGGCGGTAAAGATACACAGACAACCACGGCGGCACAGATTACTACCGAAGCCCCGGTCACAACAGAGGCGGCAGTCCCGGATGATGCGCAGACAACAGAGGACAGCGCCCAGGCACAGGGCGGCGCCCAGGCTGAAGAGGAGACAGGGCTTCAGGCAGAGGATGGGGCAGGCGATGTATCCCATGCAGGCTCTGAGTTGGAAGCATCTGAAATCAAGCCGTTTGCGGAAAAAGTGCAGAAAGCGGTTGCAGGCAAGGATATGGTAGCCTTGGCAGACCTTTGCGCCTATCCGGTCTATGTTTCCCTTGGAGAGGGGGAAGGAGAGGAAATCAGCGACAGGGAATCCTTCCTTGAGCTGGATGCGGACAAGCTGTTTACGGACGGCATGTTAAAGGAGATTGCAGACACGGATGTGGATACCCTGGAGCAGTTTGGCGCTGGTGTGATCATGGGCAATGAGAATAATGTGATATTCAATAATGTGGACGGACAGGCGGCAATTACCGGGATTAACCTGCAGTAATACAGCCTGCAACTGTATGGTCCATAGGAATGTGGCCTGCAGCAGACGGAATAAAAACTTGCCTTTGATATCTAAATATAGTATACTCTTAACAATGCTTTAACAATTCATGGTAAGGCGGATAAGGTATATTGCAGGATTAGGAGTATAAGTATGGATGAGAAGGCAAGGAAATCATATAACGATGTAGAAGCGGTCGATATACTGCACCAGGTCTCGAACTTTTATATCTCTACAAAAGTGCCTCATGATTATGGAACAGGTGAAGCCTATACTTCGGTAGAGGTACATACGTTAAAGCATATTGCCGACCACCATGGAATTACGGTGACTGAGCTTGCAAGGGATTATGGAAAGACCAAGGGCGCGGTTTCCCAAATCCTGAAAAAGGTAGAAAGCAAGGGTTTGGTATACAGGGAAGTGGACCCTGAGAATGATAACCGCTACCATCTGTTCTTGACCGATAAAGGAAAAGAACTGGATGAAGCCCACCGCAGGTACGATGAGGTAGGGTTTGGCGAGTCAATGGATGTGGTCAGGGAACAGTTCTCCGAGGATGAAATCAATACCACGTTCCGCGTGCTTGAGGCATGGCTGGATATAAGGCGCAAGGTCCAGGATAAGAGGAATGAAAAGAAGAAGGCCAGGAAGAGATAAATAGCAGAAGTATGTGGTAAGAAGCCCATAATAAGAACCCTATAGTAAGAACCCTATGGCACGAATCCCATAGGGATATATGACTGATAAGACGGTTGAGGAGCCGCAGCGGTTGCTGCGGCTCCTTTGCTGCTTTCCGGGCAGGCGGTATAAGGGAGCATTTTATTTTATAAGAATAAAATTAGATATATTGCACAAAATATAGGTATCATATTCGTGCATATTGACAAAGTGTATAAAAAATATTGACAATAGATATTAAAAGGTTTAGAATCTAAACAAGAGGTATACATACTAAACTAAAGGTTAAGAATCTAAACAACAAGCCTTAGTCCTGTATACCTGTATCATTACACAAACCAGTACTGCAGGCCGGTTTGGGAAAAACTAATCATGAAAGAATTGTGGAATCTGTATTATTTTCCGGAACATAAAAACAGTCCTTCCGCAAGAGACAGGAGAGGTAGAATGAATAATACCATAGCTGTGATATTAACGCTGCTATACATAGTAATAGTTGCAACGCTGGTAATCAAAAAGTATAATTCTGTATTTGTATTCCTGGTATCAGGTATGGCAATCCTGCTGATATCGGCTATCATTGGCGGTCATTCAATCATGGGGGATAAGACTACCGGAAATGCTGTCATAGATGTGTTCGCTTATGCGGCCAATGCATTTAAGTCCAATGCATCCGGCGTTGGACTGACCCTGATGATGGTAACAGGATACGCTGTTTACATGTCCCATATCGGGGCGTCCACAAAGCTGGCATACCTGGCAACCAAGCCATTATCGAAGATTAAGAACCCATATATTGTTTTAAGCATGCTCTTTATCATCGGCACCCTGTTAAAGCTGGTAATCACAAGCCACGCAGGCCTGGCCATGCTTTTAATGGCTATTGCATTCCCCATACTTACCTCGTTGGGAATCAGTAAACTGAGCGCTGCCACGGTCATGATCATGTGTGGCTTTGTCGACTGGGGCCCCAATGATTCAAGCGCGATATTTGCAGCAGAGAATGTGGTTGGAATGCCCATGATGGATTATTTCCTTACCTACCAGGGGAAGACCGCAGCCATACTTATCCTTATCTGTGCCGTGTTCCTGCCCATATATCTGAGGCATATGGACAAAAAGGACGTATCAGCCGGAGGGACCGTGGCAAAGGCGCAGATGCCCCAGGATGCCAGCTGCCCCGCGTGCTATGCGATGCTCCCCATCGTACCCCTGGTGCTGATTACCGTGTTCAGCTTCATACCCTCCATCAGCCTGGATGTGGTTACAGCCAACCTGATCGGACTGTTCTTCGTATTCATCCTGGAACTGGTAAGGAGAAGGGACAGGAAAGAAGTGACGGCTGATTTCAGCGTTGTGATGAAAGCAATGGGGAACTCATTTGCCAATGTTGTAAGTATCCTGATCGGTGCGGCGGTTTTCGCGGAAGCCATCAAACTGTTAGGCGGTATCACGATCATATCCAATACCCTGGCAGCTGTTAAGAGCGCTCCTATTATTACCATGGCATTGATGTCCATGATAACATTCTTTGCAGGTATGCTGCTGGGTTCAGGCAATGCGTCCTGGTATGCCTTTGGTCCGCTGGTGCCGGATGTGACGGCCCAGATGGGGGTCTCCACTGCCACCATTGCACTTCCGATGCAGCTGTCATCCGGTATCGGGCGCTGTATGTCACCGGTGGCGGGCGTTGTGATTGCCATCTCAGGCATGGCGGAACTGGATATCATGGACATTGTGAAAAGGTGCTCTGTCCCGGCTGTGGTCATGTTTGTATGTAACCTGATTGTTTCATATGCGATTGTCTAAAATGGACGATAATATGCTATTATTAAATAAGGAAAAGGAGATTTCATCATGAGTAAGATAATATATGATTTTGATAAAGGTGTAGAGAGAAGAGGAACCGATGCAAAGAAGTATGACCCGTCCCTGTGCCCGGAGGATGTACTTCCATTCTGGATTGCGGACACGGATTTCCCAAGCCCGGTTGAAGTGACGGAAGCCTTAAGGGAGCGTGTGGAGGTTAACCACTACGGTTATCCGTATATTGATACTGCTTTTGAGGAAAGCATTGCCAGGTGGTATAAGGTGAGGCATGATACGGACCTGAATCCTGAGTACATAGATTTCTCACCATGTGTGATACCGGCCATGATCTGGTTTGCAGAAGAATTTTCCAGCATCGGCGATAAAATCCTCCTTCAGACCCCGGTGTACCCTCCGTTCCATGATCTGGTGAAAAATAACGGACGCCAGCTTGTCTACAATGAAATGGACCTGATTAACGGACGGTATGAAATTAACTTTGAGGACCTGGAAAGAAAATTAGCGGACCCCAAGGTAAAAATCCTTTTTATCTGCAATCCCCAGAACCCAACCGGCAGATGCTTTACCAGGGAGGAACTGGTAAGGATGGGAGAGCTGTGTATCCGCAATCACGTGATGATCGGTGTGGATGAAATCCATGCGGATATCATTTTCGATGGACATGAATTTGTTCCGTTCTGCGGCATCTCAGAGGAATTTGCCAACCATTCCGTGACATTCATCAACCCTGCCAAGACCTTCAACGTGGCTGGCTTCCGTACCGCTGCATGGTTTACGCATAATAAAGAAATCTACCGCAGGATGATGAACCAGCAGACTTACAAAAAGGGCATGGGACGCAATATATTTGGAAATGTTGCATTGATGGCATGCTATAACCATGGGGATGACTATGCGGACCAGTGTGTCGCTTACTTAAATGAGACGAAGAACCAGGCGGTTGCATACATTAACAGTAACATCCCCAAAATCCATGCAGTTAATCCGGAAGCAACCTTCATGATCTGGATGGACTGCCGCGGCCTTGGCTTCAAAACACAGAAGGAATTAAAAGATTTCATGTTTAAGGATGCCAAGGTACTGTTAAATGACGGAACCACCTTTGGGGAAAAAGAAGGAAGCGGGTTCATGAGGTTTAACTTTGCAGCGCCCAGGGCGGTTGTCATGGAAGGATTAAGAAGAATCAAGGAGGCGGCTGACAGGCTGTAAAGGTGAAAGCAGGTGACATGATGAGAGAGGATTTGTTACAGAAGGTGTCAACCAGGGAAGCCCTTGCAATCCTGACCGATGATTCCGGCAGCATCATATGGGAAACAGACAAAAGCCCGGTGGCAGGCATGTATCATGCATACTATGAGGGCGGTTTGACTGGAACCGGAAATCTGGTCCTCTATGCCAATCAGGCCGGCATTGCCATGGGAATCATGGCGGAGCAGATTCCCATCAGGGAATGCCATGCAGCCAGGGTATCAGAAGGCGGGTTAAGGATATTGAATGAAAGAGGGATTGCTGTTACTTATGAAGAGGTAATCCCCCTTGTGAAATCCTCCAAGGACGATAGTAAAGTCTGCCCGGTTGAACAGTTCCTTTTTGAACACGGAGACAGAAAGGACCAATGGGAGTTTCTTGAGGAACGATATAAATAAAAAGCTGGCGTCAGATGATTCCTAACTACCGGGAACCGTCTGACGCCGCTTTTTATGTTTCACTATCTGCGTTTACACCATGGATGTGCGCACCTGGCTCATCTGACTCATAGAGTCCTGATAGTCCCGTTAATCCCCTTCCAGCACATCCTTTAGTGCGGACAGAAAGGCCAGGTCGTCCCCCTTCACACGTACATTGGATGCAATGGTCTTTCCGGCGCTGTTGGTGACGCTGATTTCAATCAGCGAGCCTTCGTCCAGGAAGCTGTCTTTGGAGGCTGCCTTTACAAAATTCAGCAGCTTTGGGTGGTTGCCCTTAAACTGTTCCCAGGCTGGTCTTAACTGTAGGATAAGCATTGGATTCATATTGGTTCACCTCATTGTATGATAGTATTAATTTACCACAGAGTCCATTTCCATGCAATGGAAATGCTTGTAATGGATGTGGCAAGCGTGGTATGATGTTGGGTACAATGGTGTGGATATTGGGGAATAAGGCAATCATAGGAAGGAAGATATATGAAGCTGATTCATCTGTCTGACCTCCATATCGGGAAACGTGTCAATGAATTTCCCATGCTGGAGGATCAGAAATATATATTGAATGAGATACTGTCCATCATCGGCCAGGAGAAGCCGGAGGCTGTGCTGATTGCAGGCGATGTATACGATAAGCCGGTGCCTCCTGCCGAGGCGGTTCAGGTATTTGATGCATTTCTCACCAGCCTGGCTGACAGCGGTGTGCCTGTGTTTGTGATCAGCGGGAACCACGACAGCCCGGAGCGTCTGGCCTTTGGCGGGAAGCTGATGGTGGGAAGGGGGGTGCATATGGCCCCGGTGTATGACGGCCATGTGGAGCCGGTGGAACTTAAGGATGCTTACGGCAGTGTATATATCTATATGCTGCCCTTCATAAAGCCGGCCATGGTACGGCGCTGTTTCCCGGATGAGGAAATCCAGGGCTTTGATGATGGGGTGGGCTGTGCCTTGGCGCACATGACTAAGGATGGCTTCAGGCCCGGTGAACGCAATATCCTGATGGCCCACCAGTTTGTCATGGGAGCCTCGGCCTGTGACTCCGAGGAACTGTCCATCGGAGGGCTGGAGCAGGTGGGCGCGGACTGGTTCCGGGATTTTGACTATGTGGCCCTGGGGCATATCCATGGACCCCAGAGGATTGGCAGGGATACCCTGCGCTACTGCGGCACCCCGCTTAAGTATTCATTTTCCGAAGCAGGACATAAGAAGTCCGTAACCGTAGTGGAACTTTTGGAAAAGGGAAATGTGACCGTATCCACCAGGCCCCTTAAGCCGCTGCACGATATGCGCAATATAAAAGGAAGCTATGAACAGGTGACGGACCTGGGATTTTACCAGGGGACCGCGGTGGATGACTACCTGCATATCACCCTGACGGATGAAGATGACATACTGGATGCCATAGGGAAACTGCGGTCCATCTACCCCAATGTGATGAAGCTGGATTATGACAACCAGCGCACCAGGTCGGGGCAGTCCGTGGATAAGGCGGGGGAGATACGCAAATCGCCCATGGAGTTGTTCGGGGAGTTGTATGAACTTCAGAATAACCAGCCCATGAGTGACCGGCAAAGGGAGTTTTCCTTAAAACTGATGGAAATGATCTGGGAGGATGTACATTGAGACCGACACAATTAACCATATCCGCATTCGGGCCATATGCAGGGGAAATGAAACTGGATATGGATGCCTTAGGGGACCGGGGCCTGTATCTGATTACAGGCGATACAGGCGCGGGAAAGACCACTATATTTGATGCCATTACATTTGCCCTTTATGGAAATGCCAGCGGAGAGGCACGCAGGCCAAAGATGATGCGGAGCAAATATGCGCCCATGGACGCAAGGACATTTGTGGAAATGTCGTTTGTATACAATAAGGCAGGGTATTGTGTGCGGCGCAATCCTGAATACATGCGGGCAAAGCAGAGGGGAGAAGGGGAGACAAAGGAGAAGCCGGATGCAGAACTGCGCATGCCGGACGGCCGCGTGATTACAGGGGACAAGGCCGTGACCCAGGAGATTGAAACCCTGCTGGGGCTGAGCCGTGAACAGTTTTCCCAGATTGCCATGCTGGCACAGGGCAGCTTCTCAAGACTGCTTTCCGGTAAGACGGAGGACCGGGGGACCATATTCCGCGAGATTTTCGGAACCAGGCCCTACCAGCAGTTCCAGGAGAAGTTAAAGGACCAGGCCAAGGCGCTGTATGGGCAGTATGCAGATACCAGGAAGAGCATTGGGCAGTATACGGACGGCGTCATTCCCGGCGAAGAGAGGGCGGACCTGGCAATCCGGTGGAAGGAAGCACAAAAAGGAAGCCTTGAGGTTATGCTGGAGCTGCTGGAACAGATGATTACGGCAGACGTGGAAGAAGAAAATGCCGTAGACGGGAGGATGAAGGCCATCCGTGAGGAAATGACCGCCCTGGGACTGAAGCTGGGAAAGGCGCAGTCAGCGTCAAAGGCGCTAAAGGACATGGAAGCAGCCCGTTTAATCCTGGACAGGGAGGCTCCCAGGCTGGCTGCTGCGGAAGACAGATATAATAAGGAAAAGGAAGGCCAGGCAGAGCGGGATATCCTTATGGTCACCATCACAAAGATGGAAGAGGCCATGAAGTCGTACGTACAGTATGACGGCCTGACCGCGGGCCGGGAAGAATGCCTTAAGCGGATTGCCGGGCTAAAGGCCGTGGCGCTCCGGACCCAGGAGGAGGAAGCGCGGTGGCGGGAACAGCTTTTAAAGGATGACAATGAACTGGCGGACCTTAAGATGGCCGGGGAGGATTACCAGGCATCCCGGTCAGCCATTGAGAAGCTGGCAGAGTACAGGATAAGGGTGGATTCCCTTGTGAGGGAGCTTTCAGAATACCACAGGGAGCGCAAAAACCTGGAGCAAGCCCAGGAACTCTACCGGGAGGCGGACGGGAAGCGGCGCAGGGCAGACCAGGTATACAGAAGCCTGTACCAGCGTTTCCTGGACAATCAGGCCGGAATCCTGGCAAGGGAACTGGCAGAGGGCGAACCATGCCCGGTGTGCGGTTCCACCGTGCATCCGGCTCCGGCAGGAACAGGACGGGCAGATGAGATTCGGGCAGACGCAGGACAGGCAGGTGAGGTCCGGGCAGACGCAGGACGGGCAGATGGGATTCGGGCAGACGCAGGACAGGCAGGTGAGGTCCGGGCAGACGCGGTCTGGGCAGGTGAGGTCCGGGCAGACGCGGTTCCGGGCGGGATGAAGCCCGAAACCATCTTCCAAGGCCCTTATTCTGACGGTGATGTGACAAAGGAACTGGTTGACCAGGCCGCAAAGGATTCTGAAGCCAGAACCAGGGAGGCTTCGGAACTGAGCCTTAAGGCCGGAAGGCTGGCAGGCGGCCTGGAAACGCGTTATACCAGGATGAGGCAGCAGATTGATGCCGAGGTAGGGTCCTGGAAGGAATCGTGGCGGGAACGCCTGAACCAGGCAGAATGCAGGGCGGATGAAGGGGCGGTCAGTAGTCCATCCGGCAATGCTGCCAGCCCTGGGGGCCGGCAGCATTTCCTCAAAGTTTGGGAGGACATGCTGGGAGAACTTAAGGACCAGCTGGCCCGCCAGGAAACGGCTGCGAAAAAGCGGTCCGCGGACTGCCGCGCCCGCCTGAAACATAAGGAAGAACTGGAGAAAGGGCGTGTGGGCCATCAGAAATCCCTGGAGGAAGCAGGGGAGAGGAAGCAGGAGGCCCTGAAACTTCTTATTGAAGCAGAAGAACGGGAAAAAGGCCTGGAACATCAGATAAAGGAACTGGCTGGAAAACTTCCCTTTGAGGACAGGAAACAGGCCCAGGAGGAACTGGCTGGCAAACGGGCGGCTTTTGAGGCCGGGGAAAAGGCCTACAGGGAAGCGGAGAAAGTATATCATGAAGTAAACCAGAAGGTTGCCGATGCCAGGTCGCGCATGGAAGCTCTGAGGGCGCAGCTGGAGGATGCCAGGATAGACGGGGAAGTGACTGCTTTGGGACTGGGCAGGCAGATGGAGGAACTATCCGCTGCCCAGGGCAGGGTAAGGGCTGAACTGGAATCACAGGAACAGACAAAGAGCCGTATCCATCACCGCCTGGAAACCAACCGCACCGCATACGGACGGATATTGAAGCAGAAGGACGCCATGGAGGAAATACAGCAGCAGTGGATCTGGGTCAAATCCCTGTCCGATACTGCTTCGGGCGAAGTGGGCGGAAAGGAAAAAATCACGTTTGAGACATATGTACAGATGGCGTATTTTGAGCGGATCATCGCACGGGCCAATACCAGGTTCATGGTGATGAGCGGGGGCCAGTACGAGCTGAAGCGGTGCACCGAGGAGGATAACCGCGGAAAAAGCGGCCTTGGCCTGAACGTGATTGACCATTACAACGGCACCCAGCGCAGCGTCAAGACATTGTCAGGAGGAGAGTCCTTCCAGGCATCCCTGTCCCTGGCCCTGGGGCTGTCCGATGAAATCCAGTCCGCGGCAGGCGGCATACGCCTGGACACCATGTTCGTGGACGAGGGCTTCGGCTCCCTGGACGAGGATACGCTGAACCTTGCAATGAAGGCATTGGGGGACCTGGCAGAGGGAAGACGGCTGGTGGGAATCATTTCCCATGTAACGGAATTAAAGGAACGGATTGAGCGCCAGATTGTGGTGGTGAAGGAAAAGAGCGGGGGCAGCAGGGCGCGGATACAGGTTTAAGGGCGCGGTGTTCACAGGGGAGATGCATGGAATGGGGCAGTCAGATATGTTTATCAGGGAAATAAGGATTGACTGGGATAAGGTGGATGAGGATTCCTATGTCAGGGATATTCCTTCAATCCACGGTATCAGGGATTTGCGGCTTCACAGCAATGTGACCTTTTTCGTGGGGGAAAACGGAACAGGGAAATCCACGCTTTTGGAAGCGGTTGCGGTGGCCTATGGATTTAATCCTGAGGGAGGAAGCAGGAATTTTAACTTTGCCACCAGACAGACACATTCGGAGCTTTACGGCGCCATTACCCTGATTAAAGGGGTACACAGGCCAAGGCATGGTTTTTTCCTGAGGGCGGAGAGCTTTTATAATGTTGCTACCCAGATAGAGGAATACAGGGATGGGGACGACCCTAAGTGGTATTATGAAAGGTACGGAGGACGTTCGCTTCATGAACAGTCCCACGGCGAGAGCTTCCTGGCCCTGATGCAGAATACCTTTGAGGAAAAAGGGATGTATATCCTGGACGAGCCGGAAGCAGCCCTTTCGCCCCAGAGGCAGCTGACCCTGCTGATCCATATCTGCCAGCTGGCGGCAGGCGGGGCGCAGTTCATCATTGCCAGCCATTCGCCCATCCTTCTCGGCATTCCAGGGGCCCAGATTCTGTCCTTTGACAACGGGAAGCTGGAACCGGTAAGCTATGAGGAGACGGAGAGCTACCAGGTAACGGAAATGTTCATAAACAACAGGGAATACTTTTTGAAACGGCTTTTGGATGAAACAATGGTTTGACAAATCAATACAGGGAGAAACGGACATGAGAAGAAAAGACAGGGAAATCACGGATAGTGACCGGATACAGGAAATCATCGATGCCTGCCAGTGCATGAGGATTGCTTTTGCAGATGGGGCATGTGCATATATCGTGCCTGTGAATTTCGGATATGACAAGGCCGGGAAGGCATTTTACTTTCACGGCGCAGCCCAGGGGCGTAAGATTGATCTGATACGCCAGAATGGATACGCTGGTTTTGAGATGGATACGGACCACCGCCTGGTGACGGCTGATGAGGCGTGCGGTTTTTCGTTTGAATATAGCAGTATTGTGGGCAAGGGAAGGATTACCATGGTGGATGACCCGGAGGAGAAACGCCATGGCCTGGACTGCATCATGGAACACATGGCGGGAGGCGGACGGTGGGAATACCCGGACCCCATGCTTAAGCTGACAGCGGTCATACGCCTGGATGTGGAGGAACTCTGCGCCAAGTCCAACAGATAGGGGGAAGACTATGTTAACAGAAGAAATCCTGCAGGCGGCCGCAGAGGAATGGCCTGTATCAGACCGGACATACACGGATGAAACAGCTGACTCTGTCAGTGGGCAGAAGCTGGAATTTGATTCCGTCCATTTCGTAAGATGCAGGTTCACGGACTGTGATTTTACGGGGGCATCCTTCTGCAATGTGGTGTTTGATAAATGTGATTTTTCCAACAGCTCTTTTGTGGACAGCTATTGGAAAAATACAAGGGCAGAGGGCTGCAAAGGGGATGGAAGCCGTTTTTCCAATGCAAGCTTTAAGTGGGTGAAGCTGACGGACAGCCAGTTCCGGTACGCCAATTTTTCCATGGCTTACTGGGAATTCTCAGAGATAACGGGCTGCAGCTTAAGGGAGGCGTTCCTGTCCGAGGTCAGGTTCAAGAAAACCATATGCTCCAGGACGGATTTCACCAGCGTGGATTTTTTCAGGACCATGCTGAGAGGAATGGACTTGTCAGACTGCACCATTGACAATATAATGGTATCAGACCAGTATACGGAGCTTGCAGGTGTGAAGGTGAATCTTTTCCAGGCAGCGGAACTTGCCAAGCTGATGGGGGTTAAGGTTGTGTGACATCGTGACATAATCGGACTGCAGTCCAATATGAACAAAAGGATAAAGGAAGGAGAACAGAATGGTTGAACAGAAAACAATAGAAGGATTCCTGGAGGTCCTGTCATCCAAGGAACCCATACCGGGCGGCGGAGGGGCTTCCGCCCTGGCAGGCGCCCTGGGCAATGCCCTGGGACAGATGGTTGCGAACCTGACCATTGGAAAGAAAAAGTACGCGGGCGTGGAAGAAGAGATAAAGGAACTTCTCGGACGGATGCAGGAACTTCAGGCTGTCTTTGTCACGCTGGCTGACCGGGACGCAGAAGTATTTGCGCCGTTGGCACAGTGCTACGGACTTCCGTCTGCCACGGAGGAAGAAAAGGCCTATAAGGAAACGGTCATGGAAGAGCGTCTTCTGGATGCCAGCCTTGTTCCCCTTGAAATCATGGAACATGCGTCTGCCATGCTGGGTATCCTTGAAATCCTTGGGGACAAGGGCAGCCGCCTTGCGGTCAGCGATGTGGGCGTGGGCGTGCAGTTTATCCGCACCGCGCTTTTAGGAGCGGTCATGAATGTGTATATTAACACCAGATCCATGAAGGACAGGGAGAAGGCGGAGGAACTGAACGCAAGGGCCGGGAAGCTGATTGAAGAGGGGACTGCGTGGGCGGACCGGATTTACGCCAGGGTGCTGGATCAGCTGAGATAGGGGCTGCGCCGGGAGGGATGCATGTCCGGACAGGCCCGGGGCGTGTAAAAGAACATACATTTTCAGAAAGTCAGAAAGGAAGACAGCCATGGAATTACTGAAAGGCGCAGAGGTATCTGCAAAGATAAAGGAACAGGCAGCCAGGATGCTTGAAAAACTGGGGGGAAATGTACCGAAGCTGGCAATCGTCAGGGTGGGGGAACGCCCGGATGACATGTCATATGAGCGGGGGGCCATCAAAAAAATGGAGGGCTTTGGGCTGAGGGTGCAGTCCTATGTATTCCCCGCGGACATAAGCGACCAGGATTTTAAGGAAGCCTTCAGGAACATCAACCAGGATGAGGATGTGACCGGAATCCTTCTGCTGCGTCCCCTTCCAAAACAGATCTGTGAGGCGGATATCGAACGGATGATTGACCCGGCAAAGGATCTGGACGGGATATCGCCGTCCAATATCGCAAAGGTATTTGCAGGGGATGGCACGGGATTTGCCCCATGTACGGCGGAAGCTGTCATCGAGGTCCTGAAGTCCAACGGGATTGCCATAAGCGGAAAACGCGTTACCATTGTGGGACGCAGCATGGTGGTGGGACGTCCCCTGTCCATGCTGATGCTCAAGGAAAATGCAACCGTCACCATCTGCCATACCAGGACAGCGGACCTGGAGGGCACCTGCCGGTCCGCGGAAATCCTAGTGGCTGCCGCGGGGCGGGCCAAGATGCTGGATAAGAGGTATGTGGGCCAGGGCGCGGTTGTGATTGATGTGGGCATCAATGTGGATGAGAACGGGAAGCTGTGCGGGGATGTGGATATGGACTCCATTTCCGGTGCCGCATCCATGGCAACCCCTGTCCCGGGAGGCGTCGGCGCGGTGACCACGGCGGTCCTGGCCAAGCATCTCCTCTTGGCGGCAGGACAGAAGTCCGGCTGACAGGCGTCCTGCCGGGAACAGGCGGTAAGATGCCCGTGCAGCTGGGAGCGGCTGGTAAGATGGCTGTGCAGCCGGGAGCAGCTGGCAATATGCCCGTGCAGCCGGGAGCAGCTGGCAATATGCCCGTGCAGCCGGGAATGGCCGGAAAAACAGCGGAAATTATAAAAATAAGGCGGATTCCCGTATTTTCCTCTTGCTAAACTTTAAAAATGCTTTATAATATAAAACGTTAATAATTTTTTTATAGTTATGCATTTTGATGCATAAAAGAAAAGAGGAGAGTAATTATGAAGAAGAAAGTTTTAGCATTGACCATGGCAGCACTTATGGCAGCTTCCCTGACCGCATGCGGAGGCGGTGCAAAAGAGACCACAGCAGCTGATACGACTGCAAATGCTGATGCAGCCGATACAACCGCAGCTGAGAAGACAGAGGAAACAAGCGCAGAAGCAGCTGGGACAGAAGCAGCTGGCGGCGTACTGGTGATGGCAACCAACGCAGAGTTCCCGCCATATGAATTCCATGACGGCGGGGAAATCGTCGGTATCGACGCAGAGATTGCAAAGGCCATTGCTGACGAGCTGGGCATGGAACTGGAGATTGAGGACATTGCATTTGATTCCATCATTCCTGAGATTACTTCCGGCAAGGCTGATATGGGCCTGGCAGGCATGACTGTGACGGAAGACCGTAAGCAGTCCGTGGATTTCACTGATACTTATGCAAAGGCTTCCCAGAAGATCATCGTAAAGGAAGACAGTGCAATCGCTTCCCCGGATGACCTGACAGGCGTTATCGTAGGCGTACAGCAGGGAACCACAGGCGACATCTATGTGTCTGACCTGGAAGCAGACGGCACCACCGTAGAGCGTTACAACAAGGGCTTTGAGGCTGTCCAGGCATTAAGCCAGGGCAAGATTGACGCTGTTGTAATCGACGGCGAGCCGGCCAAGACATTTGTTGCACAGACCGAGGGCCTGAAGATCCTTGAGGAATCCTTCACCGATGAGGAATATGCAATCGCTGTCAAGAAGGGCAACACCGAGCTGCTGGAGAAGATTAACGGCGCATTAAAGACCCTTAAGGATAACGGAACCCTGGATGAGATTGTTGCCAAGTACATCAAGGCGGAATAATCAGCCGGGACTACTGACATAACGACATGAGAGTGCCGGCATTGGCATAATGGGCCGGTATTGGACTGCCGCAGGCTGCGGGAAGGAAACAGGATCTGTTCCGGCAGGCTGCGGCAGTTTTTACGGGTTAACTATAGAATAGAGAGCAGAGGATGATGAGCATGTGGAACACGTTTACAGATGCATTTTACCTGAACTTTGTTTCTGAGAACCGCTGGAAGTATCTGACAGACGGTCTCAAGACAACGTTGATTATTACACTTTTTGCCTGCCTGATGGGAATTGTCCTGGGCTTTATCGTGGGCATGATACGCTCTACCTACGAAAAGACCCACAAGCTGAAGCTGTTAAATGCCATCTGCAAAGTGTACCTGACCGTAATCCGCGGCACACCTGTAATCGTACAGCTGTTAATCATCTATTTCGTGCTCTTTGGCAGCGTCAGGATTGACAAGGTCCTGGTGGCCATCCTGGCCTTTGGCATCAATTCCGGCGCATATGTGGCTGAGATATTCCGAAGCGGCATCATGTCCATTGACGCGGGCCAGATGGAAGCAGGACGGAGCCTTGGGTTTAATTATGCGCAGACCATGTGGTATATCATCATGCCCCAGGCATTTAAGACCGTGCTGCCCACCTTGTGCAACGAGTTCATTTCCCTGTTAAAGGAGACATCCGTGGCCGGATATATTGCAATCCAGGATCTGACCAAGGGCGGCGACATCATCCGAAGCAGGACATACAGCGCGTTCATGCCCTTGATTGCAGTTGCCTTGATTTATCTTATCATTGTCATGATCTTTACAAAGCTGATTCAGATTCTGGAGAGGAGGTTAAGGCAGAATGAGCGCTAATATGTATAACGAGCCGTTAATCCGGGTACAGGACCTGGGCAAAAGCTTTGGCAGTATCCATGTATTAAAGGGAATTAATGTAAATATATACAAGGGTGACGTGGTTTTCGTGGTGGGGCCGTCCGGCTCCGGCAAGAGTACCTTCCTGCGCTGCCTCAATCTTCTGGAGGAACCCACCCAGGGACATATTTTCTTTGAAGGCACGGATATCACGGACCCCAAGGTCAATATCGACAAGCACCGCCAGAAGATGGGGATGGTGTTCCAGCAGTTCAACCTGTTCCCACATATGGACATCATGAAGAACCTGACCCTCGCCCCCATGAAACTGCAGGGAAAAAGCCAGCAGGAGGCGGAGACAGAAGCCATGCATCTTCTGGAGCGGGTTGGCCTGGCTGACAGGGCCCATGCATTCCCAAGCCAGCTCTCCGGCGGCCAGAAACAGCGTATCGCCATTGTGCGGGCGCTCTGCATGAAGCCGGATGTGATGCTCTTTGACGAACCCACATCCGCCCTGGACCCCGAGATGGTGGGCGAGGTTTTAAGCGTTATGCGCGACCTTGCAAAGGAAAAGATGACCATGGTGGTGGTTACCCATGAAATGGGCTTTGCCAGGGAGGTTGCCAACCGCGTCATGTTCATGGATGAGGGGTACTTCATGGAGGAAGCCGCTCCCGAGGAGTTCTTTGGGAATCCGAAGAATGAGAGACTGAAATCCTTCCTCAGCAAGGTGCTGTAGGATTACGGTCCAGATTGACAGGTAAAATAGAAAATCCAGGGAATCCCGGACTTTCAACCATACGACCAGTTTATTCTGCTGCAGAATCAGCCGTATGTGTGGGAGGAAGGGATTTCCTGGATTTTAACTTTTTAAAGGTTCTGTTCACAGACTGGGAAACTCCGGGCACTTAACGGCTCCGGGGGCATCCGGGTTGAATTTGGACAGTAAGCCGGAGAGCCTCGTAAGGCAGTTGTCCAGCTCCTTCAGTTCCTGTTCTGAGAAACCCGACAGGCCGGCCACGGTACAGCTGAGCATGGCTTCCTTTAACTGGCTGACAATGGCGGCTCCGGTGGGGGTGATGTACAGATAGACCTGGCGTCTGTTCCTGGAATCATGCTCCCGTCTGACCAGGTCCTTTTCCTCCAGGTCATTGACCAGTTTGGTCAGTTGCTGCTTGGTGATTTCCAGCCGCGCAGCCAGCTCCGACATGGTGGGGGCGCTGCGGCCCGGCTGGTTTAACAGGATAAGGGCCTGGAAACCGACGGAGTTGGCTTTAATCTGGTTCTGCTGCTGATATTTGCTTTTCGCCAGATTAAAGAATGTGATGGTAAAATCCAGGAAATGTTCCCCTACCGTCCTGTAATCCGGGGTATGGTCAGTCATGTTTATAATACCTCCTCTGTCAGGGCGCGGATATCTGGGTGGCCCTAGTGCGCCTGTTCTCTGTACCCGTTGTACCATATTCCTGATTAAATGTCAATAAATATTAAAAGTAAATAAAGTTTTACAATAAAAGATTGACAAATATTGCTTTTCGTATTATCTTACAGATGGATGGCGGATGACACTGCAGTGCACGGAACTATGCTGCATGACCGGCAAAACAGTGCCGTCAGCCGTAATAGGCCGGTATCTAACCGGCGATACTATAGAAGAGTATGAAGAAGAAAAGGAGAACCTATATGGGTGTGAATGAAGACAATGGAAAGCGGGATATGAAGAACGGTCCAACCAAGAAACCGTTCATTTACTATTATTTCCTTGTCATCCTGATTGTCATGATACTGAACGCACTGGTATTCCCTATGATGGAGCATACCGTCGAGGTGCCGTACAGTGAGTTTATCACGCAGCTGGATGCAGGCAATGTAAAAGATGTGTACATGAGCAGTGATGAGACGCAGATCCAGTTTTCCACCAAGGACCAGCAGTGGAATGTTGCTTCTTATAAGACAGGGCCCCTGCCGGGAGATAACCTGGCCCAGCGTCTGGAGACAGCCAAGAGTGAGGGGAAGGTGGACAATTACTCCAGGCAGATTCCCACCAAGGCGTCCCCGCTCCTCAGTTTCCTGATGTCATGGGTGGCCCCGATCCTGATGTTTGTAATCATCGGGCAGATCATGGGGCGTATGCTTTCCAAGCGTATGGGCGGCAACAACGCCATGACCTTTGGCAAATCCAATGCCAAGATTTACGCGGAGAATGAAACCGGAATTACGTTTGCGGATGTGGCAGGCGAGGAGGAGGCCAAGGATGCCTTAAAGGAAATCGTGGATTTCCTCCATAATCCCCAGAAGTATGCGGATATCGGCGCAAACCTTCCAAAGGGAGCCCTGCTGGTAGGCCCTCCGGGAACCGGCAAGACCCTTCTTGCCAGGGCGGTGGCCGGAGAAGCCCATGTGCCGTTTTTCTCCATATCCGGTTCGGAATTTGTGGAAATGTTCGTGGGCATGGGCGCTGCCAAGGTCCGCGACCTCTTTAAGCAGGCCAATGATAAGGCGCCCTGTATTGTATTCATTGACGAGATTGATACCATCGGCAAGAAGCGTGACGGCGGCGGTATGAGCGGCAATGATGAGCGGGAACAGACCCTGAACCAGCTGCTGACCGAGATGGATGGATTTGACGGCAAGAAGGGGGTCGTGATCCTGGCCGCCACCAACCGTCCGGAATCACTGGACAAGGCACTTCTGCGTCCGGGCCGTTTTGACAGGCGTGTGCCGGTGGAACTTCCTGACCTGAAGGGAAGGGAGGCCATCCTAAGGGTACACGGACAGAATGTCAAGATGTCCGATGATGTGGACTACAGCGCCATTGCCAGGGCCACGGCAGGCGCCAGCGGCGCAGAACTGGCCAATATCATCAATGAGGCGGCGCTGCGGGCCGTACGCATGGGCCGCGGGGCAGTCGTCCAGGGTGATTTGGAAGAAAGCGTGGAAACCGTCATCGCCGGATATCAGAAGAAAAACGCGGTCATTTCCCAGGAAGAACGTAAAATCGTGGCATACCATGAGGTGGGGCATGCGCTGGTGGCTGCCTGCCAGACCCAGTCCGCACCCGTGCAGAAGATTACCATCATACCAAGGACCTCCGGCGCCCTGGGCTATACCATGCAGGTGGAGCAGGGAGAGCGGTATCTCATGAGCAAGGAGGAGGCGCTGAACAAGATTGCCACCTTCACTGGAGGACGTGCCGCGGAGGAACTGATTTTCCATTCCATCACAACGGGAGCGTCCAATGATATTGAGCAGGCCACCAGGATTGCCAGGGCCATGGTGACACGCTACGGCATGACCGATGAATTCGACATGGTTGCCATGGAGACAGTGACCAACCAGTATCTGGGCGGTGACACGTCCCTGGCCTGTGCGCCTGAGACAGCCAAACGCATTGACGAGCAGGTGGTGGGCATCGTGAAGGGGCAGCACGCCAAGGCCCTTGACATCCTCAGGGAAAATGAAGGAAAGCTGCATGAGATTGCCGCTTATCTTCTGGAGAAGGAGACCATTACAGGTGAGGAGTTCATGGAAATATTTAATAAGGAGCCGTCCGTCCATTGCAATTGACCTGGGGCTGTGCTATTCTGGAAGTATGGACAGGGTGGGGGCATGAATGCTTTCGCCCCTGTTGCATACAGACAGATGAAAGGCAGGAACAGGAATGGGAAAAATTTTGAACATGTTATATGCAGGGGATCTGCACCCCGCTGACTGTGTGATGCAGGATTCAGCGGATTACCAGGCCCTGTGCAGGGAATCCCTAAAGGAAGTGGAGTGCTTCACGGAGAAGCTGGACGCGGGAATGAAGGCGGAATTTGATACCCTGATGGAGCATTATCTGGAGCTTACTTATCTGGAAAAGACGGAGACGTTCAGTCATGGGTTCCGTTTGGGCGCCGGGATTATGTGCGAGGTGTTCAGTGAAAATGGCCGGGCGCAGGCCTGAAATATAAGCGTAGCTTAAGAATATAAGGCGGGATTGGTGATAAATTAAACCAATCCCGCTTTATTGTGTATAAAATTGTTTTAAATAAATGGTTAATATTGACAATGATGGAAAAAGTGATATACTTAACTACGTATTTGTGTTACATTTTAACGGATAGGACATCGATGGAACGTCAGGGGCAATGGCAGCCAATACCTGACGTATTTTCGTCTGGATGTGCCTATATCCCAACTTCATGGAGGAGAGCATTATGAAATTACGTAAGTTAGTCAGCGTAGCAATGGCGGGTGTGATGACATTGTCATTGGCAGCCTGCGGCGGTTCCGGAACAGCAGATACGACCGCGGCGCCGGCAGCGTCCACAGAGGCGGCGGCAGACACCACTGCTGCAGAAGCAGGGGAGACAGAGGCCAAAGAGGCAGCGCCTGCAGGCGGTGTGGCAAAGGAAGATTTAAAGGTTGGTTTTGTATTCATCGGTGATGAGAATGAAGGCTATACGGCCGCACATTATAAGGGCGCCATGGAGATGAAGGATGCCCTTGGCCTGTCCGATGACCAGATTATCGTTAAATGGAATATCCCGGAGGATGAGACTGCTCAGGATGCGGCTATGGATTTGGCTGACCAGGGATGCCAGATTGTATTTGCCAACAGCTTTGGACATGAGTCCTATGTGATTGAGGCAGCTAAGGAGTATCCTGAGGTCCAGTTCTGCCATGCCACCGGTTTCCAGGCAGCATCCAGCGGACTGAGCAACATGCATAACTATTTCACGGCTATTTATGAAGCGCGTTACGTGTCTGGCGTGGTTGCCGGACTGAAGCTGAACCAGATGATAGAGGACGGGACCGTTGCAAAGGATGCCTGCAAGATCGGTTATGTGGGCGCTTATCCGTATGCTGAGGTTATCAGCGGATATACCTCCTTCTTCTTAGGCGTGCGCTCCGTATGCCCGGATGCCACCATGGAAGTTAAGTACACCAACAGCTGGGCCAGCTTTGACCTGGAAAAGGAAGCGGCAGACGCCCTGATTTCCGATGGTTGCGTGCTGATCAGCCAGCATGCCGATACAACCGGCGCCCCCACTGCATGTGAGGCAGCAGGCGTTCCATGTGTGGGCTACAACATTTCCATGATTGCAACTGCTCCTACCCAGGCCCTTACATCCTCCACCAACAACTGGGGTGCGTATGTGACCGAGGCCGTACAGCATGTTGTGGATGGAACCGAGATTCCGGTTGACTGGTGCAAGGGCTTCTCAGACGGCGCAGTGCTTATCACTGAACTGAACGAAGCAGCGGTTGCCCCGGGAACCAAGGAAAAGGTGGAAGAGGTTGAGGCCAAACTGGCAGCAGGCGAGCTTCATGTGTTCGATACCTCCACCTGGACCGTTAAGGGCGAGACACTGGATACATATAAGAAGGATGACGGCAATGAGTATATTTCCGACGGATATTTCCATGAGTCCGAATTTGCATCTGCGCCCGCATTCGACATACTGATTGACGGAATTAATACAATTGACAACTAATTTCCCGCAGGTACCAGGCTGGGTGAATTTGTAAAAGCTGCAAAAGCGGAGCTATCTGACTGGCTCCGCTTTTTTCCACGGAGGCATTGGGGTGCATGGCGGGAATGGATTTTCAAACACGGACTGGTACAGCGCCCTGCCGCAAGCAAGATAAAAATAATAAAAATGGAGGTCTGCCGGGTGAGCGGAGAATACGCAATTGAACTGAAAAACATCACAAAACGATTCGGCAAGGTAACTGCCAATGACAAAGTATGCCTGTCTGTCAAGCGGGGGGAGATACTGTCCATCCTGGGTGAGAACGGAAGCGGGAAGACCACCCTCATGAACATGATATCGGGAATCTACTACCCGGATGAGGGGCAGATATATGTGAATGGAAAAGAGGTGTCCATCCGTTCGCCCAAGGATTCATTTGCATTGGGAATCGGCATGATCCACCAGCATTTTAAATTGGTGGATGTCCTGACCGCGGCGGAAAACATCATCCTGGGCCTTTCGGGAAAAGAAATCCTGGACATGAAAAGCGTGGCGGCACGGATTAATGAACTGACGGGCAGATACGGCTTCGATCTGGACCCGGACCAGAAGATATACACCATGTCCGTATCCCAGAAGCAGACCGTGGAGATTGTCAAGCTTCTGTACCGCGGTGTGGATATCCTGATCCTGGACGAGCCCACGGCGGTCCTCACGCCCCAGGAAACAGACCGTCTTTTCGCAGTCCTGCGCAATATGCGCGAGGCAGGCCATTCCATCATCATCATCACCCATAAACTCCATGAGGTGCTGGCGCTGTCAGACCGGGTTTCCGTGCTGCGCAAGGGCCAGTACATCGGGACCGTGCAGACAGCCGAGGCAACGGAGGAGTCCCTGACCGAAATGATGGTAGGCAAGAAGGTCAGCCTGAACATCGACCGCCCGGAGCCTGTCAATCCCCAGAAACGCCTGGAGGTACAGGGGGTCACCTGTGTGAATAAGGAAGGTGTCAGGACTTTGGACAACGCCGCCTTTACCGCATACAGCGGAGAGATACTGGGGGTGGCCGGAATCGCGGGAAGCGGACAGAAGGAGCTTTTGGAATCCATTGCAGGCTTACAGCCCATGGAGTCGGGAACCATTACATATTATCCGCCTGAGGGCGGGGAAAAGAACCTGGCAGGCATGGCGGCTTCCGCCATCAGCAAGCTGGGCGTGAAGCTCTCCTTTGTGCCTGAGGACAGGCTGGGCATGGGACTGGTGGGTTCCATGGACATGACGGACAACATGATGCTCAGGGGCTACCGGAACGGCCGTCCTTTCTTTGCGGACAGGAAGACGCCCAGAAGCCTGGCGGAGCATATCATCGAGGAGCTGGAGGTGGTGACCCCGGGCGTCACCACGCCGGTGCGCAAGCTGTCCGGCGGAAATGTGCAGAAGGTCCTGGTGGGACGTGAGATTTCCTCCAATCCCAAGGTACTTATGGTTGCCTACCCTGTGCGGGGGCTGGACATCAATTCATCCTATACCATCTACCATCTGCTCAATGAACAGAAGCAGCAGGGGGCAGCGGTCATCTGTGTGGGAGAGGACCTGGATGTGCTTCTGGAACTGTGCGACCGTATCCTGGTGCTGTGCGGCGGCCGGATAAGCGGTATCGTGGACGGCAGGACAGCCACCAAAGAGGGCGTGGGCCTGATGATGACAAAAGTAGGAGGTGACCAGAGTGAGTAAGGAAATGACAGCGGTATCGGTAAAGGAACCTCTGATGCATATATCCAAACGTGACGGCATAGAGCCGTACAAGGCGTGGTTTATCAGGCTGGCGGCGGTCCTCATATCCCTGATTGTCTGCGCAGGCGTTATCTTCGCGCTTACTGGCCTGAATCCCATTGAAGTGTACAAAGGGGTGTTTGACGGAGCTGTGGGAACCAAACGGCGAGTCTGGATGACCATACGGGACACCCTGGTCCTGTTGTGCATTGCAATCGGCATTACCCCGGCATTTAAGATGCGGTTCTGGAATATCGGCGCCGAGGGGCAGGTCCTGATTGGGGGCGTCACATCGGCGGCCATGATGATTTATCTGGGCAATTCCCTTCCGCCAATCCTGCTGTTCCCGCTGATGCTGGCGGGAAGCGCGCTGTCCGCCATGGTCTGGGCTGCAATCCCGGCATTTTTCAAGGCATACTGGAATACCAATGAGACACTATTTACACTGATGATGAATTATGTGGCAATGCAGGTCATCACATACTGCATTATCTTCTGGGAGAACCCAAAGGGATCCAACTCGGTGGGCACCATCAACTCCGCTGCAAAAGGCGGCTGGCTTCCCAAGCTTTTTGGACTGGACTACGGGTGGAACCTGGTAATCGTCCTGGCTCTGACACTGGCCATGTTCATTTACCTGAAATACAGCAAGCAGGGGTATGAGATTGCTGTTGTGGGTGAGAGTGAGAACACGGCCAGGTACGCGGGTATCAATGTGAAGAAGGTAATCCTTCGCACCATGGCCCTGTCCGGGGCTATCTGCGGCATTGCTGGTTTTATCATTGTAAGCGGCGCAAGCCACACCATATCCACCAGCACGGCGGGAGGACGGGGATTTACGGCAATCATAGTGTCATGGCTCAGCAAGTTCAATGCATTTGCCATGGTCCTGGTATCCTTTTTCCTGGTATTCATGCAGAAGGGCGCGGGACAGATTGCGTCCCAGTTCAACCTGAATGAAAATGCCTCTGATGTCATAACGGGAATCATCCTGTTCTTTATCCTGGGCTGTGAGTTTTTCATCAATTACAAAGTAGCGGTGCGCAGCAGGCGCAAAGACACACAGGCTTAGGAGGGAGGACAAGGATATGGGATTTTTAGTTATATTCATTCAGAAGGCCATTGGGCAGGGCATAGGGATTCTGTACGGCGCCTTGGGCGAGATCATGACGGAGAAGTCCGGCAACCTGAATCTGGGTATTCCCGGGATGATGTACATGGGCGGGATTGCAGGACTGATCGGTGCATTTTTATATGAAAATTCAGTGGGGACACCCAACGGCTTTGTGGGGATGCTGATTTCCTTCCTGTGCGCATTCGCATGCGCGGCCCTGGGCGGTCTGGTGTACAGTGTGCTGACCATTACGCTGCGGGCCAACCAGAATGTCACGGGTCTGGCCCTGACCACCTTTGGCGTGGGCTTCGGCAACTTCTTCGGCGGCTCCCTTGCAAAGCTGGCAGGCGGCGTGGGACAGATTTCCGTGGCGGTTACGGGCACGGCCTACAAGACGCCGGTTCCGGGGCTTTCTAAGCTGGGAGTGGTGGGACAGGTATTGTTTTCCTATGGATTCCTTACCTATCTGGCGGTCCTCCTGGCAATTGTCCTGGCTTTCTTCCTGGGTAAGACCAGGAAGGGGCTGAACCTGAGGGCTGTGGGCGAGAGTCCGGCAACCGCGGATGCAGCGGGCATTAACGTGACTGCGTACAAGTACCTGGCCACCTGTGTGGGCGGCGGTATCAGCGGACTGGGCGGACTGTACTTTGTCATGGAGTATTCCGGCGGAACCTGGACCAATAACGGATTCGGCGACAGGGGCTGGCTGGCCATCGCACTTGTCATCTTCGCACTGTGGAAGCCGGTCAATGCAATCTGGGGTTCCATATTGTTCGGCGGCCTGTATATCCTTTATCTCTATATCCCGGGACTGGACAGGGGGGCCCAGGAGATTTTCAAGGCCCTGCCATATGTTGTGACCATTGTGGTGCTGGTGATTACCAGCTTGAGGAAGAAGAGGGAGTATCAGCCGCCGGAGAGCCTGGGACTGGCTTATTTCAGGGAGGAGAGGTAGGTTACGTCGAATGGACGCGGACGGGGGAGGGATTCCGTTTGTGGGAGGATTAGGATGGCGCTGCGGCCGTATGCTGCAGCGCCATTCGGCTCTTTTAAACTGGCAGGGGTGGGCGTCCGCCGGCACTTCAGAAAAGGGAGCGCGGTGGTGCTGGTTTCTGGCAAAGAATGGCATGGGAGTTTTTGGGATGGCTTGACAAGGGGGATTATGCTGTTATGATTAGAAGCGGATGATTCCATAAGGATTTTGGACTATGGCCGGGTGTGGGCCGGAGAAAGGGGATGTGGGATGAAATTATTGTTTCGGCAGAGGTTTTTCTCGTGGTTTGACAGTTACGATGTTTTTGATGAGGACGGCAGGACGGTTTATACGGTTCAGGGGAAATTGGCCTGGGGACACAGGCTGGAGATATATGATGCGCAGGGAAGGCATCTGGGTACTGTTAAGCAGGAGGTGCTTACTTTCTTGCCAAGGTTCCGGCTGTATGTGGGTGAACGGCTGGTGGGGGAGGTTTGGAAGGAATTCACGTTTTTCAGGCCGTCTTTTAAGATGGATGTCAGGGGATGGCATATTGCCGGGGATATCCTGGAATGGGATTATTACATAGAGGATGCCATGGGGAGACGGGTAGCGGGGCTGTCCAAGCAGCTGTTTAAGCTGACTGATACATATGTGCTTGAGATTGGGAACCCGGAAGACGCATTGTATGTGCTTATGGCGGCCCTGGCAATCGATGCTGCAAAATGTTCATCGGATAATTGACAGTGAGGCGGATGATTATGGAAATGAAAAATGAGATTTACCGTTATATGAAGGAACTGGTTGCAATCCCCAGTATTTCCAACAGCAGGGAGGAACAGGCGGCAGGGGATTACATAAGGGAGGAGCTGGGGCGGCAGCCGTATTTTAAGGCGCATCCTGAACTTACGGGAATGTATGGGCTGGAGGGGGATATCCTGTCCCGGGGGACCCCTTATGGGCTGGTGAAGGGGAGCACTTCAAGGACAGTTATCCTTACCGGGCATTATGATGTGGTGGATACTGAGGAGTATGGGGATTTCCGGCCCTATGCGTATGATGTGGAGGCGTGGAAGCTGGCGCAGGGAAAGGAACTGGAGGACCTGATGTCAATGCTGCCTGAGGAGGCCAGGGCGGATTTTGAGACAGGGGAATGGCTGTTCGGGCGGGGTGTCAACGACATGAAGGGGGGACTTGCGGTGGGCATGGCCCTGATGGACTGGTATGGGCAATTGATGCTGGAACATCCGGAACTGCCGGGCTGCCTTCTGTTTGCCGCGGTGGCGGATGAGGAGGCTTATTCAGCCGGTATGAGGGGGTCCATTCCGTTTTTTACGGGGATGCAGGAACAGTTTGGCCTGGAATATGGATGTCTGGTGGATCTGGAGCCCAGTTTTAATGAGGATGGCAGGCAGCAGGTCTATATCGGGTCCGTGGGGAAGACCATGCCTGCGGTGCTGGTCCAGGGCGTGAAGGCGCATGTGGTGGATTGTTTCCGTGGATTGAACGCAATTGGGGTCCTGGCGGAAATGTTCATGCGCACGGAGCTGGCCCCTGAGTTTTCAGAACGATGGGAAGGGGAACCGTGTCCACCGCCCACCTGGTTTAACCTGAGGGACCGCAAGGAAGGATATGATGTGTCGGTGCCTCACCGGGCAGCGGGCTATATGAGCATGCTGGGGTTTGGGAAGACGGCGGATTCTGTCATGGGACGGCTTAAGGAGATTGGGCGGGAGGCATTTTCCTCTTATATGGAACGGATGGAGGCCCGGGAGGCAGCGGTGCGGTCCGGCGCAGCCCTGCCGGATGTGGATCTGTCCCGCTGTGTCATGGAGTACGGGGAACTGGTCAGGCTGTGCCGGGAGCGGCATGGGGAGGAGGCGGGAAAATGGTTCAGGGCGCTGTATGAGGATACGGGGGAACGTATCCGCCTGGGCCAGTGGAACTATCCCCGGGCGACCTTGGAAATCATGGATGCAGCCCTGACCTATTCAGGGATTACGGCGCCTGTCATGGTGATTGCATTTGCACCGCCGTATTATCCGGCTTTTCACAGTGACCGCCTGCCGGGAAGGACAGGACAGGGAAGCGTGCTCTATGAAATGCTTCAAAAAGCATCGGGGGAGACCTGCGGTATCCGGCTGGGAAAACGCAATTACTGTTGTGGTATCTCGGATTTAAGTTACTGCGCAGGGCCGGATATGGAGGAGCTTAATGCTTATGCGGCCAATGCCCCTCTGTGGGGGAAGCTGTATGGAATGAACCTGGACGCCATGTCCGTTTTCCAGGTTCCGGCCCTTCTGTTCGGCCCCGTGGGCAGGGATGCGCATCAGATGTCGGAGCGTGTCAATGCAAGGAGCCTGCTGGAAGAAGTTCCAGCAATCCTACAGCATTTTATCGAACAAATGTTTGCAAATGACGGTGGAATGTGATATACTTACGCCATACACTTTGGGGTGAGTTTTAAGTAAAGATTACTGATAAGAGACAAGGAGCATTTTGAATGGCAAAGCAGTACATTAAAATCCGCGGGGCCAATGAGCATAATCTGAAGAATATATCCGTGGATATACCGAGAAACGAGCTGGTGGTGCTGACCGGACTGTCCGGGTCCGGCAAGTCATCACTGGCTTTTGATACCATCTATGCGGAAGGGCAGAGGCGTTATATGGAGTCCCTGTCTTCCTATGCCCGCCAGTTCCTGGGACAGATGGAGAAGCCGGATGTGGAGAGCATAGAAGGGCTGTCGCCAGCCATTTCCATAGACCAGAAGTCCACGAACCGGAACCCGCGTTCCACGGTGGGTACCGTGACCGAGATTTATGATTATATGAGGCTTCTGTATGCCAGGGTGGGTATTCCACACTGTCCCAAGTGCGGCAAGGAGATACACAAGCAGTCCATTGACCAGATGGTGGACCATATCATGCAGATGCCGGAACGTACCAAGATCCAGCTTCTGGCTCCTGTTGTCAGGGGGCGTAAGGGCGAGCATGTGAAGGTTCTGGACCAGGCGCGCAAGAGCGGTTATGTGAGGGTGCGCATTGACGGGAACCTTTATGAGCTTTCGGAAGATATCAGGCTGGATAAGAATATCAAGCATAACATAGAAGTGGTAGTGGACCGTCTGATCGTGAAGGAAGGCATTGAAAAGCGTCTTACGGATTCCATTGAGACCGTGATGGCCCTCAGCGGCGGGCTTATGACCGTGGATGTGACGGACGGGGAACCGGTGAACTTCAGCCAGAGCTTTTCCTGCCCGGACTGCAACATCAGCGTGGATGAGGTGGAGCCCAGAAGCTTTTCCTTTAACAACCCCTTCGGCGCGTGTCCGGAGTGTTTCGGACTTGGATATAAGATGGAGTTTGACGAGGACCTGATGATTCCCGACAAGTCCCTTTCCATTGACGACGGCGCCATTGTGGTGCTGGGATGGCAGTCCTGTACGGACAAGGGAAGCTTTACAAGGGCAATCCTCGAGGCGCTTTCCAAGGAATACAAGTTCCGTCTGGACACTCCTTTCCAGGACTATCCAAAGGAAATACAGGACGTGATCCTGTACGGTACGGGGGGAAAGGAAGTCAAGGTACGCTATAAGAGCCAGAGGGGCGAGGGCGTGTATGACGTGGCCTTTGAGGGCTTGGTTGAGAATGTGAACCGGCGTTATAAGGAGACATTTTCCGAGGCATCCAAGGCAGAGTACGAAACCTATATGCGGATTACCCCCTGTCCTGCGTGTAAGGGGCAGAGGCTTAAGAAGGAGTCACTGGCAGTTACGGTGGGGGACATGAATATCTTCCAGGCCACCAATATGTCCATTGTGAAGTTCAAGGATTTCCTGGATGGATTGAAGCTTACCAATATGCAGCTGGCCATTGGGGCGTCCATCCTCAAGGAGATACGGGCCAGGATCTGTTTCCTTATTGACGTGGGGCTGGATTATCTGTCCCTTTCCAGGGCAACCGGAACCCTGTCAGGCGGGGAGGCACAGCGGATCCGTCTGGCGACCCAGATCGGTTCGGGCCTGGTGGGCGTTGCCTATATCCTGGACGAGCCAAGCATCGGCCTTCATCAGAGGGATAATGACAAGCTTTTAAAGACCCTGATTCATCTGCGGGACCTGGGCAACAGCGTGCTGGTGGTGGAACACGACGAGGATACCATGCTGGCAGCGGACTGTATCGTGGACATCGGTCCCGGGGCAGGCGAACATGGCGGACAGGTAATTGCCATGGGTACGGCCCAGGAAATCATGGATAACCAGGATTCTGTGACAGGGGCGTATTTAAGCGGCAGGCTTAGGATACCTGTGCCGACTGAGCGCAGGAAGCCCACGGGCTGGATTACGGTACGGGGGGCTGCTGAGAATAACCTGAAGAACATCAATGTGGATTTCCCACTGGGCGTCATGACCTGTGTCACAGGCGTATCCGGTTCCGGCAAGAGTTCCCTTGTCAATGAAATCCTGTACAAGTCCCTGGCCAGGAAACTGAACCGTGCAAGGACCATACCCGGCAGGCACAAGGGAATAGACGGCACGGAACAGCTGGATAAGATCATTGCCATAGACCAGTCCCCCATCGGACGTACGCCAAGGTCTAATCCGGCCACCTATACAGGCGTGTTTGATTTAATCCGTGATCTGTTCGCATCCACAGTGGATGCAAAGGCAAAGGGATATACCAAGGGACGGTTCAGCTTTAACGTCAAGGGCGGGCGGTGCGAGACCTGCAGCGGCGACGGAATCATCAAGATTGAGATGCATTTCCTTCCTGATGTATATGTGCCATGTGAGGTCTGCGGCGGCAAACGGTATAACCGTGAGACATTGGATGTGAAGTACAAGGGCAAGAGCATTTATGACGTGCTGGATATGACGGTGGAGGAGGCGCTTAAGTTCTTTGAGAATGTCCCCTCTGTCACCAGGAAGATACAGACCCTGTATGATGTGGGCCTGGGTTACATCAGGCTGGGCCAGCCTTCCACGGAGCTGTCAGGCGGCGAGGCCCAGCGTATCAAGCTGGCAACCGAACTGTCCAAGCGCGGCACGGGCAAGACCATCTATATCCTGGACGAGCCTACCACGGGGCTGCATTTTGCAGACGTGCACAAGCTGATTGATATCCTCCGCAGGCTGTCTGACGGCGGCAATACGGTGGTGGTCATCGAGCATAATCTGGATGTGATTAAGACGGCTGATTATATCATTGACATCGGACCCGAAGGCGGTGACAAGGGCGGTACCGTGATTGCCAAGGGAACGCCGGAGGACGTGGCCGCGAATCCTGCTTCTTATACCGGAATCTATATTAAGAAATACCTGGACATGGACAGGCAGCATGAGGCAGGGATGGATTCATAGACAGGATGATGGCGCAGGCTTGGGCGGATTGGAGTTGAAGCCGGAAAACCCACATGGAAAATGGGATTAGAAAAAAGTCTGAGAAAATTGTCGAAATTACTTGCTATTTGCGGCAGGGTGCCGTATAATATATTCATACGAAAGATAAAAAAGAGATTGTACTATTTTGTACAATCTCTTTCAATTTATGCGGATATAAATATTTTCTGATAAATTGGGTCATGGTATAGGGAGAGGTAGTTTGGATTTTAGGTTTTGGCGGGAATATCCAGAAAAGACATGACATGGAGGAAGAAATCTCATGGATAGAGAGATGATTATCGTTTTGGACTTTGGCGGTCAGTATAATCAGCTGATTGCGCGCCGCGTCCGCGAGTGCAATGTATACTGTGAAGTCCATCCTTACAATATGAGCCTGGACAGGATTAAGGAGATGAATCCCAAGGGAATCATTTTCACAGGCGGACCGGATGTGGTATTTGAAGACGGCGCTCCGCGCTGTTCCAGGGAGATATTTGAACTGGGGATACCGGTTCTTGGAATCTGTTATGGAGCCCAGCTGATGAGTTATCTGCTGGAGGGCGTTGTCAAGAAAGCGGTTGTCAGCGAGTATGGACACACGGAGGTGGATGTGGATACATCCAGCAAGCTGTTTGAGGGAGTATCGCCCAAGACCGTGTGCTGGATGAGCCATGGGGTCTATATCGCCCAGGTGCCTGCTGGATTCAGGATTACAGCCCATACGGAATCATGCCCGGTTGCAGGCATGGAGTGTGCGGAAAGGAATTTCTATGGGGTTCAGTTCCATCCTGAGGTAGTCCACACAAAAGAAGGAACCAGGATGCTGTCCAACTTTGTCTACAATGTCTGCGGTTGTTCCGGGGACTGGAAGATGGATTCATTCGTAGATACCACAATTAAGGCGCTGAGGGAGAAGATTGGCGACGGGAAGGTGCTGTGCGCGCTTTCCGGCGGAGTGGATTCCTCGGTTGCTGCGGTCATGCTGTCAAAGGCAATCGGTAAGCAGCTGACCTGTGTGTTCGTTGACCATGGCCTTTTAAGGAAGAATGAAGGGGACGAGGTAGAAGCCGTATTCGGCCCCGAAGGACAGTATGATTTGAACTTTATCCGTGTGAATGCCCAGGAGAGGTTCTATGCAAGGCTGAAGGGCGTGGAAGAGCCAGAGGCAAAGCGCAAGATCATAGGCGAGGAATTCATCCGCGTATTCGAAGAAGAGGCAAAGAAGATTGGCGCAGTGGATTATCTGGTTCAGGGAACCATTTACCCGGATGTGATTGAGTCCGGCCTCGGCAAGTCCGCTGTCATCAAATCCCACCACAATGTGGGCGGGCTTCCTGAGCATGTTGACTTTAAGGAACTGGTGGAGCCGCTCCGTCTGCTGTTCAAGGATGAGGTGCGTAAGGCTGGTTTGGAACTGGGGATTCCGGAATATCTGGTATTCAGGCAGCCATTCCCGGGTCCGGGCCTTGGCGTCAGGATCATCGGCGAGGTAACGGCTGATAAGGTAAGGATTGTACAGGATGCGGATGCGATTTACAGGGAAGAGATTGCAAAGGCCGGGGTGGATAAGGACCTGGGGCAGTACTTTGCAGCCATTACCAATATGCGCTCTGTGGGATGCATGGGCGATGAGAGGACGTATGATTATGCGGTTGCATTGAGGGCCGTGCTTACATCTGATTTCATGACCGCGGAGGCTGCGCAGATTCCCTGGGAGGTATTGGGGAAGGTGACCAGCAGGATTGTGAATGAGGTGAAGGGGGTTAACCGGGTGCTGTATGATTGCACGGGGAAGCCGCCGGCTACGATTGAGTGGGAATGAAGTCCGAAAGGGCGCAAACCCGCATGAATACA
>OLOS01000032.1_pt1 | contig 159755 bp, 189 predicted proteins | sample 1672631 | NCBI WGS metagenome assembly OLOS01 (sample SAMEA3136707, study PRJEB25190) | human gut metagenome | biome: human gut; feature: human-associated habitat; material: faeces | place: Austria | collected 2013
AGTACCGCTGCGTGATTATCCGAGCGGAAGCGTCCCCTGGAAGGAACCTTGCAGGGCAGCAGGCCGCACAGGGAAGCCGGGGCGGGTGACACCTACCTTTTTTATCTGCACCCCCAGAACGTATCCTCCTTTACATCCCCCCGCCCACTTGCTATACTGGATCTGACAACGAATATTTTTACCGGAGTTCTTCCGGAAAAGACAGATTTCCACGGGGCCTGCGGGCCATAACCTATCTCCCGCAGCTTCCCGCCAGGTAAAGGAGGCGGTTGACAAATGAATCACAAATCGGATGAAATTTTTAAAAAACATATCCAAAGACAAAAATTATCCCCTGCAGAGCATTGATTATGTGAAGGCATTTTTCTTTGCCAAAGGCCCTGTGCCCACAGGCCGGTAAGGTAAAATGCTCTGTACGGGGAGAATACGGAAACCGCATCACATATTCGTGTTCTGCACTTATTATCAAAAAAATAATAAGGAGCGGATAGCTTATGAAATGCGTAAATGCAGCACAAATACTACCGGAAGATCTGCTGGCGGAAATCCGCCGCTATACAAATGGGGAAAGACTTCTCTATATCCCGGAGGAATCCCGGAGAAAAGGCTGGGGAGAAACCAATGGCTCCCGGAGCTTTTACAGAAAAAGGAATCAGGAAATGTACCGCCTGTACCAGGCCGGCAGCACGGTACCCGAGCTTGCCGGGACCTTCCATCTGGCAGAAAATACGGTGAGAAAAATTATATATGGGAACCGGCCGGATCTTTCGCCGCAGGCGGTACAGCCGCCTACCTGAAATACCGCAAAAAACTGCGGAAAGCAGGTTACGGATATCACCTCCGCGGCCATCCTTGTGTTCCATAAAAAAACAGAGCACCGCAGAACTGGAATACTCCCCTCACGCAGGATTACATCCTGCAGGAAGTATTGCCGTTGCGGGCTCTGTTGCTATTCTATTCCGCTTTCCGTTTCATACGGCCAGTCCATGATTCCGCCAAAATCATAAATCTGTGTGTACCCTGCTTCCACCAGCTTTTTTGCCGCCTGGGCGCTGCGGTTTCCGCTGCGGCAGTACACAAGGATTTCCTGGTCCATATCGGGCAGCTGTTCCTGCTTTTCTGTCCCTATGCTTTCATTCGGTATCAGGATAGCTCCCGGAATATGGCTTTCCTCATATTCCTCCTGTGTTCTCACATCCAGAATGATAATAGTGTCATCGGAATCCATTCTGTTTTTTGCTTCTTCTGCTGTTATTTTATGATATTCCCCTTTCATTGCTTCCTCCTGTACTGTTTCCGTATTTTCACTGCGGTTCCCGCAGGCTGTGAGCACGCCTGCCAGGACTCCGGTAATAAGAATAACCATTATTGCCCTTTTTATTCCGTTCCTCATATAGTGCCTCCTTTTCGTTTTATACTGTAATTATATTAGTTACAGTTATTTCTGTCAAGAAAAATATTTTCCTGCTTTAAGTAATTACTATTCAAAGGTGATATTATCCTTTTACCAGTTGGAAAGGCCCATGAAGTCAGAAAACAAAAGGGGCGGGGACGCCATACTTTTTTATCTGCACCCGGGAGCTGTTTGACATTTCCATATGCTCATATTAAAATGAAAAAGCTGGCAGTATGATTGGAGGAGGGGTTGGAGTGTTTAATGAAATTTGTATTTATGAAGCGAAAATTGATAAACAAGATGAAATAGAAGCTTTAATGAAAGAGGTTGCCGAATTCTATCTTTCACAACCCGGGGTTATCGATGTGAAGTATATCAAACGCACACACCGGCAAGAGGATTTCAACGCTGTCAAGGAAGGGAAACCGCCTGTCCGCTTGACAAAATGGGTGGGTAAAGTCACATATATTTTGCACTGGACACTTGAGGATGAAGAAACCCATGCCCGCGTTTCCAAGCTTGGATTGGAGCAGTTTTATAAAAGATGGAATCGTTGCCTGACTACAATGCCTAGAATCTTATTGGGTGAGAACGTTGTATAGTTCGGCTGCGTATCTCCCCTTTAGCAGTTCTTAGCAGCGGAAAGCAGTGCAAAGCGGTACACTTTGCGTTTTTCCGCCTTTTCATCTCCGTGAAAACCTGAAAATCTGCTTGCCGGTGTCCATCGCCGATCCCCCGGTAAGGGTGTGCAATACCAGGGCTGTCAGCAGGCCACTTAAGGGCTTGCTTTACAAAATCGTGCCGTCAGGAGGAGACTGTCATGCGCTTATTGATTGCTGAGGATGAAAAAGATTTAAACCAGGTCATTACCAAAACTTTGCAGAAGAACCACTATTCCGTGGATTCCTGCCTGGACGGGCAGGAGGCCCTGGATTTCCTTGCCATGGCCGAATATGATGCCATTATCCTGGACATAATGATGCCCCGGGTCAGCGGCCTTGAGGTATTGCAGAAGCTGCGCTCCGCAGGGAATAAAACCCCTGTTTTACTGCTCACCGCCCGGGACAGTGTCCGTGACAGGGTTGCCGGCCTGGACTCCGGCGCCGATGATTATCTGGTAAAGCCCTTTGCTTTTGAGGAACTGCTGGCGCGCATCCGGGTGATGCTGCGCAGGGAAGGAGGCCGGTCCGATAACTGCTACCGGATCGCCAACCTGACTGTGGACTGCGATGCCAGGACGGCCTTTCGTGATGACGCAGCCATCACCCTGTCCTCCAAAGAATTCTCCATCCTGGAATACCTTGTCTGCAATCAGGGAATCGTCCTTTCCCGGGAAAGAATAGAACAGCATATATGGAATTATGACTATGAAGGCGGCTCCAACGTGGTGGACGTATATATCCGGTATCTCCGGAAGAAAATCGACGACGGCTTTACCCCGAAACTGATCCATACGGTACGGGGTGCGGGCTATGTGCTGAAAGAGGCCTGAAACCTATGAAGAATCTGTCAATCAAACTGAAAATCACTCTGTGGTATACCTTATTTATGACCCTTCTTGTAATAGGAATCCTCTGGCTGCTTCTATATATCAGCAACAGCAGGCTCCTTTCCAATGCCCGCCTCCGGCTTAAGGACACCGTGACGAGAAGCTTCCATGAAATCGATTATGAGGATGGTGTGCTGGAATTTGATAACGATATCAATTTTCTGGGGGAAGGAATCTATATCTCGGTATACGATACCGGGGGAAAACTGCTGTACGGAAGAATCCCCTCCCTTTTCAACGGAGCTCCCGTACTGGTTATGGATGAAATCCAGCAGGTGGATTCCGGCCAGACCCTCTGGTATGTCTATGATTACTGCCAGAAAATAGAAGGGTACGGCAACCTGTGGGTACGGGGTATCGCCTCCCAGACCCAGACGGATGCCGCGCTTGCGACCGTCGTACGGCTGGCCCTTGTTTTTCTCCCCTTTTTTGTCCTCTGCATCGCCGCAGGAGGTTATTTTATTATCCGCCGCACCCTGGCCCCTTTGGCCGCTATGACGGATACCGCGCGGAAAATCAGCGAAGGCAGCGATCTATCCCGGCGCATCCGGCTGGGAGCCGGAAAGGATGAGGTACATAAAATGGCCCATACCTTTGACCGGATGATGGACAAACTGGAGGAATCCTTTGAAAACGAAAAGCAGTTCACCTCCGATGTTTCCCATGAGCTGCGCACCCCGGTTACGGTCATCCTTTCCCAATGCGAATATGCATTGCAGGAGGATACCTCTCCTTCTGAGGTACAGGACTGCGTCCGTACCATTGCCGGCCAGTCCCGGAAAATGTCCTCCCTTATTTCCCAGCTGCTCACCCTGGCCCGCGCGGATAAGGGAACCCAGAAGCTCCATTATGAACTGCTGAACCTGAGTGAACTGGCGGAAATCACAGCCGAAGAGCAAAAAAGCATAGCTGCCGCCAAAGGGATCACCCTGGAAACCCATATTCAGCCGGATATCCTTTTCCGCGGCGATGAAACCATGATGATGCGTCTTTTCATCAATCTGCTATCCAACAGTATTACCTACGGCAGGGAAAACGGAACGACCCGGATCACGCTCACCAGCGACGGAAGCCGCATTACCGGTTCGGTATCCGACAACGGTATCGGCATTGAGAAGGATAAACTGGATAAGATATGGAAACGTTTTTACCAGGTGAATCCCGCCAGAAGCTCCGGTGAAAGGGAAGGGGCCGGACTGGGGCTGCCTATGGTCAAATGGATTACCGAAGCTCACGGCGGAACCATCCGTGTGGAAAGCACGCCCGGTGAAGGAACTGCTTTTACCTTTTCCTGGGAAACGGCTTTACAGGAGGGCGTCCGGGGAAGTATAATGAAAGGGCAGGGGGAGACACCCATATAAAAAAACGCAGCATGAGGCATCAGACAGGGGGGAGGGCACCCATTATAAAAAACATATCTGTAATTGATGCGCAGGGAAATGTATATGAAGCCACCTGGCCCAAACGTGCCAGAGGTCTTGTTAAGAACGGCAGGGCACGCTTCGTCAACGAGACAACCATCTGCCTTGCGTGCCCGCCGGATATTACGGAGGGTGAATTTATGAACGTAAAAGATATTTTAAACCAGACTTCCCAGAAGGAACCGGTACAGGAAACCGCAGCTGCCGGAACGGATGCAGAACCCGATATGTCTTATATCATCCGTAAAATCGATCAGATCATGGATGATTCCCGGTATATCAGGGATGCCCTGGGACAGCTGGAGCACGCAGAAGGTGACACCGCCATGGCTATCAGCAACGTGGTGGAAAACAGGGAACGGACTAACCAGTGTATGATTGCGTTACTTCAGAAAATGCTGGAGGCCACGAAGCCCCAGACAAAGGATACCGGCGTAACTAAGCTGGAAATTATACAAAATCTCCTGTCCTCTTCCGATATGGATGATGAGTATAAGTGCGAAATACTTACACAGGTTATACAGCGAATCCTATAAGTCAGATACCCCGAAGCGGGAATTGGGGGAACGGTTCAGGACGATACGCAGATGCGTAAGGTGGTCCCGCTTCTGACAGAAAGGAAAGGGATGCCGGCTATGGTAATCATTTACTAGGATTATCAGCCGGCATCTTTTTATTCTTTTTTAATGTTCTTTTAATCTTTACACGTTATCCTTAACTCATCAAAAGGAAACACCCGAAAGGAGAAACATGTTATGAAAAGAAATTTATATATCCTGCTTCCCGCTCTTGGCTTATCCGCCGCACTGCTCACTGCCTGCGGCAGTCAGGATTCCCAGGATTTAGTAACACAGCAGATTACATCCACGCAGGAATCCCTTGCCGCCGGCGCATCGGCTTCCAACCTGCAGGTCACAGAAAACAAAAATGACGACGCACTGCCTGCAGCAGGCGAAACGGTTCCTATTGCAGCCGGAGGCGCTTCCGCACAGGCCCTGGCAGGCAATACACAGGCCGGCGGGCAGACAGCCTACATCAGCGAAGCGGAGGCCAAAAAAATCGCTCTGGAACATGCCGGTTTGAAAGACGAAGATATTTCTTATTTTAAACTGAAACTGGATTCCGATGACGGTGTAGTGGAATATGAAGTGAAATTCTATGCGGGAAATACCGAATACGATTATGATATCGATGCTGTTACAGGAACCATCCGCAGCTTTGATACGGAATTGGACGACGATCATCATCAGAACACGGGTACGGGCAATGCAAATACGGCCGCTCCTGCCGGATCCATCAGTGAAGCGGACGCTAAAAAAATAGCGCTGGAGCAGGTGCCCGGCGCAACGGAAAGCAATCTGAGACTGAAAACCGATTATGACGACGGAAGAATGAAATATGAAATCAAAATAGTATATAACGAGATTAAATATGAATTTGATATTGATGCCGCAACCGGAAAAATCCTGGAATGGGAGTCGGAATCTATCTACGACTGATTCGTTCGCGGCCGTTCAGACAAATTGAATGCTTACATTCGTATCCCTCTCCCTTTCAGCAAAGGGAAAAAATCCCGCCCGCATGGCTTCTGCCAGATTCTTCTTCACGCAGAAAGCATTGCAGGCGGGTTGTTTTATTTATCAGGTGCTATAATATATTTGCCGTTTGCCCGCAGCTGCGGACGGCTCAGGATATCCTCCAGCTGTTCCAGGCCGCAGACGTCATATATCATGCTGCTCACATCCAGACGGCCGGAATCGATCAAATCAAGCGCCCTCTTCTGGGTGTACGGATTGATATAAGATGCCTTGAGCACAAGCTCCTTCTGGAATATCTGAAAGGGCTTTATGGAAACCGTTTCTTCCGGCTTCGTCAGCCCGAACATCATCACCACCGCTTTCTTCCCTGCAAGAGCAATCGCCTGTTCGATAGTGGACGGACGTCCCACACACTCGATAACCGTCTGCACCCAGGTCATTCCGGCCCCTTCAAGAACCGCTTTCCCATCCTCATGGATCGGATCAATGCAGATATCGGCTCCCAGCTTCCTTCCCACTTCTCTTTTCCCTTCCACAGGCTCCAGCAGAGCAACCTTAGCCGCCCCGGCCAGCTTTGCCAGCTGTACCATAAGAAGCCCGATCATACCGCCCCCTATGACCACAACCTGGTGGCCGGGCCTGATTTCGCACATATCCAGTCCGTGCAGACAGCAGGCCACGGGCTCGGCCATAGCTCCCTGTTCAAAAGTGGTTTTATCCCCCAGCCGGTAAACCTGCCGGTAATTCACGGCACAATATTCTGCAAAACCGCCGTTTACCGTAGTCCCGTATCCTATCATGTGTCCGCAGAAATGAGCGGCACCGTTTCTGCATGCCTCGCAGGCTCCGCAGCAGCAGTTGGGATCGATGCAGACTCTGTCCCCTTCCCGGAAACCGGTGACCCGTTCTCCTGTTTTCACCACCACGCCGGAAAATTCATGGCCCAATATGGTGGGCGGCGTCACTTCCGCAGCGCCCTTGTCCCCTTCATAAATATGTACATCCGTTCCGCATACCCCGCATGCCTTCACCTGAATCAGCACTTCCTCCGGGCCGGTCTCCGGCATCGGGCGCTCCTCAATCCTTACCTCATGTTTCCCATAAAATACCGCACTTTTCATTTTACTATACCCTCCCCTTTTTATTCCCGTCATTCTGCCGCGGGATATTAGCCATTCATTCCCACCGTTCCGGCAGAAGCTCCTCCAGCGTAAGCTCCTTATCCTTCAGCCGTATCCGGCAGTCCAGATTTGCATGGTTAATCTGGTACATAAACTCCCGGCACCGTCCGCAGGGCGGTACAATCCCTGCCTCCCGGTTCACTGCCACCAGCTTTACTATCCGGCTTTCCCCCGCGGTAACCATAGCCGCAATCGCCGCGTGCTCCGCACAAAAGCCCATGGAACAGGGTGTATCGATACAAACACCCCTGTATACATTCCCCTGATCCGTAAGCAGAGCCGCTGCAACGCTTCCGGCGCTGGCGCTCTCCGACAGATCCCTGGGATTTAATGTCCGGTATGCAATATCCGTCAGTTCTTCAAATTCCATTTTCCTTTTCCTCCTATCATCATAGCGGTTTCTTTTACGGAAAGCAAGACTTATCTGCCTTCCCGCCGGCGTCTGTCCGGCATGGGATCCCCGGCATCCTTTCTGTTGTAAACATCCACATCCACCGCATCGTCCTGTTTCGCCACAATCGTAGTGCATACCGCATCCCCTGTGATATTGACTGCGGTCCTTGTCATATCCAGAATCCGGTCAATCCCCATTATCAGGCCGATTGCCTCCACCGGCAGCCCTACGGATTGAAATACCATGGACAAGGTAATCAGACCCACGCCGGGCACGCCTGCCGTTCCCACGGAAGCGAGGGTAGCCGTAGCTATTACCGTCAGGAAATCCGCCGCCGACAGGTGTATTTGGAAGGCCTGCGCCGCAAATACCACCGCGACTCCCTGCATGATCGCCGTACCATCCATATTGATGGTGGCGCCCAGAGGGATCGTGAAGGAGGATATTTTCTTGCTCACTCCCATTTTTTTATAAAGGGTATCAATGGAAAGGGGAATGGTGGCATTGGAGGTGGCGGTGGAGAAAGCAAAGGCCATCACGGGGGCAAATTTATGCAGGAACCGGATCGGGCTCAGCCCCGTAAACAGCTTCAGGAGTACCTGATACACCACAAGCCCCTGCACCGCCAGCGCCAGAATCACGGCAAGCATATATTTCAGCAGCGGGACAAACGCATCAAGCCCCAGGCCGGCAAAGGTTCGGGCTATCAGGCAGAATACCCCCGCAGGAGCCAGCGTCATAACGCCCATCGTCATATCCATTATTATATCATTAAACTGGCTGAAAAAGGAAGAAACCATATCCGCTTTTTCTCCCCGATGAGCCAGGATGACTCCCAGAATCAGGGCAAAAAGGATAATCGGCAGCATTTCCCCCTTCGCCAGGGCCTCCAGGGGATTGGTGGGAATTATATGCAAAACCGTATCCACAAAGTTTGTTTTTTCCGCAGCCGCGGTTTCCGTCCCCTGGATTTTCTCCAGCTCCAGCCCCAGACCGGGATTAATCAGGCCGGCAAGGAAAATTGCCGCACTGATAGCCACCGCTGTCGTCAGCAGATAGAATCCTATGGTTTTCACGCCCACCCTGCCCAGCCTTTTGGTATCCCCTATGGCCATACTGCCGCAGACAAGAGAACAGAATACAAGAGGGACTACCAGCATCTGCATCAGGCGGATAAACCCCTGTCCGATCACATAAAAAATACCGTCAATGATAACCGTATCCCGGATATACCCTGCCGGGATCCACAGATTCAGCGCCAAACCGGCAAGCGCCCCGCAAAGAAGGGCAATAAAAATAACCGTTGTCAGATTTTTTTTCTTTTTTCTCATTTATCCTCTTCCCCTGAACGTATGCTTCCTATAGTTCTCCAGCAGCCCTTCCTGCATCTAGTATTCCGTTTATCCGCTGCGTTTATCCCTTTTTGCGATCTCAGTACCGCTGCGTTTCAGGCTGCACGGACGATACGCAGGCCCAATATTATCCAATCTTTTTTCTTTCTCATGCCATATCGCCGAAAATCCATCTAAAAATAGCCCCGAAAGCCAAAAAATTGCTGAAAAAATTAAAATATGCAAAAAAGTTATGCCTACCTATAGAAACTGGTGTATAATACAACCAAATTGTTCAGAAAGACAGATGTGTTTCTGTCAGAGACAATTGTTCACCAAACTAATATATGAGGAGGAACTACTTATGAAAAAAGCACTTAGTATTTTCTGCGCTGCCGTTATGTGCACCGGTATCCTTGCCGGCTGCGGTAACACAGGCGCCACAGCTGAGACGACACCGGCAGCCCCCGCGGAATCCGTTCAGGCAGGTACCGACGCGGCGGACAGCGCTGCGGCGGATACCAACGAAAGCGCTGCCGCAGACACAGCAGGAAGCACAGCTGCCGGCGGTGTATTCAAAATCGGCGGCACAGCACCGCTTACAGGCGCTGCTGCCATTTACGGAAATGCGGTTAAAAACGGCGCACAGATTGCCGTTGATGAAATCAACGCAGAAGGCGGAGCCATCCAGTTTGAACTGAAATACGAAGATGATGAAAATGACCCGGAAAAAGCAGTTTCCGCATACAATGCCCTGAAGGATTGGGGAATCCAGCTTTCCCTCGGTTCCGTTACCACGAAGCCCTGTGAAGCGATTTCCACGGAGCATTTTGCAGACCGTATTTTTGCCCTGACCCCTTCCGCATCCTCTACGGCTGTAACCGACGGAAAGGATAACGTATACCAGATGTGTTTCGCGGATCCCAACCAGGGTACCGCTTCCGCCGATTACATAGCCGAAAAGCAGTTGGGTACAAAGATTGCCGTTATCTACCGGAACGACGATGTATACTCCAGCGGAATCTATGAGAAATTCAAAGCCCAGGCGGAAACCAAGGGGCTGGAAATCGTATCCGCAACCACATTCACGGATGCCAGCTCCAATGATTTCTCCGTTCAGCTGGGAGAAGCTAAAAATGCAGGCGCAGATCTTTTGTTCTTGCCTATTTATTATCAGCCCGCTTCCCTGATTCTCAAGCAGGCGAGCGACATGGGCTACACTCCTACCGTATTCGGCGTTGACGGCATGGACGGAATCCTGACCCTGGAAGGCTTCGATACCTCCCTGGCAGAAGGTGTAATGCTGCTGACCCCTTTCAATGCGGATGCAGAGGATGCAAAGACCCAGAGCTTCGTAAATAAATACAAAGAGCAGTTCGGCGATGTCCCCAACCAGTTTGCCGCAGATGCTTATGACTGTATTTATGCTTATAAAGCAGCCCTCGAAGCTGCCGGCGCAACAGCAGATAAGACTGCCGAGGAACTGTGTGACCTGATGATCCAGGCTTTCCCTTCCCTTACCTTTGACGGCCTTACCGGCAACGGCGTAACCTGGGATTCCACAGGTGCCGTATCCAAGAGCCCCAAGGGTATGATTATTGAAAACGGTACTTATGTAGGTCTGTAAGATAACGGATCCGTCATAATTCAACTGCCGCAAGGGAGCGCGCTATCATTCCACGATAGGTTGCTCCCTTGTTGTATCAGTTCCGTAAATCCGGACTGTTACCCCCTGGTTCCTTAATCAAGTCGTTGGTGCAGGGCGGCTGTCTGCCCTGCGGACCGTCGCCCTGGGCCAACGACACCAAGAAAAAGTGAGGTGTATCCCATGACCTTTTTATCGTATCTGATCAGCGGCATCAGCCTGGGCAGCATCTATGCTATCATCGCACTCGGCTATACGATGGTTTACGGTATTGCAAAAATGCTGAATTTCGCCCATGGGGATGTTATCATGGTGGGGGCCTACATATCCTTCTGTACCACCAGCTATCTGGGCCTTTCCCCTTTTATATCCGTCCTGCTTTCCATCGTTGTCTGTACCGCTCTGGGCATCGTTGTGGAACGTCTGGCTTATAAGCCTCTGCGCAAAGCACCTTCCCTTGCCGTGCTCATCACGGCTATCGGTGTATCCTACTTTTTGCAGAATGCCGCCCTTCTCATCTGGGGTTCCAGCCCCAAGACCTTCTCCTCCGTCGTAGGGAACTGGTCCTTGAAGCTTTTTGACGGACAGCTTACCATATCCGGTGTTACTATTGTCACCGTCCTGGCCTGTATCGTCATTATGACAGCGCTGACACTGTTCACCACAAAAACCAAGACAGGGACCGCCATGCGCGCCGTATCCGAGGATAAGGGAGCCGCACAGCTCATGGGAATCAGCGTGAATTCCACCATTTCCATAACCTTTGCCATCGGCTCCGGGCTGGCGGCTGTTGCCGGCGTCCTTTTGTGCTCCGCCTACCCCACGCTTATGCCCACCACCGGCTCCATGCCGGGCATCAAGGCCTTTACGGCTGCTGTTTTCGGCGGTATCGGATCCATTCCGGGGGCTATGCTGGGCGGTATCCTTCTGGGAATTATTGAAATTTTCGCCAAGGCATATATTTCCACCCAGCTCTCCGATGCCGTGGTTTTTGCGATGCTGATCCTTGTCCTCATCGTCAAGCCTGACGGCCTGCTGGGCAAACATATCAATGAGAAAGTGTGAGGTGAGACGGTATGAAATCTATGAAAAAACTGCTGACAGGCAGGCGTGACAGCCTGGTTTCCTTCGGTATCGTCATCCTTGCCTATGTGATAATCCAGATCATGATATCCACGGGAAATATATCCTCTTCCCTGAAGGGCCAGCTGGTTCCCATATGCGCTTATATTGTCATGGCGGTTTCCCTCAACCTGACGGTAGGCTTTCTGGGCGAACTGTCCCTGGGGCATGCAGGTTTTATGTCCGTCGGCGCGTTTACCGGCATTGTCGTGACCACAAGCCTTGCACAGGCGATTCCTTTTGCCCCTCTCCGGCTGGCTGTTGCCATGGTCATCGCGGGCATTTTCGCCGCTTTGGCCGGGGTTATCGTGGGTGTGCCCGTCCTTCGTCTGAAGGGGGACTATCTGGCAATCGTCACTCTTGCCTTCGGCGAGATCATTAAAAATATTATAAATGTACTTTATATCGGAATGGATGGCAGCGGACTCCATTTCAGCCTTCTGGAACAGCGTTTTACACTGGGGGAAGAAGGGAAGATGATCATCAACGGCCCCATGGGAGTCAGCGGAGTCACCAAAATATCCACCTTTACTTCCGGCTTCGTCCTCATTCTCATCACCCTGTTCCTCATCCTGAACCTCGTCCACAGCCGGACAGGACGCGCTGTCATGTCCGTACGCGATAACCGCATCGCTGCGGAAAGCATCGGTGTTTCCGCCACCCGTTACCGGCTTCTGGCTTTTGTTATCTCCGCCGCCTTTGCCGGTATGGCCGGTACCCTGTATGCCATGAATTTCTCTACGGTTACAGCCAATAAATTCGACTTCAACACCTCTATCCTGGTGCTGGTTTTCGTGGTTCTCGGCGGACTGGGAAATATCTGGGGCTCCATCGTTGCCGCCGCCCTGCTTACGGTTCTGCCGGAATTGCTGCGCGGTCTCAACGACTATCGTATGCTTATTTACGCGATTCTGCTCATCGCCATGATGATCTTCAATAACTCCGGCCTGAAAACACGTCTTCTGGAAAAACGCGCGGCACGCCGCGCCGGTGATCCGAAGGACACGGCCGCATTATCTGATAAGGAGGAGGCATAACTATGGCAATGCTGGACGTAACAAAACTTAGCATCTCCTTCGGCGGCCTGCGGGCGGTGGATGAACTGACCATGCAGATAGAGGAAGGCGGCCTGGTGGGCCTTATCGGTCCCAACGGCGCCGGAAAAACCACCGTATTCAATATGCTTACCGGTGTATACCAGCCCACGGAGGGCGGCATCCGCCTGGACGGCAAAAACCTGATCGGCAAAAAACCGGCAGATATCTGTAAAATGGGTGTCGCCCGTACCTTTCAGAATATCCGCCTGTTCCCCAAACTGTCCGTGCTCGATAATGTAAAAACAGGCCTTCACAACCAGGTGACCTACTCCCTGGCCGAAAGTATGCTCCATCTGGGCAGCTTTTCCCGGAAAGAAAAGGAAATGGATCAAAAAGCCCTGGAAATCCTTAGTGTTTTCGGCCTGGACAGCTCCGCCTATGATCTGGCTTCCAACCTGCCCTACGGCAAACAGCGCAAGCTGGAAATCTCCCGGGCGCTTGCCACCAGCCCCAAGCTTCTTCTGCTGGATGAGCCTGCTGCCGGCATGAATCCCAACGAGACCGGGGAGCTGATGGATACCATCAGCCTTGTCCGCAAAAAATACGGAGTGACCATCCTTCTCATCGAGCACGATATGAAGCTGGTACAGGGTATCTGCGAATATCTGTACGTATTGAACTTCGGCAAACTGCTGGCAGAAGGAACCCCTGCCCAGGTACTGAACGATCCGGCGGTCATCAAAGCCTATCTGGGCGATTAAAGGAGGTCTTAATTCATGGCAATGCTTACCGTAGAAAATCTGAATGTATATTATGGCATGATCCACGCGCTGAAGGGTCTGTCTTTCCATGTAGACGAAGGCGAAATCGTAGCCCTCATCGGCGCCAACGGCGCCGGAAAAACCACTACCCTGCAGACCGTCAGCGGCATCCTCCCTGCGAAATCCGGTTCCATTAATTTTCAGGGTAAGGAAATCTCCTCAGTCCCCGGAAACCAGATCGTAAAACTGGGTATGTCCCATGTCCCGGAAGGACGGCGGATGTTCTCCAACCTCACCGTATATGAAAACCTGATGATGGGCGCTTATACCCGCAAAAATAAAAAAGAGATTGCCGACACCCTGGAAATGGTGTATGAACGTTTCCCCAGGCTGCGGGAACGTACCCGCCAGCTGGCAGGCACCCTGTCCGGCGGGGAACAGCAGATGCTGGCTATGGGCCGCGCACTGATGGCACAGCCGCGGATTATCCTCATGGATGAACCTTCCATGGGCCTGTCGCCCTTATTCGTAACGGAAATTTTCAAAATCATTACCGAAGTCAATAAACAGGGCGTTACCATCCTGCTTGTGGAACAGAATGCAAAAAAAGCGCTTTCCATCGCCAACCGCGCCTACGTTCTGGAAACCGGAAAAATCGTTAACGAAGGAGAGGCCCGCGCCCTTCTTGATGATGAATCCATCAAAAAAGCGTACCTGGGTGAATAACCGGGCGGAACAAAGGGGAAAATCCCCTGCCCGTTAATGAACTCACATTTTGCCACGCAAAGTCAGGAGGATTTATATTATGGAGAAAATAATTATTACCATTGCACGCCAATATGGCAGCGGCGGACGGACCGTCGGGAAAATGCTGGCCGAACGCCTGCAGATCCCTTACTATGACAGGGAAATTATCTCAATGGCCTCCGAAGAAAGCGGCATCAATCCCACCCTGTTCCAGGACGAGAAAAAAACACACAGCCTGCGTGCTTTTTTCACAGGCGGCTATCACAACGCCAAACTGCTGTCCCCGGAAAGCGCCGGCTTTACAAGAGACGATAACCTGTTTAACTACCAGGCCAAAATCATCCGCCAGCTGGCGGACGAAGGCTCCTGTGTGCTGATCGGCCGCTGCGCCGACCACGTATTGAAGGATATGCCCGGTGTCGCCCGTGTCTTTGTCCATGCCCCGGCAGATTTCTGCCTGCGTGAAGCTATGAAGGTCAACAGCCAGCCGGAGAACGAAGTGGTGAAGCTCATCGCAAAAACGGATGAATACAGAGCACATTATTATAAATACTATACCGGAAAAGAATGGAAAAATGCCCTGAATTACGATCTGTCGCTGGACAGCTCCAGGCTTGGTTTTGACGGTACGGTGGAAGCGATCCTGGCTTATATTGAAGTCCGCAGGAAATTCGACCCGCAGATGAAGGGATGACTGTACCGAACGGATCGTTACCGGTATCCCTTAAGATATGACCGGCCCCCGGCTATCGTAATCTTTCGATAGCCGGGGGCTGGTTTTATCCCTATGCCTCAGAACCCCTTATGATATATACCTGCAAGTGCGCAAGTGCAAAACCCGAATCTAACTGCCGATACCAGGAGGATATTTATGAGTTACTATAAAGACACGAATCTAATTATACGACGGATGCAGGAGCCGGATCCGCAGATTTTCAGCGATGAGGAATGCAGACAGGGATGGAAGGCTTCCCCCGAAAAATATAAAAGACGGATTGCAGACGAGCAAAAAGGAATCGCAGCCGCCCTTACCGCAGAATATAAAGGCCTGCCTGCAGGCTATATTAATGTATACCTAAACTGTCCGGCCGGTCCGTTTGCCAACAAAAATATACCTGAAATAGTGGATTTCGGCGTTTTGGAAAAATATCGGAACAAGGGCATTGGTACCCGCCTGATGGATACTGCGGAAAGACTGGCCCAAAACCTCTCCGGTATCGTCTGTCTCGGAGTCGGCCTTCATGCCGGCTACGGAAGTGCCCAGCGGATGTACATAAAAAGAGGATATATACCGGACGGTTCCGGAGTCTGGTACCGTGACAGAATCTGTACCTCTTATAGCCAATGCTGTAATGATGATGATTTGATTTTATATCTGAGTAAAGTACTGAAACCAATACAATAGTTATAAGGAGACACCACATGTTATTAAACAGTATTTATCATAAAGAAATACCACTGTTCATTAGTGATTTTTTCGATACAGAACCTATGCAGCGCCTGAAAACACTGGGAATGGATTGTGGATGTGAATATACAAATTTTCCTGCTTATAGACATTGTATAAAATATAACCGTCTCGAACATAGTTTGGGCGTTGCCCTTATCATATGGCATTTTACCGGAGACAGGAAGCAGACCATTGCGGGATTGCTGCATGATATAAGTACACCTGTTTTTTCCCATACAGTTGATTTCTTAAATAAGGATTATCTTCTCCAGGAATCTACCGAATCAGATACTGCTGCATTCATAACAAAGTCGGAACAGATTATGCAGCTACTAGATAAATACGCACTTCCCCTTGAAGCTGTATGTAATTATCATATATATCCCATTGCTGATAATAGTTCTCCTAAGCTGTCTGCAGACAGACTGGAATATACTTTCCGGAAGTTTATGAGTTTTGGGCTGAAATCCTTAAGTGACATTGCTTCTTATTACTCTGATTTAATTATAGGGAAAAATGAAGCAAAGGAGGATGAGATCATGTTTAATTCTTTAAATAAAGCTGAGGATTTCTTTAATTACTCATTAAAAAATTCTTTCAATGATATATCAGATGATGACAGATATGCCATGCAGTATCTGGCCGATATCTTATTTTATGCGTTGAATAAAGGTATTCTCATACATGATGATTTATATACCACCGAACCAAAGGTAATTAGCAAAATAAAAGCTGTTCCTGAAACAAAGAAGGCCTGGAATCAATTCTGCACTTTTACTCGAACAATTCGTTCTATGGAAAATTCCTGTAATATTGATAGGAAGTGGATACGTGTATCTTCCAAAAAACGATATATAGATCCTTACGTTCTTTCCCAGGGACGCGTATCTTCAGTTTCTGATCAACAAACCCAAAAGATTAAAAAATTCCTTTCCACGAATACGGATTACTGGATAACCGCGATAAACCCAAAATAGATACGCATCTGCAACCTGCAGTTGACCAAATATACAGTCCTCCTGCTGGTGTGCAACCGCTGCTTTTGTTATCTTGAAACCATAAAAATAAGGAGGTACCAATTATGGATATTTCAGAAAAAATTCTAAAACTAAGAAAGGCAAATAATATGACACAGGAGCAGCTTGCGGAACAGCTCCAGGTCTCCAGGCAGGCGGTATCCAAATGGGAATCCGGTCAGGCTGTCCCGGATGCGGATAAGCTGCCGGCGATGAGTGACCTGTTTCATGTAACCATCGATTATCTGCTGAAGCCGTCCGAAATTGATGAGCTTTCTATTAAGACGGAAATCCTGGAAAAGCAACAACAGGAAATGATACAGAAAGAACGGAAACGGGACGCCTTTTTCCACTGTCTTTTCAGTTGCCTGGCAATTTATCTCATTGCATTTGCCGTTTATTTTATCGGACATTTTTATTTTCAAATCTGGAATCCATCCGTTATTTTTGCGGAATTCCTGATAGCTACGGCTATCTGCATTCTGGTATGTCTGAAATACCGCAATAACAGCAAAAAGGAATAAAATAACTTTGGAAGGCGCAGAACCGTTACGGGTGCCGCTGTCATGGGCACCCGCATGGTGAGAACTGCCTGTGGTAACGGTTACGTTACTGTTCACTCAGTACTGTGCATTTACTGCACGGTACGTGAGAAAGTGATTCAAGAGTGCATAAATCCCATCACCGCAGGTGATTTTTATGGATTTATGCTTGTTACTGGTCACGGAGTGAACAGTAACACGGTTACGGTATATGAATAAAAGTATTTTTAAAAATGGTTTCCTCATCTATATACAATAGTGTATAATAAACATTGGTACGAATCTTTTTGTCCCATACAGATTCTCATCACGATGCCAATTATCAGGAGGAATCATATGCTGAAACAATTATCAATCTATGCCGAAAACAGGAAAGCCACATTAAAAAATATTACCGGTATCCTGGAAGCAGAGCAGATTAATATTCTCGGTTCTGTCACCAATGACAGCGCGGAATACGGTATTGTCCGCATGGTAGTGTCTGATCCGGTTAAAGCAGCAAAGGCTCTGGAAAAGGAAGGCTATCTATGTAAACTCACCGAAGTAACCGGCGTGGAAGTGGCCGATGAAATCGGGAATCTGCACCATCTTCTGCAGGCGCTTTCCGAAAGTAATATCAACGTGGATTATGTTTACCTCTCCTTTAACAGGAACACAGGGATGCCCATTCTGATCTTCCATACCGATGATATTACGGAGGTGGAAGGGTGCCTGACGACAAAGGGATTTACCGTTGTACAAGGTGACCGATTTTAATGGTATTCACAAAACTGCCGGACCGCTTGTGGTGTATCCCCCTTTCCAGGAGGATATTTCCCGATTAAGCGTCCGGTTTTCTTTGTGTAACAGTCTTTATTCTTCCCCTGCATTTTCCGCTGCCTTATCTCTTCCCGCCTTTTTTGAAAGGCGGCTGGTAAAACGTATTGAAATCGAAATACCTGTTGCTTAATTCGCTTTCATAGGTAAGCCAACCGATAAACAGCTTACAGGCCTCATATTTCCGATGTCACATATTTTACCCATTAACGCTTTCCAATATATCTCTATGGTCAAACGTACTTATCGAGGAATTCTTTAGGTGTAAGGATTTCAGGCTTCTCAATTTCCATTTCCGCAAAATCCTTATCCCCGGTGATAAAAATATCCACATTTTCCACGATGGCTGTATACAGTACCGGATAATCATTGCTGTCACGAATTTGGAAAAGGCCTGCCGGTATATTGTACGGCGTGTATACCAGTTCATACCCCAATTTTGAAAGAAAAAGGTCTATCACACCCTTCTTAGCCGGGAATTTCTTATCGGCAACCGCTATCAGTTCTTCCACTACAAAGGAAGACAAAACCAGGGTATGTTTTTGGGTAATGCACTCCAGCATCTGCATAAAACGTTTTCCCGGAAAGATAATCATAGAAATCAGGACATTAGTGTCAAGCATAATTCGCATTATCGGCCATCACTCCTTTCAGCACGGATTTCTTTGACCATATCCACTACGTCCTGTTCACCCTTCAAACCTAGCGCCTCTGCCATACCCTGAAATTCCCGTTGGGCCTCCAGCAGTGCATTGACAGAAGCATTCATCATAACTACTTTGTTACCCTCCTGCACAAATAATACCTTATCACCATCCTTCACACCAAGCAGTTTGCGGATAGAAGCAGGAATAGTAATCTGGCCTTTAGAAGTAATTTTTGCTAGTTCCATAAATATAACTCCTTTCTATATTCAATGAATTCCTTACTTTCCTTACCTTATTATATACAAAATAACAAGATATATCAACTTTTTCCGCCTTTTTTGTGAGGCGGCTGCTAAAATCTATTGATATCAATATATCTGTTGCATAATTCTCTTTCATAGGCAAGCCAATCGGAAAAAAGCTTACAGGCCCCGTATTCCTTAATCCGATACTGCAAGTTTGCAACCATCCTCTCGTGGACATCAAATCCGGCAGGCGCTAATTCCAGCATATTCCCAAATTCCCGATGCACTCCATACCCTTGCACAGACTTGCTTCTGAGAAAAAACAAATTTTTAGCGTAATATTCTTTTATATCCTCCAAATCAGACACCCTCTCCCCGTTATAATCCAGATTATCGGAAAACGAATACCCGCCGCCGCTGATAACCAAATTCCTGATATCGTACAAATTCAGCACCGCACCGGAAGTGTCCGCACAATAACTCCCATAGGTAGGATCCAGCAAAATCCACTTATTCCATTCCGTGATAAAAACCTCGGCCACCACATGGTTATCTCCATCCGCGGCAGCCGCGGGCATCATATAAACCACCCGTGCATACATGCCTGCTGCAAGAAGACATTCCGCCAGGACAATAGACATGGCCAGACAGTTGACTCCAAAGCCTTCTTTTTTATAAGCTAAGGAAAGCAAATGTAAGGCATCCTGTGGATCGGAATTATCATAATTTCCTTTATGCCTTATATTTTGATGAACCCATTCCAACAAATGCAATGCCTGCAAAAACGTACCGCCCTTCCCTGCTGTATGACGGATACCATATTCCCTTTCCAGCTCCTGGTATTCTTCACCGGAAAAGATATAACTGATTTCTGCTTTTTTGTCTGCCCGAAAGTTTTTGTTCGCTGTTAAAAGTGCATCATAATCTGTACTCATAGATTTCCCCCTCCAAGGCCGTCCTCTTCAGGACATGCACCTGTATCCGACCATTGTTTTTGGCTGAAACATCACTCAACAATCCTGATGTCCATCCCGTCCGTAACCAGGACCGCCTGGTTATTCGTAATACGCAGCTGTCTGCACCCATTCCTGTCCACAGGGCCGGGTGACATCCCTTCGCTGCAATGCACATGGATCGGGCAGGCCGGATAACCGAAGCTGTTTTTCAGATTGCCCGCCGCAGCCTGGCTTCCTGCGCTCACCCCCACATACACACCGCCCTGCTCTATAAAAGCAAGCAGAACACTGCGGAAATCCTGCTCGTCAATCCGATCCAGAAGATATCCGGTATCCCCTCCGCAGACATATACCGCATCATACCCTTTCAGTTCTTCCAGCGTCATCTTTTTATGCAAATCATATACCCGGATATTTTCTTTCGGTATCCCGCAATCCAGTAAATCATGCAGACATTTCGGAAGCACCTCTATGGCATCCGCATTAACCGCCGCTGTAGGGATAAAAACCGCCTTTATGTTTTCCGGCCTTTTTCCTGCTAATGCCAGAAAAATTTCCGCTATTCTTTTATTTTCAAAACCTGCTGAAGTCAGTAACAGCTTCATCTTCCTTTCCTTCTCCTTTCCCCTGCTGCCGTTTTTATTCCGGCCAGTTCATCTGCTCTTCTGCAATTCCCAGCTTTTTGCATTCCGCACGCACCTGTTCCTTATCTATGGAATTACCGATTTCGTAATGAAACACCTGATCTTTTAATACAACATATTTCCGGTTTCCGGCTTTAAAATCCACAAACCATACCTCTCCTTCCTCCTTTCCCCCCTTAATCATCCGGGAAATATGTACCGGGAAATCGAGCCGGGAGGCGGTAAAAAAAATGGCGGTCCAATATTTGGGCACCCCTCCCGCATTCCAGAGTTCGACCTTGTTAACAGATACTTCATCCAAAATTACGTCACTGGAAAGGCTCTCCTTTATCAGAATGCCTTCGTACATCCCGTCCCCGGGTTTCTTTACCGCATGTAATCCACAGGAATGGCTCATTTTCACGCTGTTAACCACGAGCTCGTATTACTTTCCTTTCATGTAAAAACGGCGCTGCCTAATCTGGCGCAGCGCCGCTTTTGTTGCACATAAGGATGGGCTGCGGAGCGTGGCATCCGTTGTTAATACCCCAGCCTGGAAAGAATATTCTTAGGCCGGTCTATAAAAACCATATCCGCATTATCATCCAGGAAATGCCTTTCCTTATGGATTACCACGAGCCATTGGCCCTCAAAGTATTTAATATAATGGGCAAATACCTCCGAATTCAGTGTTGTCCCAAGAAGAAGCAGCACCTGCGCGTCATGAACCTCCTCCGTGGCCCTCGTAATCAGCTGGCTGTCGGTCATTTCCCCGAAAAAATACAGCCCCGGCCGGATCGGAATACCGCAGTCTTCACATGCGGGAATCCCTTTTGCCTGTCGGATATAATTCACCGGATATTCCCTTCCGCAGCGGTTGCATCTGTTATGATAGATGCTGCCGTGCAGATCAATCACATTCCGGCAGCCTGCACGCTGGCTCAGTTCGTAAATATTGCTGGTGATTACACACTGCAGCTTACCGGCACGCTCCATAGCGGCCAGCGCTTTGCCGGATTCCGTAGGCTCCGGGGCATCCTCCAGCATTTCCTTTTTATAAAATTCAAAAAACTGTTTCGGACGGGTATGGTAAAAAGAGCCGGTAAAAATCTCCTCCGGTGAATAGCCGTATTTTTTCTCTATATCATAGGCTTTATCCGGGTTTTTCACACCGATGAAACCGCCTTCCTCCATCATCCCTGATCCGCACAATGCAACCGTATAGCTGCTTTCATCCAGAATTTTTCGTAAAAGTGCTATTCTGTCATCCATCTGCCGCCTCCTAATCCACTTCCATTATACAATCATTTCCCGATTTTGACTATTTATTACCTGGCGATGGAAAAAATACGATTCACCAGGTCAGGCCGAACAGGCGGCAGACCTCCTGCGTCATTTTTTCAAGATCCACACTTCCGTCCGTAACCATACAGGAATAACCTTTTCTCCCGGCATCTTCCCGGACCCATTCGCCGAACAGGGCGTCCCTTTCCATCCAGCGGGAAAATGCGGTATCCTTATCACTGCAGCCTTCCAGCACTAAGGGGATCCACGGTCTCTGGCTGTAGTGATGGATTTGGAATTCCCTGGTTGGCGTAATGGTAATATAATGTTCCTTATCCACTCCCTTTTCGTATACCAGCTCCGGAAGAAAAGCCGCTCCCTCCGCTATTATACCGTTCTTTTCCGGCAGTGCATGTAAATCCTCCCAGACATAGGAAAACATCTCCCGGTATATTTCCAGCTCTTCCTGCGCCTGTACCCCGGCATCCCGCATCCAGGTTTCCTCCGGCGATAAGGCGAGGGCTTTTTCGGAATAAGGCTTGTGTTCCGTCCCTGCCCGCTTCATATATTGTTCCAGATAATCATCCACCTTGAAATATGCAAATCCCAGCTTTTCCGCCAGCTTTTCCGCAATGCTGCTTTTACCGCTGCATGGGGAACCTCCTAATATATACAGCTTTTCCATATTTTCTCCTGCCTGCGTATCCTGCCTGCCCCGCGTCGGCAGTTTCCGCTTTTTACTCTTTTTTTTCCAGCTCCCAGAACAGGAACATAGGGATTTTCTGCAGCCAGCAAAGCCTGGGCGATTTTTCCAGAAGGCTTGCTTCGGGCAGCGGTTCGTTTAAATCAAGGATAGTAAAACCGCATGCAACAAAGGCTTTTACATAATCCTGCAGCGTCCGGTGTCTCCATATCACCTGTGTTTCCATTCCTTTTGCCAAGGGCTTTTCCCATATTTCAGGCTGGAAATAATCTCCTACGACCACTTTTTTCTCCGTGTCCTCTCCGACCCAGCTCATTTCTTTTCCGTTAAAACAGGGATGCAGAACACTGGCAAACAGCCTGCCCCCGGGTTTTAATACCCTTTTGGCCTCCCGGAGCGTCCCATACAGATCCTCACAGTCCATAAGCATCATGGAACAGATCACCCTGTCAAAACTTTCGTCAGGAATTCCGTACAGGTCATTGCTGTTACGCACAAAATGCCGGATATCCAGCCCCTCTTCCGCCGCCTTATCCTCTGCATAACCGATGAAAAAGGAAGAACAGTCCACCGAGTATACCCTGGCCCCGCCGCCCGCAAGCGCCCGGGAATAGCCGCCTTCCCCGCAGCCTAAATCCAGTATATCCATGCCTCTCACATCTCCCAGATATTCCAGTGTATAGGGCATAATATAAAATAACCTGAAATCATTGGATCGGGCAAGGGTGATCCAGTCTTCCCCGGCCTGATTCCAGCTGATTGTTGAACTGTCCTGTTTCATAGATATCTCCTTTCCCATTTTTTCCTGACTGGCTGCGATTATCCCAGACGTTTTATTTCCAGCGCACGGTAATTGTCATACCGTACAAATCCGAATTTCTCATAAAAGGGGATGGTGGCAGGATCCGAAGGCATCACCTTCACATACAACAGATCCTCATAATGGCAGAGCAGGCGCTTCATCAGCTCCGCGCCGATATGCTGCTTCTGGTATGCCGGATTCACAAGCAGATAATGGATAAACGCCACGGTTTCCCCATCGTCCAGGCTCCTTACCAGCCCCACCAGCCTGTCATGATCCCAGGCGGAGATCACAAGGGAGGATTGTTTCATAGCCCTGGCCAGCCGCTCCGGATAGTTCCCGGATTCCCAGCCGACGGACAGAAAAAGTTCCTCAAGCGCTCCGGGGGTGAATTCTTTTTCTTCTTTGTATTGAATCTCCATGTATACTCCTGTCTCCTGCAAAAGCATAAGCTGCTTTTGCAGAAATCATTCTATAAATCTTATGTCCGCTTGTTCCCGGAAAGGAATATGACGGTAGCACTGGTTATCGGGATAGCCTGCCATCAGGGTTCCATATACCAGACATCCCTCTGGTATTTCCAACAGCCGGCGGCATTCCGGCAGAAGATTCAGGAAACGGGTGAGATAACCTCCCCAGCATGTGCCGATTCCCTGCGCCTGCAGAAGCAACTCGGCCGTAGTCATGGCAATTGCCGTATCCTGTTGGGGATTTATAGCATCCTCCCGGCACAGGGCGATAAGCAGGACCGCATTCTCTCCCATCACCGGATTGTTCCCGTTCTCATATTCCCCGATGAGTTCAGCTGCCATCTGCTTTTCTTTGCAGCAGCGCAGTATATCTTCCATAATATCCTGTTTCTTTTTTTCATCCGCCAGAATCCGCCAGCTGACCGGATGCTCGTTTTTTGCGCTGGGAGCCATAGTCCCGGCCTCCAGGGCCTCACGCACCAATTCTTCCGGAATCTTGCGTTTCTCAAATCTGCGGTAGGAGCGCCGCTGGTATATGAGCTGCTTCACCGCAGCGGCACAGCCCTCCGGCAGCGGTTTAACCGGACCGGCAACTGTCGGGCCAAAATCACGGGAAACCGCATCGCACGGACAAACGGCCGCACAATGCATACATGCGATACAGCGTTTTCCCCCGTTTTCCGCTTTTCCATTATCGTTTAACTGCAATACGGTAAAAGGACAAACCGTAATACAACGGCCGCAGCCGATACATTTATCCTGATCAATCAAAATCATTTTGCTTCCCCTCCTGACAATTTGCGTTTTCTTCCCGCTCGTTACGAGGAAGACGAAGAACTGGAAGCCGCTGCCGTTGCTGCGACAGCCGCGCACATCGACACCTGCTGGGCTATGATCAGGGACAGGGTTCCATTGATTGCCGCAGTCTGCAGCGTATTTTTCTCCAGATATTCCCCCTGTACCAGCATACCTGCATACATCAGACGCTGACGTTTTCCGATGCCGAAAGCGCCGAAGCCCTTCTGTCCCGCCAGATACCCGTCCACCTCCGCCATATCCCTTACAATCTCGCTTACTTCTCCGTCCGATAAGGCGAGAACACCTAATGTGGGCAGTTCATAGCTGGTGCCGTATTTACAGCCCCGTTCCTTCAGACGGTCATATAACGCCAGGGTTTTGCTGCATTTTTCTTCTTCCCGCCCCTCTCCCAACGCAAGTACATGGCTCAGGGACTGGACCGCATTTCCTGAAAAAAAGCCGGGCTTCAATATTTCATAGCACTTTTCCATGGCGGAAATCAGCTGTTCATCCGTTTTCCGGGACAGAGAAAGAAGTGCGGCAAATGCGCTGTCCTCACCGGAAGTGAGCATAGGATGTTCCGCCTTCATTTGTTTATAAAGCGCCCTCGTCCGTCCGGCAATCGATTCGAATTCCCTTTCTTGCGCAAGCTGTGCAATCGCCACAGCGGCTACCGGCAGATAGCAGGAGGACAGGAAGGTCTCCTTCAAAAGACCGTATACCTGCAGGGTCCTGGCCAGCACGCCCTCCGGTTCTTTGCTGACCGCCATAATGGAGGCTACCGGAAGCTTTACCATACTGCGGAAATTGGAAAACACACCGGTCTGACGTTTCAGGGCTTCCACACAAGACTTCAGGACAACTCCATCCGCCTCTTTGTCATGTAAGGTAAAAACAGCAGCACACAGCGGGTAAAGATAGGAATTTTCCCATCCAAACGTTTCTTTAATCCGATCCCTGCTGCGGATAAACTGCTCGCATCTTGCCTGCATACTATCTTTCATATTCTCTCCGTCCCGCACTCCGGCGCCATTATTCTTTTAACATCCCATATTCATAGGTATCCTGCCACAAAGGCTTTCCCTCTTCATCCTGAAAAAACCAGATATTCCGGATAAGCGTCCCTTCCCTCCGAAACCCCAGCCTCTCCAATAGTTTCCAGGAAGCCTCATTCCGGGGATTGCACATGGCAACGATTCTCCTCGCCCCCCATTCCTCTGTGGCTCTGGTAAGCAATGCCGACACGCTTTCAAAAGCATATCCCCTTCCCCAGTAATCGCTGTTAAAAACATATCCCAGCTCCCAGGTATCATAATCCCCCTTTTCCAGATACAGATTCCCGATCACCTTTCCTGCCTTTAAAGCAACTGCATAGAAACGGGGATCTTCAGCCCTCCGGGCCGCTTCTGCCGCTGCCTCCTGCCTGGAATAAGGGGCATAAGGCTCATATTTTACCACATCTTCTTTGGAAAGGTACTCGTATAAATCCTCTGTGTCATTCCCCGAAAAACAGCGGATGACAAGACGTTTTGTTTCCAAATCCATAAAACTGGACTCCTTTCATATCACAGCTCACAAAGGGAGGAAGGGGATATTATTGATCCTGCCTGTAAAAAAATTCCGCATACAGCAGAGAAAGAGCGTGTCTGAAAATTGTTTTCCGACAGCTGTGCGTCCCACTTTGTGGGAGATTTGTCCCAAATGAGGGAATCGTAGTGGGCTACGTTGACTGAATTTGGGGCAAATATACCGCAAAGTGGGACGTGCAGATGGCGGGAATGAATTTTCAGACACGCTCTTGCATGGACACTCCGCAGGTTATCTCCCCATTTTTCATCATGTCCATCATATCGTGCCTTTTCACCCATTTCTTACAATTTACTTCATTTTCATCCCACGCACTCTCTTCCGCCTGTACCCTGGCTGCAAAAATGTGAATCCGAAGATCCGACATTCCGTTATTCGGATACTGACTGCATAAATAAACCGGATTTTCCAGGATACATCCGGTTTCTTCCAGGCATTCCCTCTTGGCCGCATCCACCGGACTTTCCCCATCTTCCACCCGCCCGGCAGGAATTTCCCATTCCAGCCGGCCCGTAATGTATCTCTTGGACTGTATCATAAGAATTTCATCCTGGTCATTATAAATTACCACACAAACCGATTCATGAGGATAGTGAAGTCTGTGATAGGTGTCTATTATATATCCTTCCGGCATTTTTACTTTATCCGCATATAAGGATATCCAATCACTTTCATAGATTGTCTGGGTGGAAAGTCTCTCCGGCATCATAATGGTGTTACTCCTTTTCTTTCGGCCACTCGCAATCATACGTAGTCCTTTTTATACCCCGCGCGACTCCAAATCACGGTCTTCCTCCGCTCTAGCCTGCACATGGGCCTCTTCCAGATCAATGCCATAACAATCCGCAATACGGATGAGCTGTCCGAAGATATCGGCCAGCTCGTTTCCGATGTTTTTTTCCAGACCCACGGGCCGTTCTCCCTTGTATGCATAATATTCCTCTTTCAGCATGATACATCGGGATAAATCACCCACCTGTTTACTCAACTCAATCATTGCCCCGTTTACGCCCCATGGCTTCCCTTCCACCTTTTCAAACCTGTGATAAACCTCTCTGTACAGCTCAATTGCCTCCTGAAATGACATTCCCATAATCATTGTCCTCCTGTTTTTATAATCACATATCCATTGCCCGCAAGGATTTTTAGAGCCTTCTCAAAACATTCTTTTTTAGTCAGTATATAATCGGTATTGTAAGTAGAAACTGCAAATACCCCTATTTTGTTATCCGCAAGCAAAGTGGTGATGCGTGACAGGATTCCTATCAGGGAAAAATCCAGAACCCCCTGTATCCGGAATGCCCGCCATCCGTCATCACGGCTGCGCACATTATCAGGTACGGATCCGGTACTGCATACCAGAGACAGTTCTTCCTCTGTTTTCCCCAGAAAAAAGAATTCATCCTCATAATTTATACCGGACATATTTTCCAGTTTACATATGGAAAAGTCCTGATTTATTACTTTGATTTCCATTTTATGTCCCCCACGGCCGACTTCCTATTTAGACCTATTATACACTATTTTCATCCAGAAAGGAAATTCATTCCCCGGATCCGTTCCTTTCCCAAGCGCCGGGGATGCCGCAGGGCACAAGGGGCCGTCTGACCTGTTACGCAGTGAATACGCAGACCCGTCTATACATTCCAAAAGTTGTCATAAACGAACCGATGGTTTCCTCCAACGCGGCACAGGGGGCGTGAACAATAAAAAATTTTTTAAAATACTGTCTTTTTTCCTTTTATGACATACTGTTGTCGCAGTTAATCCGGTATAATAAACATATCAACTACACAAAAGGAATTTGTAACTATTCAGCAGTTCTGTACCTTTACCGCCCAGACGGTAAGAAAATGATTCAAGAGTATAAAAATCCCATCGCCGCAGGCGGTTTTACTTGGATTTTACATGTAAGTGTGAAGGCACGGAACCGTTACAGCAATTCCACCCAAGAAAGGATCCTGGTAACCCCTATGATTCATCTCACAAACAGACAGGCCCGCCAATTCCTACTGCTAAAACACGGACTGCTCGGCGCACATAAATTTACCGGAAAGCAGGGTGCCCTTGCCTTCGTGAGTCAGGCCGGCTGCATCCAGTTCGATCCGGTGGATTCCTGCGGGAAAAATGCAGAGCTTACCCTGCAGTCGCGGGTCAGGAATTTCACCAAACAAACCCTGTCCGAACTGCTCTATACAGACCGCAGCCTGATTGATTTTCCGGATAAAAATCTTTCTATTTTCCCCACGGAAGACTGGCCTTATTTCCGCCGTTACCGGGACGCGGCAAAGGACGGGGGTTTACGTTTTCCGGAACTGGCTGATCTGGAAAAACAGGCAATTGCATATATCCGCGCCAACGGAGCCGTAAGCTCTGACGAGTTACCCGTGCAGGGCAGTATCCACTGGCATTCCTCCATCCACTGGAGCGGCGGCTGGAACGGAAATACCAATGCCGCAAGGGCGGTATTGGAGCAGCTTTATTCCACAGGCGAGCTTATCATCCACCACAAAAAAGGAAGCCGGAAATACTATGATCTGGCTGATAAATACCTGCCTTCCCGGCTGCTGTCCGCTCCGGATCCTCTCCCCGATGAGTACGAACACCAAAAGTGGAGGGTGCTCCGCCGGATAGGGGCCGTGGGACTTCTGTGGAACCGGCCGTCCGATGCATGGCTGAACATCTGGGGATTGAAATCGCCGGAGCGTATCCGGATATTTGCAGATTTACTTTCCGAGGAAAAAATCCTTGCAGTTTCGGTGGAAGGGATCGCTTCCGAACTGTATTGCCGTGCCGAAGACCGTCCCCTTCTGGAAACGGTTCTTGAAAACAGGACTTATAAACCACGCTGTGAATTTATCGCCCCGCTTGACTGTTTCCTGTGGGACCGTAAACTGATAAAGGCTTTATTTGGCTTTGAATACACCTGGGAAATCTATACACCGGCCGACAAACGCAAATATGGCTTTTATGTCCTTCCGATTATCTACGGCGAACGTTTTGCCGGACGTATCGAAGCCATCGCCCAGTCAAAAACCGGAACCCTGCTTGTAAAAAACATCTGGTATGAGGAGGATTGCCGGCAGACCAAGAAGCTGTTAACCGAAATAGACAAAAGTGTGAAACGTTTTGCCCGCTTTAACCAATGTGGCAGCATTCAATATGAGAATACGCTTCCGCATATACTTTCCTGACAGGAAACTTTTTTATTTCTTAATATTACTACCCGTAGCTTTTCAAGACCGGCTGTTTCCGCTATGATTAACCGTATAAGGAGGTATTCTATGAAAATACTGATAGCAGAAACTATACGGGCCAACCGTAAGGCCGCCGGTCTGACTCAGGAACAGCTTGCGGAAGCCATGGGGGTTACGGTAGGTGCCGTTTCCAAGTGGGAAAGCGGCGCAACCACTCCTGATCTTTCTTCAATCCTGGAGCTTGCTGCATTGTTCGGCATTTCCGTGGATGTACTGCTGGGCTACCAGCTGCAGAATACAGATGCCGGACAGTCAGCCGGGCGAATACGAGCCCTGATGCTGGAGAAAAAATATAAAGACGCCGTCCGGGAATCTAAAAGGGCGTTATTAAAATACCCGAACCACTTTGATGTGGTCTATCGTGCTGCTGATTTATATGATTGCATAGGTACGGAGCAGCACAACCGGGAGCTTCTTCACCGCTCCCGCCAGCTGCTGGAGCACAGCCTTCTGCTCCTGGATCAAAATACGGACGAACAGCTTGACGAAGCCGTGATTCAAAGCCAAATCGCCCAGATATGGTCGTCTCTGGGGGAAACGGATCGGGCAATTGCCCAATATAAAAAATACAATTACGCGGGTACCAACAACGGGCGTATCGGTTCCCTCCTTTCCTCATTGGGACGTTATGAAGAGGCCCTGTTCTATCTTTCCGCCTCCACACTGGATCAAATTACGGAGCTGATCCGGGTGACCATGGGAATAGCCTCCTGTGCCTCACAAACCGGAAATCCTTGCGAAGCATTGCAGGTTCTCTGTTGGATGCGGCAGATCCTCGATGGTCTGAAAATTCCCGGAAAGGTTTCCTATCTGGATAAAGCCGGAGTGGTACTGCTTCATCTGCAGGCACAGATTTACGCGGACACAGGAGATCTGGCCTCTGCCAAAGACAGTCTGCTAAAGGCGTACCATGCCGCCCGTCTTTTTGATGCCGCACCGGTCTACACCATGGAAAACATCCGTTTTTACCACGGCACAGAACCGCTCCTGCTATCCGACAGTTTCGGCCCCACAGCCATACAGGGCCTGGAAAACAGCATCCTTCAGGGAACGGGCACAGGCAGCGGAAAGCTGCGGGAACTATGGAGGGAAATTACCGATGATGACCAGTGACAGAAACCAAACCCGCAAGGCCCTCACCCGCTGTTTTTTCCGGAATAACCACGCCGCTGCTGTGCTCGCCATGGCCGCAGTCGTACTGAATACGCCTCTGAACCTGCTTATTTCCTGGCAGATGCAGCAGCTTATCGACATTGCCGCCGGAACCCCTGCCATGTTCAGCCTTGCCGGGATCAGCGCCAGCCTGCTGCTCTCCTTTGCCCTAATGGGGGTAATTATGGCTGTGGGCTGCTATGCCCGCCCGCTTTTTATACGGCGCGCCGTACAGCAGTACCGTGATTATGCTTTTGAAGAGCTGACCCGGAAAGGTACGGGTACTTTCCACAAGGAAAATACCTCTACCTATCTCTCGGCCCTGACCATTGACACGGTAAGCATTGAAACGAATTATCTGACCGCACTGTTCACTCTGCCCGGCAGTTTTCTGATGCTGGCCGGCGCTTTCTGCCTGATGCTCTATTACAGCCTTCCTCTGACCCTTGCCGCTGCCGCCGCGTCCCTGCTGCCTCTGGCTGCTTCCCTGCTGGCGGGCCGTCGGCTGGCTGTTCAGGAGAAAAAAGTATCCGATCAAAACGAGTATTTCCTGGCGGAGCTAAAGGATCTGCTGGCGGGATTTCCTGTGATAAAAAGCTTTAAAGCCCAGCCCGAAGCTATCCGCCTGTTTGTCCGTTATAACGCCGCCAGTCAGAAAAGCAAATGCAGCGCCAACCGTACCCGCAGCATCCTGCAGAACCTATGCGCGGCTTCCGGACTGCTGGCCTTATTTTTCGTATTCCTTCTGGGTGCGCTGCTCGCAATCAAAGGATACGGTGTCACCGCCGGTGTGGTTTTAGTATTTGTCCAGCTGATGGAAATGGCCGAATCTTCTATTTCACAGCTGCCCCAAATTCTGGCAAACAAGAATGCCTCCAATGCCCTGATAGATAAGCTGGCATCCTCCCTTTCCGCCGGTCAGGAACAGGGCGGCATTCCGGCACCCCATACCCTCCGGGATTCTATAACCTTAGAAAATGTAAGCTTTTCCTATACTCCTGAGGAACCGGTACTCAAAAATATCACCTATCGTTTTGACGCAGGCAAAACCTATGCCATCGTCGGCAACTCCGGCTGCGGGAAATCCACTCTGCTCCAGCTCCTCCAGGGAAGCTACATGGACTATCAGGGACATATCTGTTATGACGGAAAAGAGCTTTGTTGTTTTAAACCGGATTCCCTGTATGATCTCATCTCTGTCATACAACAGAACGTTTTTCTCTTCAACAGCTCTATCCAGGATAATATCACTATGTTCCGGGAATTCCCCGAAGAACAGAAAGAGCGCGCAGTCCGTCAGGCCGGCCTGGAATCGTTCCTTGCATCAAAAGGCGCCGATTATCTGTGCGGCGAAAACGGAAGTTCCCTGTCCGGCGGGGAACGGCAGCGCATTTCCATAGCCCGCTGCCTGCTGCGGAGCACGCCGGTCCTGCTGGCCGACGAAGCCACCGCCGCACTGGATGCCGCCACCGCCTTTGAAATAACCTCAGCGATCCTGTCCCTGGACGGAATAACCCGGATCCTTGTCACCCACCGTCTGGAAGAAATCCTTCTCCGGCGCTTTGATGATATCCTGGTAGTAAAGGACGGCCGCCTGGCAGAGCATGGAACCTTTGACAGCCTGATGAAAAATAAAGCTTATTTTTATTCCCTGTACACCTTATCCCAGTAAAAACCGTAATATAATTCGTCAAGCAGAGGAAGAGCGGATTAAAAAGGGCTGCAACCAAACACGGGAAATAAACCGTAATCGATGTGCAACCCTTTTGATATTCACTTTTTTATTATTCAACGGTTACCCTGCAGAGCTTTTTATAGAAAGCTATTCCGTAATAAATAAAATCCTCATATCCGTCCAGAATTAACTCTGCATCATATACCACAGTACCTTTATTTGATCCATCCCGTTTCTCCCCATTATAACTGTATTTTTAGTCTTATTTCCTCCACCAACCCCTGCACCATACAAGCCGGCCACATCTCCGACGGCTTATCCTTCCCATCATCCACGCACTTCCTGCAACACCGCCCGGCTATCTGAATTGCCTTTTGCTCATCCCCATACTGCACCAGTTTGCGGTAAATATCTTTATCCTTCTTAAAATATTTCTGCCCCGTAACCTTTTCGAACTTATCCGCAAACCGGTCACAGCAAGTATATGACTCCCATATCGCCGGCATCTCGCCAAAGTAGGCATACATCCAAATCTCAAAACAGGGATTAGACCAGCCGGCTCCCACACCGCTTTTCTCTGCCGCCAGAATAATATCATCAAAATCCTTTACCTGATCCCTGTCAAAGACAATCCATGGAATACGGTACTGCGGCTCCTTATTTGCAAGCTCCAGCGCCCGTTCCACCAGTTCTACCGTCTTGGCCTTTTCCACTTTTATCACCAGACGATCTTTCAGCCCTGCCGGAATACTGTCCCGCAGACCCTCAAAATAATTTTTCTCCGTCTCCTCCGTATCGGTCACAATCAGATAATATCCCAACTCCGGTACTCTTGTTCCCACACTCTGGTTCCGGTCTTTTCTTTTCCCAGACCTGCGGTCACTGGGTTTTTCTCTGCTTTTATTCGCCATCCGCAGTTCCCCCTGTAAGCATCTTCATCGGTTTCAATGCCGGAATGGCTCCATAGTTTCCTGTAAGATAATTCTTTGCCAAAGCCTCATCTCTTCGCACTTTATTACCGTCCCCGTCTTTAAACTCCGCCAATGAATACAGTTCTGATACTCCATCCCTGTTTTTATTGACCATCCAGATTTCATCCCTACGCAGAAGTTCATTAGAAAATTGCCAGATATCGTGTGTAGTAAAAATAAGCTGGGCATTCTGTGTATTAATTTCTGGTGACAAAAAGGTCAATATGATATTCCGGACCAACAACGGATGCAGCCTGGCATTCAGCTCGTCGATAAACAATGTTCCCCCATTATCCAGCATGTCTTTCAACGATGGATAAAGCGCAAACATTTTCAGTGTGCCGCTGGATTCCTGCTTCAGCGGAATGGAGGCCATCTCCTGACTTCCCACTTTTTTATGGAGGGCATCAATTGTAAAGCGTTTGCCCGTATCCTTCTCGTCTTCCGGCTGCAGTTCTTCCACTTCAAAATCCTGTATTGACTCATCAAAGGAAGCAAAATATTTAACCACATTCTCCTGCACTTCCTTACTATCTGTAAACCCATCCGGAAGGACTCTGGAGCGGAAGAAGTTCTCTGTCGGGTCACCAAAATCAATGATATCATTATTCAGAAACCATTCCCTCACCTTTTTGAGTTTAGCAACCCGCAGCTTTGCACCCAGAGAAACGATTAGCGCTTCTTTATTCAGAGACGCTTTAATATTCTCCACATGGCTCTTGGAGAATCCATTCATTTCCAGTTCTTCCCCTTTTTTACGGTAAAACATGGTCCTGTAATTTTTTCTTGCTGTCTTGGCTTTGGAATACAGCCATTCTTCCACTACCTCATCTGCTTTTAAGGAAAACCCGTATTGGTATATCTTTCCGGTATTTTCAGAATTATCTACATAAAAGACCTCAAATGTGGTCTCTTCATTGCGGCTGTTATCATCAAACAGAAATGGAGTAACTTTCAGATAGTCCTCCTCCTTTTTCCGGCGGCCTTCTTCCTCATCTCCAAATTTAAAAGACTCTTCTACATAATAGCTCATATAGTCAAACGCCTCATACACATTTGACTTACCACTTGCGTTAGCGCCGTAAATTGCAGCTACCTTGAGCAGCTTGTCATTTGCGATATCCACAACGTGATCCTCATGTTCTGTTATTTTAGTCGCTGACAAATCCAGCGACACTTCATCACGAAATGATTTGAAATTCTTAAAGTTAAATTGTATCAGCATAATAATCTCCTCGTTCTGGACAACTATGATATCTTTCTATTATAGAGTATACCATTTTGAGCAAAAATCAACATCTAATTTCATTAAATTTAAAAATTAGATGTTGATTTTATTGGTGTTAGGAGAGGAAGCTTCTCTTGAAGCAATACGCTTTTTTCAAATATAGAAGAGGCCGGAAAAATGGAGTTTGCCCAACTCCATTTTTCACAACCCCTTTTTTCCTGTTAATATCCGAGCTTACTTTTATTTTTCGCAAATATCTCATTTACCTCGGTCACATAATTATCAGCGCCTAGATTCTTTATTTCTGATATATATGCATCCCATTGCGAATCAATATCCGCCTGTCCGGTAATAAATTTCTGTATCCAGGTTTTTGTGCTGTCAATCAATGGTGTCTGAATCAGCGTCAATTCTTCCGTTTCCTCTTCATTTGCCATAAAGGGAGGATCAATCGGCCTCATTTCTCTATATTCCCTGATTCTTGCATCAAAATCCTTTTCTTCAGCCGTTGTCATCCTGGAATTTTTAATCCATGCGGAACCTCCGTAAGCAAATACCCCTCCTGCAAAGCCATAATCCGCATTCAGCTTTTTGGAGGCCTCCGGATTTAAGCCGCTGTAGGTAATATCGGAATTCAATACAATATCCCCATTCGCATCTTTGGTATAAGTCTCCCCTTCCACACCCCACTGGGCCAGAAGGTGTCCTTCCTCTGAATACCATAGCCAGTCAACAAAACGCAGCATTTTAATAAAGCCTTCTTCCCCAAGATCATCCAATGCATTTTGGGAGATCATAACACCGTTTTCCAGCCGGGAATTCTCCATCTGCAAAAGTCCTGCGGGGCCGCCGGGAGCAACAGTCATATATAACTGGGCATCATCTACCTGCATCTGCATGGCATAATCATTGAGATTCTGGTAATTTCCGGTCATCGCATATGTTTCGCCTGTAAAAAACTTGGCCTTTGCCGAATCATCTTCCTGAGAAAAGGATTCCGGATCCAAAATCCCGTCTTTTACCATTTTGTTCAGTATTGCAAGCCATTCTTTCATATTATCCGTGGCATCCGCAAAATAATATTCTTCTTTTTCATGATCAAAAGCCAATCCGTTGGAAATTCCCCATCCGGCCTTCACGCCATAAGATATGGAAGAAATATTAAGCAGACAGTCACCCTTGGACATATCCGATATTACATAATCACAGCCGGTATACTCCTTTACTTTTTTACATGCTTCATAGAAATCCTCATAGGTCCAGGTTTTTTCCAGTTCAGTAACATCCACGCCGGCCTCTTCAAATATATCCTTACGGATAATAAAGGAATAACCGCCTCCCCCGATTTCCCATAAACCGGGAAGTACATAGTATTTACCGTCAGCCTGCAGCTTACTCTTTAAATCATCGGCCATATTCCATTCTTTCACACATTTCTGATAGTTGGGCATATACTTTACCCAATCGGAGATAGCAACCACCTGTCCTCCGTTCACATATTTGCCTTCTTCATATGTTTTAGGAATAATATAGGGGGAATCTCCGGAATTGACGAGAACTGATTTTTTATCCTCATAATCGGTTCTTGCTATCACCGTCAAATCAAATGTAACATTTGTTCTTTTCTGAATCTCTGACCAAAGCAGCCAATCCTCCTGATAGGGATAATTCTCATGATCCGAATACATCATAGAATAAGTCACCGGCTCATCGGAATGGAAAGTTACATCCTCCCCATACGTATAATCGAGCTGTGCTTCCTCCGAATCAGCCGCCACATCCGTATCCAGCATATCCGCAACATTCGTGGCCGTTTCGGCGGCATTTTCCTTTCCTGCATCCGTTGTGCTTTCTTTGCAGGCCGCCAGGGAAAATATCATAATTCCCGCAAGCGCCGCCCCCAGTACTTTTCTTACTTTCATACGTAGTCCTCCTATTGATTAATTATTTACTATTAACCTGCCTCCGCTGCTCTGTAAAACCGAACAAACATGCAGGATAATTTTATCCCTTCACAGACCCGATCATCATACCCTGTACAAAATACTTTTGGACAAAAGGATAGACACAGATGATAGGCGCTGCGGTCAATACCATACAACAGGAACGCACATTTGCCGATATCTGGCTTGCTTCGTCAGATACCGCACCAATTTCTGCGGTCCCTGTAGCGCCCATAATTATCTGTCTTAAATAAAGGGCTACCGGCCATTTTCCTTTTGTATCCAGGTACAAAAACGGCCCAAACCAGTTATTCCAAATTCCTACGATATAGAAAAGGAACATCGTCGCCATTATCGGCTTGGACAAAGGAAGTATAATTTTCAGAAAAGTTCCATAGGCATTCATTCCGTCAATGGAAGCAGCTTCTTCCAATTCTCCCGGCAGACTGGCAAAAAAGGATTTCATTATCAGAACATTATAGGTGCTTATTGCCCCCGGAATGATTAATGCCCACATGGTATCTCTCATATGAAGCGCCTGAGCAATCAATATATAGTTTGGTATCATACCTCCTGCAAAAAACATGGTAAACACTACAAAAGGGGTGAAAAATTTGTTTAATACCAGGCGTTCCTTCGATAACGGATAAGCGAGCATGGCAGAACCGGCAACGGAAATCAAAGTACCCAGCAGCGAATAGACGATTGTATTTCTGTAATACAGGAAAAAGTCCGGTTTGCTCAAAATGACCTGATAGGTCTTTGCTGTAAATTCCACCGGAAAAAAGCTGACTTTTCCTGCATAAATAGCTCCCTCCGAGCTGAATGACTGTGCAACCAGGTATATAAAAGGATACAGGGTTACAAAAACAACAAACAGCATTATCACAGTATTACATACTTTAAATATCTTATATCCCCCGGATTCTTTTATTTTTACCCCATTGCCACGAATTTCAGTTTTTTTCGTCATAATCTCTCCTTTACCACAGGCTTGATTCGGTTAATTTTTTGGAAACAAAGTTTGCAGTTGTCACAAGAATCAGGCCGATAACACCTTCAAATAATCCAACCGCAGTAGCATAACTAAAATTTCCTCCCGTAATACCCATTCTGTAAACTAATGTGGAAATAACATCTGCTGTTTCATAAGTGGATGGAAGATATAAAAGAATTATTTTCTCAAAATTAGATCCCATAATGCCGCCGATATCAAGAATCAATAAGGTAACAATAGTCGGCATAATTCCCGGGATAGTTACATGCAGCGCCTGTTTAAACCGGTTTGCGCCGTCAACCCGGGCCGCTTCGTACAGTTCGGTATTGATTCCCGTTATAGCTGCAAGATAGAGTATGGTTCCCCATCCAAGTGCCTGCCAGACGCCTGATATGATATAAATCGGAGGAAACCAGGATGCTTCCTGAATAAAAGAAATCTTTTCTCCCCCCATCATCTGGATAAAGGAATTGACAGGCCCGGATAAGGATACTACCTCCTTGATCATCCCCGCAATGATAACCATTGATATAAAATGAGGAAGATAAGACACTGTCTGCACAAACTTTTTCCACTTTATATTCCTGATTTCATTTAACAGCAGAGCAAACAGCAATGTCATCGGAAAACGTACCAGGAGATAACTTATGCTTAAAAAGAGCGTATTACGGAAAGCTCTCCAGAAGGAAGGATCTTTAAGAAACTGCCGGAAATACCTCAGTCCCACCCATTTTTCCCCAAATATATTGACCCCGCCGGAATATTTACGAAATGCAATGACATTTCCAAGCATAGGTATGTACTTAAATATAACAAAGTAAAGCAACGGTATCAGCAGAAGACTATAGAGCTGCCATTCCTTCCGCAGATGTCTGGACATAACAATTTTGCCTGCGTGGTTTTTTTTCTTACTGCCATTTTTCAATATATTTTCCTCCCTTTTTCATCCGCTATAAAAGACTTTCTGTAAAAATACGTATTTACCTGATCTCTCCATTCTTCAGCATGCTCCCGCTGGTGCTTCAGGCGCTCCTTCACCCGGCGGAATATTTCCTCCGGTATTTTCCCCCGGATTCCCTCCCATATGCCTATCATTTTTTCCACATCCTCCACTCCTTCGAAATGAGTGTCATAAATATGTTGTATCAATGTCTTACCGCTTTTCATTTTATAGTCATACGGAATATAATGAAAAAACAGTAAAAGTTCTTCGGGACAGGAAGCTATATTTTCATACATGGCTGCATTTGGTTCCAGGTAAGTTGATGTATAACCGGTTCCTGCCCGTCCCCTTTCCACACCTATTCCCCGGTGGTCCGCCCTGTGGTAAGTTCCCCATCTGTCATACTCATAACCGTCTACATTCGGTCCGTAATGATTGCCCGGATTCACCATCCAGCCGATTCCCAGCGGAGATGTGTACTTTTCATAGGCAGGCCATGACATCATCAGAATCCTTGTGACGGCAGCGGTAGTTTCCCTATCCGGGCCAAAGGTACATTCACACCATTCTTCTGCAATCTCTTCTGCCGTCAGTGATGCCGAGAAGGCAAGCCTTCCGAATCCAAACCAGTTTGCCGCCGCCAGATCATGTCCTGTCCAGTTCCTGTCCGAACCGGTATTGGCCACCGCCGCCATGCCGCATTCCGTCTGCAAAAAGGTGCGCCCGCTTACAATATCGGAAACCTTATCCTTTGTTTTCCGGCAATATGTATGGAAATCAAGGATTTCTTTAAACATCGGGATAAGATAGCAGACATGCTTCTGCTGTCCTGTATATTCCTGGGCAATCTGAACCTCCAATATCTGGTTGGTTTTTTCCAGAGAACCGAAAAGGGGCGACACAGGTTCTCTGACTTGAAAATCCATCGGTCCGTTCTTTATCTGCAGTATGACATTTTCCGCAAACTGCCCATCCAGAGGCATAAAGTTGTCATACGCCGAACGCGCCCTGTCGGTCTTTTTATCCCTCCAGTCCTGCGTACAGTTGTAAACAAAGCATCTCCATATAATCAGTCCGCCGTATGGCTTTATCATATCGGCAAGCATATTGGCTCCCTGGGCATGGGTTCTTCCATATGTAAATGGCCCTGGCCTGCCTTCCGAATCGGCTTTTACCAAAAATCCCCCCAGATTGGGAATCCGTTGGAACAGCCGTGCCATTTTTTCTTTCCACCAGCTTTGTACCGCTTCCGCCTCCGGATCCGCCGTATCCAGATCCCCCAGCTCTATCGGCGCTGCAAAATTCAGGCTCAGATAAAGCGTAATGCCGTACGCTTCCAGCTCAGCCGCCATACGTTTCAGGGAAAGCTCATATTCATCTGTAATTAATCTGGTTGCATCCCCCGACACATTGACATTATTTATAACCACTCCGTTAATTCCCACAGAGGCTGCCAGCCGTATATAATCCCGGGTTCTGTCATTCAGCAATATCTCCCCCTCTTTAAAAAAGAAGGAGCTTCCTGCATACCCCCGCTCAATGCTTCCATCCATATTATCCCAATGATTTAACATCCTCAAAGGCATATCCGGCAGTTCCTGCAGTTTCAGCCCTGTTAAGGGCAGTTCCCTCTGCACCCTCCGCACAAGTGCATAGGTTCCATACAAAATTCCTGAAGCATCCCCGGAAAAAATGGATATTTGTCCGCCGTATTCTTCTATTCTGTATCCGCCTGCGACAGATATACTTGCATCCATGACAAGGCAAATTCTGTTTTTTCCAAGGTTGTCTTTCCTTTCCTGCCTGTCCGTAATTTCCGGCTGCATTCCGAACATCTCTTCAGCAGCCCTGCACAGTTCAGCGACGGCTGTTTTAATTACCACATGTTTTTCCCGGGTAACTATTGTTTGAAAAAATTTTCTGTCCTCATACCAAGGTATGTTACGGTAGGACAGCCAAGCAAGATTATAATCCATCATTACCTCCGTGCCGCAGTCCGCAGCTTCTGTTTTTTATCCGATTCTCATCCGGAACGGGGAGGCCGGATATCCCCGGAGGTTACACAGCAAACCTCCCTCAGGCGCATTGCTCCAGGCATATCTGAACTCTTTTGCATCCATATGTGCAGGGCACTCCACAATCATTCTGTTTTCTTCCGTCCAGGCCTGTACTTTATAAAAAATCCCGTTTTCCCCTGCAAGCTCCGCCGCCTCCAGCCGTCCTCCCTGTACCAGCAGCTTTTCTGCCGGTTCAAAGGTCACAATAACCCTTCCCTCTTCCTTGCGTATGCCTGCAGGCACAGGCCCCTGCTCCGTTTTTCCATCCCCTGCGTCAAATTCCAAAGCAGCCGCAGCCGCCCTTTCCCCAGCCTCCTTTTTCCGAAGAGGATGTAAATCGTTCCACTCACCCAAATCCAGGTTTACGGTCAGCTTCACCTTTTCCAATTCATGGGATATTTTCCTTTGCGCTTCCCTGATTTCCGGCCATCCGCTGTTTTGCTCGGGAAGATCAATTGCGAAAGAGGGTAACTGCACCAGGATAAAAGGAAGCATTTTTTCTCCCCATCCTTCCCTCCAGGAAGTAACCAGCCGCCGCAGGTATTCTTCATATTCTTCCGGATTTTTATCATTCGACTCCCCCTGATACCACACTACTCCTTTTATTGTCATATTCATGCAGGGCGCCAGCATCCCGTTAAAAAGCCCTGTGGGTTTACGGATAATAAAATCCATCATGGGTGCGGGAGAACATCTGCATCCTATCCTGTACTCCCATTTCCTTTCCGCTGTCCCCCTTAAATCCACTCTTCCTTCTTGGGAAAACAGGCAATATTCCTTACCCGGCGTCAGCCTTCCGCCGCCTCTTTCGCATAATACCCTGATTGTAAGTACGTTCCCGTATTCCTTAAGAATCCCTTCCGGCACTTTGTATTTTCTTGGAGGATACTGATATCCGGTTTCTCCCACCAGACAGCCGTTTACATAAGCTTCATCGCTGTCTGTTATTGTGCCGAGCCATAAATCCGCCGGCTTGCCGGCCATTTGTGAGGGCACATCGAATCGTTTTCTCAGCCAGATTACTCCGCTGAAATTATGCAGCCGATCTCCGGAAAACCATCCCGGCAGTTCCATCGGTTCCCATCCTTCATCGTGCCAGTCCTGATACCAGGGTACGGATGCCAGTCCTGCATCCCTCGCTTTCAGCAGCTTCTGCCAGTCGCTCTGCTGCCTTTCATTCTTTTCTATAAATTCTGCAGCATAGCGATCATCCCGGAATAAGGCAAGCGTTTTCCCAAGTACGGGCCGGTCAGCAACGGAAGCATTAGACAGCCAGGCTTCTATCGGGGAACCACCCTTGCTGACATTGATAATACCAATTGGTATTTTTGACTCACTGTTTACATATTTCGCAAAAAAATAACTGAATGCTGAAAAACCAGCAAGCGTATCCGAATCCGCTTCCAGCCACTCCCCTGATTCCAATTCCTGCTCCGGGCCGTGAAAATTAAAATGCTCCTTCACATGGAAGAGCCTGATATACGGGTTATGGCAATTTTGGAATACATACGGATACGCATCTTTCACTCTGCTTATCGGCAGTTCCATATTGGACTGTCCCGAACATAACCATACATCTCCCACATAAACCCGCTCCAGGGATATCCTGCATTCCCTACTTCTGATTTCCATAGGAAACGGCCCTCCCGTCTGAAGGGTATCCGTAAGAAGCTGCCACCTGCTGTCTTTTCCCACGACGGTTTCCCGTTTACTTCCCTGGAAATTAATTTCCACCCGGCTTCCCGGAAGACCTTCCCCCCATAAAGTAACCGGCTTTCCCCTTTGAAGCACCATCCCCTCCTGCAACAGCCGGGGCAGTTTCAGTTGTAACGCTTTTTTTTTCATAGATACCTCTTTATCTTCAGGTTTTATCAGGAAGAAACCGGAACCATTTCATATCAAATCTGCTGCCCGGCAAGAATATAAAATATACATTCTGCCGCCCCTTTACACGATCCAGCCGGTAAGTTCTTACATCCATTCCGCTGCTTTGTCCGAATTCCACAATCTGCTGTATTTCCTCACCGGTTTCCTGATTTTCAAAACGTATATGTATGGTATTTTTTTCTATCGGGGAGCTACCGCAAATGGCAATTCCCTGCAGCCCGTCCTCCCCAAAATCCATTTGAGGAAATTCCAATGTCACATTGTTCCCTATATCATAGATTCCGTCACGTTCCACTTTAAAATGATCGCCATATACATGTTTACAATGCGCTGCGCAGATACAATCATATGCCGGGTTCTGTCTTGTAAAAATAAATCCTTTTATATGAATTTTTTTGTCAACCACAAAACATATACTCGTAATACCTTTCAGCTTTTTGTCCAAATGATATGTTTCTTCCTGATACACATTCCACCGTGACGGTTTCTGGTAAAGCACGTCCCCAATCTGTATACTTCCCTCTTCCCCCGGCATTCCTTCCCAGATACGGATTCGATACGGCTCATCACTCAGGGCAAAAACAGGAAGTGTTATTTCATCTGAACCAACTGGTCCAAAGTCTAATTCACGATAGCCCACCTGCGTTTCTCCATCCCTGGCTGTCGCAACTCCATATTCATTTCCGTTTCCGACTTCCCCTTTTGAATATTGATAAAGTCCTCCGCAAACAAATTCATAAGGATTAAGATACGCCGTTCCTATTCCGGTTACTTCAAAATCAAGCTGCGAAATCAACCGGATTTTTTCCGTCCCGTTTCTGCTCATACACCGGACTCTGAAGCATCCGTCCCCTTTCGCTTTCACAACGGCATGCTTTCCGTTGACGCTGATTTGGGCTAAATTCGATGGAATTCCCGCATCATCTACAACACTCCAGAACAGCACGGTATCAACTGCATTTTCAGGATATAGCTTCGCCGTTATCTCCGCCTGGGGACAAGCTTTGTCCAACTTCCGGCTGCCATTCATGAGTAATTCAATTTTACGCACCGGCACATCCGTTTTATCCGTCCGCTTACCTTCTCCAGTCGGTAAGTCAGACTCGATTACCTCAAATTTCTCCCTGCATTCTCTTGCCCAAAGGATCAGCTCCTGATCCGGCAATCCATAGGAACTGACGGTTACCGTAATTTTCCCGGGTACCGTTTTGGTCTGTATAACAGCAAGCAGCTTTCCGCCAAACAGCCTTCTGTCATTCCCTTTATACGAATCAAAATCCGTACTGTCCCCATTATCCAGCCCGGCAAGCCTCCCGCTGCCGCTCACATCAACACGGACCCGGTTATTGGCATTCTCTACCGCATGGCCGTCTTTATCAACCATGGAAATTTCAACAAAAAGTAAATCCCTTCCATCTGCCAGAGCGCTTTCCCGATCTGCCGAGCACCGGATTTCTGCCGCATCCTGAAAGCTTTTGTGGAATGCTTCCGCCACAAGAGTCTTTTTATCATCATAAGCTTTCACGCGTATTTCACCGGGTTCATAGGTTACGCTCCAGTCTCCAGTTAAAATAGTACCGTGGACATGGTCGATTTTTCTGATTCCCTGGCTTTTTCCATTTATAAACAGTTCCAGCCAGCCGGCATTCGAAGCCGCCCTCACATCCACGGTCTGCCCTTCATTAAAATCCCAGTATGGAAACAGATGCAGAACGTCCTTCTTCGCTTCCTGCCATTCCGCCTGATAAATATAGTAGGAGTCTTTAGGAAAGCCTGCCGTATCTATCTGTCCAAAATAGGAATTTTTCGTGTGGTAAGGGGTAGGCTCTCCGATATAATCAAAACCGGTCCATATAAACTGACCGCAGGAAAAATGGTTATCACGCTCCCCCGCTATGCACATTTCCGTTGAGACCGCCCCCCAACTCGTTCTGGAATTCCCAAGAGAAGAACACTGCTCATCTTCGTCCGCCAAAATCGATTTTGAGTAAGGAAAATGATAAATTCCCCGGCTCTGTACAATAGACGCCGTCTCACTCCCATAAATAATCCAGTCCGGATGTTCTTTGTGATGTGCATCATAATATTTTTCCGAATAATTATATCCGGCAAGTTTAACAATATCCGCACATTTCTGCGCATTTTCCCACGGCATATAATTGGAACCGATTGTAACGGGGGCATTGCCGGCAGGATCGTGTTTTCTCACTTCATCGGACAACTCTTTTGTGATCTGCAGCCCTCTTTCTCCTTCATGGGTATCATATATTTCATTTCCTATACTCCACATAATCACACTGGGGTGATTTCTGTCTCTCCGTATCCAGCTTGCGATATCTCTGCAATGCCATTCCGTAAAAAAGCGCGCATAATCATAGGTGGTTTTTGGTTTTTCCCACATATCAAAGCCTTCGGAATCGATCAATATTCCCATCTCATCCGCTAAGTCCATCCATTCTGCCGCCGGCATATTGTGCGCAGTCCGGACTGCATTGACTCCCATTTCCTTTAGTATTTTTAACTTTCGGCGCATAGCCGTCTGATTATATGCTGCTCCCAGACAACCCAGGTCATGATGCTCACATACCCCTTTGATTTTGATGTTCCTGCCATTCAGCCAAAATCCGGAATCCGGTTTATACGCGAAGGTCCGGAAACCAAACCGGGTATATTCTGTCTGTACAATTTTTCCTCCCTTATGCAGTTCCGTCTTTACAATATACAGGCAGGGATGATCCGGACTCCAAAGGTCAGGACTGTCAATCATCAGCTGTGCCGTTCCATAAAATAACCCGTTATCCGATCCTCCCTTTTTCTCCTGAATCACTGCTGCACCCGCCAGACATTCGGCAATGGGTTCCTGCCCGTCAGTAATATCTTCCTCATAATTACTGAACTGGCTGGAAGAATATACGGTATCCATACCTGCCGTATTCTTATTTGTATTGCCTCTCCTTTTAAACACCTGAAAACGTAAGGTAATATCCCGCGGATCCGTCTGCTGCTTTACCCCAATCTCTGCAGAAACCGTAACCCTCCAGTTTCCGTTTTGTTCTTCCCTTTCGGATATATAGATGCCATCCTGGATAAGCCATACCGGATCAACTTCCTGAAACCATATATTGCGGTAAATTCCTGCCCCTGAATACCATCTGGAATTGGGACTGTGATATACGGCTTTCACCAGAATCTCATTTACCCCTTCTTTTAAAAATCCGGTTACATCCAAAACAAAAGAGGAATAACCGTATTTCCATTCGCAAGCCGTATTTCCGTTTATGTAAATCGTGCTATCCATATAGATACCGTCAAACCTGAGAAAATATTGTTTGCCTGGTTTTTTCTCATGCATAAAAGACTTCCTGTACCAACCTATACTGTCCTGATACAGGTTGTAAGAATCATAAATCAGCCAGTCATGCGGAATCTCTACCGGTACAAAAACACTCGGAACTTCTTCGTTCTTTGTTTCCGTAAGAACCTGTTTTGCAAATTCCCATCCGTCGTTAAACAGCTTTCCCCATCTCATAAGCTCTCCTTTTCCTGAAAGGAACCTTTTTTTTGTTAAAATGTAATGGTGCCGTAAATGCACAGGCCTGCTGAACAGTTACGTTAAAATAACTATAGTAGTAATTCCAAGTGCTTAATATGTATATAAATCATATTTTTATGGTTTAAAATGACTTTTTCAGAACAATTCATATAATATATTACTTGTTTTTCAATAACTAATAACCGCTCCTTAAAAATATGCATAAATATAGCACGGTCATTTTATTTATAACCAGCGTTTTTTCCGCTGAATCCTTAAATAAAATTACCGTGCCGACTTTTTTAACCGTTTATTCCCGCGGGCAGCGAACCAAACAGATGCGCCCGCTGCGGGGTTTTTGGCTTAATCCAGTACTCTTTTCTGGTATTGTTTGGGGGATACCCCAACGTTTTTCTTAAAGATTTTAGAGAAATTCGAATAGTCTCCGAAACCGGAAAGCATGCCGCTTTCAGTAACCGACTTTCCCTCACTTAAATAGTTTTGTGCAAGATATATCCGTTTGCGCAGGATATACTGTTGGATTGACAGACCGGTTATTGCCTTGAATTTACGGCTTATGTAGGTCCCGTTGTAATACAGTTTCTCCGACAGTTCATCCAGTGAAAATGTATCTAACAGATGTTCATTAATATATTCTATTGTTTTGTCAACAAGAGGAGGCATCACATTAGGCATCGGCGGATTATCTTTATTGTTAAAAAACAACAGATTCACTTTTACCAAAAGAAGCATCACATAAGAAGAAGTGGCAACATCCTGTCCATATTCGGAAGAATTTTTTAAATCCAGCAGAGAATTATAAAGCACCAGCAGCTCTTCTGCCTGTTCTTTGGATAACACCACTACAGGAGGCTTATCTTCAAATCGTTTTTGAAAACAATCTTTTAAATTAGTGCGGGCTGTTGAATGGGCTTCGAGATAGCGGTTACTTATATTGATAACAAAGCGTTTATAAATACTTTCATCAAGCATTTCCACTCTGTGATATTCTCCCGGCTTCATGGCTATGATTGTCCCGGGATCAATTCGGTAACATCTCTGATCAATATAATAATTAACAATGCCGTTAACAAGAAAATATAGTTCATATCCGTTATGAGTATGGTAAAAGGGCTGGCCCTCCAATTTATCAGAATAACGGACAAATAAATCCTCCGGTATGGGATTATATATACGTTCAAAATATTCTTCCTTGATCATATACATCCTCCTTACCGATTGTTACATACGGAATACGATATTTTTTAGCCGGATCTGGTTCCGATTGGTGTTGTACCGGTTATTTCACGGCAGTTCCTTCGTATGTATTATTATACAATCACTTCTTGCCAATATCAAGTTAGTTATTGGCAACTACCGGACAGAATAGTAAATGAGGGTGAAAGAACACTCAGCTGATAGTAAAGATAATTTTTTGTGAACAGCAGCTTCCGCCCCGCAGAAACGTCTCCACCAGCTCTACCGTAACCGGTCTTTCAAGAATCGTACTCCAGACTTTCTGATGAAATCCCTGCGTACAGCTGCAGAATACCGGCGAATGTACATATCCCGCTTTTACAATCGAACAATCGCAGCCTTTTCCCCGGTTATAGGTTAACAGAAAACCGTCCTTCTCCGGCACACATTCCGCACCCGTATGGCGGCTGATAATCCGTGCCATTTCTTCCATGCTGTCCACTCCGGACAATTCCTCTTTCAGTCCGCCCATCCCGGGCAGTGCATTTCTTTCCGCACAACGCCCGCCGCATTTTTTCAGCAGTTCCTGGCAGACCTCCTGGTTTTTCTCACAGCCTAATTCTTCCAGCAAATCTCCCATCCAGTAACCCATTTCTTCCATATATCCTTTTCCTCCTTCGTTTATTCTCATGAGCAACGAGCCAAGCAGCCATGCGGACATGGATATTCGGCGACTGCCGCGCGAGTCAAATACCTTTCCCATAGACCCCGTTTAAACAATAACCAATTGCCTCAAAAGTACTTATTATATTCCCCCTGGGGAATGCGTCCTTCCAGCCCTACAACTCTCGGCCATAATCCGGTTTCCGCCACAATAAATCCCATAATCATTCCCATATGGGTATGCAGATGACGATGCTGTGCCATAAGTAAAGTGAATTTCGTATATTCACATCCTTCCGGCCTTTCCAACAAAAAGGCGTCCTCCAGGGAAGCGATATAATTCTGCGTTTTTTCCTTTATACAGGTAAAATAGGCATCGATCTCTTCTCGTTCCAGATGCCTGTGCGAAACAACATCCAGATTGTTCAGATTCTCTTCATGGACAGGCGGTTCCTTATAATGCGGATCCCTTGGATTAATAAACCACAAATCAAGAGAATGGAGCATATGATAAATATGTTTCCAGAGCGGCATCCCGCAATATTCCTTATTCCAATATTCATCCGGGACACAGGAAATTACATTTTTCACTTCCCACAGTGCCCGCTCCGTCTGATCGGCTATGATATCCGTCAATGCTTCCTGTTTCAAGCTGCTGCCCCTCCTTTTTCCGGTATGGTAACATACTAAATTTCAATGGTTCTTCCGCACGCCAGATACTTCATTTCAGGCAGCCGGCGGGACAAAAACTGATATGCCCGCATCCCTGTGCAGTGGCAGGTATAAAACTGAGTCCCCACATATTTCTGCAATTCCTGTGCGATACTGCTTAATAAAGAAACCGGCACTGTTTTCTTCGTCAGCGGATTACATAAATGAAATCCGCCTATACATACCTGCGGCTTATATGCCGAGGCTCTTTCCATAATGTTTACAATTCCGGTATGTCCGCATCCTGTTATAATTACCGTTTTGTTTTCCTGAATCCGTAAATTCTGCTCATGGAGAAAATCATCTTTCCCGTCCTTATTATACAATGCATCATTCGCTTCGGAATAACATTTATCCCGCCTCCCGACAAGAAACAGACTCAGTTCCTCATCGATTTCATAATCCCCGTCAATTACTTTTATCTGCGGATTGTTTTTCAGCTTGTCATCGAGGCCAACGTTGGCTTTCAGGAAAAGGAATTTACTGTAATGCGGTTCAAATGCCGACCGCTGCACATAAATCCGTGCCTTCGTATTCACCTGCAGAAACCGCTTCAGCGCCCCGCCATGATCCATATGGCCATGGGAAATGATAACCGTATCCACCTGCGTCAGATCAATGTTCATTGCTGACGCATTGTTAAACAATGTATTATCCGGACCCAAATCGAATAATAGTTTATGCTTCTGCGTTTCTATATAAAGGGATAAGCCATGCTTGGGAATGACCTGTCCTTCGCTCTTGTTTTCGACCAATGCTGTAATTTTCATTTCTGCTCCTGTCTGCTTACATTAAATGACAAAGATGATATCTATTTGTATAAGATACCTCACCGTTACCGCCGGTAAATACCCTACCGCTTCTCTCTTTCAAAGGACACATATGCTTTCGCAATTTCCATCGCGTCTATCATCCGGCCAAACCGGATAAAATGGGAGGATCCTTCCTCAAATTTTCCCTGCGCTTTTTCACATTTCCTGATGATGGAGGTTATAGGGGCAATCGCCTGTGCCAATTCGCTTTTCGTATATACCTCATTCCTGCCTTCTCCGGCAATTAATGCTTTTGCTATATACAAAGCTTTTATCCTGTTTTTAAGCAAGGTATGCTGTGACGCCCCTTCTTCAAATTTAGGCCATATCTTTTCGCATCTTCCGACAGCGGAAGCAATCACTTCCAGTGCCTGCTCTTTTTCCTCTTTGCTATACATATCCATTCCGTTACCCTTTATTTCTTTTCTTTGGGTTTCTTTCGCAGTTTCAACACCAGGCCTTTTTTATCCGCCGCTTCCTGGAAATACGCCGCTGCCGCAGACGCTTTCTCCTTCATCGTAAATTCCGGCTTTATTTCCGTCCTGATATGGCGCATCGCTTCTTTGCTATCCGGTAAATCCAGCAGATTTACCGCGATACAGTAAAAGTTTTTCCTGCGTCCGTCATTATAATTATCCAGAAGTTCTTTCAGTATTCCCGCCTTTTCCTCCTGCTCCTCCCGATAGGCCTCAATCCCTGTCTGCCTGGCTTTCAGGCCGTCGGTTACCATATTTTGGTGGGTGATAAAGGAATCGAATTCCATTACTTTTTCATATTTTTCGCAGGGATAGTTCCCGCACATATAACAGAATTCCAAGGATCCATGCTCTCTTGCACACCGAAAAAAAGAGCATGGCTGGTTGCCCTCTCCACCGCCGCATCCGGGACAATACTGGTTTAAGTGCATGGGACACAGACTGCAGTTCAACCCGCAAAGGGAGAGACAGGGATACGATCTTTCATAATTTTTCATTCATCTACTCCTTCAAAGCAATCCTCATTATGTATTCTTCTTCGTTTTCATCCACGATTGTAAAACCTGCCTTTTGATACATTCCAAGCGCGTAATTGTCCTTTTGCACAGCCAGGGAAGCCTTTTCGTATCCTTCCTGCTCCAGATACTCCAGCATTTTTTTCATCAATGCCATCCCGATTCCTTTTCCCCGGTATTCCGGGTAAAGGGAAATGGCAAATTCCGGGGTGTTGTCATCCAGACTCCCGTATCCCTTAATAATTCTTGTCCACACAGCCCCCACGATCCGGTTATCCGTTACCGCACACAAACAACGGTCATCCTTCATATTTCCGAAGTCCTCTATGTATATCCTCAGCGCCGGCTCCTGAATGACGGATCTGGGCAAACGGTTATTGTCATCTCTCTGAAAAATGGCTTCATAAAGGAAATTGGAAAGCACACCGTATTCCGAAGGATCCATTTCTCTTATTTCATATGCCATTTTCACTCCTCCATTCCATAAGGAACTCTTTTTCACCGGTTTCTTCTTCATCCTGTTCCTTTACGATATGAAATCCTTCTCTTTCATAAAACCGGATCGCACGCCCGTTTTTTTCATAGACCTGTAAGGTAATGATATCACGCCCAACCTTCACATGATCCAGCATTTTTTTACCAATTCCCTGGCCCTGGCTGTCTTTATTTATAAAAAGCCCGGCGATATAATTTCCTGATAATCCGATGAATCCGACAATTCTCCGCTCATGTCCACAGACATAAATTTCCGCCTGAGGCAGCATCTCACTGACTTTTCGGAAATTTTCCTTCCAATAATCGCTTCGGATAAAATCATGGGCTTGTAGATTTGTTGTAAGCCACAGGTCCATGACTGCCTCCAAATCCGTATTTCTAAAATTTCTTATCATGGTTACTCCTGTATTATATTGTTTATCTTCTCATAAAGCGGATACATCTCGTATAGGCGGCGCAGATTTGTTACCTATTTCCCTGTGCTTTTCGTTATACCGGAAGGTAACTGTTCAGCGCAGTAAATGCGCCGACCTGCCTGACAATGATTCCGGAAGTTTCATTTCGTCCTCCATGCTTACAAATCCGAATTTCTCATATAAATATCTTCCGGCCTTTGTAGCTTCCAGAGTAATATAGCCGACGCCTCTTTCCTCTGCATCTTCTGTCAATAGCTGTAGGACACGATACGCAATTCCTTTCCGGCGGTACTCCGGGTGCGTATACATATTCATAATATATGCTTTTTTTCCCGTTACATTATGAAATGTAGGCATGACACGGTAATAGCTGATCCCCCCTGCACCAATAAAATTTTTTCCGTCAAAAACCAGGTAAGCCGTATGACTGCCGTCCTGCAGGGCTTTCAAATAATAATCCGCAGATTCTTTTTCCACCTCGGACATATCCGTATCTTCATGCAAACCGTTTGCTGCCCGCAGTACCTGGATTCTGGTTTCCGTTAGTATGGCAATATCCTCCGGTGCCGCTTTTCTGTAGATAAGATTCATTTTTCTGCTCCTGTCATCTGAGTTATAAAAGAAAAATTGTAACTGTCCAGTACCCTCACAGTTACTCTGCAAAAATCCATCCTAAATCGCCTTCGGCGATGGATTTTTGCACTCCTGAATCACTTTCTTACGGTCAGCGCAGTAAATGCGCTGACCTGCTGAACAGTTACGAAAAATTTCCATATCGGTTTCGTACCTTCCCGGTTACGGATTTTGAGCAAACGTAATTCCTGTTTTTTCCGCATGTGCCAAAAATAAGTGTTAATCCACAACAATTCCCTGTCTGCCCGCCGCCCAGTCACCGATTCATTTACCATCATATGGATTTATGTTATCGGGCACGTCAGCAAGGTAAGCGATATAGCCTCCGTACATCTGTATCCTACTTCCCCCTTCTTTATATGTATGACTTTAAATAGTCATCATTCCAAAGCTGTACCTCAATGTAACCTCCGGGGTTCCCATAAAATCCAGGAAGATTACAGATAAATTCACCCACTTTTTTACCGGATTTCCGGATCATATCCAGGAATTCCGTCTTATTCCACACAGTTCCTTCCGTCATCCCCATATCTTTTAAATGCATGCTGTCCCTTGGAGTAAAACTGATTTCATCCGCCGGAATGCCGCTTAACGGAATACGGATACAGTCCGCAGTGCCATAAAATTCCTGGAACTCCCGGTTTTCCCCCAGCACAAAATATATGGGATGCCTGACTGCAGGTTTTCCTCCGCACATACTGAACTTTTCATATAACCAGGCTTCCGCCGCCTTTCGTTTCTGATAATAACGTATGAAATAATCCCCATACCGGTCATTTTTTGATGTTGTTTCTTCCGATAAATGACGGGCAAAAGAAAAGGCTTCCTCCTCTGGCAGCCGCATAATATTCTTTAGCGGCAATCCGCCCGCTTCTCTGTAATTGGTAATATACAGGCTGTCTATATCCAGCTTTTCCATGGATTTCAAACGGTAATAATCCGATTTCAGAAAACCGTAGCATAACAAGTCCGTTATCCCTTTCTTCCCGTTACAGGCACGTCTCAGCGTACCCTCCGCCTGAAAGCCGCTTCGCAACAGCACCTTGCCCGCTATACGGTTATACCCTTCACAGAAGGCGGCAATCCGTTCTGTCTGTACTTCCTCAAATAGAAAATGAACCACAGCTTTGATGGCTTCCTTCATATATCCGTTATTCCACCACTGCCTGCCCAGAGAGAAACACAATTGTGCGCTGTCTGTAACATAGCTGATTTCAGCCCTTATAGAACCTATCACCTGACCAGTATTTTTTAAAACAATTGCCCACTTATAGTTATCTGAATTCTGACAGGTTTGGCAAATCTGTGATAGATCTGTTTCCGTTACTTCCATATCATCGAAAGTAAAGCAGCGCAGATAAAGCCTGTCTGTCTCAATTTTTTGGGTTCCTAATTTTCTCATCATTTACCTCCGGAGGATTCGCTACCCCAATACGAATTCATACTCCCTGTAAATCAAGCCGTCCCGGAATTCAAAAATATCACAGGACCGTTCCCCCGCTTCATTTTTAAGCACGGTAACAATCCGCTCCCCTCCCGCACTTATATCCATCCGTTCCCATTGAAAAACGGAGTCAGACTTTCCATAGGCCCTCTTTATCCGTTCCAGATAAACTTCTTTTCCGCATACCCGCTCCGTTTTCGTAGAATGAAGCTCCCACTGTATTTCCGGGTGGAGAAAAGCTTCATAGCTTATCCAGTCCCTTGCATTTTCCGCCTGGAAAAATAAAAGCAGCTTCTGTCCGTTATCCATGGTTTTTTCTCCCAAAAACATCCTTTTTAGCGCAGTTCCTTTACATAATAATACCGCTTACCGGTAACAGGGTAATCTTCCCGCACAAATACCTCTTTGTAACCCATCTTTTTATAAAAATCAGGAGCCTGAAAACTGAAGTTTTCCTCTTTTATTTCTTTTCCTAATAATCCGCCTGACAAATAAGCCGTCCTTTTCCCTCATTCCCCGCCCGGATAAATTTCTTTCGCATCCCCCGGCAGCTTCCTTACATGTTCCAGATAGGCCCTGCTGTTTTCCGCCTCGGAATAATCATAGGCACATTCCATTTCCCTGGAAAGCTGTACCGCTGTTTCATGAAACAAACCGCACATTACAAATACCGCATCCCACACCGCTTCCGGCTCCGCCGCCGAATACGTGGCAAGATACCGCGTATAGGTGTCCTCTGAAACAAACCGTTTCATATATTTCGCACATTTTCCGGCACTGACGTTAAAATGATTGTCCGCCCCTATTTTCCATTCCAGAATTCTTGTAAGCATAGGACGGATATAGAGATTTATCATGTCCATAACATAGGGAATTTCGTCTCTCCACAGGCCTTTTGCCACATTATTCAGACACCACCAGAATTCATTGCAGGTGTCATGAAACTGCTGGGGAGTCGGCTTTTGTATCCAGTATATTTCATCGGAACGCACTTCATCCGCCGGCAACAGGTTATCCTTATCCACCAGGACCCGGAACAGTTCCAGATCCTTCCTTACCGCTTCCATCGTGCACACATGCAAATCCAGACGGTTCCCGTCTGCAAACTGCATCAGCCACCCATAACAATTCTCTGCATCCGAAGGGAAATAAACACTGTCCTCCGGGTACTGCATGTATAAACGCTTTCCAAACCGATCAATCCAGGAAGCGTCCTCCCGGAAGGATTTTGTTTCCCTGACCACATAAACCACATCAAAATCCTGGAAAATATCAGCCGGAACATTCGGGTTCACACGGGAACCTTCCAGATACGCCGCACGTATTCTGGGATCCTCTTCCGCCGTTTTTGTTATTAAATCGAGCATTTCTTTTTCTGAACGCATAGCCAACCTCCGCTGCCTGGTAACAGTTAATTACCCTGCAAAACTCTTTTAGCATACTCCCGTATTTTAGTTTCAAGCACATTCCAATCATATTCCTGAACAGGAAATATGCTGTCTGTTTCCACCACTTTTTTGACAGGCATGGATATCCCTGTATTCCATGTATCATCATAAGGGATTACCTTTATCTGAATCGTATCCAACGCATTGGCTATCGTATCATTCACCATTTCTTTATAAGAAGGCAGCGCCCATTCACCCGCTCCTCCATGAGAAATAATTCCTGCCGGAATACCGTACAGCTCCGATTGATAATGGTTATCCTTCCACCAGTGCAAAAATGTTATTTGTTCCATCTTCTCAAGCAGTACAGCTAATTTTGACGGTATAGGGGCATAATGAGGGGATACAAAAAATAAATAATCAGCCCTGGTGAAGCTGTCATAAATTTCATTGAACCGGGGATCACAGCAGCATCTTCTGCTTTCATAGCATTCACCGCACCCAACGCAGGGGAACAATTCATACTTCCGTAAATCCACAATATGGCTTTCGATATTGTGCCCTGACAGCTGCTTTGCAAGTATTTCACATAGTTTTATGGATATACTGTTCTCTTGACTGCCTGTCATATTGGAGCAAGAAACGCAGACTGCCCTTCTGCCTTCTCCGGTTTCCGTATGCGGTTCCTTCATGTTTATCCCTCCAGCGCACATTCATCTATCCTGCGCACAACACTCTTGGTGTACGGTTCAAAATATTTCGGCCAGAACCTGTTTGCTGTGGGATTGAAGCTCTCATAATCCACGCCCAGCCGGCAGAATCCTTCTTTTTTCAGCATGAGAATCACATAATCCAGAAGCCCCTGATAGATATTCCTTCCCCGATATTCCGGCAAACAATATGCCCCGCATATATTACGCATATCCCCTGCCAGCGTGGCAAAATTCTCTCCACCGTCCGTCACTTCCATAAAAGCAGCCACCTTTTTCCCATCTTCCGCGGCAAAAATACGGCAATCCTGCGTTGCCTCCCGCTCCTGTTCCCGGCATTCCTCAGGTTCCCCTACAGGGGTCCTCATAAAACAGGGACTGTTCCCCATATGTTCCTTCAGCATCCTGCGCAGTTCCCGCACCCGTCCCGCTTCCTGCCAGTCCAACTCCCGGAAGGCAATACCGTCCGGTGGGAAACAGTTCTCCAGCGGTTCCATGCTACGGATCGCGTCCACACAGCGGCGACCGAAGCCATAGTCAAAAAAAGCGGAAAGAGCCGTTTCCTCATGTGCATACAAAGCGATGGAATGATATGTAATCCCCTTTTTCACCCATTTTTCTGCGGCTGCCTGATACATCCTCTGATAGACCTTTCCTCTCCCCTCTTTCCGTGCTCCATGGGCGTGCATAGGGGAAAATGTCCCTTTCGCCGCGGTTTGAAATGCATGCTCCCACGGTTCCAGACAGCATAAAAACCCCAGCATCTTATCCCCTTCAAAAGCCGCCACCCCCAGATGGTTGTCCGCAAAAGGACGCAGATCCGGGAGTGCCTTCATTACCGGCAGAGCCGGTACCCTTTCTCTTTCTTCCTCATAATCTGCCATAGCGAGTTCTGCGGCCACTGCCGCATGTGCGCTATCAAATTCCACAATTTTCATAAATGCAGTTTCTATCCTTCCTCACTCTTCTACCGGGACTCGTTCCAGCACAAATATAACGGGACGCACCCCATCCGTACAGCATTCTATCGATTTATTTTCATGCTTATACCAGTATTCCTTCCCCGGCTCCCTCGCCACCCTGTCAATCGACATTCTGCTGATCGCGGGATATAAATCCACCCAGGCCCAAGGACAGAAACCATCCGGCATAATAGCTTCTTTCGACGACTTGTAAAGAAAAGAATCCCCCTCCTTCAAAATAGGACACGGGCCTGCGGCCCTTCCCTCCGATAAATATTCATCCGCGATATCCTCATATAACTCGGTCTTTAATACGGTAATCCTGACGTCCATTTCCATCCCCCTCTTTATACAATTCCCGTTGTCCCCAGTACGACCCCAATTACAAAAAACAAACTGCCGAGTCCGATAAAAATACCACAGCACAGTTTTTTCATCCCTTCATCCCGTTCCACCCATATCTGTTCCGGCTTCTCCGCATTGTAATGGATTTCCACCTCTTCCCCCACATGATAACGGCAGGGACTGCTGCCGAAGGAGGAAGTCACACGCCTCATAATCCCATCCGCATAATACGCAAAAACCGGATAATAACAGCTTCTTCCATCACTCCCGCTCCTTCTTTCCACGTCTGCCACTGTGGCTGCGGCTATTGCTGAAGCCTTTTCCCTTCTTTTCCGAAAAAAAACGGCCAATAAAACTCCGATAAGTACAAACAGGAAACCCAGTCCTGCAAAAACCACTGCGATAAATATCTTTACATTCATCCCCTTATATCCCTCCTGTCTCGTTTTCCTTCCGGACAGCTTCCTTAAAAAGTCAGTCCCACCCTCCGGGAATCCCGCAGACCCGTATTTCACTATTCCGTTTCTTCATCTCCCTGACAAAGCCGGCCTTATCCTGCAGCGCAACCACCATTTCCAGCCTTTTCCCTTTTATTACCAGCCGATCCAGAGAGGCGGCGCTGGATGATATGGGGCAATGGGAACCGCGGATTTCTTCTATGGCATCAATGGAAATGGAATCCTTAAAAAACCCAAAATACAGCTGCAGCCTATCCCCGTCTATTAACACATAATTACGGATAATTATCGGCAGAAAAATAGAATTGCAAAGCACAAGGGAAAGCAAAAGGATAACAAGATTATCCCTGCTGAAAACCAGTTCATATACAAGCAGGACATTAATCCCCGATGTAATAAGCCAGTACCAGAATGCAACTTTCCCTTTGAATTTCATTCCTTCTTTATTTTCCATATACCGGATCCCCATAATCCTTTCTTTTGCGGCAGCTATCCTTGCCTTGTAACGGTTCAGACCACCCGGAACAGGTATCTTGTCTTTCCAGTATACCAAATGTTCACAGTCAATACTATGGGCTTTGCATAAAAAGAGCAGGTAAATAATTCACCTGCTCCCATCGTCTTTCTTATTTTCCGGTACTGGATATCCATTTCCCTGGGCATCCGTAGTGAGGGCGTCCGCCTCCCTGCTCTTATTTTTTCTCAGCTCCCGGTTTATAATCCCCGCTTCATACACTCCTTCCGGAATCGTCTGCAGCCTTTTATCATCCTTTGCTTTTTTCATCAGCGCCTCCTAACACATTTTTCTGTCGTTAGTATTCCCGTTTTGCGCAAATTAATCAGTGATTGCACGGGAATATAAGAGGTACTGTTTATCTGTTTTCTTCAATTGCATCGATAGCGTCAATAACCGTTCCGCGGAACCCTCTTTTCTCCAGGGCACTCACACCGCGTATAGTTGTCCCGCCGGGGGAACAAACCATATCCTTCATGGCCCCCGGATGCGTTTGCGTAGTTAAGTAAAGGGTTCCTGTCCCCACTATCATCTGTGCCGCCAGCCGGTATGACGCCTCTCTGGAAAGGCCGTATTTGACACCGGCATCCCCCAGCGCCTCCAGATACATGGCTGTGAGTGCGGGTGTGCAGCCGCTAAGTGTACCGGCAGGGGAAAGATGTGCGGAATCCACGAATTCCAACAGGGATATATTCTGAAACAGGGATACAAAGCTGTCCAGCTCCTCCTGAGAAAGGGAGTGCCTGTTTTCACATATGAATATCCCTTCGCATACCGAGACTGGTGTGTTGGGTATGGTGCTGATATGGTGGGTTCCCGGCTCCAGAATCGCCTCACAGCGCTCGAAATCATATCCGGCAGCTACCGAAATGACCGCTTTTCCTTTCAGCAGTTCCTTAACCGGTGAAACCACGGCCTCCATCATATATGGTTTTACCGCAAGGATTATAAAATCACTGTTTCCGATCACTTCAGCCGCTGACCGGCAGGGTACGATTCCGCTCTTTTTTGCATTTTCGCACAGCTTATCATAATTTCCGGCACAGGCAAATATTTGTTTTTCTGAAACGGCCTTTGAAAGAAGCAGCCCGGCTGTTATCGCCTGCGCCATATTCCCATATCCAATCATACCAAGGCTGATTTCGTTCATAGTTGTCGTCCTCCATTCCCCATCATTCTACCCTATACGCATCATTCTGCCCGCTGCAATAATTTTTCCAGTTCTCCATTCAGCTTCTGCTTCCTTTCTTCCAATTCCTCATCCGACGGTAAATACGCCTCCCCGTAAAGCTCTTCCCGCGGCAATTGCCAGACAGGCCCCGGCCCTGGGGTATCCCCTGCCCTTCTGGGAAAAATGTGCCAGTGCATATGCACCCCATCCCCCTGCCCCAATAATTCGTAATTTAATTTATCCGGGCCAAATGCATGATATACCGCTTCTGCAACCAATGCCATTTCATTTAAAAATTTCTCCCGGAACGGCTTTTCAAGAAAATGGAGTTCGGTGGCATGCACCTTACATAAAAACAGGGTGTAGCCCTTTATTCTCTGATAATCCCCGATTACCACATAGCCGGTTTCCAGTTCCCTTACAAAATACCGGTTTCTGCCCTCTTTCGTTTCCCGGATCCGTTTGCATACCCCGCACATAAAAGTCCCCCTCATCCCCTTATTTTATATTTGGCAAATGCCTTTTCTGCATCCAGATGCACCTCTTTAAAAAACAAAACGAGCCAGATAATATAAGCCCCCGCTGCAAAAAGACCGGACAGAAACCAGGAACCAACTGCTCCGGCCAGCATAATGACGGACCAAAGGGCAAACTGATTCCGGCAGTCCTTTGCCATTCTCTTTTTATCATATTTTTCCTGTTCATGCCTGGGAAGGGTATTAAAACCACTTACCAGCCTGGCGGATTTCTCCTTTAACATGCCAAATACCAGAGATAACACGGCAAAACAGGGCACTAAGACAATACACATATAAAATCCGATACGCATTCGTTTCCTCCTTATCATGAACTTCATCCGTTCGTTTTAAAATTAACCACCTCAGCTTTCCCATAAGCATCAAATATCTTTTCAAATTGGGAAGCATCCGTTGCTACCTGTTCTCTATCCTCCGCATCCAAATACATATAGGAAGCATTTCCGTCCTCATCAAAGTTTTCATTTACAGACTCCACAGCGATCAGCTGTTTCCGATTCTCATCCATGGAATACCGAGCCACAAAATGACCTCCCGCGGCATACAGCCCATTGTCATCATAGCGTACAGGATATGCCGTTCCCAGTGATTCCAGAGTCCCGATTTCCTGTATCTTTCCATCCCACGCATAATAAACTCTGCAGGTTAACGCCGCCTCCGTCTCCTCATCATAGCTATACGTTCCTTCAGCTACCAGCAAAAGGGGCAGTCCGCCCTCCGGCCTCTCCACATAAGCACAGGACTCGCCTTCCGCCATTCCTTCTATAACAGAAGAATAAACCTTCTCCGGCTTTTCTTTTCCACAGCCCGCCAAACCCAGCATACCAAACACCAAAATACTAATTACCATCATTTTATATCGCCCCAACACACCGTTCCTCCTTTTGCACGCTTCCAAATCTTCTGTTTCTTCATCCTGCGGCTGCTATTTTCTACCCAAAGCACATATCGTATCTTCTTTGCCGGTGTATTCTTTTCCTGCCGCATCATCATAAAAATCCGGTTTCGGAAAACCGGCTTCTTTTAATTCCTCTTCCAGCATTTCTCTGGAATACACCTGGTTCCATACATTATAGCACTGACAATCCTGCCCGGTAACCACCACGTATTGCTCCAGCGTGTTACGCGTAGCCGGGTAAATGCGATTTCTCTGAATAACCGCATACGGTTCTCCGGCCCAAAATCCGCCGTCCTCATAACCGACGCTATCCTTTTCCTCAAACGCACGCAGAAATCCATCCGCCCATCCGTCCAGAATCAAAATACCGCCTGCTTTCAGGGCCTGCCTGCATTTCTTTAATAATACTGCCCTGTCCTCCGGCGCAAGCACACCATAATCACAATAAATCAAAATAATGACATCGAATTCCTCCCGGAAATCCATTTCCAGATAATTCTGGTAAAGGTACCGGATATTCAGCCGTTTCTCCGCCGCCTGTTCCTGCGCATATCGTATGGAGCGCCTGGAAAAATCAATTCCGGTCACGTCAAATCCCTTTTCCGCAAGCTGCTGCGCATAAATGCCGGGGCCGCAGCCCAAATCCAGCAGTGTTTTCCCTTCCCCGCCGTTACAGCAGGCCGTTATCCAGTCCACAGATTTCCTGACAAAATCCATTTTTCTGGTTGCACCATCCTCATTCGGATTTATATGTGCCTCCAGCATATACTTTGATATATGTTCGTCATCCCAGAAAGCGGATGTGCTTTTTTCGTATACCTTCGGTGTTTCTTTTATAAAATGGAGAAAAATTTCATTTGTATTATTCATTCCCATACTCCTTATTCTTCAGGCGCGGGTTATCCGGGCATCTTACCGCCTTTTTCCGGACAGCAGGCCAGATGTTTTGCCAGGAAAAGACAGGGGTTTGCCTCATCCCACAGAAGGGGAAAAACCTCCAGGGGGATAAATCCCATTTTTCCGTAGAACCTCCTGGTCCGTTCATAGGGTTCAAAATTTACGGAACCATCCAGTGTTTTTACAGTCAGATACACCATCCCCTCCTGACGGCAGAACTGTACCGCACGTTCTATCAATGCCGTACCGATACCCATTCTGTGGTATTCGCCCAGAACTCCCATAACACATACCTCTGCCGTGAATGGATTGTGCACCTTGACTGCCAGAAAACCAACCGGATTTTCGTCCGCATATGCGGCATAAAAGGGCAATTCCCCAACCATGCCGATGTACTCTGCCGTGGAAGATTCGATACCGAACCAGTCCGGCAGTTTATGTAAAATCCTATCGCAGATCTTCGATTTTATCTCTCGCTCCGTTACTTCCCTTATCTCCATAACATGATCCCTCTCTGCCAAGCTCCCTTTCTCCTGCTTTCTGTAACTTTTCGTAACTGTGAAAGGGCTGAACCGTTGCAGCTTTTCATAATTATACTATTTCCCTCTGCTAATCACAATCAATTTCTTCAGACAGCACCCTTCTCCTTCCCAACGCAAACAAATAATGTAATAGCAGTATCTTCACTATCCGTGCAGTGAATGCACCGACCTGCTGAACATCTGTCAAATAATTACAACAAAAAGTGCCCGGCATCGGCCAACAAAACCAATCCCGGACACTTCTTTTTTCTTCTCAACTTTTCTTATCACAACCCATGCAACTACCGGGAATCTTTCCCCTAACCTTCATTCATCTTCGCCAGCTTCGCTGCCTGGTCTGCCGCAATCAGGCTGTCGAGGAGTTCATCAATATCACCGTTCATAATATCGTCAATCTTATAAAGCGTGAGCTTAATCCGGTGATCCGTAACACGCCCCTGGGGAAAATTGTAGGTACGGATTTTCTCCGAACGATCTCCGGTGCCGATCTGGCTCCTTCTCAGTTCGGCTTCCGCATCGTGGGCCTTCTGCTGTTCGATATCGTACAGCTTGGCACGGAGCAGGGCAAACGCCTTCGCCTTGTTCTGCAGCTGGGATTTTTCCGTCTGGCTGTAAACGACAATCCCTGTGGGGTAATGGGTCAGACGAACCGCGGAGTCCGTGGTGTTAACGCACTGGCCGCCGTTTCCGGAAGCACGCATAACGTCAATCCGGATGTCCTTATCATCGATAACCACGTCCACATCCTCTACCTCGGGCATAACCGCCACGGTAATGGTAGAGGTATGGATACGGCCGCCGGATTCGGTTTCCGGCACACGCTGTACCCGGTGAACCCCGCTTTCATATTTCAGCCGGGAATATGCGCCTTTCCCATTTATCATGAAGCTTACTTCCTTCATGCCGCCGATGCCGATTTCGTCTACGCCCACCAGCTCCACCTTCCAACGATTACGCTCCGCATACTTCACATACAGACGGTACATTTCCGCCGCAAACAGAGCCGCCTCATCCCCGCCTGCCCCCGCACGGATTTCCACAACAACGTTTTTTTCATCATTGGGATCCTGGGGAAGCAGCAGGATTTTCATTTCCTGCTCCAGCTCCTGGATACGTTTCTTTGCCTCTGCATGCTCTTCCTTGAGCAGCTCTCGCATTTCCTCATCGGATTCGGATTCCAGCATCATCAGGCTGTCCTCCGCATCCTGTTTCACTTTTCTGTATTCTTTATAAGCCTCCACAAGAGGGGTCAGATCGCTTTGTTCCTTCATAAGGGAACGGAAACGTTCCTGGTTCGTCGTTACAGAAGGCTCATTCAGTTCATTCATAATTTCTTCATAGCGCCGAAGCAAGTCTTCCAGCCTGTCAAACATAATTTATCATTCCTTCCTTAATATGGCTGCCCCGATCACAGCCGGTGTTATTCATACCTCAATCCGGAAACCACACGATCCAGCCCGGCAAAATCCTTTACCACCCTTACCTGGGAAAACCCGTATTTTTCCATCAATCCCTTTACGGCCTCCCCCTGATCATACCCTATTTCAAAATACAGGCTGCCTCCCCTTACCAGGTGCTTTCCGCAGCCCTCCAGTATTTTCCGGTAAAAAACCAGGCCGTCCTCTCCGCCGTCCAGTGCGGAAAGCGGCTCATGCAGCCGTACCTCATCCATCAGGCCGCCGATAACCCCTGTCTGTATATAAGGCGGATTGGATACTATAATATCATATTTATCCTCTATTTTATCAAATAAATCACTGCATAGAAAACAGGCCTGTATTCCCAGCCTGCGCGCATTCTCTCGGGCAACAGCCAGCGCTTCCCGTGAAAGGTCGGCCCCTGTCCCCAGACAATCATTGGAATAATGAAGGAGACTGAGCAAAATGCAGCCGGAACCGGTGCACATATCCAGAATCCTGCTCCCGTCCGTCATCTCTCGCATTACTTCTTCCACAAGGATTTCCGTGTCCTGTCTTGGTATCAGCACATGTTCGTTTACCAGAAAGGTAAGGCCCATAAATTCCTGCTCACCGGTAAGATGCTGCAGAGGAATGTGCTGTGCACGTTTTTGGATCCAGTCCTGATATTTGCTTTCCTCTTCCCGGGAAAGCGGTCTTTCTCCATGAACCAGCAGGGTATTCCTGTCTGTACCGCATATCGTTTCCAATAAAAGCCTGGCATCCCAATCGGCTTCCTGTATCCCTGCCGCCTCCAGAATCCGCCTTCCCCAATCATAGCTGTCTTTGTAATTCATTGCAGCACAGGCTCCCCTGCTTCCGCTTCCGTACCTGCAGCACCGGGTTCTGCCGGGTTTTCTTCCTGATCCCTTTCTTCCTGTCCGTCATCCTCCAGCCAGGAATCATCAACCTCATATCCGAATTCTTCTTTCAGGTAAGCTTTCCAGTCGAAAACCGCCTCCACAGAAGCAATCGCCACCTCTACCATGCTTTCGTCCGGTTCCCTGGTTGTCAGCTTCTGAAGCCACATGCCCGGCTTGGAAATCAGATTGATAAACAGATTGTCGCTTCTTCCCGCAAGCCGGATGATTTCATAAGAAATTCCTGCAATAACCGGAATCAAAAGAATACGTACCACCAGCCTGAGCGCCGGATTTTCCACCCGGATAAACATAAACAGAATGATACTGATCAGCATTACAAATAACAGGAAGCTCGTTCCGCATCGTTTATGGAGGCGGGAGCTTCTCATGGCGTCTTTCACCGTCAGAGGCCGCCCCTTTTCCAGGCAGTTGATGCATTTATGCTCCGCGCCGTGGTATTGGTACACACGCCTGATATCCTTCATAGAAGCAATAAGGGCCACATATGCCAGAAAAATAGCCAGACGGACAATACCCTCCAGAATAGCCAGAAGGGAGGCATTTCTGATATAGGAGTGGAACAGAAGGCTGATTCCGTAAGGAAGAGCAATAAAAATAGCCACCGCAAGGACAATGGAGAAGGCTACCGTAAGGCCCATCAAAAGCTTTTCTCCGTTTCCTTTGGACACTTTATCCAGCACCTTATCCGTTTTCGTCTCCTGCGCATCCTCCTCTTCATAGAAGCTGGCGGAATAAGTCAGCGTCTGCATTCCCAGGACAAGGGAATCTATAAAGTTAAAAACCCCTCTGATAAAAGGCAGCTTTGTCAGCCTGCTGCCGGACAGAGCTCCGGTATATTTTTCTTTTTTGACTTCTATATTTCCGTCCGGCTTTCTTACTGATACGGCATACTCGTCTTTGTTTTTCATCATGACACCTTCCAGTACGGCCTGTCCGCCGATTCCGGAATAATGTCCGCCGTTCTTTTTACTCATATATGACCCTCCTGTCTGCGGTCTGAAGTATGAAAAAGAAGGTTGAGATTAATTAACCTCAACCTTTCTTGCAGCTCTTATTAGTTTTCCACACCATACTTCTTATTGAACTTATCAATACGTCCGCGAGCCTGAGCAGCCTTCTGCTGGCCTGTGTAGAATGAATGGCACTTGGAGCATACTTCCACGTGAATTTCGGGTTTCGTGGAACCTGTTACGAATGTGTTTCCGCAGTTGCAGGTTACAGTTGCCTGGTAAAACGCAGGATGGAGTCCTTCTTTCATGATTTTCACCTCTTCTATTTTCTTGTTCCCATTATTATTTCGTTCTCATCCACTTGCCTTTCGGCTGCCGGTTACAGTTATATCTATAAACAGCTTTTTAATTGTAGCATAGCTTTTCCTTCAATGCAAGTGGTAAATCCGCTTATTTATCAAGATTTTACGGTTTATAACAGGGAATCAGATAAATTTCATTTTTTTGACAAGATTCACGAAATCGACGTTATTTTTTGTCCGTGCGAACATATCCAGTATCTTATCCACCGCGTCCTCCGGCCTCAGGCTGTTAAGCGCTTTACGCAGAATACCGATAGCCTCCAGCTCCTCCGGCGTAAGAAGAAGATCTTCCCTTCTGGTGCCCGATTTGGGAATATCGATGGCAGGGAACACTCTTCTTTCGGAAAGCTTCCTGTCCAGCACGATTTCCATATTTCCGGTTCCTTTGAATTCTTCGTAAATAACATCGTCCATCTTGCTTCCGGTATCCACAAGAGCCGTGGCAAGTATGGTAAGGCTGCCGCCTTCCCGCATATTTCTTGCCGCACCGAAAAAGCGCTTAGGCATATGCAGCGCCGCCGGATCCAGACCGCCGGACAACGTTCTTCCGCTGGGCGGGATTACCAGGTTATAAGCTCTTGTCAGACGGGTGATGCTGTCAAGCAGGATGATGACGTCCTTCTTGTGCTCTACCAGTCGCTTTGCCCTTTCAATAACCATTTCGGATACTCTCTTATGATGCTCTGGCAATTCGTCAAAGGTGGAATATATAACCTCAACATTAGGCCCTTCTATGGCTTCCCTGAAATCGGTCACTTCTTCCGGCCGTTCGTCAATCAGAAGGATAATCAGATGCATGTCCGGATTATTTACTTTAACGGACTGCGCCACCTGCTTTAACAGAGTCGTCTTTCCTGCCTTGGGGGGAGATACAATCATACCTCTCTGTCCCTTGCCGACAGGGCTCATGAGATCCATAATGCGCATTGCCACGGAAGAACGGGACATTTCAAGACGCACCCTTTCTTCCGGGAAAATAGGGGTCATGTCCTCGAAATTTTGTCTCCTGGCCGCCACATCAGGGGCATAGCCGTTAATGGATTTCACATACAGAAGAGCGCTGAATTTCTCATTCTGTGTCTTTATCCGGGTATTTCCTACTACAATATCTCCTGTTTTCAGTCCAAATCTGCGGATCTGGCTGGGTGCCACATAAACATCGTTTTCACCCGGAAGATAATTGGCGCAGCGGATAAATCCGTATCCGTCGGGCATAACCTCCAGGATTCCGTTCGCGGCGATCCCGCTGTCCAGATCCGAAGGAAACTTTTCATCCTCCGTTATGGACGGAACCGGGATTTCTGCCTGGCTGTTATCCGTTCTTTCCGCCGCTGTATTCCGGTTTTCCGTCCTGGCAGCATTCGCGGGACGCTCTGTAAAGGAAGGCCGCTCCCCGCCCTGGACTGCCGGTGTATTCTGTCTGCCGTCACTATTGATGATAATGCTTCTCTGGTTCCCGCCAGGCCTGTTATCCCCGTTTTTACGGTTTCCGTTGTCCCTGCGTACCGGCTTCCGATCCATATTATTGCGGTTCTGGGGAACAGACTGCGTCGCGGTCTGGGAAACCGATGATGCGGAACCCTGGGACTCCGCCCTGGGGGCTGTCCGGGGTGCTGCTGCAGGCTGAGACGGCACGGGTGATTTTTCCACAGCCGGCTGTTCCTGTGCTTTCGCATTCTCAGCAGGTTCCGCTTTCTTTCCCTCCGCAGCCTTTGTGTCCGCAGTCTTTACGTCCGCGGCCTTTCCTCTGGTGCTTTTTTTCGATTCATTGGCGGTCTTGGGCTTTACCGCCGTTTCTTCCTTTGTCTCTGCACCGGGCGCAGCCGCCTGGTCCTTTCCTTCCTTTTCATCCAGAGCTACCATAGCTTCTATAATATCCGCTTTTTTCATTCCGGATGTTCCTTTAATTCCGCGCGTTTTGGCAATCTCCTTCAAATCTGCCAAAGCCAGAGACTGATACTTTTCTCTCATACCCATACCTTTCCTCCGTACCAAACGTACATAAAGTTACTAAAATACATACAATAATGCAAACAACAAATCTGCTACAATACCGCCCATATAAACAGGTAGGCTTCCTGCCGCTATCTTCTGTCTGTTATTCATTTCTTGTTATCAGGGAAAAATTAAATGACACCAGGCTGTTCCGCCGTTGTTCCGGCACGAAAGCCAGCTCTCCATGTCTGTCTACTGGCTCCGCCATCCAACAGGATACGTAACGCCAACAAGATATGTATTGGATACGATACTACAAAATTGTTATCTTTATGTGACCACATTATACAACACTATAGAAAAAATAGGAAGCCTTTTTTTTAAAAAGCTTCCTTCTTCAAACATTTTTACGTTGTGATATAACATAAAACAAGAGTTCTCTATTCTTATCCCCTTTTTCTTATTACCAAAAATGATTGTCTGGTGCAAAGCCGCTGTTTACTCCGATAAAATCCCCCACTCCACCTGTTCTTTACCCATATCATACTTATAATTATACAGAGTTTTTTTATCATACTGATAATTGAAGGTGATAACCGGATGAAGTCTGTCAGTACAGGATATGAGAATAGCTGTTATTTTATCAAACATTTCCGGTTCCATGTAACGCTCAAGCACCGTCTTATAATTGGTATCCACCTCTTCCTGCCCCCAGCCAAGACGCTGTGAATAAACGATCTGGCCCTGTTTTATTTCATAATTCGCATAAAGTTCTATGTATGCGCTCGTGAGGGCGGTTGCGGCAGAACGTAAATCAAGTTCCGCCTGCCTGCTTTTGGCCCTGTTTATGTACTTAAATAAGCTGGGAAGTACAATAGCTACCAAAATGCCCACAATTACAAGGACAACAATCATCTCAACCAGGGTAACCCCTTCCTTCCCTTTTCTTTTATCCTTTCTCATCGCTCAGACCCCTCCCCGTTTTTGTCGTGTTCCCGACACCGGCAATTTGGTTTCCCCATATCTGCCATGCAGCCGGAACAAAACCTGTTCACCTCCTATATCGTCAACATCCGGGAAAAAGTTAACTCCCCTTTCCTTTCCATGGATCCCTATATTCTTCTTACCTATGCCGCAGCAAAAAAACTCAGGTATTTCCGGGCCGTACCAGCCCGAAAACACCTGAGTTTCTATCTTGCCTGCCGCCGGCAGACAGTATTCCTGATTTATTATTTTAATGAAAATACCATACGTACCGGATCATGGTCCGAATAAAGATAACCGGTATGGATATTCTCGTATTCCTTCATCTCTATATTGTCCGAGATGAGAAATCCGTCCAGCGTCACCGTATAGGTAACTCCTTCTTCATAAGGGATATCCGCATTTCGCGCGCTGTCGGGCAGTGCGGAACGTTCTTCCTCCCCCAGCAGGTCAATGCTGAAAGCAAACCCTTCCGGCAGACTGGATCTGGGGAAAGGATACGCCCAGGACTCCCGTTCCTCCGAAGCATCCTCCGGCGCTTTCAGATCATGGTTAAAATCCCCGCCGCAGATGACATAATTCCCCTTATCATATTCCGCCTGCATATCCGCGCACAGCTTTCCTATCTGCGCTTCCCGGATCGCATCGCTGTTGCCATAAGCCGACATGTGCTGGGAAAAAATAACCAGCTCTTTTCCGTTATCCACCGGTATACGGCTGATGGAATAACACCGGTCCAAATCCAGGAACTTGCTGAAGGAGGTGGAAATGGGAAAGCTTTTCCGCAGGGCCGAGGAAACAGGGTACCTGGAATAAAAGGCGATTCCCGCCAGGCTCTTCCCATGAGGTTCCCAGGGCGGAACCATCAGAAATGCAGAGTCATAATTGACAGCGAAATCGGAATAGTAACTGCCAAAATAGGTATCCAGCAGCTCATACTGGTTTACATGATAGCTTCTGGTGGCATCCAAATCCACCTCCTGGAAAATCATAAAATCCGGATTGTATCCGGCAGCCAGGCTTCCTGCGCCGGAAATGGTCTCCAACACGCTCTCCCTGCTTTCTGCCACGGAGGATTTCCCTCCATCCATAAAAAAGCTGTATTCGGGTGTATAAGCACCGAAACCAATATTATAAGTCATGATTTCATAGTCCGTCCCGGGGGATACGGCAGTTCCCCCTTCGCCGGATTCCGCCGGCCGGCGGATCTCCAGTTCCAAATCATCAGGCAGCCTGTGATAACTGAGCATCACATACAACACATAACCAATGACCGCCAGGAGCAGGACAGCAGCAAGCCCCAGCAGAACACGAAGCCATATCCGTTTCTTTTTCTTCCCTTTCGCCATATTCGTCCCTCCCGTAACATGTCTTTTATGCTAATCATACTCTATTATGAAAAAAAACACAATCATGCATGTCCAGCCCGCAGTTCTGACGAGTAAAAACGGTAACCATGGCTTTTATATGTGATATAACTTTGGTACCTCGGATCCTTGCCCTGCTTTAGCAGGGGCAGGAGAACCGGAAAAATGGCGGATATCCTGAACCAGCCCGCACGTCAGATAACGCTCTGCCAGCGGGCGGAAGGCCATTTTGCTCCTGCGAAGTCTGCGTAATTTACTTATCGTCTGAGCTGACCATTCCTCATGCTTAACCATCAAAGGGGCTTTGGAATCGATTATCTCTTTTCAATAATTTCTTTAGCCTCATGGAATGCGGCTAACTCCTGTATTGCGAGTTTGATTCTCTTGTGATTTTCAAAAGCGGAATCAACTATGTTTTTTTCTTTTATTATGAAACGTTTTGTCTGCCATTCCATTTTGCAGTCCAAATAACCGACAAAACTATTTCCCACAAGTATTGAGAGAGGCCATTTCATCCCCTTTTTCTTGATATATTCAAATTTAAAAGAATAATCAAAAAATGTTTTAAGCCATGTTTGGTCTCTGAAAAGCATATCCATCGGAGAGATAAGGCGCACTTCTTCGCTGTTTTGCATCTGACTTCTGTTACATTCATCAAGGGAATTTATCTTTGAAGAATGGATATAAAACACCTTTTTTGCCGTTTTAAATTGAAAGGGTAATATTGTTTTTTTCTGCTCTAATTGAGAAAAAACAGGCATAACTTCGGCTGTCGGAATCCCTGTTACATGCGATATATGCAGCGGATAAGTTACCCCAAAAGAAGATATCAGTTTTTCTATGATATAGGCTCTGGCGTTATCTTTGCTGATCCCTTGGTTTGGCCATTCTTTTATGCCTATATTTTCTTTTAAGATATAAAGGGGTTCCTTTAGTTCAAAAGCAGCCTCCATGTCCTGCCGTTGTCAGTGGTTTCTGTTAAAGCTTTGAACTTATCCTCTGAAATTCCATTAAACTGGTTACTTGTTCCCGTCCCCCGCAGGGTATGCATGGCCGCCAGGTAATCCTTCAGGCTTATCCGGGCTGCTGCTTACCTGTCTCTTATCAACACGCTTCAGCAAGTTTCGCTATTGCGCATCGATTCCAAATATTATATGATATTTTTGTAGCTGTCCGGAAGGCCGGCAGTCTGCAGCCACAGCCAAATCCCATAATACAGGCGGAACGGACAGACGTTCGTGGCATTTGACACCACGGCAGCCGCCAGGGCCAAGAGAACCTCCGGCTACAAGAGAACTTCCGGTTCTCTGCAAGCGTGGTTCTGCCCGCTGCCTGCGGGAATAAAGAAAGCGGAGGAATACGTATGACTACGAATGAAAAAGCACTGCAATTACATAAAGAGTGGAACGGTAAAATAGAAACCGTTTCCAAGACACCGGTAAAATCAAGAGAAGATCTTTCCCTGGCCTACACTCCGGGCGTAGCGGAGCCTTGCAAGGTTATTGCACAGGATAAGGAAGCGGCTTACACCTATACCATGAAAGCCAATACCATCGCGGTGGTATCCGACGGTTCCGCCGTACTCGGTCTGGGAAATATCGGCCCCCATGCCGCCATGCCCGTCATGGAGGGAAAAGCGGTTCTTTTTAAGGAATTCGGGGGTGTCAATGCCGTTCCCATCTGCCTGGATACCCAGGACACGGAGGAAATCATCAAAGCGGTTACCTGGATGGCCCCGGGCTTCGGCGGCATCAATCTGGAGGATATCAGCGCTCCCCGCTGTTTTGAAATCGAAGAACGTCTGAAGGAGACTCTGGATATTCCTGTATTCCATGATGACCAGCATGGCACCGCTATCGTTGTCCTCGCGGGCGTTATCAATGCCCTGAAGGTCACGGGTAAGAAGAAAGAGGACTGCCGCGTGGTTGTGAACGGGGCAGGAAGCGCCGGCATAGCCATCACCCGGCTGCTCCTTACCTATGGTTTTCCGCATATCACCATGTGTGACAAATCCGGTATTCTTTCCCGCAGCAGCGCAGATTTGAACTGGATGCAGGAAAAAATGATGGATCTTACCAATCGGGAAGGAAAAACCGGTTCCCTGGCGGATGCCATGAAAGGGGCCGACATTTTCGTAGGGGTATCCGCTCCCGGTATCGTATCTGCGGACATGGTTTCTTCCATGAATAAGGATGCCATCCTGTTTGCCATGGCGAATCCGGTGCCGGAAATCATGCCCGACATTGCCAAAGCCGCCGGCGCAAGGGTGGTCGGCACCGGACGCAGCGATTTCCCCAATCAGGTGAACAACGTGGTGGCTTTTCCCGGTATTTTTAGAGGGGCACTGGAAGGCCGTGCCACACAGATTACGGAAGAAATGAAGCTGGCGGCCGCTTTAGCTATCGCTTCCCTTGTTCCGGAGGATGAATTAAACGAAGACAACATCATGCCTGAAGCCTTCAACCCCAGGGTTTCGGAAGTGGTGGCACAGGCGGTCAAGTCCCATATTGTCCGCTGACTCCATGGATTACCGCGGAAAACCCTACTATTCCCTGGATGCCTGGTGCAAAAACACTTATGGGGAAAAGCTGTATAAAATTGCGCTGGATGCCGGCTTAACCTGCCCGAACCGGGATGGCACACTGGACAGCCGGGGATGCATCTTCTGCAGTGCAGGCGGCAGCGGGGAATTCGCCGCAGGGAACAGGCCCGGATCCGGTAAGCCGGCAGCGCCCCTGTCCATCCGGGAGCAGCTGGAAGCCGGCAAAAAGCTCCTGGAGGGAAAAAGAACAGGCAGCCGTTATATCGCTTATTTTCAGGCGTATACGAATACCTACGGCCCACCGGAATATCTGGCTTCTATTTTCCGCCAGGCTCTCGCAGAACCGGATATCGCCGGTATCTCCATCGCCACCCGTCCCGACTGCCTGGGCGCCGGGGTTATGCAGCTGCTCCTTTCCCTGAAGCAGGATTTTCCCGGAAAATTTATCTGGGTGGAGCTGGGCCTCCAGACCATACACGAGGAAACAGCCCTGTTTATCCGCAGAGGATATTCCCTTTCCTGTTTCACCCGGGCTATGGAAAGCCTTCATAAGGCGGGTATTCCAGTGATCGTCCATGTTATTCTGGGCCTTCCCGGAGAAACGGAGGAAATGGTTCTTGACACCATCCGTTTTCTGAACCGCTGCGGGATATTCGGTATTAAGCTGCAGCTGCTGCACATACTGGAGCATACCGATCTAGCGGCACTTTACCGGGAAGGAAAAGTGTCCGTGCTTTCCCTGGATGCCTATCTGTCTCTGCTGCTAAAATGCATTGCCGCCCTTTCGCCCGACATCGTCATTCACAGGCTTACCGGCGACGGACCGAAACGTATCTTAATCGCTCCGTCCTGGAGCGGCAACAAACGTAACGTATTGAATACGCTTCATCAACGCATGAAGCTTTCCTCTATCAGACAAGGACAATGCTATGAATCAGGAACCTTTGACTCTCTACAAATTGATTGTGCTGTATATGTTGGACAGGGTCACCTTCCCCCTGACCACAGCCCAGATCAGTGAATTTATCCTGGACAAGGAATATACCAATTTCCTGACCCTGCAGACAGCCATTTCCGAATTGACGGAAACCGGTCTGGCAGAATCCCGGACCATTTTAAACCGGACCCAGCTGCAGATTACGGAGGAAGGACGAAGTACCCTCCATTTTTTTGAAAACCGAATCAGTGATGCCATTAAATGTGACATCATCGATTATTTCAAAAACCATAAACTGGAGCTGCGTAACGAATCTTCCATTCAGAGCAATTTTTACAAGCTGGTAAACGGGGAATTTGAAGCGCAGCTGGTAGCCAAGGATAAGGATGTGGATCTGGTAAATATCCGGATTTCCGTCCCTACCCAGGAGCTGGCGGCATCCATCTGCGACAACTGGCAGAAAAAAAACAAAGAGATATACCAGTACCTTACGGAACAGCTCTTTTAATCCGCGTATATGCCGGCCGGGCGCATACGCTTACCTTAAAAAAACAGCCCCGCCCCCGAAAGGCTTTCCTTCCGGGGCGCAGGGCTGTTTCCATCCGCAGCTGTCATACGCGTTCTCAACTGCTTTCCTTCTTCTTTTCTCAGTCTTTAGCTACAGGATATTCATTGCACAGAAGCCTGTAAGGCGGTTCATCCTCTTCGATTTCAGGGAAACGGCCGATGGGTTCATAAAAACGGTTATCCGTATTATCATCGTTGCACATGGAAACCTCTCCCAGCAGTACCGGGCCTGTACCGGGTTCCAGTTCAAAATCATGATACATATAAGGATAAATAGTGATGGATTCGCCGGGTCTTAACTTCACCTGGGTTCCTGCAGGAACGGTAAACTCCCGTCCATCACAGTTAACCGTAACATCCGTGTCGGCGAACTGCTCGTCCTCTGTGGAATTATACACACGGATCAGTACGTTTCCGCCGCCTCTGTTGATGATATCTTCCATCTTATTCCAGTGGAAATGCATGGGGGCCATCTGTCCCTCTTTTATGTAGAGAAGCTTTTCCGCATAGGTTTTGGTATATTTGGGATTCTTCAGGTTCCCGTTCCGCAGCGTAATCAGGGAGAAGCCCACCTCGTCAAATTTTCCCAGGCCGTAATCCGTGATGTCCCAGCCCAGCATGTTATCCCTGATTTCATCATACTCATGATTCTTATCCTGCCAGTCCTCCGGTGTAAAACCGCAGAAGGGCGGCAGCTCAAAGCGATGCTCTTTAATCATAGCTTCCATGTCTTTTAATGCCGCATTGATTTCTGATCGTTTCATTTATTTATGTACCCCCGTTTCCTGTATTTGCCCGGGATTATTCTCCCGGTGCCACACGGCGTATTTACGCCGGGCGGAATTAGTATCAGTGGTATTATACCCTGTCCCGCGTCTCGATACAAGTATACTTTTTTTACTTTTTCTATATAAATGATTAGAAATTTTTATTTTTCTTCCTCTTCCGTCCCGGCGGCCTCCTGCCGGATCCGCTTCATATGCTCCCGGATTTTTACCTCATAGCCGTTTCCGGAAGGCTTATAGAATTCCCTTCCGCTCAGTTCATAGGGCAGATACTGCTGCCTTACATAATTGTTCGGATAGTTATGGGCATATTTATAATCCAGTCCGTGTCCCAATTTTGCCGCTCCTTTATAATGGGCATCCTGCAAATGGGAAGGCACCGGCAGGTTTCCTGTATCCCGGACGCACCGCATAGCCTCATCGATAGCGCAGACGGCAGCATTACTCTTAGGTGCGCAGGCCACATAGGTCACTGCGTTAGCCAGAATAATCTGGGCCTCCGGCATCCCCACCCGCTCCACGGCAAGGGAAGCCGTAACCGCCACCTGCAGTGCCTGGGGATCCGCATTTCCCACATCCTCCGAAGCACATATCATAATCCTGCGCGCAATAAAAGTAACACTCTCCCCCGCATACAGCATTTTCGCCAGATAATAAACGGCGGCATCCGGGTCGGATCCCCTCATGCTTTTAATAAAAGCAGATATCGTATCGTAGTGGTTATCCCCCGTCTTATCATACTTCACCACACGCTTCTGGATACATTCCCCGGCAACCTCCAGAGTGATATGTATTTTTCCGTCCGCCCCCCGCGGGGTTGTCATAATCCCAAGCTCTACCGCATTCAAAGCATGTCTGGCGTCACCCCCTGCCATATCCGCAAGAAAATCCATGGCGTCCTCTTCCATCACCGCCTCATAAGCGCCCATCCCCTTCTGCCTGTCATACACGGCACGATGGATAAGCTCCTTCACATCCTCCCTGGACAAAGGCTTCAGTTCAAATATTATGGAACGGGAAATCAAAGCGCCGTTCACCTCAAAATAAGGATTCTCCGTAGTTGCGCCGATAAGAACGACAGTGCCGTCCTCCACAAAAGGCAGAAGATAATCCTGCTGGCTTTTGTTAAAGCGGTGGATCTCATCAATAAAGAGGATCGTTTTCTTCCCATACATCCCCAGGGTATCCTTGGCCTTCGCCACCACTTCCTCCATATCCTTTTTCCCGGAAACTGTGGCATTTATCTGGGTAAACTCCGCACTTGTGGAATTGGCGATCACCTTGGCAAGTGTCGTCTTTCCGGTTCCCGGCGGTCCGTAAAAAATGATCGAGCTGATTTTATCCGCCTGTATCGCCCGGTAAAGCAGCTTGTCCTTGCCGATAATATGCTGCTGCCCCACCACCTCATCAAGCGTTGCGGGACGAAGCCTGGCTGCCAGCGGGGCTTCCTTCTCCATACTGTTTTCTCTCATATAATCAAATAAATCCATCATTCCTTCTCCTGCAGCCGCCTTTTTTGCAGCGGTTTTTTTTATTATATCGGACCCTGCTGTACAAGTCAAACCTTCTGCAGGGAAGATATCGGTTCCTGCCTGTCGGAACCGTTCCCGGAGAAAACCTCGGGCAGGCACATCTGCAGCACCGTATATTTTACGTCCACATCCATATACTAAAGGGTAAAAAGGAGGAGAAACAGAATGAAAGATGAAGATTACAATATTCCTGCGGATCAGGATTATACCAGCGCCGTTTCCGCCTATGACTGTACCGGCCTGATTCCCGCCGGCACCGTTCACGAAAAGACCCTGGAAGCTTACAAGGAGCTGTATCCGTTCGGCGCCCCGGATATGAGTGAGGAGGAAATCGCCCGGATGAGGGAAAAAAACAAGAAGGATTCCTCCGAATCAGAGAAACAATAGCCTTTGGCAGAAAGACACAAAAGCCCGGAAAGCATATGCCTTTCGGGCTTTACAGCGGCTTCAGTCAAATAATATCTCATCCACCGTCACGAATTCGTACCCTTCCGCCTTCAGGATATCCACAATCTGCAGAGCTGCCGTCACCGTGGAATCATAGGAATCGTGCATGAGGATGATGCTGTTTTCCTTCGTATGGGATAACACGTTTCTGACCACCTTATCCACATTCGTGGAACACCAGTCCAGCGGATCCACATCCCACAGTACGGGAAACATATTCAGTTCTTTTTCATATTTTTTATCCCAGGAACCATAGGGAGGGCGGATAAAAGAAGTTTCCTTTCCCGTCACTTCCTGGATGATGTCGTTGGTGGAGATAATTTCCTTTTTAAATTCGTCGGAATTGGCGGCGGTCAGCTGTACATGATGGAAGGTATGGTTTCCGATCAGATGTCCTTCCTCGCTTGCCCTTTTCACAATATCCGGATAGCTTTCCACATTCTGCCCGGTGACAAAAAAAGTTACCTGTACATCTCTTTTTTTCAGGCCGTCCAGAAGCTGGGGCGTACACACCGGATGAGGGCCGTCGTCAAAGGTAAGGGCAATTTTCCCCTTATAAGGTTCCTCATCCTCATAACCGGAATCCGCCACCGTCCGTGACCAGGCCTCCTGCCTTTTTGCGTTTTCATTCTCCCGGGCCAGGAACGTAAGTGCCACTGCAAAAAGAAGCATAGTCAGAACCGCTATCCATTTTTTTCCCTTCAGCATGACGCTGCCTCTTTGATTCTGTTCTCTTAGCTACTATATGCAGCTTTCCGGGAAATTATCAATCCACTTTTACATGACGTTCTGCGGCCTTCCATCCAGATACCCCGCAATATTGTCAAACACAATAACCGCCCGCTTATACAGTGCCTCCCTGGTGGCAAAGGCCACATGGGGCGTGGCAAGCAGATTGGGCGCCTGTAACAGCGGATGCTCCCGGCTGATGGGAGGCTCCTTTTCAAATACATCCACAGCAGCACCGGCAAGCCGGCCTTCTTCCAGCGCATCCGCCAGTGCCCGGCTGTCCACTACCGGCCCTCTTGCGGTGTTTATCAATATCGCTTCCGGCTTCATAAGGCGGAGCTGTTCCTCCCCTATCAGGCCTCTTGTCTGTTCCGTAAGAGGGACATGGAGGGATACCACATCACATTCCCGCAGCAAGGTTTCCATATCCGTCATGCGAACGCCTTCCGCTTCTTTCGGGCTGCGGTTATAGCCATATACCTGGCAGCCGAAAGCGCGGGCCAGCTGCGCGGTACGCGTCCCGATAGCACCCATACCGATTACACCGAATTTCTTTCCCTCCAGTTCCAGCCCGACAAGCCCGGTTTTATCTTTTTCTTCCCGAACAGCCTGGTTACAGGCAACGATATTACGGTACAGGCTCAATACCATGCCAAAAACCAGTTCCGGTACCGCCGTATTGGAGTAGCCTGCACAATTGCTCACCAGGATCCCTCTTTCCCGGCAGTAATCCATCGCCACATGATCCACACCGGTAAAAGCAACGGAAATCATTTTCAGCTTATGACAGTTTTCCAGAACCTCTTTTTGAAAGGGCAGATTGGAAAAAGCGAGAATATCCGCGTCTTTTGCCCGCTCCACCAGAGCCTGGGTATCCGTGACACGTGTGTCATAATAAACAATTTCCACCTTTTCCCCCAGCTTTTTCCCGGCAAGACCAAGAAGTTTCTCTTTTTCCACACCAAGCGGCTCAATAATCACTAATTTCATCATTTTTTGTCTCCTTTTTAAAATGAATACGGCTCAGATACCGGGCCTCAAAGCCCGGCTGCTCCGCCAGATTCAGTACCTCAGCCCTTCGGCACAGGGCTTGCGTTATCTCCCGCAGGGAGGGATCCCCTCCATACAGGCAGGCTCCGAGAAGGGAGGTATTGCCAACCGCCGTCACTTTTCCGGCAAGGCCGGCCGGAAAAAGCCCTATCCTTGCGGCTTTTTCCACATCCAGGTAATACCCGAAGCCACCGGCAAGACAGACCTGAACCACATCGTCCTCCTGCGCTCCCAAAGCCTCCATCAGAAGCTCCACACCGGCACATACGGCTGCTTTTGCCATCTGCAGCGCCCGGATATCCTGCTGGGTTATCCGGATACGCCCTTTCTGCCAGCCATGTTCAAAATACGCGTCCTCCAGAAGGCCTGTTTCATCGATAATACCCTGATCCAGCATTTCTGCCAGCAGGGCAAGCATATCCGTTCCCGGCACATTGGCCGCCGCCCCTCCTTCAAAAGCCGGCCCCGCTGCCGCGGCAGTACATAGCAGACGGCCTTTCCCGGCAATTGCCATTTCCCCGTTGGTACCCAAATCGATAAACAGCCGGCAGCCCTCCTCTGTCCCTTTTCCCAACCCGCAGGCAAGCAGACCTGCGGCAATATCCGCTCCTACAAACGCCGATATACCGGGAAGCAGACCTATACGCAGCTGCGTTCCTCCCGTAAGCAGCTTCAGCTCCATTTCCTCCAGGCTGACCGGTGTGAACGGGTATCTCCCCAGAGCGGCGGTATCCAGCCCCATCAGCAGATGCTCCATCGCCGTATTCCCCGCCAGCCATATGCAGGCGGGCGCTCTTCCCCTTTCCCGGACAAGACGGCCGATGCCTTCCGCGATCCCTTCTCTTACCGACTCCGTAAGCGCGCCGGCCTGCCCCTGTGCTGCCGCCTGGATCCGGGAGAGCACATCGCTTCCCCATTCCCTCTGGGGGTTCATACAGCTGTATTCGCCCCGGATCAAAAGTTCCCCTCCCTGCTGCCATTCCTTTACGGAAGGCAGCTCCACCGCCTGCATGGCGATGGTAGTGGTTCCCAAATCAACTGCGATAAGATAGGGGGCGGGCCTGTCCGTAACCGGACATTCCTCCTGCAGCCCCCGGCCATTAATATTCCCCGTGGCTCCTTTGTGGGCGGTTACCGCTTCCACCGGCCTGCTTTCCACAAATTCCACCTGCAGGCAGCAATCCTGACGCACCCGGTGCATACATGCCAGCCGGAGCCCGCCGCGAAGCTCCTCCGGCGTAAAAGCTATCCGGTCTGCAGGTGCCGGAAGGGGCGCGCCTTTTTGGCCAAACCGAATCCTGCACCGTCCGCAGGTCCCTTTTCCGCTGCAGCATACCAGAGGATATCCGTTCCTTTTAAGCAGCTGCAGAAAAACAGCCCCTTCCGGGGCATCCAGTACCTTGTCCTCTTTTCCTTCCTGCCTTACCGTTATTTTCTTCTCAGACAAACTGATTCTTCTCCTCGCTGTATATATAGTCTATGCCTTTCAGCTTTTCCTCAAGCATGACCCTGTCCGCCCCGCAGTCGTCGCAGAACGCATCCAGGCTTGGATAAAAATCCCTCAGCTTCATATTTACATAACTCAGCAGCATTACCGGATCTTCAGGTATCATGAAACAGCCTCCTGTCATTTATCGCCCCTGGCGATGGATTCTTCTTTACCATTTGATCCCTATTATAGAGAATGGTTACCTTTCTGGCAACTGCCCTCTGCTAGTTTTTTGCTAATTTTCCTCTCTAATTGAGAAATACTCTTGACAGGCCTTCTTTAGAAATGCTATTCTGAGTCTAAGTTAAAGGGGAGTAGTATCCATGTACAATCAACATACCCTGATCTGTCTGCCGCTTGCAGAATGCAGCATTTCTTTCAGCCTTCTGCCCGGATAACGTGATCATGGTTGTACACTTTCTCTATGGGAAAGAACGAGACTTTTGGCGTCAAGCCGGAAGTCTCTTTTTTATTACACAAACTTCGTACATGCCGGTTTCCCCCCTTTTTTTACCAACAAATTCAGAAAGGATGAAAAAGTATGGAATTCATTTATGAAGGATTACTGTCCATCACCCCCCAGCAGGCCATCATGTATGTGGTAGGCCTCCTGCTCATTTATCTTGCAATCAAAAAAGAGTATGAACCTGCGCTGCTCCTTCCCATGGGCTTCGGCGCCATTCTCGTCAATCTTCCTCTGTCAGGTGTCATCAATCAGACAATGACGGGTATCGGGGAAGTAAACGGTATCATTGAATGGCTGTTTGAAGTGGGAATTGAAGCCTCCGAGGCGCTGCCTATCCTGTTGTTCATCGGTATCGGCGCCATGATCGATTTCGGGCCGCTTCTCTCCCAGCCCATTATGTTCCTCTTCGGAGCGGCCGCACAGTTCGGTATTTTCTTTGCCATCTGCGCCGCGGCACTGATGGGCTTTGACTTAAAGGACGCGGCTTCCATCGGTATTATCGGTGCCGCCGACGGCCCTACCTCCATTCTGGTATCCCAGGTGCTGGGTTCCCGCTATGTAGGCCCGATTGCGGTGGCCGCTTATTCCTACATGGCGCTTGTGCCTATTGTACAGCCTTTCGCCATCCGCCTGGTTACCACGAAAAAGGAACGTCTGATCCGTATGCCCGCCAAGTCTTCCAGGCCGGTAACCAAGACAACCCGTATCCTGTTCCCCATTATCGTTACCTTCCTTGTAGGCCTGATTTCTCCCGCATCCGTTTCCCTGGTGGGATTTCTGATGTTCGGCAACCTGCTCCGGGAATGCGGCGTACTGGGCAACCTTTCCGATACGGCACAGACCTCCCTTGCCAACCTCATCACACTGCTGCTGGGCATCACCATTTCCTTCAGCATGCGCGCAGATGCTTTTGTACGGTTTGACACCCTGCTCATCATGATTATCGGCCTTCTGGCTTTCGTGTTTGATACCATCGGAGGGGTTGTCTTTGCCAAGGTACTGAATCTGTTCCGCAAGGAAAAAATCAATCCCATGATCGGGGCTGCCGGCATTTCGGCCTTCCCCATGTCGGCGCGTGTGGTTCAGAAAATGGCTATGAAGGAGGATCCGGGCAATATCCTCATCATGCAGGCGACAGGAGTAAACGTATCCGGACAGATTGCTTCCGTTATTGCGGGAGGTCTGGTTATCAGCCTTGTTTCCGCCTATCTGTAAGATTCTTGTTCTTTTATTTATAGAAACCGATTTTCCGGGAAAGGAGAATTTATATGTGGGATAATTTTTTAATCACCCTTTCTATTATGGGGAAAGGTATGGTGGGAATTTTCACCGTAATCATCATTATCAGCCTGGTTGTGGCACTGATGGGCCGCTTTGGGTCCGGGAAAAAACCGGATGAGAAAAATACCGGGAAATAAGAATACGCTGAAAGCGCCGGGACGATTGTTTGCTGCTTGCGGACCGTCCCGGCGCTTTCTATTTTTACTCTTATGCCATAGCAGGAACTTCCTTCCTGTGGGCTTCCAGCCTGCCGTCTTTCACATCAATGAGTATCGTATCCCCTTCTCCTACAGCATCCTGCAGGATCAGCTTTGCGGAAAGAGTCTCCACATGCTTCTGGATATATCTCTTTAACGGCCTTGCTCCATAGGCCGGATCATAGGCATTTTCCACCACAAATTCTTCCGCGGCGGGTGTGAGTTCAATCGTCAGCTCCCTGTCGGAAAGACGCCGGTTCAGATCGCCTATAATCAGCTTGATAATGCCGGCAATGTTGTCCTTGTCAAGCGGCTTGAAGAGGATGATTTCATCGAGACGGTTCAGGAACTCCGGTCTGAAATGGCCCCGCAGATCCGTCATTACCAGCCTTTCTGTATCCTCTGAAATCCGTCCGTCCTGGCTGATTCCTTCCAGCAGGTAATTGGCGCCGATATTGGAGGTCATAATCAATATGGTGTTTTTAAAGTCTACCGTGCGCCCCTGGGAGTCCGTAATACGCCCGTCATCCAGCACCTGCAGAAGCACATTGAATACATCCGGATGTGCCTTTTCGATCTCATCAAACAGAACCACGGAATAGGGTTTTCTCCTTACGGCCTCGGTCAGCTGTCCCCCTTCCTCATAGCCTACATAACCCGGAGGCGCCCCGATCAGCCTGGACACGGAATATTTCTCCATGTATTCGCTCATATCTATACGGACCATGTTGTTCTCATCATCAAATAAGGATGCGGCCAGTGCTTTGGCCAGCTCCGTCTTACCTACGCCGGTAGGCCCCAGGAACAGGAAGGAACCAATGGGCTTGGTGGGATCCTTGATCCCGGCTTTGGAACGGATGATGGCTTCCGTCACTTTGGTAACGCCCTCATCCTGTCCGACCACCCTTTTATGGAGTTCTTCATCCAGATGCAGGGTTTTGTTCCTTTCACTTTCCGTCAGCTTGGAAATCGGGATTCCGGTCCATCTGGACACAATCTTTGCGATTTCATCCTCGCTCACACTCTCATGGACAAGGGAAAGATCCTCGCTCCTGACCTTTTCTTCTTCAACCTCCAGCTGCTTGCGCAGTTCAGGCAGCTGTCCGTAGCTTAACTGGGCGGCCTTTTCCAGATCGCCTTCCCGCTGGGCGATTTCTATCTGGCTGTGCACGGCATCAATCTGCTCCCTGAGCCTGGAAAGCTTATCCACACTGGCTTTTTCGTTGTCCCACTGTGCCTTGCGGTTCTGGAATTCTTCCTTCAGTTCCGCCAGCTCCCTCTGCAGATCGGCCAGACGCTCCTGGCTTAACCGGTCCTCTTCCTTCTTCAGGGCGGCTTCTTCTATTTCCATCTGCATGATTTTACGCTGCAGTTCATCCAGCTCGGTAGGCATGGAATCCAGTTCCGTTTTAATCAGGGCGCAGGCTTCATCCACCAGATCAATGGCCTTATCCGGCAGGAACCGGTCGGATATATAGCGGTTGGACAAAACGGCGGCGCTCACCAGCGCGTTGTCCATGATTTTCACGCCGTGGTATACTTCATAACGCTCCTTCAGCCCCCGGAGGATAGAAATGGTATCCTCCACCGTAGGCTCCTCCACCATGACCGGCTGGAACCGTCTTTCCAGGGCGGCATCCTTCTCAATATACTGCCTGTATTCGTCCAGTGTGGTGGCGCCGATACAGTGCAGCTCACCTCTTGCCAGCATAGGCTTGAGCATATTGCCCGCATCCATGCTGCCCTCGGTCTTGCCTGCGCCGACAATGGTATGCAGTTCGTCAATGAACAGGATAATCTGTCCTTCACTGTTCTTCACATCCTCCAGCACCGCCTTCAGACGTTCCTCAAATTCTCCCCGGTATTTGGCGCCGGCAACCAGCGCCCCCATATCCAGGGCAAATATTTTCTTATCCTTCAGCCCCTGGGGAACATCCCCCCGCACAATCCTCTGTGCCAGGCCTTCCACAACCGCCGTCTTGCCGACACCGGGTTCCCCGATAAGCACCGGATTATTTTTCGTCTTTCTGGAGAGGATACGGATGACATTACGGATCTCCGCGTCTCTGCCAATCACCGGATCCAGCTTCTGGTTTCTGGCCTTCTCCACCAGATCCTCGCCGTATTTTTCCAGCGTATCGTAGGTGGCCTCCGGGTTATCACTGGTCACCCTCTGATTGCCTCTCACTGTGGAAAGCGCCTGGAGAAAACGTTCTCTGGTAATGCCGTATTCCGTCCAGATGGCTTTGATTTCCTTATTGGGATGCTTAATCATGCTCAGGAACAGATGCTCCACCGAAACATATTCGTCTCCCATCTGTCTGGCTTCATCCTCTGCGGATGTCAGAACCTGATTCAGCTCTCTTCCCACATAGACCTGGCCGCCCTGTACTTTCACACGCTTGCTCACCGCATTCTCCGCCCGGTTCACAAAGTGTTCCTTCTGGATTCCCATTTTCTCAATCAGCTTCAGTATCAGGCTGTCTTCTATGGTAAGCAGGCTGTAGAGCAGATGTTCTTCTTCAATTTCCTGGTTGCCGTATTCATACGCCAGCTTCTGGCAGCGCTCTACGGCCTCCATGGATTTTTGTGTAAATTTGGAAATATTCATACACATGCCCTCCTGTTGTTTCTGTTGTTTCTGTTGTTTTATTTGTTCTATTACCACTATAACAATATCATATCGTATTGTCAACTTTTTTTTCCGTTATTTTTTAACTCCCAAATCCTCCGGCAGAAAGACTTGTGCTTCCGTCAAAACGGAGGTACAATTTATAAAGAAGGGTTTCCATATTCCGGAAATCCGGAAAAATTTATAAATTTTTCTCAGCACACATAAAAAAAGGATACTCCACATATCATGAAGACAAAATCATATGAAATTGACATGTGTAACGGCCCACTCACCGGAAAGCTTTTAAAATTTGCGGTGCCGCTCATGCTTTCCGGAATCCTGCAGCTTCTTTTCAATGCCGCCGATATCGTAGTGGTCGGACGGTTCGCAGGCCATCAGGCGCTTGCGGCGGTGGGAAGCACCGGTTCCCTAATCAATCTGCTGGTAAATGTTTTTATCGGCCTTTCCATCGGCACCAACGTCCTGGTCGCCAATTATATGGGAGCACGCCAGGAAAAAGCGGTGAGTGAAACGGTTCACACCTCTATTTTATTAAGCCTTTTGTGCGGGACCTTTCTGATTTTCTTCGGAATCGTACTGGCGAAGCCGCTGCTGACCCTGATGGGGACTCCTGACGATGTATTAAGCCAGGCCACTCTTTATATGCGTATTTTTTTTGTCGGCATGCCTGCCACCATGCTGTACAATTTCGGCGCGGCTGTCCTGCGGGCGACCGGGGATACCCAGAGGCCCTTGTATTTCCTTTTTGCCGCCGGCATTATCAATGTGGTCCTGAATCTGGTCTTTGTCATCTGCTTTGATATGGGGGTGGCAGGTGTAGCCACAGCAACCGTCATATCCCAATGTGTTTCCGCCTTGCTTGTATTGCGCTGCCTGCTCCATGAAACCGGCTGTTTTAAGCTGTATTTAAACCGGCTGCATATCCATAAGGATAAGCTGATCCAAATGATCCGCATCGGGCTGCCTGCAGGGATGCAGGGCGCAATATTTTCCATATCCAACGTTTTAATCCAGTCCTCCATCAACTCCTTTGGTTCCGTTGCCATGGCGGGAAGCACCGCTTCCAGCAATCTGGAGGGTTTTGTATATACCTCCATGAACGCCTTTTACCAGGCATGTTTAAGCTTTACCAGCCAGAATCTGGGAGCGGATAAAAAGGAACGGATCAACAAAATCCTGATTACCTGCGAAGCGCTTGTCTTTACCGTCGGGCTGGTCCTGGGGAATCTGGCCTTTTTTTTCGGCGATAAGCTGCTGCAGATCTATTCTTCCGATCCTGAAGTTATCCGGTACGGCCTGATGCGTATGCAGGTCATCTGCACGGTTTATTTTCTCTGCGGCCTGATGGACGTACTGGTGGGAAGCATGAGAGGCCTGAATTATTCCATTATCCCCATGATCGTCTCCCTTGCCGGAGCCTGCGGGCTGCGTATACTGTGGATATTTACCGTATTCCAATGGCACCGCAGCCTTTTTGTCCTCTACCTGTCTTATCCGGTCACCTGGCTGGTTACGGCAGTCGCCCATTTGATATGCTTCCTCATTATAAGGAAAAAACTAGACGAAAGGAAACACTATGAGCTGGGAAATTGAATTTTTAAACGCCATACAGCACCTGTTCCGTAATGAATTCCTGGATATTGTCATGCCCTTTATCTCTGCTTTGGGAAATGCCGGCATATTCTGGATTCTGCTCACCGTTGTCCTTCTTATTATACCCAAAACAAGAAAAACAGGCATTGCTTCGGCAATTGCCCTGCTCATTATGGTGGTGACGGGAAATATGATTTTAAAGCCGCTGATAGCGAGGCTGAGGCCCTTTACCGTTAATACGGCCATTGAACTTCTCATTGCCGCTCCCACGGATTTTTCCTTTCCGTCCGGCCATACCTATGCATCCTTTGCATCCGCAACGGCAATTTTGAAAAACAACAGACGGCTGGGGATCCCTGCCATGATTCTGGCGGCGCTCATTGCTTTTTCCCGCCTTTACCTCTATGTCCACTATCCTACGGATGTGCTCTGCGGGATCCTGTTCGGTGTCCTGGCCGGGCTGGCCGGAAATTTCCTTGCAGGGAAGCTTGCCTCCAGGCTCCGCCTTTTGTCCTGAAACAGGATGGAAAGTCTCGTAGCTGTTCCGATCTTTGCTCTTATCCTCCTACAATGCGCAAACAATGTCTGACTCGCTGCGCGGGCCATCCGTTGTTCAAAAAAAAGCAGGTTTCCCATCGGAAAACCTGCTTTCTCTTTACGTTATTCTATTTCTGTTTGTGTTCTGCAATACTGCAGAATATTTAAAAGCAGACGACTGAATTATTCAGCTGCTTCGGTGGAAGCTGTCTCAGTTGCTTCGGTAGAAGCGGTTTCTGTAGCTTCGGTGGAACCTGTCTCAGTCTCGGTAGCTGCTTCTGTTGTAGGCTCTACGGATTCGGTAGCTGCTTCGGTAGAAGCTTCTACGGAAGATTCTGCTTCGCTGGACTCTGCTACGCTGGATTCTACAGTAGCTTCAACGGAAGATTCTACTGCGCTGGATTCAACCGGTGCTGCTGCATCGCTGGAACCACATGCTACCATAAGTGCGGATGTCATAACTGCTGCTGTTAAAACTGCTACTAATTTTTTCTTCATAATTAATTCTCCTCCTAATCGAAACATACAGCCTTACATGCGGCTGCATCTGTATTACGAAAATGAGAATAACACTTTTCTCTAAACTTGTAAATAGTTTTTATAAACTTTTTTAACAAATTATGAATTTCATAAGATTTTGTTCACAGTTTGTACACATTCATCGCTGAAAACAACAAAAACATCCTTTTATGGTTTTTCCTTTCTCCCTGTGATACACTGGATACAGGACAGGTCCGGCCGGGAGTATGGCCCGCGGACCGGAAATATATAACAGGAGGTTCTGCCATGTCTTCTTATTTATTAGAATGCTGTGTTGACTCCGTGGAATCCGCTCTTATTGCCGAAAAGGGCGGGCTGACAGGCTGGAGCTGTGTTCCAATCTGATCATCGGAGGAACCACCCCCACACTTTCCCTTTTCCGCCGTATCCGCATGCTTTCGGATATCCGGATCCATGCTCTGATAAGGCCCCGTTTCGGCGATTTCCTATATTCCGGGGAAGAATTCCAGGTTATTGCGGAGGAAGTGCGCCAATTTCGTCAGGCGGGCGCAGAAGGGGTGGTCATCGGCTGCCTGACCCCTGCCGGTTCCCTGCATATGGAATATATGAAGCAGCTGATGGAAGCGGCGGACGGGATGTCCGTTACCCTGCACCGTGCCTTTGATATGTGCCGGGATCCTTTTGAGGCGCTGGAGCAGTCCAGGGAGCTGGGTATCGATACCATCCTCACTTCCGGCCAGGCCCCTTCCTGCCTGGAAGGTATCGCACTTTTACAGGAGCTTCAGGAAAAAGCGGGAACGGATCTGACCATACTGGCGGGCGCAGGTGTAAATGCCGGCGCTGTACGCACCCTGCTTGCGGAAACCTCTCTAACAGCCTTCCATATGTCCGGCAAACGGATACTGGAAAGCGGCATGCAGTTCCGCAGATCTCATGTCTCCATGGGCATACCCGGAATGAGCGAATATGAAATCTGGCAGACCGACGGGGATGCCGTCCGTGCCGTCCGCAGCCTTCTGGATGCCCCCGCATAAAACCAGGATAACGACAGGTGATCCCGTCCCCGCCTTTCAGGGCTTTAAGACGGAACCGTTTGGACAGACTGCACAGGAAATACGCAGGCCCGCCTGAACGGTTCCCCGGATCATCTCCTTACGCTTCACATTTCCAGTAAAAAGCGCTGTAGGGGGGCAGCGTGCTCCCTCCGCCGAAATCATGGCTTTCACCGCTAATCAAATCAACCGCCGTTCCGCAGCCTGCATCAAAGTGCGCCGTATATGGCTCGCCATCCGCATTTATTGCTACAAGCACCCGTTCTCCCTGCGCCGCCCGTTCAAAGATACACTGCCTGTTCGTCAGGACAACAGAACTGAAATTTCCATAATTGAGCGCATGTGACGCCTTTTTAGCCTTTGCCAGCTTTCCGATAAACGCTGTCAATTCATTCTCCTGCGGCTCCGCAAAACATGCGCGCAGAGCCTGATCGCCGTCACTCTTATTTCCCATGGCTCCCCACTCGCTTCCATAATATACACAGGGAATCCCCGGCATTCCGAACATCATGGCATAGATCAGAGGCAGATGCTTTTCATTTCCCAGAAGGCTGGCTATCCTGGTCACATCATGGTTATCCACAAAAGAAAACAGATGCAGCCCTTTATACAGCGTCCAGTTTTCCGCTCCGAACTGTCTTAACAGGGAATGGTTAATTTCAAACATATTCATGCTGTTAAAGCTGGAATGCAGTCCCTTATAGCATTCATAATTGGTAGCGGAATGCAGCATCCCCTCATTCACCAGAACCTTATAGTCCCCGTGCAGCATCTCTCCCACAAGGAAAAAGTCCGGCTTCAGCCCGTCACAAAGGCTGCGGAGCCGTCTGACAAAGTTGTGATCCAGGCAATAGGCCACATCCAGCCGCAGGCCGTCTATGTCAAATTCATCCACCCAGAATCTCACACTGTCAAAAATATGGGTAATTACTTCCTCATTCTGCAGATTAAGCTTCACAAGGTCATAATTGCCTTCCCAGCCTTCGTACCATAAGCCGTCATTATAATTGGAGTTTCCTCCCAAATCAATATGGAACCAATGTAAATAGGGAGAATTCTCCCTGTTTTTCACCACATCCTGAAATGCCCAGAAGCCTCTTCCCACATGGTTGAACACACCGTCCAGTACCACGCGGATCCCTTCTTCATGAAGGGTTTCACAAACCTTTTTGAAATCTTCGTTTGTGCCAAGACGGCAGTCCACCTTTCTGAAGTCCCTGGTATTATAGCCATGGGTATCCGATTCAAACAACGGAGAAAAATAGATGGCATTGGCACCCAGCTTCTTTATATGCCCAATCCAGCCGTTAACCTTTTGTATTCCGGCCTGTTCCGATGCAGGAGTGCTTCCGTCATTTTCAAACGGCGCCCCGCAGAACCCCAGAGGATATATCTGATAAAATACACTTTCGTAAGCCCACATACTTGTGTCCTCCTAACTAAATTTGCTTTCGCCCCGTAACAGTTCGGAGCATACGGAACTGTTACGCCGCCTCTCCTTTTGATGAGGCGCATGTGCACGCTATAGTATACCATATCCCATTTTCGCTTTCCACTTTTTATTTGCATCGTTTTCCACTTATCCATATGTGTGGATAAGCGTAATTCACACCTTTTTTTCTATTAGTTTTTTCCCTGTTTCTGTGGATAAGCCTTTTAAATTATCCACATTGATTTACATAATAAAATTGACTGCTGCAGTTTTTTTACTTTATATCGACCATGATGTGAAAATGTGTATAACCGACTCCAAACGTGTCAATTCGACAATATCTGCAAAAGAAATCCCCACTTTCCACATAGTTATCCACAATTCCGACTGTCATAAACATGTTTTCCACATGTCATTCCAGGAAAACTGCGTGTCATTTTCTGATAATCCGCACATTCCACAATTTTTTCCACATAACCACTATCCCGCCTGCCCGGGGGGAACGAGGGAACCATGGCGGCACCGGCTTTTTTATCTGCCCCCGTGACGAAACATACCATGGACATCCGGCAGAACCTGTGATATACTAACTTGCTGTCTGAAAAGGCGGCGCTAAATACAGGAAACAGGAATTTTGACAGTGCATGTGAAGGGACTGAACAGTTATAACCGTTCACACAAATCTGCATTACTATGGAGTTTTCATATATGATAAAAATAGGATCACATGTAAAAATGGGCGGAAAGGATATGCTGCTTGGTTCTGCCAAAGAAGCGGTTTCCTATGGAGCCAATACCTTTATGGTCTACACCGGCGCCCCCCAGAATACCAAACGGAAGGCGATTGGAGAACTGAATATCGATGCCGCCCGGGATTATATGGCGGAAAACGGGATAGAGGACTTTGTTATCCACGCCCCTTATATCATTAATCTGGGCAATTCGGTAAACCCGGATACCTATACACTGGCTGTGGATTTCCTCGCCCTGGAGCTGGAACGCACCATTGCTATGGGCAGCAAGATCCTTATCCTCCATCCGGGTGCCCATGTGGGCGCCGGGACCGAAACCGGTATCCGCCGGATCGTCCAGGGGCTGAACGCGGTGCTGACGCCGGATACCCCCTGCTGTATTGCCCTGGAAACCATGGCCGGCAAGGGTTCGGAAATCGGCCGGAGCTTTGAAGAACTTGCCGCCATCTATGATGGGGTAGTCTGTAATGAGAAATTACGGATATGCTTTGATACCTGTCACGTGAATGACGCAGGTTACGATATCGTAACGGATTTTGAAGGCGTTATGGAACAGTTTGACAAACGGCTGGGAAAGGACCAGATCGCGGTCTTTCATATCAATGACAGCAAGAACGTCCTGGGAGCCGGCAAAGACCGCCATGCCAACATCGGAGAAGGTACCATCGGCTACGATGCCTTAAGGTATATCGTCCATCATCCCGATTTTCCGGGTATTCCCAGAATCCTGGAAACGCCGTACCGTCCGGATCCGGAAAACCCGGAAAAGACGCTTCCCCCCTATAAGGAAGAAATTGAATTATTGCTGTAACTGTTCAGCAGGTAAGCGCATTTACTGGGCTTGCCGTAAGAAAATGCGGCGGCAACAGACATCCGGGCAATCACACATAAGGCAAATCCCCCGCCGGCAAAAAGGAATAACCTTGCGTTGGCGGGGGATTTCCCTCAGCTTTTTTCTTTTGTGAACAGCCATTCATCCCAGAACCGTTCCACCCGGCGTGCCACTCTGTCTGCCGTGACCACTTCGTATTCCTCCCATTCTCTGGGGAAGAGCTGCTGATAAGCACCGTTCAGGAACCTGTCATCCAGAAGGGCCACGATACCCACATCCTCCGCGGTACGTATTACCCTTCCTGCGGCCTGAAGAACCTTATTCATACCCGGGTAACGGTAAGCATAATCAAATCCGTTTTTACCGGCGGCATCGAAGTAGCATTTCAGAATTTCCCGCTCATTGCATACCTGGGGAAGGCCGGTTCCCACGATGATTGCCCCTATGAGGCTGTCATTCTTCAGATCGATACCTTCACTGAATATACCTCCCATAACACAAAACCCCAGAAGGCTCTTTTCCTCTTCCACCTCAATGTCCATGTGAATCACATCGCCCAGCTCACAATTCCGGTTTCCTTCAAAGCGGCCCAAAAATTCTTCCCTTTCCGCTTCACTCATGATATCCTCCTGAATCATGCACTCTTCCGTTTCCGTATCCAGGAAGTGTTCCTCGTAGACTTCAAACACGCTCTGAAGGAAGGAATGAGAGGGGAAAAAGATCAAATAATTCCCATGGCGCATCCTGGTAATCTCATGAAGATAGCTGGCGATATTATAATATTCCCTGGGTGACCTTCTTGTGTACTTGCTGGTGACATCACTTCCTATATAAAGTGCCTTTTTCTTGGGATTGAAGGTGGATTTGGCATATACCTCAAAATCTTCCTTGTCTCCCCCCAAAAGGCTCTTATAATACTGGATGGGCAGAAGTGTCGCTGAAAAAAGTACGGTGCTCCTCGCCCGTTCCATGCATTCCTTCAGATTCACCGAAGGATTTACGCAAAACAGCTTCACAAGGAAACGGTCATCCTCCTCCAGCTCCGTATAAATCACATAGTTGTCGTCCAGCTTGTCATAGATCAGGAGGAAATGGGACACCTCAAAAAAGAAGTCCAGCACCTCATCCCTGACAGGGCTATCGTCATGCTCCTCCAGATATTTTTCCATGGTTTCATACAGCCGCTCCACAGCCTGTACAAAAGGCTCGATGGAACCTACAATACGGCAGTCCTCACATTCCCGTTTCAGAGGAAGAAGCTCCCTGCTGCACCGGTCCAGCTGGTTTTCCATCTTGCCGTCATATTCCCGCACTATCTTTTTTAAAGCCAGGAAATCTTCCTTCACCAGTACCGCACTGTACATTTCCCTTCCCCTGTCCACCAGGTTATGGGCTTCGTCGATGAGGAAAATATACTGCCCCTGTACACCCTCCGCAAAAAAACGCTTCAAATATACATGGGGATCGAAAACATAGTTATAATCACAGATAATCCCGTCGGAAAAAAGGCTCATGTCCAGGCTCATTTCAAATGGGCACACCTTATATTTCCGGGCATATTCCTCCACCTTTTCCCGGTTGTAATGATCCTCATGAATCAGCAGATCGTAGATCGCCTCGTTAATCCGGTCATAGTGGCCGTCAGCATAAGGGCAGGCTCCGGGATTGCATTCCGTTTCTTCCATAAAACAGATTTTATCCTTCGCGGTCAGAATAACCGTCTTAAACCGCAGCTGTCTCTCCCTAAGCAGCTGGAAGGTATTATCCGCCACCGTACGTGTGATGGTTTTAGCCGTCAGGTAAAAAATCCGTTCCGCCTTGCCTTCCCCAAGAGCCTTAACAGCGGGGAACACCGTGGAAATTGTTTTTCCCACCCCGGTGGGGGCTTCTATAAACAGCTTCCGCTTATGCACAATACTGCGGTATACATAGGTAGCCAGTTCCTTCTGCCCTTCCCTGTAGGGAAATGGAAAATCCAGCTGGCGGATGGAAGCCGTCCTTGTCTTTTGCCACTCGTTGGAGAAATCCGCCCATTTTTTATATTCCTGCAGCAGGGCATCAAACCATTCATCCAGTTCGGCACGCTGGTAGGTATTCACAAAATACCGCAGCTCTTCTGTTTCTATATTACAGTAGGTCATCCGTACCTTCATCTGCATGCTTTCATGCTCTCTGGCATACATACAGGCATAGCATTTGGCCTGGGCCAGATGGACATCCACCGGCTCTTTCATTTTGTCCAAATCACGGTAGGTTCCTTTAATCTCATCTATGGTAACAACGTCTCCGCTGATAACTCCGTCGGCCCTGCCTTCCACCACCAAATCGTAAGCAGAAGTGCTCCATCTGTAGCGCATCACTACCTCCGCCTGGTAATCGGATCCCATTCTCCGCTGAATCATGCGGTGGATCCGTCCGCCCTCCGCCATAGCATTATCAGGTGCCGCGCCCTTCCGGTTGTCTATACTGCCGCTGCGCAGGATAAATTCCACCAGGCTGCGCACGGATATTCTGATTTCCACGTTACACATTCCTCCTTATTAAGAAAACATTCTGCCGCATCAAAACCCGGGAAAAATTCCAGTCCAAAGGAGAGCCCTTCTTTACGAACAGACAAAAACTCCCTATAAAGATAGTACACACTTCTTTACAGGGAGTCAAACTTTATATGGGTCTAAAACAATTTATACCGTACAATCGTTCTTATTCACGCCATTCATTCAGCAGGCAATTGCAAATTTTCTGAGGTAATTGTCAAATTCTTTGCTGTATCCATGACAGGTTACTGTCAATACACGGGTAAGGTCCAGTCCATACACACCAAGAATAGATTTAGCGTCTACCACATAGCTGTTATACGCTATGTCAATATCGAAATCACACCTGGAGGCCGCGTTTACAAAATCCTGTACCTCGTCCGGTCTCAGCACAATTTTATACTGATTGATTCCATTCATACTTACCACTCACTTTCATCCTTTCCTTAAATATACCGTAACTGTTCAGTGACTTCCCGGATATATACAAAAACCCATGATATACCGCCCGGGGCGTTTGTGTTTTTGCACTCCTGTCTCACTTTCTTACTTGGATTTATCATATTATACAGCATTGGGTAGAAATGTAAACCCCCATTTTTCGACGTAAAATGACAGGTAAAAAAGCCATACTGCATTATGTCCCGGCATGGAGCCAAACCCGCTCCTTTCTTTGTCTAAAAGTGTGATTTCCGGTGTTTGCCCGCATTTTCACCGTCCCGTTTTCTGCTCATTCTTTACAAATTCTATCATATATTCTTGGAACCTGTAAGGGAGGTTCTGTCTCTGCAATTTCTTATTCTCCCGTTCCTTTATCATTATCTTACGGCAGAAATACCGGAAAAGTTCCTGGATATTTCTTTCCTCCTCTGAAAATTCCAAATCCCGCTTTTCCGGGCCATGCTCCATTTGAGCCATAAACCAGGGGTTTCCGGCCTGGTGGATGCCGTAAAGCTTCCGTCCCTTATCATAAATAATAAAATTTTCTTTCGGAAACCGGTCCGCAAAATGAGGCATCATAAAGGGAACTACATTATTCTTTGGTCCGATTTCCCCAAAAAGGACACCCCCTGCGGTCTCCTCAAAGCGCAGGAAACCCAGAAGATGATGCGCCTCGTTTCCGGCAGACCTGCTCAGTTCAAAAACACGGCGTACATCGGCATTTCCCAAATGATCCTGCAGCTTCCCGCGAAACTGCCCCTTAAGCCCTTCCGCAACAGCCCTGTAGACGGCCTGCCCCTTATCCGTTTCCCAGGAGGATAACGCATAACAGAACTGCTCGTAGCATTCCTCCCCGAATCGGGAAAGAATGGTCCGCCTCACCTTATCCGCCTTCTGCACGTCCGGTGTAATCTCCCTGTATTCAGCAAACAGACGGAGGTTTCCGTCCTCCCCAATCTGTATATAGGTATTGTCATGATCACACTTTAAAGCATATGCGTCATAAATCCCGGTAAACACGCCTTCCTGGGAATCTTCACAAATAAATATCTGTTCCATCCTTACACCCTCCGTATATAAACGGTTATCCCAGCTGCCTGATTTCCTGCTGTTTTGCCGTAAAACGGACATCATCAAACAGCGACAGCTGCCGGAAAGACATCCCTCCGGCTTCCGCCGGCAGCTTTTCCTTCACCGACAGCAGGTTACGGGTTATATAGTCTTCCTCCATCCTGGTATTATACATCATACGCCCCTGGCAGGTTATGAAATAAAGCGCCCTCTTCAGGACCACTCCTATCTTCTTTAAATCCTCAAAACGCAGGCAGGCACTCCGCCGGGCCTTTACTATCCGCTGGGCGCTTTTCACACCGATTCCGGGCACACGCAGCAGCGTGTGGTAATCGGCGCGGTTTACCTCCACCGGAAAACATTCCAGATGCCGCAGCGCCCAATCCTCCTTGGGATCCAGCAGTACATTGAAGTTGGGCCGGCTCTCATCCAGCAGCTCCTCCGCCTGAAATCCATAAAACCGCAGAAGCCAGTCCGCCTGATACAGTCTGTGCTCCCGAAGCAGCGGAGGGCCTCCCGGCAGCGCCGGAAGCTCCTTGTCCTCATTTACCTGCACAAAGGCTGAATAAAATACCCGTTTCAGGCTGAATTTATCATATAGATTCTGGGCCACCATCATCAGCTGGAAATCGCTCTCGCCGGTAGCACCGATAATCATCTGTGTGGATTGTCCCGCCGGTACAAATACCGGCGCATGGCGGTAAACCGCCACCTCATTTTTGTTCTCGGTTATTCCGTTCTGTATCAGCCGCATGGGCGTGAGAATATTCTTCCTGTGCTTATTGGGGGCCAGCTTCTTCAGTCCCTCCGCGGTAGGCAGCTCCAGATTCACGCTCATCCTGTCCGCCAGGAATCCCGTAAGGCGCACCAGCTCCGGATTGGCCCCCGGGATAGCCTTTACATGAATATAACCCTGGAAGTGATACTCCCTGCGCAGCTTAAAAAGCGTCCGGTATAAAAGCTCCATGGTATAATCCGGGCTGTACAGAATCCCCGAACTCAAAAACAGCCCTTCTATGTAATTCCTTCTGTAAAATTCAATGGTAAGCCTGCATACCTCCTCCGGCGTAAAAGAAGCCCGGGGAACATCGTTGGAGCAGCGGTTGATGCAGTACTTACAGTCATATATGCATTCATTGGTAAATAGAATCTTAAGCAGGCTGATACAGCGGCCGTCTCCGGAAAAGCTGTGGCAGATCCCCGCCTTAATCGCATTCCCCATACCCGTCCCGTCTCCGCTGCGATCCGTCCCGCTGCTGGTACAGGCCACATCATACTTCGCCGCATCTGTCAGGATCCCCAGCTTATCCATAATGCTCATCTGTCTGTCGGTTATTCCGTAATCCATTCTGCCCCTGCCTTTTCCTGCGCTTCCATCCCTTCTTACGCATGCGGAAACGCGGAGTTAAATCGAACATACGTTCTTTTCCATATTATAGTACATATGTTCGGTTTATGCAAGTCCAAAAAAGGTAAAAATTCCTGCCGACATAAAAACCCACGGAGGAGAATCCATGGGTTTAGTCCGTGAGTATTTGCTTTCCGCTTATCCTTAGGAAGCCGCCGCCCCTTTAAAGCCTATGCGTATCCGGCTGCGTCTTCCCGCAAGCGCGGCCTGATACACGCCGCACACCTTTTCCCCAAACTGTCTGGCACCGAACTGCAGCCCTGTCTGTACCGCCCCCGCGGACAGGAAATTCTTCCAGTCCACATCCCCGGTAATTTTCAGGCATTCATCCCGGAATTCTTCAAAGGTTTCGTATTGGTAGCCGTTTTCCTTATGCTTTACAATCCCTTCCACACAAGGATCTTTTCTGCATACTACCGGCAGTCCGCTGGAAAGGGCCTCCAGATAAGTAATTCCCTGGGTTTCGCTTTGTGAAGCGCTGACAAAGAGGTCTGCCGCCCGGTAATAGGCAGCGGTTTCCTCCGGTGTGGCCATCCCCGTAAAATGAATGCGGCTGCTGTTCTTCTGCTCATCCGCCAGAAGTTCCAGTTCCTTTCTGTACGGACCGTCCCCGACGATCAGAAGCTCCAGTTCCTCCCGGTTCATCTTCCCGAAATAGGAGATGATTTCTTCTATATTTTTTTCCTTGGCAAGGCGGCCCAGAACAAGCAGCACCTTTTTTTCTTCTCCGATTCCGCAGCTTTCCCGTACTTCTCTTCTGTCCCGATCCACCGTTTCCCAGCAAACCGGCAGAAAGCGTTCCAACCGGATACCCGTGGGAATCACCGCAACAGGGCGATCCACGCCATAGGAATCAAGAAGCCCTTTCACCTTCTGGGTAGGAGCAATGACAAAATCCGTTTTTTCCAGGATAAACCGGGAAAACCACGCGGCCGCCTGTCTGCCCCAGGGCCTTCCGGCGCTGAAATAGTGGGTGTAGTCCTCATATACCGTGTGATAGGTATGAACGACCGGTATTCCCAGCTCTGCCGCTATTTTGCGGGCGATCAGGAAGCTGCTGAACTCGCATTGGGAATGGACGATATCCGGCTGCCAGCCAAGCAGTTCCTCGTACAGCCTGTTTCCCGGAAAGCATACAGCCCTTGCGCCGGGATAAATCCTGCTGATATCCACGGAACGCATGTAATAGACATCTCCTTCTTTATAAGAGTGTCCCGTATCCGATAGGGTAGCCACCTTCACCTCATGCCCTCTGCGGATAAGTTCTTTTTTTAATGTCAGGACAGACGTAACGACACCGTTAATCACCGGTTCATACCAATCTGTTGTAATTAGTATTTTCATAGGTCCCCTCCTCTAATAAGCCGGCATAAATTTCAGCAAGAACCGTTCCTATTTTACTGATACTGTTATCCCCCACCAGCCGGTAGGCTTCCTCCGTCAAATCCGGAAGCTGTTTTTCCAGGATCGCCGGTATAAGCTTTTCGAAATCATCCTGCTTCTTCCCTTTATAAACGGTCTTTCCATGTGTAAGCCAGCCTTCATATACAGGGATATCCCTCACGAGCACCGGCGTATGCATCGCCATGGCTTCCAGCATGACAATCCCTTCCGTCTCTTCCAACGTGGGAAAGAAGAATAAATCGCTTCCGCTGTAGGCGTCCATCAGCTTTTCTTTGCTGATATAGCCCGGGAACTGCAGATTGGGAAGCTGCGTCCTGACCGCCCTCCTGATCCGCGGGGGAATCAGGGCGGTGGGTGTGGAGCCAAACCAGATAAATTCATATTGGGGATACCGTTTTGCCATTTCCACGAAATCAAGGATCCCTTTTCTTTCTATATAATGTCCCACCCCCAGCACAACCTTCCGGGAAGCGGGAATGCAATAGGTTTCCCGGAATCTCTTGGCTCCCTCTTCGCTCTTTTTATAAACGGCCAGATCAATACCGTTGGAAAGGGGCACTATGGGTTTGTTTAATCCATAAGTCCCAAGAAGCCGTGCGGAATAAGGTGTGGGTGTAATTATCACATCCCCGCTTCTATAGCACCGGCTGATCCATCTCCGGAACAGTCCTGCGGCCATATTCGATCCCACAAAAGAATTCCTGAAATCCTCCATGGTGGAATGCCCATAATAAACCACCGCTTTTCCCTGCATACGGGCTTTTACGCTCATCCACAGCGAATCCGGGAACACGGTATTCAGATGGACCACCGTATAATCATCTTTTGTATCAAATGTATAAGGGATCCCCGCATTTTCCAGCGCCCGCGCCTGGTGCTCCATGGCCCGCCCCACACCGCTTTTACCTGCCACCTTCATACCGCCGTTATAAAGCAATACTTTTTGCATTTTCCACTCCCTCTTTCTTTCCTGCCTGAACGAACATGCCTACCGGATCATCTGGAGAACCTGGGTAAATAGCAACTGCAGCCCCAGAGAATATGCCGCAATGGATAACGGCTTGCCAAGCAGAATAATTATCATAAATTTTTTAAATGACATGGATGTTACGCCGGCCAGAAAGCAAAGCAGATCATCGGGCGCCGCAGGGAAAAATATAGCCAGTGCAAACCATTTATCAAAGGTGCCGTTTTCCATCCACTTCAGATATTTTCCATATTTCTGACCGTCAGCCGCTTTTTCCACAGCCTGCATTCCCAGCCTTCTGGATATCTGGAAGGCACAGGCCGATCCGATACAGATACCTACGTAATTATATACAAAACCCCACAACGGCCCGAAAAGCAGCACGCCGCCCAAACAGGAAACCCCGCCCGGTATAATAGGAACCACTACCTGAACTACCTGGATTAAAATAAAGATGAGAGGCCCCCATATCCCAAAAGGCTTCAGGAACTGCTCCATAGCCTCCTGAGAGGTAAACAGCCCTTTCTGCATACCGTATATAGTAAACGCCGCACAAAACGTAATTCCCAGCGCCGTTATTACGTAAGAAGGCTTTATGAGCCTTTTCCCTTCCGTTCTTCCCCTATATTCCATATTCGGTTTCAATTCTGCCTTTTTCATTCCCGCCGTATATTCCATACCCTGCTCCTGTTCTCCTTATACATCCGCTTCCTGTCTGTTATTCATTGTCTATATCCTACCAGGCAAAGCTTAAAGAACAGCACGGTAATTTCTAAATATTTCTTTAACAAAACTGATATTTTCACTTAAAAAAGCGTCGCCTGATGGCAACGCTTCCTGTTTTAAATGGTTTCCTTTTATTCCTCTTCCCATAAGATCCTTATTTTATCAAATTCATTTTCTATAGTCCCGGATATCATATGAGTCACTGCTAATGTATAATCCTCCGTTTGAAAATCTTTTTTTTCCAGACACACCACTAGATAATCCAATTCATAATATTGGACAAAGAATTCCGCTGCATGATAAAACAATTTATAATCAGGAAACCATATAGATTCTTTCTCAACCGGATTTCTTCCTATTTCAACCATAATGCTGTAATATTCATTCTTTTTCATAAAACTTATGAATTCTTTGCCGACCTTGATTCTTTTCTTCGATTCATCACATATAAACAGGATAGGAACCGATACCTTTACCGGTTGCATACCATGTAATCTATTTACATAATTTTCTTTTTCGATCCTTGACCAGACAATATCTCTGTAATATCCATAAAAATTCTTACCGCGGTTATACAATAATATAGAACTGCATTCCACTCCGGATAGTATATGAAATACATCTAAGCCAGATTTCTTCATCAGTATCTTGTAAACCATGGCGGTAACCACGGGAACCGCGAAACTGTTTTCCCCACAAATTAAATTTATCTTACCGGTCGTATACATTAGTTCATGCTTACCCGCTGCCAAAAAATCGGGTTCAAAAAGCCCTTTCTTCCCCAACACACATTGAGCCCCCCATAAATTATCGCATACCCGTACTCTGATAACTCCAATAAGATCAGCAGGAACAACAGAACGGTTATTATTCCCCATTGCAGCTACAATGATATGTCCTTTTGTAACCATTCCGGCTATCTGGTTTCTTAAAGTATTTTGATTAATATGACCAATTACTCCTAAACTAAGACTGCATATTTTAATTTTATGCGATTCGCACCATCTTAAGGCAAGTAACAGCCTGTCGACACTTCCGGTATGTGACATCTCGTCCAGGACCTGAATACATATTATTTTATTACAACCCGTATATTTTTCAAAAATTGCTGCGCAAATTGTTCCGTGGGTTTCCTTTCCATGTTGCTCCCCGCCTTTGGATATTTGATTATTATCAGCAAAATAAAAATCAATTTTATTTTTTTCAATTCCTTTAAAAACATCCAAATTAACACAATCATCTATAATAGCCACAGATATATTATGCATTTATTTTTTTATCATCCTCCGGATTCAACCACTTTATAGTTTCACCATCCGTTAACACAGCGCTGGATTTTATAACTATATTATCCAGATGTTCAAGTCCAATTACCTGTATCCTTACATATCCCTTCTCATTCCTTACCTCCCCTGTCCCCTCTCCCTGATAAATTTCAACAGGAACTGCTTTTACATAATACTCTTCCCGAAATCTTCCAGGCCTTTTCAGTACTTTAAATATATATTTCCCATTCTCATTTCCTGTTATTGTTTCTTCTGGGACAAAAAATGTTAATCTCTCTTCCTCAAAGGAAAAACTTCCCTCATAACAAATGGAGGACACCTCCGGTACAGTATTTCGGTAAATCACATCGCTGATAACCGTAAATACAGCCAAAATCATGCAGCATATTCCCGAAATAATCAAAATTATTTTTTTCCTTTTCATACCCTGCAAAACCCTATCCCATCCATAAGATCATCTTCACTATAGAAGAACAACAGTAACGTTGGTAATGATGCAAGAATACCGCATACACACAACACAGCCCTATTACTTTCTTCTATCTGTGCTAAAAAAACAGATAAAGGGTATCTGTATGCATTCCTGATGAAAATTAAAGGCTGTTCCACCATATTCCATGAGTCAATAAAACATAACAAAACTAATGTTACAATTGACGCCTTACATTCGGGCAGCATGATTTTAATTAATATTGGAAAGGGATCTCCTCCATCCAGCATAGCGGCTTCCACATGTTCCTTCGGGCAGGCATCGAATGACTGCCTCATTAAAAATACCCCAAAAGGAGAAAAGATGGCAGGAAGAATAATAGCTAAGTATGAATCGAGCAAATGTAGTTTATCTATAACAATAAAATTAGATACTAAAGTAACCTGATAAGGCATCATCATTATAATGATTAACAGATAGAAATATATATTCTTTCCAGGTATAGGAAAACGGGAAAGTCCATATCCTGCCAGACAAGACAAAATGACATGCCCCGTCACAATAACTGCAGACAGCAGCAGTGAATTCCAGAACTTAATCAAATAATCCGGACAGGAAAGAAAGACCTCATAATACCCCTCCAGACCATATTGCTGTATTTCAAGTCCTAAAAAGCCTTTACTGAATGAATTTACTGCTGTATATATAACCGGAAATAGAAACAGCAAAAACAGTAAAGTCAGTATAAGATTTAAAACCTTTTTTTTCATAAATAGGATCCCTCCCATCTATTCTTCTTTTGGAACAGCAGGAACACTAACAGCCATATAATAACAAATAATAGAATACTTGCAACAGATAGCCTTTGATAATTAAGGCTTTGGAAATTATTATTCATAAAATGCTGCAGCATATATATACTGCTATTCGGACTATCCCCTCCAATCAGATAAGCCTCTTTAAAACATTTGAATGAGTTAACTATAGCAATAACAATAACGAAAAAGAAACTGGGAACCAATTGAGGAAAAGTAACATACCGGAAAATCCGGATGGCATTCGCACCTTCTATTTTTGCAATATCTTTTAATTCCGCAGGAATACTATTAAGCCCTACTAAAAAGATAATCATTCCATATCCGCAATTCTTCCAGACGTACAATCCAACTAAAATAAAAAAAGCATATTCGGAATTCAGCAAATCCTTCGGAGTACTTCCAATCAGGGAAAAAATACTGCCGACAATCCCATCATTCCCGAAAAAATCTTTTATAAAAAAGACGATCCCCGCTACAGGCAATACCATGGGATATAAAAATATGATCCTGTACAAAGTATTTCTCCGGCCGATTCCCTGCAGCATTACTGCCAGAAAGAAGGATATAACAACTGCAGCCGGTACTCCAAACAGCAGGAAACGCATTGTATTATATATTGCTAACCGATAAGCGTGGCTGCCAAGTACAGACTTATAATTCTCAAATCCAACAAACACCTGTCCCCCGACTCCACCGGTCAGGGAATAAATAATACACCATATGACCGGAATGAGGTAAAATACTAGGAAACCTGCAGAATATGGAACTATATAACATAAGCCCTGCTTTATCCGCTTCTTTTTCATATCTCCCCCTGTCTTTTAAATTTGTCTGCCTGATAATTATAAATCCTTGCAAACAACTTCTCTTGTTTTAAAAGTTCTTCCACAGTCCCTTGTTCTGAAATAATGCCATTATCTAAAACCACAACTTTATCAACCCTGTTTAATACAGAAAAACGATGGGCAGTAAACAAAACTATCTTATGAAAGCAATTATTAAATATATAGTTAAAAACTTTTTCTTCCGCTTCAGGATCGAGAGAAGAGGATGGCTCATCAAGTATATATGCCGGCTTATTTGGAAACAAAGCTCTTGCTAATGCTATTTTTTGTCTTTGCCCTTCTGATAGCTCAATTCCTTCATTGGAGAAAACTCTCCCTAAATAAGTGTTCAAATCTTTTTTGCATAATTTTACAACATCATCCATACCACACTTTATAAGGAAATTCTCTAATTCTTCCTCTTTCGTATTACTGCTGTTCAGCACAATATTTTCTTTTAAACTAAATTGAAAATTGCGGCCGTTTTGAAAATAAATTCCAAAGCAAGAACGTAAATCGCTTATATTATACTCTTTGATATGCTTACCATTAATGAGTATCGTGCCTTCCGTAACATCATATAAGCGTAAAAGCAATTTAATGATGGTTGATTTACCGGAACCATTGATACCAACAAGGGCAACATGTTCTCCTTTACTAATTTTGAGATTGATATCCTTTAAAATTTCTGTATTAGAAGAAGGATATTTGAAACTGACCTGACAGAATTCTATATGTTCAATAGTTTCGATTTTGATTTTTCCTGATTTGATACTTTGTATTGATAATTTATTAAATTTGTCCATATTCTGTATCCTTAATTTATTATCATTAATAGACACCAAATAATTAATAAAGAGAGAGAGATACTGCCGGAAACCTGTATTAATACACCTGAATACCATGAATAATCACCAATACTTTTAGTTTCATAAATAATATCTAGTGACACCGATATCATTAATATTGTCAGTAAGACTTCCGATGACGTACTAAACAGCCCATATAAAATTGCCCTTTTTTTTAAAGCTTGTTTTTTAGGTAAAATAATTGCGAGAAATAGCTGTTTATATTTTTGTTTAAGCATTGTCCCAATAGTAAAACAGCGTACCTCCTGGGCAAATTCCCTGGTTGTGCCCAATTCAAATATATAATTTTTTTGTCTTTGATTCCTTACTTGTTCCATATCACATTGATATAAAATTTTAGTATACTTTTGTCCCAAACATGCGGAAGGTACCGTCATTATAGAAATTATTAATGCAAAGAAAACATTATTCCTTCCCAATGCAATAAAAGATGTAATAAAAGAAAGAAACGCGGTAAAGCATAAAATAACATTCCACACAATATTAGTCCATGACATTGCATCACGTTTCGCCGACATAAATACGTCATAGTACTGAGGTGTATCATACATACTTAAATCCGTGTCCAGTGCAATTTCAAACATATTCTGCATTATTATATTTTCAATCAACTCATTATGTACAACATTTATATAGGACTCAAAATTAACAATCGCTTTATCCATAATTTTTAATAATGATAAAAGACATAACCCCAAAATAACCTGGCTTATTTTAAGTGTTATATCTTCCTGACTGACAAATACATCCAGAATTATTTTAGTTGCATATATTCCGGTAATTGAAATAAACGGTTTCAGAACACTGCATATTAACCTGATTATCGAATAAAATTTAGATGCATTCCATGAAAATTTCACACAATATCTAATAGTTTTAAAAAACAGTTTATTTCCTCTCACCATACCATTTATCCTTGTTCTTTTCAAATGGGGGAATACCTTCCCCCATTTTACCCCTTACAAATATTAAAAGGTGATTGTGTGACTGAATTAAAATCACGTCCCTGGCTGGTTACAGCCCCAAATATGGCATGAGTGGGAGTGGGTGCACAGCTGCAGTTTTCCGTACAATTACAACTGCATCCGCAGCCTCCCGATAATGCAATAACCCTGCTCTCTCTTTCTCCAGATACCTTTTTTATTAATTTCCCCATAATACTACCTCTCTGAATATACTGCTGCATATCTTCCATTTTCCATTGCGGTTGCATTATCCTTACCCTGGCTTGTCACATCATACTGTATTTGATGTGTAGGAATCGGAGGACAGCTGCAGTTGCCCTCACATCCGCAGCCACAACCACAGGCCATTGCAACTACCAGGCCATTCTCCCAATAAGGTTCCCTTCTTCTTTTGTTCATTTATTCACCTCCCTCCATTTCCCTACTCCGTTAAATATAAGTCCAATTGTTTTTGTGTTTCTTCTAACGCCTCCGCAAAATCTGCTTCGTTATGAATATAAGGCTCCATTCCCTTATAAATAACACCAGCCCACTTAGGCTTGAAGAAACAAAGATTGATTTTTTTGATATTATCCAGGTAAAAATCAATGTATTTTTCATCCAGAGGAGAAGCATCTTTTGTAAAACCATTTAAATCACTGCCAAAAAGTTTGTTTCCCCACTTATCTCCATATTTCTGCATAATTACAGAAGATATATTAATATTTCCTCTCTGTGCCCCGGGATTCATCTGCACTTCTTCACTAAACAATATCTGGATAAAATTCCATGCATTTTGCTTGTTGGCGCTGTTTGCCCTTACACCAACCGCTCTGGAAACTGTGGCTGTTATTCCACCGTCTTTATTATATAAAGGCGTTAAAACCGCATGATCCGTGGTGTCCAAAAAACGCACCTGATTAATAACATCATCAAAACTGGAATAGTCAAGGGTATTATCAAAAATACATTTTTTGTCCCTGACGGCGGCGGCACCAAATGCATCTCCGAATTCATAATTATAAGTGCCTTTTTCCACAATTTCCTTATACCAATGATAAAAACGGGAAAATTCGTCAGTTGTAATATCACTCCTTTTTTCTATCACATTTACAAAACTATAACCAGATAAAAACAAACAATCTCTTGCCGTTATATCCATCCGAAACAATAATCTGTCATCTCTTCCATCTGCATAATATTTTTGTGTCTCTGCCAAAAAGCCTTCGAAATTCTTACAATTATCCAGGTTAAATTGTGTTTCCTCCAATGTGGAAGCACTGGTTAATAAAATAGGAAAGCTATACTCCATAGGGATAGCAAAACGCTTCCCATCATAAACGCAGGCATCCATAACCACACGGTTGAAGCTGGCTTTATCTAATACCTGATCTTCCTGATAAAAAGTCTCCAAATCCGCAAATGCCCCGTTCGTCACCATTTTGTCAATATCCCAATAGCTTTGCAGAATGAATACATCAGCTCCCTTTCCTGCCATAAGATCAACTGCTAACTGCTGTTCATAATTTCCTTGTGCTTCCGGATCCATCACTCCGGTATTTATTACAGTTACATTTACCTCCGGATACCTCGCCTTATATATATCCACAGCATATTCCAATGGCTTGTCATTATATCCAATATAAACAGTCAATTCTGTGTTTGTCCGGACAGGTTCCGTATTACATGCGGAAAACAGACACAAAAACGTAACTGTAAATAACAAGGCAACCGCCCTTTTATTTACTATACTCTTCATTCAATTCACCATAAATGTGGTATAAGGGAACTTCCCCGTACCATCACCCATTATTTACATGGAAGGCTGTCGATGAGGAAGTCATATTATCCCGGCCCTCGCTGAGAACTCCACTTTGGATCGCATGCGTTGGTATTGGAGAACAATTACATGCGCCATTGCAATTACAGGAACACAAACAGTCTGATAAGGCAATTATTAAATCTACTTTCTTTACTTGCGGCCTTTTATTAAGCTTATTCATTTTTTCACCTACCTTGGAGAATATGTGGAAGCTATGCTACCATTATTACTGGTGCTGCTTGTATCTTTTCCCTGGCTTGTTACTCCGCTTTGAATTTGATGCGTTGGTATCGGATCGCAGTTACAGATACCATTACACCCACATTGGCAATGACAATAGCTTAAGGCACAAACAAGTTCTGTAACCTGTGGGTTCTTCTTTTGAAGTCTTTTCATCCTTTCACCTCCCCTCCCTGTAGAATACGTAAAATTTTATTGACAGTAGAAAATCCATACTCTAATACCATATAGGACTCCGCTTTTATATTGAATTCCTTTTCTATTTCGAAATACAATACAAGCATATCTAATGCAGAAAATCCCCATATTTCACTAGTCAGACAGGAATCTCGTTCTTTATTCCATAACAAATCCAGCCTGTCTCCGGATACAAATTTATTAAATATGTTAAATACTTTCTTTTCTATATTTTTTTCCATCATATCATCTTTCTTTTTATTAATTTATCATGATAATTTTTCCAGTAAATACTCAAACATTTTATCCATTTGCTCATCATTAATAAGACAATAAACTGGTAATGACAAAGTTTCTGCCGGTACCCTCGACAGCAAATCATTTATTGGCTTATAATAAAATTCCATTTTATGCTTTTGCAAGGATGTCGCTAAGTGCAGAGATTTATTGGAATAATGAGCACAATCCAACTGAAAACCATATCTCATACTTATTTCTCTATTTAATAAATCCATACTTTCGGATATTATTTCGGCGGAACCCAAAAATGTACCAATCACAAAATCTGGCTGTACCGCTCTTGTTAACATATATGCCAATACTCCGCAATCATTGGGAAATAAGGGTGTCTCCAGCATACCCCCGGGAACTTCAATAACAATAACATCAGGATTCTCATCTAATGCAATTCTGTAAAGCTGATGATTAAGCAATGTTATAACCATAGAGATATCCATCCCTGTCTTTTTTCCTGATGCAAAATCCGTCAGCAAAAAATTATAATGAAATCCATAAAAATTATACTCAGGCCGCATTCCAAATGCCGTTGCTTTAAATCCATGTTTTTTAAAGTTTTTCATCAAAGACAATACAATTTCAAAATTATTTGCTTCAGTTACTATCCCGCTCACAAAAATGACAGGGATAGGAATAACATGCATTTTAGTTACGGTATGTGAGTTCCAGGAACAGTTCTCCATTTTATAGGGATTAATGAATGCAACATTATTTCGTCTGCAATTTTTAATAATTTCCTTCTCATCGTTTGTCTTCAGCTTAATATTACAAATAATATCTTTACGAAGTCTTATTGCCGCCTTTATATATTCTACAATATCTTTATATCTGTCATATTCCGTTTCATTTCCCCATGGTATAAACATTGCCTCTGCATGATGCAAACATGTTAGCAGATCCTTTTCGACGGTTATTCCTAGAAATTCCCTATTATCAATTACCGATATGTCTTTACCGCAAACACCTGTGCCCGCCGGAGATACTGCCGCTTTTATTTCATAACTATTATTAAAAAAATGATGATACTTCATGATTGGAAGATTACTTGCCAAAAATGGATACAATATCGCTTTTTTCATATGCTCTCCTTATAACACAGAAATCTGTCCGTAATATTTGGATGCTTCCAATAAAACAGCCTTTTCTTTCAAGATTCTGTCAAAGGTCCTCCAGGCTTTTTGACAATTCATAATACGATGTGATTTAGTTAATTTTCCGTTATCATCACAATATTTTCCACATAAAGTACAACCCCAAAATGCCCAACACTTTCTACAATGATTTTCTGAAAGCTTTGCAACATTTAATAGTGCATTCGCCTTCCGTAAATCGATACCGTGTTCTATATCTCCTAAAATCATGCAATCAGAAATCTCATTAACCCGTTCGCATACAATAAATTTACCGTCTACAGTTGTCATTAGCCGGGCTTCACCCGGAACACAAGGCCCTCCAGGTACTAACCTAGCCGGACGGCGTCCGTTATTCCCCATTTTCCCTATATTTTCCAGACACTTACCAACATTCGGCCTCACAATTGGTGATAAATCAGTCCATTTCAACTTATTAAGCACACAAAGATATGCCAGAAATTCATGATACTTTAATTTAGAGTTAAATTCTTCAGAGAAGGTATTACGTACTAAAGAAGTCTCATCATCAATGATTGTAGACATTATTTCTATTTGATTCACTAATTTATAATTAGTGAACAGTTGATTTATACGATCAAAATCTTGATTAGGATCTAAAACCATATTTATTGAAATTTTATGCACATATTTTTTATGGTTATTGATAAGGATTTTCAAGTTTTCAATTACTGAATCAAAGGTACCTGCTCCATCTCTGAAAATCCGATTCTTATTATGTACTTCCCTTGGTCCGTCCAGGCTGATTACAAGATTAAAATCATATTTTTCTAAAAAGCTTATAATTTTATCATTCAGCAACGTTGCATTTGTTGTCATCATATAATTAATTTTTTTTCCATAAAAAATCTCTTCAGCAAAAGTAACCGCCTCCTTTATCAGCTGCATTTCAAGTAAAGGTTCACCACCGTAAAAACCAATATAAATATCCGGTGTATCTACGGAATGATCCCGTAAGAACAATAATGCTTTTTTGGCAACAGATAAATTCATAACTCTGTTTGAATGAAATCTCTGGGAACCATCATTTGAAGTATAATGGCAATAACTACATCTTAAATTACAATTCTGTGTTACCTGTAATGTCATTTTCTGCATTCTTCTGTTTACTATATTTTCCAGTTCATCGGTCAATGGATGTTCAATCGTCTCATATCTCAAATCGGATAAATAATCTTGCGCAAGTAAGTCCTTAATCTCATCCGGTGAACTGTCTTGTGCGGATAATGCACTATTACTGTCTCTCACATTACATAAATACTGATAACACTCAGGGCTGATTTCGACAATATCATTTTTATTTACATCATAAAAATAGGTTCCATTTAACGTTGTAAATAACTTAATAAATGGATCTTTCCTCATTTTTCTTCCTCCTGAAGCAAAACAAATTATTTATATTTTTAATATACAATACATCCTGATTATTCGCTCGCAATGTCCTTAAACTGTACTTTTTTTGAGTGTAAACAGCTTATTTGTATAATATTTTAAGCATTTTATATATTTAATTTATTATGGAAAGGAGAAACATTATCATTATGTTATTCAAACAATAAGCGAAACGTGCTATTTGTTATGTTTCAATGATACCGTTTGAAGTATAAAACCAAATATAATATTGAAAAAACAGGGAAAATTAAATATAATGCTCCTGTAACCATTGTGAAGCCGGCGGCCGCCCGCCGGACAAGTGACATAAGTATTTTACAGGAGAGAAGAAATGGAAAAGAAAAACAACATTCTGAAAATCGCATCCTTTATTCTGATTGCGTTTGCCGCAATTGCCCTTGTTATATCGGTAATCAATGTTACCAAAACGCTGGGCCAGATGAATAACATGGATGCGGCAGCACAGGCTGCATTGGACAATGCTGTTGCCGCCAATGCCGGAAGCGGAGTATCCGCCGATATGGCAGTAGGTCTGGTAAGCGGTATCGCCTATGTAACGCTTGCAATCACGGTAATCTTCAATGTGTTGAAAATTATCATCGGCATACTGGGAATTAAGAAATCCGAAGTGATGGGAACCAATAACTTCTTTATGATATGGGGTATTATCTTCCTCGTTTTCGGTGTTTTCGGCCTGGCAGGCATCATGTCCCTGCTTGGTTTCTGCAATCTGATGGCGGGTATTGTAGCTCCCCTGCTTTTCATCATCTTTGCAAAGCAGAAGAAAGCGGCCTGATTTACAGCCGCCGCAGACCGGCGCTGTCACGGCCTTTGTCCCGGAACACAAACTGCCTCACCTGCAGGCCGGATATCCTCCGGCAAATCCATAGCAGGTGAGGCAGTTATTTTTTGTAACGGCAACAATACGGTACCGTTACCAGTTTTATAGTTTCCTCGTTGATTCCTGTTCCAGCAGCACGCCGGCATATACCTTATGCCGGTGCCCGCTTCTTCCCGCCAGGATATCGAACAGAAGAGACACGGATTCCTCCGCGATGTCCTGTACGGGCTGGCGGATTGTGGTGAGGGTGGGATTGTAATAGCTGCACAGCTCTATTCCGTCAAAACCCGCTACGGAATAATCCCGGGGGACATTTTTCCCTTCCTCAAATATGGCACGGCACGCGCCTACCGCCATGGTATCCGAAAGAGCGAAAATGGCAGTAAACTCTTTTCCGGAGTCCAGCAGCTTTCTCGTCATCACGTAGCCGCTTTCCATGGAATAGGACTTAATATCCGCAGGCATATGGCAGATCAAATCCTCATCCGGCTGTATGCCATGATCCTTCAATGCCTTTTTGTAGCCGTTCAGCCTCATCTTGCCGATGCTGGCGTCATTGGGCTGGGCAGCCAGAATGGCGATTTTGGTATGTCCCTGGCGGATTAGGTAATCCGTCATCCGGTAACCTTCCTTTTCATCGTCCACCGACAGGGAGGAATAATAGTCATGATGCATTCCGTCAGGCGCGCAGCCCACGGTGGAAAGAATAAAAGGAATATGGAGCTTGCGCAGTTTTTCTTCGGAATGGGAAAAATACCCTCCCAGGAAGATTATCCCTGCAAGCCGCTTCTCTTTCACCAGTTCCAGCGCCACATCCACTTCGTCCTCGTTGGATTCCACATGCCGGATGACCATGGAATATTTTTTCCTTTTGATTTCATCCTCAATAATCTGTATGGCATCCGCAAAAAAAGGATTGGTGATACCCTTGACCAGCACAGCAACGCACTTCCCGTCCGTACGCTTCAGGTTTCTCGCACTGTTATTAGGTATATAACCATGCTTCCGGATGGTATCCATAATCATTTTTTTCGTTTCCGGATTGATATCCGGATGGTTATTGATGGCCCTGGATACCGTGCTTACCCCCACATTACAGAATCTGGCGATATCTCTAATCGTTATTTCTTCCACATCATGCTCTTTCCTCATATTCAAACACCCGTCCCCCACATCTGGCGTCATATTTTACAGGTTTTGACAAAAAACCCACCTTTATTTTATAGGACAGTTCTGGTGTAAGTCAACCCTGTCTGTTTTCCCGCGGTTTTTCTGTAACAGTTCGTTACTGTCCAGCCGGGTCTGAACCGTTACGTATTCCTACCCTTTCACCGCTCCCGCCACAACGCCTTCAATAATATATTTCTGGCAGACCAGATAAAAAATGATAATGGGGATAATCGCCAACACCAGAACACCCATCATAGCACCCATATCAATGGAGCCGTAGCCGCCTCTCAAATACTGGACCGCAATAGGAATGGTCTTATATTTGGTCATATCCAGAACCAGGTAAGGCAGAAGGTAATCGTTCCAGATCCACATAGCCTGGAGAATAGCCACCGTAATGCAGGTCGGCTTCAGAATAGGCATGACTATACTGAAAAAAGTCTGGATAGGCGTACAGCCGTCGATCATGGCCGCCTCCTCTATTTCCAGCGGAATCCCTTTTACAAAGCCGCAGAACATAAAGACCGAAAGCCCTGCTCCAAAACCCAGATAGACCACAACGATACCCAGCGGATTTCCCAGATGAAGCATATCCGCCAGCTTGGAAAGGGTAAACATAACCATCTGGAACGGAACGATCATGGAAAACAGGCACAGGTAATACAGGCCTGTGGTAAACTTGTTTTTTACCCGGGATATATACCATGCACACATGGAAGTGCAGAGGATAATCACGGTAACGGATAAAACGGTTATGAACAGGGACGTCCAGAAGGCATCCACAAAACCGGTCTTTTTAATACCGTTCACATAGTTTTCCAGGCCCACATACATTTTCCCCGCAGGAATGGCGAAAGGTTTTCTGCTGATATAGGCTTTTTTCTTAAAGGAGTTGATGACCACCAGTACGATGGGAAATACGTACACCAGGGATATGAGGGTAAATACAAAGGTCAGAAGCCCGCCGTGCTTTGCTTTTCTCGCATTCATTACTGCTGTACCTCCTTCCTTCGTGTGATCTTATTCTGGGCAAGGGCTATAATCGCCACCAGGATAAAGAATACCACCGCTTTGGCCTGCCCTACGCCCTCCCAGCCGGTACGGCCGTAAAAGGTATTATAAATATTCAGGGCCAGCATTTCCGACATCTTGGACGGCTCCCCGTTCGTCAGCGCCAGGTTCTGGTCGAACAGCTTGAAGGAGTTGGTCAGTGTCAGGAAGGTACAGATGGTGATGGAGGGCATGACCATAGGGATGGTCACGTTCCTGAGTATCTGCCTGGAATTGGCCCCGTCAATCTTGGCCGCTTCGATTAAATCCCCGGAAATATTCTGGATACCCGCAATATAGATAATCATCATATAGCCTACCTGCTGCCAGCACATCAGAACGATCAGCCCCCAGAAGCCATAGGTGGAGGAATAGGTCAGCGTCCGGTTGAAATACAGCAGTATGCCGTTGAGAAGGAGCTGCCAGATATAGCCCAGAATAATGCCGCCGATCAGGTTGGGCATAAAAAACACCGTCCTGAAAATATTGGTTCCCTTAAAGCCTTTGGTGAGAAGCAGGGCCACCGCAAAGGCCAGTACATTGATCAGGATCACCGATACCACGGTGAATAGCGCCGTATACCAAAGCGCATGGACAAAGGACGGATCCGTAAAAATTTTAAGATAATTGGAAAAGCCGATAAATGTGGCATCCGTTACCGTAGTGAACTTGCAGAAGGATAAATAAATGCCCATGATAAATGGGGCTATGAATCCCAGGATAAAAGCAAGAAATGTAGGAAGTACAAAAATCGGCCAATACCTTCTGATTGCTTTTGCCATTTTCTTTCCTCTCTTAATATAAAGTGTGCATCCGCTGTATGAAACAGGGCGGGCACTCCTCGCCCGCCCTGCTCATAAGCAACTGCCGCCTCTAAACGCTGGCAGCCATTGTTCTCCGTCTTACGGTGAAAGCTCCGTTTCCACCGTATGGATGGCCGTTCGGCCCGGCTGCATTTTATACACTATGCTGCCCGGTAACCGGGCATGGGCGTTTATTGTGCATTTGCCGCATCGTATTCGGACTTCCATCCGTCCACGAATGCCGTTACTACGTTATCCCATTTTCCGGTGCCCTGTGCATATTCCAGAAGCGCACTGCCCACACCGTTCTTCCACTCTTCGGAAGGCATGGTTGTGAAGTTCCATGAAACGGGTGTTTTTCCGGCTTTTGTATATTCATCGTTGGCAACAATCAGCGGATTCGTGGACTGATAGCCGTCTGCAAAAGTCTTGAAAGGAGTTACAAATCCCATCTTGTTTGCAAGGGCGTCACGTCCTTCATCACTGGTTACCACCCAGTTCAGGAAATCAAGGGTTGCCTGGATATCTTCCGGTGCTGCGTTCTTATTTACACACCAGTAGTTTTCAGAACCGGTACAAAGTCCCTGATTCTCTTCCCCTTCCACGCCAATGTAGATAGGAAGCATTCCCAGATCTTCGTCCGCTACTTCATTGTCCTTGATATCATTGTAAGCCCATGTGCCGTTCTGGTAGAATACCGCTTCGCCAAGTGCGAATTCGGAAGCGGCATCTTCACCGGTTTTACCGGAAAGGAGACTGGGTTCACAGGTAGCGTCTGTAATATACAGGTCAAAAATCTGTTTGTAGTTATCCAGATAGGTTCCTTTAATTGCAGGTGAGGAGGTAATTCCATCAGCCTTGTATTCATAATAAACAGGAAGGTTGGCAAGATGGGTCTTGAATCTCCAGTCGGAGGAGGCATCAAAACCTGCGGATGTAAAGGCACCTTCTACGCCGAGATCCTCCTTATGTGCCTGAATGCCGTCCGCAACCTTTTTCAGCGCTTCAAAATTATTCAGCTGGTCGATGGAGGTGATTTCCGCATCGGGCAGTGCAAAATAATCATTCAGCAGCGCTTTGTTATAGATGATACCGTAGGTTTCGATAACATATGCCATACCGAGAACGGAGTCGCCTTCCTTCAGTACATAGTCATCACTTTCGATATTCTTATAAACTTCACTATCCTTCAGGTCATAGCAGTAATCCTTCCAGGATGCCAGGCCTACAGGTCCGTTTACCTGGAACAGGGTAGGCGCTTCTGATTTAGCCATCTCAGACTTCAGCGTGGATTCATAGGTTCCGGAAGCCGCTGTCACTACCGTTACCGGCACACCGGTCTGCTCCGTATATACTTTAGCCAGCTCCACCCAGTCCTCTGCCTGTTCCGGTTTGAAATTCAGATAATAAACCTTGCCTTCGCCGCTTGCCGCGGTTGTCTCCGCCGTGCTTTCCGCAGGAGCCTCCGGCTCCGCCTCAGAACCCGCTTCTGCCGGTGTTTCTGCCGGTGCAGGTGTGCTTTCCGCCCCTGCCTTTGATCCGCAGCCGGCCAGAAGGGCAGAAACCATTGCTACGCTCAGTAATGCGCTGATCAGTTTCTTTTTCATAATTACCTCTCCTTTTCTTAAATTGCCTAGATTCCGGAAACGTTATCGGTAACGTTGTCGGTAACGTTTCCAATTGCTATGGTTGTATATTACCACATCATATTTCTTAATGCAATACTTTTTTGTATATTTTTTATATTAATTTCTATTTTTCTTGTGCTTAATATACATTTTGAATAATTATAAGTTTTTTCCACTTTTTTTACCAGCATTTTACATGTATTTTCCTTCTGTTTTCTGGGTAAAAACATGCTGTCCTTTATGATTTTAAACATTTTTACCCGAATTATACCATTCAAAAACGCATAAAAATACATTCCGCTGCACGCCAGGCCGACGTCTGCTGCCGCCACGTTTTATACGGTCCGCGCCGCGCATATGCAGACCTGCCTGATCTGCTGCAGGTTTATCCTGCAGAAAAAAAAGAAGAAATCCCCTGCAGGATTTCTTCTTGTGTATTTGCTGTATCTACAACATATATTTTTCCATGATTATAGCTGCCCCGTCATGGTCACAGTCCTCTGTTATTTCCCGCGCCAGCGCCTTCACCCGGGGAACCGCATTCCCTACCGCAGCCGGAAATCCTGCTGCCTGCAGCATTTCCACATCGTTACTGTTATCCCCTACTGCGATGACCGCTTCCATAGGAATCTGCAGATGATTGCACAGGATTCTAAGCCCTTCCCCTTTATTAGCCCTCTGTGCATTGATCTCCAGGTTACCCGCCAGGGAGCTTGCCAGAGAAAGCGGAAGCCTTGCTATTTTCTCAAGCGCTTTCCGGCGGCTGTCGCCATCCTTAAAGAACAGATTGATTTTTTCCACCTCCATAGGATTCTCCCGGTAAAAAGAAAACAGGTTTTCTACCTTTACCACACTCTGACGGAACACCTCGTCAAAATCCCCGAGACCGAACGCGGCAAGACGCCGCATATAGGCCGTATCCATAAACGGACGGTTTCCCATAAAAAAAGAGGTGAGGATATCCTCCCCTTCCACACAGGCAATTACCTTAAGCACAAGCCTGGGCGGTATGGGGATCCGGGCTATATGCTTCTTCTTCTGCAAATCATATACACATGCACCGCTCTCGCATATCAGATATTTCATGGAAGGGAAAGCTTCCAGGTAAGCTTCCATTTCACGGATACATCTTCCTGTGGAGAAAACCACCTGTTTTCCCCGCCGCATGATCTCTTCCATAGCCCTTCCGGCTCTTGGCGTTATTTCCTGCCCGGAATTCAGCAGCGTCCCGTCCATATCCAGGGCAATCAGCAAATATTCCCTCTCTTTCATCTGTGACCCTCCCATCCTGCCGTAATGCCTATTGATAGTTTACAATATTTCAGCCGGTTTGTCCCGTGTTTTTTTAGGGCAGAGCGGCTGCGGAAGGATTCAAAGTTACTGAGCACGGAGGGAACAGTAACGATTACAAAAAAGAAGGGCATGCTGTTGTCATCCCCTTCCTCCCAGGTGCTGCCTGTCTTATCTTTTTATATTTTCATAATAGACACCGCCGACCACACCTGCCACTATAATAATCACCGATAAAATTGACCAGATATCCCACATTGTCTGCTGCCTCCTGTCCGCATTATGTATCTTTCACAGATACCATAGCATGACTGGCAGACAAATACGATATTCCGGGGAGTTCCTTAACGCATTATGAACGTGTTATTAGCGGGATCTTAGCGAATGCCCTCTTCATAACGAGACAGCGCCTTGTTACGGACAGCTGTACCAGCTTGTTTTTGTCAAATAAAACATCATATCCATTAAAGGTGCCGCGTATTTCATTCAGCTCCACAGGGACTCCCGCACGCGCCAGACGGTCCGCATAGGCATTTCCCTCATCCCGCAGGCAGTCAATTTCCTGGGTTTCCACATAAGCGGGCGGAAGCTTCTCCAAAGAAGCGGCGCATAAGGGTGCGGCATACTGCGGTTTGCCGAAATCCCCCTTCTGCAGATATAAATCCCACATTTGACGGTTCAGATTGGCATTCCATCCGGGCGAATCCACAAACTGACGCATGGACCAGGAGGTCATGCTCCTGTCCGTTACCGGGTTAATCAGCATCTGAAAACAGATGGGCGGGCCTTTTCTGTCTCTGGCAAGCAGCGTCACAGCCGCCGCAAGGGCACCTCCTGCGCTGTCACCGATCACCGCTATCCTGTCCTTATCAATTCCCAGCTTTGCGGCATTTCGGGATATCCAGGCAAAAGCCCCGTAGCAATCCTTCACAGGCCCCGGATAAGGCTCTCCCAGCCGGTAATGTACCATAATTACCTTACATCTTATATTTTCCGAATACACCTGGGCCAGCCGGTGTGTGGAAGGCCTGTCCCTTAATACAAAAGCGCCTCCATGATAATAAATCATACAGGGGGCATTTTTACTGATATTGGCCGGTTCATATATGGTCAGCCCGATTTTTCCGCCGTCTGCAGTACGGATGCTTTTCTTACTCCGCTTCATCCCTTTGGCAGGGCGCTGCAGGAAAACACCGGCCTGAAACCACCGGTTTATCAGCCATACCTTTTTCGGCGTTATAATATAGTCCCTGAAATCGATACGACTCCAGAGACCTCCCACATCCTTTAACTCTTTATCCAATGCATATTTCGAAAACATGTATCCCTTGTGCATACCGGTTACCTCTTCAAGAAAAACACGCTATACTGCTTTACAGTACTAATATATCATAACTTCGGTTATAAAATCTACCCCTTTTCCAAAATTCGCTCTTACTGACAACTATAACAGATGTAACCGTTCAGATACACCCCTGCTGCCTGTAATATCACGGGCAAAAGGTTATTTCCAAATAAAAACGGGAATACTTTTCTATATATGTAAATGGATAATATAAACCGTAAGGCAGGGAGAAAATATGTTCAGGAAAAAATACAGTTACACAATTTGGGGCATCTTGTTTACAGCCGTACTTGGCACTCTTCTTCATTTCTTATATGAATGGTCGGGGGAACTCCCCTTGACAGCTCTGTTTTCTCCGGTCAACGAATCTGTCTGGGAGCATCTGAAGCTGCTTTATTTTCCCTTTGTCCTGTATACACTCTGGGAATTATTCCACGCCTCCCGCGATCCCGCGGTTTTTCTTCCTTCCAGGACCATAGGCCTGGCGGCAGGGCTGATCCTTATTCCCTTGTTTTTTTATTCCTATACCGCCGTTCTTGGCACCAATTATCTGGCGCTGGACATCACCGTGTTTTTGCTGAGTATCCTGCTGGCATTTTTTCTCAGCAGCCTGGCAGAAAGAAAAGCCGCTTATCCCAATAAGGATAAGGTCGTGTCCCGCCTTCTCCCCTATCTGAGCCTGGCTGTACTTATTCTGTTATCCGTACTCTTTATTTATTTCACCTTCCGTGCTCCCCGGCTGCCTCTGTTCCGTGATCCGGTAAAAGGAAGTTACGGGCTTTAAGAAATAACAGGTCTTTTCTATATTATAGAAACGACAGTAAAAAACAGCGATGCCTTCATTAATGAAGATGCCGCTGTTTCTCTGTAATGAGACACGGGGATTCCAACCATTATTAGTTATTCGGTAATATACCGGTAATCAATATTTTGAATGGAAATTGTAGAACTTGGATTGCCCAGTTTTTCCCTTACTTCCTTGGTAATATTTACATACGAATTCCAAAAAGCCTCCTGGCTTCTTACTTCAACAGGATTTCTTACCGTTGTTATTATGTGTGCAGTATCTCCTAATGTACATCCTCTTATTTTTCCGCATACAAGCCTGTCAATGCTTATTAACGCCGTTATGAATATTCCCGATTTTCGGAATTCTTTATTTGCACTTTCTTCCCAAAGATAGGCAATAAATTCTTTTGTGTAAAATTTAGAATCAACACCAAAAAAGACAATTGTATACCGTTCTGTTTCTGTTATCACACTATTATATAACCTGATATCTATTTATAATTATTTTATGTTTATTACATTATCCCGTTACTCTTTTGTCAATTTACGTGTTTATGGGCAGTCATCAAATACATCCGTCATGGCTGCGGAATATGGGCCGTTAAGGGCACAAAAAAAGCCCTGTAAAACCAAGGCTTTCGAAGTGAAGCACGGGGGATTCGAACCCATTATAATAGGAAGAGACACATACTGTATTTAAGCCATTCCGCGCATTTACTGCGATTTACGCTGTATTATTATACTGTTTAATGTGGTATTATTAACTTTATTGTATAATATTATAGGCTGATGCAACACGATATGCAACACGCGGCAATCAACTTTCCAACTTATTTGTTGCGTATTTAAGGGCATCATTTCTCACCTTTTTCAATTGTTCAACAGGTATACAATCTTCTGTTATAAGGGTATCCGAATTGTCGGAAACAATAAATATAGCCTCTGCGCTGAATCCCTTCCTTAATATATGAAACACAATCATCTATCTGCAGGCCGCCGATGCTGCTGGGTTTATCAATTCCAAATTTATGGCGATGTTCATAAGGGTTTTCTTTCATGGGATTATTCTCCATTATTTCCTTTATAGTCTATGTAGAAAATTGCTTTTTGCTCGTTATTTAGGCAAAAAATGAATGGGAATATATACTGTCATTAATCTTATATTGTCTTTTTAATTTGCTTTTTATCCATTTTAACTTTACATAAAATTTCTTACATGCTATAGTTAAAATAAGAGTAATTAAAGTTAATAAAATGAGGTGTAAAATGAGTTTTACATATGAAAAAAGAGAACAGATTAAAAGATATATTTTAGAGAAAATATCAGAATCTAATATTGACGTAGTAAAAAAAACCTCAATGACTTTTAATATTTCATTAAATACTGTATATCGATATCTACGTCAACTAGAAAACGACCTAATTATCGAAAAAAAAGGAAATACATATGATTTTGTAACTATTTCAAGTACTATTCATCTACAAAGGTCAAAGAACCAATTATTAGAAGAGGATATTATCTATGACGAGTATTTAAAAGAATACATAGGTACAGGTGATTATCTACCTGAAAATGTTGTGAAAATTTGGGAATACTCTTTTATGGAAATGATGAATAATGCAATTGACCATTCAATGGCGGAACATGTTTATTTATCCATATATCAAAACTATATTAATACTACAGTAATGATTCAAGATAATGGAATAGGTATTTTTAGAAAAATTAAGGAGTATTATAAATATAATTCTTTAGATGATGCGGTAAATGAACTTTTCAAAGGGAAATTGACTACAGATTCTAAAAATCATTCTGGGGAAGGTATTTTTTTCACTTCAAGAGCATTAGACCGTTTTGCTGCTATATCAGATGGTAAAATATTTACTCATGATAAATATGTTGATGTTCTAAATGATTTAGAAAATATTAAATCTCTTCGTAATTGGAAAAACTACAAAGGAACTATTATATATATGGAACTTTCTAATTTTAGCAATAAAACTCTAAAGGAGGTGTTTGGAATGTTCTCTAATGAGGATGGTGGATTTACTAGAACTCGCATTCCTATTAAAAATATTTATGAGACATATCCTGTATCTAGGTCACAAGCGAAAAGACTATGTAATCGATTTGATAAATTTAAAGAAGTTGAATTAGACTTTAGTGGAATAGATGATATTGGTCAAGGATTTGCTCATGAAATATTTGTTGTGTTCCAAAATAGTCACAAAGATGTAAAGATAATACCCATAAATACATCTTCAGATGTAGAAAAAATGATAAACCATGTGAAATCATCCGAACTATAGACTTTTAATATTTAAAGGAGGGGAATACACCCCTCCTTCATTTTATATCCATATTATGCCCGGATAAGCTGCCCCGTCTGTAGCAAATTTAGCATATGCGTATTTTGTACCGCGGTCCCGGTATACCCTGCAATACCATTTACAGCTGCAATCTGTACCCGATGCTGGTACGATCCGTCCTCCCCGATGCTCTCTAGCGCCTTTGAGATGCTTATCCCATGCCAGATGTCCTGTAAGTAATATTCAGGCTCCTGGGCCGTCCAGAAGGGTATATAGCAGACATTGAGGTCAACAACACCGCCGATACCGTCCACCCGCCCCTTACTGGTATACTGCCAGCCAAATAGCGGCTGTGTTACTGCAGGCTTGTACTGGTCTGCAGGTGGATTATCTGCCAGGTTAAAATATCCGCTGTTGGGATACCGGGCAATCCACATCGGACAATCAAAAGCCGTGGTATCAAATACCCCCTCTTCATAAAATGACTTGCCGGTGTAAATGCCAAACTGATAACCGGCGCCGATAATTGTGTTTGCTGCAGACTGGATTATGCCCGTAAGCACTCCCCTACTTAAAGTACGCAGGGACGGATCCTCCACATCCCACCATATATGGCCTGTTTTAACTCCATGCGCAATCAATAGCGCTATAACCTGCTTTGCCTCTTCCACGGCTTGTGTCGGCAGCAAAGCATAAGTATATTTGTAAAATTCATGAGGAAGTCCTTGGGCCAGGCAGCCGGCCAGATTAGCCGCAAACTGTTGATCGACCTTACCCGACCGGCGAACAGTCCGCAATATGGCAAACTGGCATCCGGCAGCCTTAACCTGCGCCCAATTTATAACTCCCTGGTTGTCTGATACGTCTATTCCTTTCCACATAGTTTTCCCTTTCTTTTTATAGGAAGAAAGGGGGATTACTCCCCCTCCGTCTGCTCCGCCTTATGTGTCAGAATCTCTATTGCTTTTTTAATCACAGAGGGAAGAGGGATTCCCATCAGGCCGGCATTTTCTACTATGGATATCAGTTCATTGGCTATGAATCCAATAATGACAGCATTACGGATATAATTTACTCCGATTGCCAGATCTAACCGATGTGCGACCAGAACAAACAGCAGCGTCATGCCTTTCCGGCAAAGCCCCTTCCATCCAGCGCGGCTCTCTAAAGCCCCGTTCGCACTTTTCGGACTTTCTTTAAACACTCCCGCCACAATAAGCCCTGCTATGTAATCAATAGACATAAAAATAACCAGTGTAATCAAAGCGCTGTCCCATCCTCCAAGTAAATACGCCATTCCGCTGCCAACAACTCCTATAACTGTACAGATTATTTCCTTGATTCCCTTCATAGTTTTCCTCTCTTTCCCCGCATATACGGATTAAACTTCTTTCCACAGGCTTTCGGATCCAGTTGCCCCCGGCTCCCATACATTGCTGTCAACCAGGGATTCCCACGTCTTGCCGCCATGCGTCACCCTGTCACCCACGCTGTACCCGTTAGTGCTGCCCGGCTGCTCCCACGCAGGTGTTACGGACGCATCAGGAATCAATACTTTAGCAAACAAGGATAGGGTCACATCCGGCGCCCATCCGGACTGTTTATTGTGCCCCTGCAGGACTTTATACAGCGTATCTTTATGCCGTACGCGGCTGCCAGCCGCCAGTGCTTCCCCCTCCGGAAGGCCTGTCCAATCCGGATACAGGGCAGCAACTTCCAACGCCTGCACATCCGTGTTCCCGGCACAGTTTATCTCTGCCTGCTTCCGCATGGCTTCCAATTTCTGCAATGCTTCTTTTTTCATTATTATTCTCCTCCTAAGATAGTTTTTTCCAATGCGCCCATATCTGTTTTGAGAACAGAGATTTCGTTTTCATGTGTTGCCAGCTGCGCGGTAATAGCGTCAATGCCCTCCTGTGTCTTCTGCATAGTAACCATCACGGTGTCCACCCGCGTTTCCTGGAAGCCGCTTGCCGTGGCTGGATCCACAATTGCATAGTTAATATCCCTGAGTACATCAGGCATATACTGGATACCTGTCATTTTTGCATAACCGGCATATCCGCGCAGCAGGTCAGTGCCAACATAATACCTCATCACAGAGGTGGCTGCAGAGTTATCGCGGAACTTAGCAATAACCGCATTTACATCGGCGGTATCTACTTCAATTTGCAGTGTATCCCCAGCCTGGGTAACGCCGGACACCTCCATTTCTGTGTCGTTTGCAAATCTTATTTTGTTCATAGATTTTTCCTTTCTCTACGGTTTTCCGTAGGTAAAATTAATTATTATTTATTCTTGTTAAATAGCGATTTAGGGGGCTTTACACCCGTCATTGATGATACCGGGAGGATCACTGGATACAAAACAAGGGCAGGTGCAGATACAGTGTTCCCTTTTAGCGGAGAACCCAGCATGTTGGTAACAACGTTTGGAGCTGGAGACAGATCCATTCTCAGTTCCTTTTACGATCCGAATGGAATATATTCACGTATCGCGTTCGATAAAAATGCTCAAATATCTATGGGGAATTTAAAAATCCTTTGTGTTTGTTGTCTTGGGGAAAATGGAAATATCCTATCTTATGATTACTTATATGGTAACCCCGGCGGTACAATTCCGGCAAAGCCCACCAAAGATATTTTAAATTCCTTACCTAATAATGGTATACATACAATTAGCAGAGTTAACGGAACTACTAGCATCGGACTTTTTATAAATGCTGGTTATGACCAAGGAGCAGTAAAAATTATTTTTTTGCAATAAAGCGGTCTTTATCAAGGAAAATAATACAAAGTGATTTTGTCGATCCCCCGATAAGATGCCGCATTGTCTTGAATAAAGGTGATGGATAGAACACCTGTATTTGAATTATAAGCATATGAAAAAGTACCTGTAATAGTATAGTCAACACCTGCCGCTGATCCTAAATGCATTGCCACGGGGAACATGTTATCAAATAATATTAATTTCCCATACTCGGGAATACTTTTTAGGTCAAAGTTATTTGTATACCCGTTTCGGCTTCCAGCTGACACCACTATTGAAGTGGGTTTCGATTTAAAAGGGAGCCATGTATCAGCACCTTTTTTTCGGTAAACGCCTTTCCCGTCCTGAAAAGAAAATTCAATCTGGCCGGATGCTAAATCGCTATTTATCCCTTCTATATCTTGCTGCACTGCCGAAAAAGCGTCTGCCGCCCGCTGCTCCAAATCATTCATGCTGGCAGCATTGAAGGGGGAGCCTTCTTCCGACACAACTCCTTCTGCCCTCTCCATGTCTACGATCTGTGCCGCCAGTGTAGACACATTCGTAATCTTCCGTCGACCAGCGTATTCCACAAGTCTGTCCTTCCATGTTTTTTTTACAAATGCCATTACAATAGCCCTCCTTCTCCGGCATATATTTCACCGGCGTATGCAACATTTTTCTTGTTTCCAACATATATGTCAAAACAATCCTTCTGGATTTGTTCGATATCGTTTATTTTTTGGTACTGGTTTAAGGGAGAGGACGGGACAGCCGGCGTAGTGCTACGGTGCGCGTAGTCTCTGAGTTTTTGCACCTGAAGCCGAATTCTCTTAAAATCGCTTGTTCGCGGCAGATTCCCAACCGTCCAGTCATGCTTTGCGTCTATGACAAGGGCGGCCAGGTTACCGATCATAAAGCTATTCTTTTCGATACGGTTTAAATCTTTAGCGTTCAGTATGCCTTTTTCTGTCCGGTTTTCCACATCCTCCGGCGTCCGGTCTGTTACGAACCAGGGAAGTTCATAATACATTTGGGCCGTGTACTCCGACCGGTTCCCGGCAGCATCATACATTTCCACCCAGACGTTATATGTGCAGTCCTCAACAGCATCCGCGTACCCACACCAAATACCATTAATCTCCTGCCAGACTGTGTCTATCCCGTTTATGGTACCTGCGACATACACAATGTCGGACGGCACCGCAACCTTTATGTATGCCACATTTACCACCTGCCTTTTTACGTGATGTCAAGGGTTATCTGGATGCTGGCGCTTGCATCTGCTGGGTTAGGACTTATAGTAGCGCTATTGAGCTGCGGCACAGAGGTATCCACCTTAAACGTCCGGGTTATCGTGGTTGTCTTCCCGGCAGAGTCCCGCGCCGTTACCACGATGGTATTGTCTCCCTCTGCCGCCGTGAATGCCTTGGAAAACGCCCCGTTGTCAGACACTGTAATGCTTCCCATACTCACACCATTAAGCGTTGCTGTTATGGACACAGGGCTGCTTGTCAAATCATTTGTGGTGCCGGACAGCGTAAGGCTCTTAGTATTGGTGATCAGGTTATTGGCAGGAGCAGATATACTAAGTGTCGGTGGTACCGTATCAATTTTAAACTTGGTAGATATCGCCGTTGCGGAATTGCCATCGTTATCCTTTATGGTAATGGTAATGGTATGCTCCCCATCGGTAAGGGCTGTCTGCGGGGTATATACAAACTGGTAACCATTAGCAATCGCTGTTTTTACCATACCGGCACTGGACTGGTTATACGTATTGCTGTCAATTTTGAGTGCCAATGTAGACAGTGCCAAGCCACTGCCCCCTGTCTCATCAGTTACCTTAAAGGTAATCTGCTGCTTATTATTAATTACCAGTGCTCCATTTGTAGGAGCCACCAGGGTAATCACGGGCTTCACAGTCTCCTTGACGGTAAGCCGCAGAGAAGATCCAATTGTTGCGGATGAGGGATTATATGTTGCCACTGTTCCCGCATCATTTGTGACTTCCACAATTACAGGATAATACCCTCCTTCCAGGTTATAGCTTGTGGTTGCAGGGGCTGACGGGCTACATACCCATTTTCCTGCACTATTTTGGGTACAGTTCGTCCACACGCTGTTTATCTGTATTCTGACTTTCGTTATTGCCATTTACATTATCCCTATCCTCTCCCCGGCCTTAAGCTCATTGCCGGCATAATATGTCACCTTTTCAAATACAATCGGTTTATCCTCTATTTCCAGGACAATCTGCAGCTGCTGTTTCTGGTTAGCCGGGTTGGGGCTTATTGTACAACCTTTTATATATCCTTTATTCATACGCCCACGTCCTCCCCTGTATAAAGTTCCGTGCCGGTATAATAATACTCCGACACATACCTGTAATACCCCCGGAGCTGTGCTGTTGAAATGTATCCACCGGTAAGATCCGTTTTTATGCTTTCCATCCCCGCCGCATAGCCTCCACGCCCCATAAGGGTATTTTCCACAGAAGACCACTGCCCTGGCCGCTCATTTCCAGCCAAGTATTTAATGTTAAGGATAAGGGACAGCTGATAGTAATCAAGGATCGCCTGAGATATTATTTTCGCTTGTCCGTAGTTGAACAACGTACCAGTGAAGCTTTTGGCCTTCGGGTTTTCACCCGCCTTAAGCAGCGGAACGGAAGAGGACACTGTAATGTCCTGCTTGCCATACTGCCGGCCATAAATGACAACAGCAGATTCAGTCGGCAGCCGGAAAACAATATAATTGGTTTTGGCTTCCACAATCTCCCCCGCGCTTATCCGCAGGTCCGACACAGGGCTGTTAAACTTCACTTCATTCACGCCCGCGGGGTAGGTAGTTTCCTTCACCAGTTCCTTCTCTTCCGCGCCCTCCGTGTATTCAGCAAATTTAATACTTACCTCACTTACATAAGTATCCTGCTTTGTTGCCGTGGAAAATTTTCGGCTCCTGGGAATATCAGACTGAATTAACCTCGTGGGTTTGTATATCCACACATTATCCCGCCGCGCTGTCTCTGCAACGGCTCCGCAGGCAAAAAGCACTTCCCGGAGGGCCTTACGCCGAGTTTGGATTTTAAGCCAGCCGTACAGCGGCGTTGCCACCACATCCTCCGCTACCTCATAAGGGATGTCAGTTCCGGCGAAGATATCAGCCAGGACATTCCCGGCCAGTTCCCCGTTGTACACCCTGCCGTCTTTAAAATCGGTATCGTCCAACAGGCCTATGTAATCCGTGGCCTCCATCTTTGCAAGGCTCCTGTCACTGCTGGGCGTGGTCAGGAAGTACCGCCCCAGGTACATCCGCTCCCCGTCCACAATTTCATACGGTTCAATGTGCTGCTTCTTTTGTAAGGCCTTGTGCAGCCCTTCTGAATTTGCCAGGTTAAACTCATTTTCTCGGTCGACAAACTGGAAGGTAAGCTTGTTTATCTTGAGGGCGTTGGAAATAGGATCCGTTTCCTCCATCAGGGAAGCCGTTTTGATATCGTCCTCATCCCAAGTGACAACTACACCATAATCTATACCCCATAGCTTCACATACCGGTATGGCTGCGCTTTCTGAAACTCTACTTCAAGCCGCCCGTAATTCTCCACCAGGTTCCGGGCGTAATAATCCCTGCTATCCGGCTGGAAGCTTTTCAGCGCTATCATGTTGCCGCCCAGGTCATACCAGCGGACTTGAAATTGTACCGGGATATCCCCAGCAAAGTGGAACGTAAGACCTGTACTGGTGTGGTTTTCAGAAAATAGTATTATCAGTAACGGGTTATTCTGAAAATTCCCCTCGCTATCTGATAATTCGGATGACCAGAAGGGGATTCCTTCTGGTGCATCCGGCAATTCCGGCATGGAGCCGTCCAGGACAAAATAATCCTGTTCCAGTGTCCCGTAATCAGGGAAGGCTGTATTATCCTTAAGCAAAGTTTCCACTGCAAAATCCTGGTTATCCATTGTGGATGGAATACTATCCTGTAATGCAGTTGTGTCCTTAAGGTCATAAAAAACTTCAAAACTGGTTCTCATTCCCCTGGCCTCCGTGCTGGTTTATCAGCAACCATATTACATGTAAAACCCTTAAAAATCGTATCATCAGATAGTATTTTTTCATATTCATCCGAAACAGAACCCAGATATCCTGTGAAAGTATAATATCCACCTTTTACCGGAATTGAAAAGGTATGCTGTTCATTTGGTTCCGACATCTTCTCAACAAATTCTTCGTAATCCGTTCCATCAAATGAAGAGCTTTTACCTACAGTAATTGTAAAATTGCAATACACCCCTATAAGTTCGCCGTGAAATACACCGTCCTCCGTGCGTCCCGCGCCATCTTTATAAAGGAAATCAAACTTTCTTTTTATAGAAACCAATGGAAGGTTAAAAGTAATGCCATCTACTATTATTCCTCGTGTAAAATCCGTCATTCTGTCATACCCCCAATACTTCTACGTCGTATCCCTGTCGGTTCATTTCTGACATGAAGTCTTGCAGAGTTAACCGCGCAAATTCCTGTCCATTTACATTCATTATTAATGTTGTCTGACCACCGTTCCCTTCATAGTTCCTGCGGTTCATAACATTTTCCACAGCCTGCTCTATGGTAGACAGTGGAGCCTCAATGTTGGTCTGTCCCATCCTCTGATCACCCAATACCGCCAGGAACGGGTTCCCGCCCCGTAGGACAGCCCCTGAAGCCAGACGCGGTATATCTGCCATAGCAGCGCTGATACTGGCAGGACTGGCCGTCATAACGCTCCTTGTTGTTGTCGATTTAGAGGTCTTACCGGCTGTGGTACCTACCTGATCGTATCCGCTGTTGAAGAAATCTTTCACGGCCTGAATAGCGTCTTTCACCCACTGGATGAAATCTTTGAGCTTATCGATAACCGGGCTTAAGGCATTTATGATACTGTTTTTTATGTTTGCAAATGCCGTACTGACATCGTTCTTAAGTTCCGTAAATTTGTCAGTAAGTTCTTTAACTTTGTCCTTAATATTTTTTACTTTTAAATCAATACATTCCTTAACGGCATTCCATACTTCTTCGAATTTTTCCTTTATGGCATCCAATTTTTCTGTAACAGATTCTTTGATGCTCTCCCAGGTTTCCGCCAGGCTGTCTTTCAATCCGTTCCAGATTTCCAGGGCACCTTCTTTAATAAGCGTCCATTTTTCAGCGAAAAGCAGAATTAAATTATCGAATGTGGTAGCGAACCACTCCTGCAGAGATACCCACATTTCCTGGATTCCCAGGAGCAGGCCTTCTATTAGGAAACCGCCTATTTCTGCAAATACTGTGGATGGAGAATGAATTCCCAAATAAGCTTTAACGGCCAATAATAGTTCTCGTAAAATACCAATAACGCCCGAAATAAGAACATTGTTTGAAGATGCTTGCATTCCAGCTAAAAGCCCATCAAGCATATTCGCACCGATAATTTTAGTATCTGCTTCCCAATCTTCGCCGAATATAGACTCAAAAACGGATTTCAGTGCTAACTTTAAGACTTCACCTACTTTTTCACAAATACTATTCCAATCAAGCCCTTCCAAAAATGAACCAATTTTTTCACCAACATCAGTCCAGTCCATTTCATCAAGGAATCCGATAATCATGTCTAATAGGCCTGATAGCATGTCATGAATTGCTTGTCCGGCCATGTTCCAATCTATCTCTTCAATGGCATTAGTAAACCATTTTGCAATTTGTATCCCAAGCGTATGCCATTCAATATTGCTTATCAGCGTATAGATATACTGGATGAAGCTTTGTATAAGCATACCTACTACTTTACCGTTCTTTTCCCAAACATTCCCCAGCTCATTCCCACTATTATCAAATTCCATGCCATGAATGATCCGGTTGAGCATATTAGCAAGATGCCCGGCAAGTTCTTCAAAATCTATTGCCATTACAAAAGCTATAAGCGCATCCGATATCTTGCCGATTCCCTTAATAATAGCTTCTGCCGCTTTTTCATAAGGCAGATTATTTAATATGGTGTACAGCGTTTCTCCCAATACCTGTCCTATTTTTTCCAAGTCAATATAGGATATAAATCCATACAGTAAATCCACAAGCCCGTTAATTCCCACAATAATGGTCTGCGCCAAAAGTTCCCAGTCTATATTTCCGACGGCAGTGTTTAGGCCATCTGCAATGTTGTTTCCTATCTGTTCAAAATCAAATTCTGACAGAAAATTCACCAGGAATATAAGCGCTGTGTTAATCCCTTGCGCCAAAGCATATCCCAGCTCAATCCACAGATTCGGATCGCTTAGAATACCATTCAAAAGGCTTCCAAACTGCTTACCAAGCCTTTTTGTCGCCGCCTGAATTTTATCCCACGGAATACTTGCCAACATTTCTGTGAGTTTAGCCGCAATTATTTTTCCCAACTCTGACCAGTCATCCAAGGCAAGGAATTTCTTTATTTTATCAGCCAGCCCCTTTGTCGCATCGGATACAGGCACTTCTTCCCAGAGATTTCCTGCACCCGCGCCTCCACCGCCTCCACTGGAATCCTGCTTTTGCAGCACATCCAAATCGTCAAATTTAGCCAGGGCGCCAGCGGCCTTTTTTGCAGATCCCCCCACTTTATCCAGGGACGCGGCATAGTCCTGGTTCTGCTGTATTGCCTTACTCCACGTGCTGGCACCGGTCAAGGCTGCTATCAGCTGCGCCACGGCATTAACTGCCATAGACACGTAGTTAATAAGCTGTACAAGGTACGGTATGGCAATGCTTAATATCGGAGCAAAGGCCCCGGCAATGGCATTTTTAAGGGTATTTAAGGAATTCACAAGGGACGATATATTTCTGTTAAAACTCGCAGAGTACTGAGTAAATTTCTTTGTGCTATCCTGGACTCCGGATACCATGCTCTGAAAAGCTTTACTGATAACATTGAACACAAATACGCTTTTTACAAGCCCCAGCAGCCTGTCGCCGAAATTACCGGCAGAACTTCCGCTGCTGCGGAACCCAGATGTAAGCTTGCTGAATAGTTTCCCTGCCTGTGTCGCGATGAATTTAAAGGTACTCGCCATCTTTTTAAGAAGGCTTCCTATAATCTGACCAACAGTAACAGCAATTACCTTGACGACAGAGGCTATCTTCTTTACCACCGCAAACACTGCCCCGACAACAGCAAGTACCTTCGTTGCTTTCCCCGCAAGAGCCGCAAACTGAGCCACAGTACCGCCCATATCAGCCGAACTGGAAACCTGTCTGTTTATACTCTTAAGTTCTGCCTGCCGCGCATCATATTCTCGGTATCCCGCCGTCACCCCGGCTTTTTCCAGTTCTGCGATTTCTGTTTGCAGTTGCTTCCGACGTTCCAGAAGAGAAACTATCCTCTGGTCGGCAACCGTTGCCTGAGCTTTGATGTCTGCAAGGCGCTGTTCTTCCGCTTCCTGCGCCTGGAGCTTCGCCTCTTTCTGTGCATCTTTCAAGAGAGCTTCATTTTCCTTTTGCAGGTTCTTTTCCGCCTGGGCTTCTATCCTGCGCTGGATAGCTTCCTGTTTTTCAAGTTCCCTGGCGGCTTTCTCTGCCTCTTCCGCCTGCCCTTTTTCGGTATGCTTATTAAGTTCTGCCTGATACTTTTTTACCTCTTCTGTGGCCTGTTTCCATGCCAGATAAATCCTGTCGTAGTCGGTATCTCCGAAGTATTTACCTTCTTTTTCAAGTTGCTTAAGGGTGTTTGCGTATTCCTCAATGTCAACCCGCATCAGATTGATATGCTCAGAAAAATCGGAAGCTGTTTCTTGCTGTTTACCCTTTACTGTTTCAAGCTCCGCCGTCCACCTGGCAAGGTCCTTAGCGGCGTATTGATACAGCTGGGAGTTTTTAGGGATTCCCAACGTTTCCAGGTCTTTTAATTTAGATTTGGCCGTATCCACACCCTTTTCGATTTCCTGCAGGGAGTGCTGTATTTTCTCCGCACCAGCAATAAAATTTTTATTCTCAATATCTGTGTGAACCCTTATCTCAGCGTCATAGCTCGCCATATCCTCACCACCTAACCAAAAGAGCCAACTGCATAATTGCAATCGGCTCTAGGCTCTGTGTTGGCTACTATTTATTCAATCCGGCAAACCGCAGGAATTCTTCCCGTGCCGGGCTTATTTTATCTTCTTCCGGGTCTTCCCGGTTTATCTTATAAATTTCCTTGGCGGCTTTAAGCGCCGCTTTCTGTTCTGCGGACATTGTGGAATCAATCTTTATAGTACGGATATTCATTACCTTCGTAAATCTGCATTCCTCAAGATTAGTAAGTAATCCCATAAACTCCCAGAAATGCAGTTTCACAATACTTAAATCAATATGGTATTGCATACGGAAGGCGGCATATATTCGCCATTGGTCTACATCATAATCCATGACAATAACATCGTCTTGTTTATCCCCGGATTTACCGTCTCTATTCCAGGCAGAAAGAAACCATGTTATCCCCTGGACGCATTTCTCAATGCTGTCTGGCATATCGTCAAACAAAAGTTCTGCAGCATAAGCAAGGCGTTCTATTTGACTGTACTCTGTGTCTTCCAGCATCTGGACAAGTTGGATACCCACTCTAAAATCCGAACAGATACGATATCCATTCCATTCTTCCGGCAGGTCATCCAGAATGACATTATAATTCTGTTCCTCCATCTGTCAGCTCCCTTGCTGCATTCCTGGCTTTATAATCCACAATTAGTTCGTCCTTGGAACGCTGCCTCTGTTTTCCCTTACGGTCCCGGCTGTATTTGGTTTTCAGTTTTTCTCCGCGCTCTGCCGCCATACGCTGCATAATGGAAGTCATCTGCTCAAAAAAGTCCATAATCGGCAGCTCGTCAGGAATGATATTTCCAAATACCTTCCTGCAGCACCCTTCGCCAAAGACTTCATCAATCTTCTTGCAGCATTCCGTAAATAATTCCGTACGCTTGTGTATCACTTCAACGACAGCCTTTGTGTTATCATCGTCATTGGCGTGGCGTACTTCAAAATCAGCGCCAAACTGGTTCAGTTCTGCCTGTTTAATTTCAAACCAGTCCAGAAGCCCTGTGAACCTCTCAAAAAGGGTTACGTCTGTCAGTGACAGTTCTATGTATTCCCCTGCATCGTTTACTTTTATTTTTTTGACACCACTGTCAGCCTTAATATCACCAAAAAATTCCTGTCCCATAAATTCACTTACCTATCCTTTCCGAACTGGGGCATGACGGAAAGGTACACACCCCAGTATATTAAGTTTCCTTAATACCACATTAACTTTCTGTGAAGGTCTTTGTTGCCACATCAAAGGTTCCCTTCACGGCAGAACCCTTGCCGCTGATTTTAATGCTGTTTACCACATTGCTGCCGGCATCACCACCGGTACTGTTTACAGATACTGCACATTTCCGCTTGTATGCTGTGTATTTTCCATCCTCTGTTTTATCTTTAAGCCTCAGTCTGAGATAATAGGATTCCGCAGCATTACCGGTCGGCAGCTCATCCACCAATTTGTCGATGCATGTCTGCATATCATCGTCGATGCAATCCTGCTTTTCCACTTCCATGCTGGGAGTGTAGGACTTCACAGTACTGTCACCGTTGGACTGGTTAATCCACTGGTTTGTTTCTTCTTCCGGATTCATCTCTTCCGACATGGAGGAAACGCCATCGCCGATGAGCGCCCATGTGGGAGTATCCGCACCCATAGAAGTATCAAAATAATGGATAAGTTCCTCTCTTTTCATACTCAATTCTCCTTCATATACTTTATTGCTACGGTCATCTGGTACAAACTGTCATTTTCTTCTGACTTGCCCAGGTAAAAAGGCGTTGTGACGCTTATTTCCTGGACTTTCGCATCCTCAACCGCCGGATAGTTCCCGGCAGCATTCTGGACGCCTATCCAGTCTGCCAGTGCTTCCCCGAACCCGGAATTGCCAATCCGTGTGCTGTCGGTCTTGCTGGACAGCCGCGCCATTAACGTAAAATGGTCTGTGATAATCTTCCTCCCGGAAAGAAAACTCTGCACATTCTGCACCGGCTCCTTTATCAGTGCGTAAGACTTCACATCTGCCGTCAGCATATCGGTATTCACTGTTTTCAACCGGCTTGCATCAAAGCCTTTCAGCCACCGGATGACACTTTCTGATACTGTCATTCTTTCACAACCTTTCTGGCCCCGTCCTCTATCTGCTTAAGGCCACCGTTCTGCAGCATCCTGTCTACCCAATACTTACCGCGCATTGGTGCTCCCTGGAAGTTAGCCTGCTGATAATACCAGCGCCGGGCATAAGGGGCATTCCATACAACTTCTGTCCCATTTTCGATGTGGCCACTATCCTGCAGCCTATGTGGGTTCTCATACTTTTCGGCTAAGTCATTCGGGACATACGGCCCTGCAAGATTCAAGACTGATTCCGTAACAAAATTCTGCACCCGGCCCCGTTCTTCTATCCCTAAAGTGTCGATACACTCCCGCAGATTGAAAGAACACTTGAAATCCATTCCCACTACTTTCCCACCACCTTGATATGCTTAAGCCGCGGCCGGTTCCGGTTGTCAGTCACCGCTGTGACCGTAACCACATATTGATATTGCTCCCGAAGCTGGTTTATATCCTCTTCACAGACAATCTCTGCATCGGATTCACCCAACACCAGAATGTCCAGCCCATGTTTGTCATCCAGCGTCCAGCTACCAGCCCTGCCATCAGGGGACAGTGCTGCGTATTTCACTGGTTCTACATAGGTTAGGCGACCATAAGACCGGGAAAAGTCCACTGTAATGCTTTCCACGCGCTCTTCTGTCTGCACTCCCTTTGACACAGTAAGTTCTTTCTTACTGTGCCGCCATTGTACCCCTTTAATAACTGTTCTTCTCCAGGATTCCGCTTCTGTCTCTGGGTCACGGAAGTAATTATAAATGGTCATTGTATCTGTGAAGAGAATACTCATAATGCACCTGCCAGTCCGGTCCCGCTCAAGCCCTGCTGGATGAGGGCTATCACCTCCGCATCCTTCTCAGCTTGAGTAGTTACCTTGTAGGTTTCGGAATATCCGTCATTGCTTACAGAGGCAATTCCGGAACCCATACCGGTCGCATCCTGCACACTTACTATATTTATAAGTTCGCAGACAGTATTCCGTATTTGGGTATAAGTTTGCTCCTGGAAGGGTGTTGCCGTACCATGAACATAGGCCGCCATGAAATTACGCGCACGCATATGGGTATACACATCCAGCTTTGCACAGGCCTTGGCATTAAGCTTGTCAAAATCCTCTTCAGAGACTGTGTCATAAAGGGAGTTGTAATACTCCCAGTCTATGTAAAGCATTTAACTCCCTCCTTTTTATCAGCCGCCAGAGGCTTCCGTTTTGGGCTTAATCTTAATGCCTTTAAGTACACCAGCCATTTTACTGTTTTTGAGCACAGCACCTGCCAGTAACTCAATTTCCCCCTTTTTCACTGCGCCGGGAGCCTGCAGGTCAGGCAAATAAGTATGGATCATCTTACTGCCATCTACGGAAATGCCGTGGAAGGCATTCAAACCCAGCTTTACCGCATAGATAGAAGTTTCGCCATAAGTGGATGCAGAAGGGGTACTTGTTTCAATTACATCCACTGTATTCGTACCATTGTAGTACTGTCCTACATCCATCATGGGAATACCGTTGTATTTTTCTACAGTACGGCCAAACCCGTCCACGTTGCGCTCATAGAATCCGGCTCGTCTGGCTGCCGATCTGGTCTTTGTCAGCATATCATTGTTCATAAGCAGGATATCAGGCTTTTCGGCCAGTTTGGAAATAAAACCGTCCAGTTCATCCAGGAACACGTTGTAATTACTGTCCAGAAGGGCACTGGTGGAAATATCACTTTCAGAAGTATATTCCGTATCAGATCCTGCAAGGATTTTTTTCAGTCCGTCAAATGTACTTGTCACATAACCGGAACCAGAAGCTGCAGAAGAGCCATTGATAACCAGATGATGGAAATAATTAGCCCCCGCCTTTGTTTTTTCTTTTACCTGGAACTCAATTTCATTTACAGCCCCGCTGGTATTGGCAATAACACGGTCAACCTCAAATGCACCACCCAGGATAATAACCTTTGCGGTTGCTTCTTCCCTTTTGGCTTCATTCGGTGTATATTCCGTGTTTATGGTACGGGTTGCCACTGTGGAAGGCGATTTTAATCTCATATATCCATAGGTAAGGGTAGAACCACCGGTACCAGGGGATACGGAATCGTCAAATGTTAACATATCAAGCAGCAGGGAGTCCCGTCTGAACTCGTCAATCACCTGCTGGTCTACTTTGTCGGCCATGCCGACTTTTGCTTCTGCTAATGTTACAGGCATAATTTACCTCCTTAATTTTTATAATGGGCCGCTAATGCATCGCCCAATGTTTCTTTTGCTGTTTCTGTAGTTTTTGTCACTGCCCCGATTATGCTCTGGGTTCCCGTAGGTTTCGTTTCCGGCTCTCCGAACAGCATTTTACTGTCTTCCGCTTCTGCCAGGGCTTTCAGTGCCTTTTCGACATCCTCTTTTTGGTTTTTGGAAGACCTCAGGGAATCCATATCCAGTAATGCCATGATTGCTTTCGAATTCTTACCCTTTATACTGGAAATACTCTTTTCAAGTAGACTATTAAAATCCCGCGCCGCCAGTTCAGCAGCATGGTCTTCTTCCTTCTTTTTAAGGGCGTCCTGCAGGTCTTTAATCTGCTTATTCTGTTTTTCCAGATCCACACCGTCAAACTTTTTTACTGCTTCTTCTGCCGTTGTCAGTTTTTCCTGTGCTACCTTCAAATCGTCCTGCGCTTTCTGTAAATCATCCTTTACTGGCTTCATATCCTTATTATTCAGGTCACACACACTGTCAATCTGTTCCTTTGTAAGTCCCAACTTCTCTAAATCTTCTCTTTTCATTCCCCATTCTCCTTTAACGATTTTTTTAACGAGGTCAATCAGCCTCCGGAACAGACAATAAAAAGAGAGCCGTACAATCAATTCCTAAGAATTAACTATTCGGCTCTCGGCTCTATTGTCTATATTAATTATGGATTCCTGTTTACATCTTTTGCAGTACCCGGGAAAGTTTTTCACTTTTGTGTCTGCCCGGATTTTCAGCATTTTGGGAAATCCACATTTGGGACATCTGTACCAAAATTCCTGCATCGGCGCCCCGCCTTTCATAACTATAATTCATATTATCAATCATTATTATAACATACAGGCATAATATTTACAAGCTTATTTCCTCTGTGAAATCATAATGGTATTATATGTCATTCCCAGGAGTTCATAGTCCCTGCCTATTTTATTCCGTTCAGCAGGATCCATAGCCTGGACATCCTTATATAGCTGAATCCACTCTTCTTCTGTTTTCTTCTGGTAAATCCGCTCTATGGCTTCCTCATGTGTCATATACTCCATCCTCCCATTAATCCGCTAATAAGCTGATATACGTTTTCCTTCTGCTCTGCCGTTGCTGCGCTGGAATTTACCTTTTGGATAAGCCACTGTATCCGCTTATCCATATCGGTATTAAACAATTCCCGAGCATAATCATAATCATTCTCATACAGGTGCAGCCTCCGGTTTATCCTACGCAGATTAATAACCGATTCCCTGTAGGATTCTACATATTCAATGCCTTTTCCCTTACAGATTTCTTCTGTCAATAGCTCAACACTGGATTCTTCGATAATCTGGTGTTCTTCATAGACTTCTGGCTTAAAATGGCTACAGGAACGGGAATGTAGGAGTTCATGGCAAATTGTATCATAACCTGATTTCTTCCCAAGGAATATATCACAATTCCATTCCTTCTGGCCGGCCCCATCCGGTAGGAAGTCTTTCACCAGAATGCGACCACTCCATTTACTTTCATTGTAGCATATCTCTTCCAGTTCCGCATTGATTTCCTCAGCGGTTTTCCGGTATTGACTTGATTGTATGGAGTTTTTAATATCTGAGATTATATTCCGTTCGGGAACAACTGCGGCATACCGTTTCCAAGAATCCGTTTTCATAAGGTCGGCTGTCCCGCATTCATAGCGCATCTTGGTTGTTGCCTCCGTGACATTGCACGCCCGGCAGAATTCCCTGTATTCACGCGTCCTGGACTTGATTTTAGCCCTTATTTCCGTGCTATCGATACCTAAAGTGTCCAGGGCTTCTTTCTCTCTCTTTAAGGCTCTGACAGTGCGTTCCATAGCCCTCATGCGCTGTGTCATAGCGTAATAGTCATAAGTTTTTCCGTTGATGGTAACAGGCCTCGGCTCCGGCTGCTCGGCGGGAAGGGATGACATACCTTCAAACCAGGTATGCCGGTTATGCCGACAGTTATACCCGTCAAGCCCCAACGGGTCATTCGAGTGCGCGCCGTCCACGCTGTACCCCGTGGCATACCATAAGTCCATGATACGGTCCTGGCCTATCCTGCGGGCTTCCTCACTGTAATCAGTACCAGGCTTGATAAAATATACCTTGCCCTGCCACTCTTCATGATTTGCGTGACCAATACCGGTATTGCGAGCACCCCAGTGCTTGGACACATACACAAGATTTTCACCAGTCTGTGCCATGTTGGCATCTGTTATCTTCCCCGCCAGCTGGTGGCAGCCAGTCCGCAGGGCAAGCCGTGCACCCACATCCAACTGCATGGTACGGCCGGAAGAATAATCTATTGACCGCAGGCCGCTGTGTGCCAGGTCATTCACTACATCATTTAAAACCTTTTCCTGTGAAAATGTACCTGCGCATATCTTCATCACAGCCTTGTCCAGTTCATTCTGATAGGCGTTCTCAATGCTTTCCAAGCCGCTCATAGCCCGGAACCCTGTAGTCTTTGTCAGATTTTTAAGTTCTCCGGCAGTCTGCGCAGAAAAAGCTTCTGTGAGCTGCGGAAGAAAGGAATTGTCCGTCAGCTCTTTCCCTGCCTGCTTCCACACCCGCAGGTCATCCACCCATGACATATTCCCAGCACCGGCCACAATCTCATTGCCCGCCCGGTATGCCGCCCTGGTAATGTCATTTATCTGCTTCCGGACAGCTCGTTTATATTCCAGCGTATTTTTGGCAACCTGCTTCCGATACTCGGCATCATCGCGTAGCAGCTTCATGGCTTCCTTCCGAATCCGCGCGGGGCTGAATCCCAGACGATGCATTTCCACCGCCTGTAGTTCTGCCGTCCTAGTATACGTAAGGGTCTTTTTAATTCTCCGGGCAATATCCACAATAACTTCACGCTCCAGGAACTGGAAAAGCGGCTGGATTGCTTCAGATATAATTTCGAGTTGCTCATCTGTCAGCATGGTCCCTCCTTAGTCCTCTTCTTCTCCTGTCGGATCCCTCTCTTCCGCCTCCTGCTGTGCTGTCACAAGTGCCGTGGCTTCCTCTTCTGACAGACTGTAGGCTTCCATCAGGTACCATATTGTCAGCTGCGGGATGTCAAAGGACAGCGCGTCATTCCGGCGCCGCTCCAATTCTGACTCCTTGTCCGTAATATAGCTATCGTCAAAGTCCACCAGGATTTCCGCATCCAGATTATACGCCGTCCCGTGGAATGTATTAGAAAACCACATCACAGCCCGGCAGATATCCTGTATGTACCGTCTGGCCTCCTGTCGTTGCCGGTTCAGCTCCTGCATCTGGTCCTGGCGTTCTCCGATATATTCTGTCGCCGTGGTTATCTGACCATCCTCAAAGCTATATTTCTTCGTCCCGTAGCCAAACATGAGGGAAAGTAGAGATAATGCCAATTCGAAACTTTTGGTTATCTCATCGATCCTGATTGCTGGATTGTATTCTTGGATAAGCTCTTTCTGATCTGGCAGTTTTTGCCCCAAAAGGACAAATAGCTTTTTTACCTGTTCATTCGGCGTTATCGGGTCCCCGGAACCATCGAACTGGCAGAGCATCTCATTGATGAGCAGCAGCTTGTCCGCCTTGTCCAAATCACCGAACAGTACATTGTAGCAAAGGTCAATCGCCTTAAGCATCGGAATGGCATTCCAAAGTTTCGGCAACCCGTATCCTTCCATACCATCAAGGTTATTCACCTCTGCATTCCGCATCACCGCAAATGGCTTCACATTCCCCAGGCTGACCGTTGTTTCCTGGTCGTGCAATTCATTTCCCCGATCATCAAAAACGTGCGTCTCTGCCTCATAAAGCCCCTGGTCATTACGGATAAACAATACCAGCGTGGTCTGCATCTTTCCGCCGCGCAGATATGTTCCAGAAAATCCAGCTTCTGTCACGATGTCATTTTTCACTGTCAAAGGAATAAAACAGTCAGCCTCTACATAATTGAGCTGGATATCGCCGCCAGTTGCCTTTCCATTGTTCAGCAATGTAGCGTTGTCCAGACGGATATAGCAGGCCACCGTCCCATCCGCAGATGTCTTTTCCAGCTGCTTCCGATATTGTGTCTGAAATTCTCCTACGTTTAGAATGGTATTAACTGTATCATTCTGCTCCCCCGCGCCGGCGTTAATTTCCAGCACCTCACACAGGTTCGCGTCATCTGAACAGCAACGTTTTGCAAAGTTGAGCCTGTGAAGGCTGTATGCTGTTCCCTGAACCGTCTTCCGGCAGTGGAATTCCGGAATCTCTCGGTTTGCGTACCAGTTATCACATGCTCTTATGTACGTCTGTGCCGTCTCATTTACATCGTACCCCCTCTTTTGCAGAAATGCTTTTACAAAATCCTCCATGAATCCTCCTATCTATCCAAATCTATGAGCTGTACAAAATCCAGCCAGGCATAACAGAACCCGTCCCACCAGTCATTGCAGTTTCCGATGTTCTTATCTTCCGGCTGATCCGGATGATCATCGTCCCACCGCAGACGCCTTATTGCCGCGATCAGCATCAGGCAACGCCGGTTTATCAGGAGCCTTCCCGTATTAAACAGCAAGTCAACTGTCTTTGGTCGCTCTGATATCTCATTTTTCTTGCAGCCTGCAATATTGCGCCACGGTAGTCCCGCCTCCTTGGCCGCGCTCCGCAGACTGTTGATCATTGTGGTGCTGGCGGAATCCGGAAACACCCAATCAACATCCCCGTACTGGTCGATTATCCGGCGGTAAAACTCAATAAACTTATCACAGATATTTTTACTGTCTACCTCTTGCGTGACCGGAAGGTAGTCTTCCTCCAGAACAAACAGATTGTGGTACCCATTGATGTATCCCGTAGCTACGTAAGTAGTCATGGAGCCATTGCCGCCGAAGTCAATACCGATAGTGACTTTATCCAGCCACTTCCTGCGGCCTTCCCGCTGTGCCTGTTTGATACGGACAGCGAACCACTCCTGCAGCTGCGCATCGGTGTATAGGTATGGTTCCGGGTTATCCGCAAAGTACCGGAAGATAATCCCTTCGGCCACGGCTCTGTGCCCCAGGATATCCCGGGAATACCATACGGTCCCTTTACGGTATGTCTTAAGCACGGAGCGAAGTTTGTCATCCGATATGCTGTAATTGTCAGCAATCGTGAAGTGGCCGTAATTGTATCCATAGTCCGGATCCGTCTCCTGCTGTTCCTCGTGGTATTTTAAGATTTCCTCGTAATACCAGTGTTCTTCCTCCTTAGGATTCAAATCGTGGAATACCTTTCGGTCATTGGAAGAAAGGGTACGGTCGAATACCTCTTTCAGGAACTTCGGATGGCACTCGTTGGCCTCAGTTACGTATGCCATGCCATAAGTGTTGCCCTTGATCAGCTTCTCGTCCCCGTCCTTGCCGCCGCCGGATACCAGCACAATCTTTTCTCCTGTTGGAGTCTGGACTCTTACGCAGTCACGGTCTTTATATTTTCCTTCCCGGCAGCGCCCCTCAAAGTAATTCAGGAGGCCATATCCGTCACAGTCCAGAATATTAAGTTTTGCGGTCGCGGTGGATACGCCGGCCACCAGATGTAGTTTGTTCGGATGCCGTTCCAGGAGCATACAAAAGATAAGCGTCTGCAGGACGTTTTTGCCACCGCGCTTACCGCCTTCCGCCACATTAAACCAGCTGTCAAAGCACCGGTATAGGTAATCCTCCTGACGCTGACTAAAAGGCGCAGGCATATTCATTTCACATCACACCTCTTCAAATGTTCCATTAATGCCTGGCAGCGTCCGGTGTGCTTGCAAATAATCGTAGTGTCAAATACAGGAGGCTGATTGACAAAGCCTGACTCATCCACAATTACGCATGGCTTAAACTCATTACAGTTATCACAGTACTTTTCAACTTCTAAACGAATCATAGTTATCCCCCTCTCAGCAATTATTCCGGCAGTGGTATACTCTGTGTTGCGGGAAGAAAACAGTATAACTAATACCACTCCTTACCAACGGTTTTACAATCTTCCATCGTTTCCTGGGTTCTATAAACCTGATTTTCATAAAAATAGGTTTCAGCCGTTCAACTACTCTTTTCACAGCATCTATTACCGCATTTACTACTTTCTTCGCAGTTCTACGAATATTTTCATATGCGCCGGTGAGTTTATATATCATGCACTTATACTCAATTACATTCATACCCAGCACTTCAATAGCCTTCCTGTCTTTTTCCTCAAAACACAAAACCATAACTATTCCCCCTCATAATCTTCTATATTCCGATTAGGCCTGCTATGCTGCAGAACTTCCGCCAGAGTCTGCATGTTCGTGGCAATCTCTTCTTCCGTAGCTTCCCCTGCCTCTGCTTTCTTCCGGTCAAACTCTGCCCGGTACTTGTCATCCGGATGTATCAGGAAGTACTTTGTCAGCCAGTCAATGGCTTTCTGGCGATCCTCTAATTCTATAGACACGCCATCTTTACCCTCTTTTACCTTTTTCACCAGTTGAGTGTCAACGGTGCTGGAATCCTCCAGTAGCACCGATCCCCTATCAAACTTCACAAGGCTTCCGATGTCAGAAAACGCTATCCTCATCTGCAGTTCAACGAAATCCTCTGCTCCAGCGACTATTTGCAATCGCTTAATTTCCTTCAAACGCTGAATTTCAAGCTGAACCTTAATATTCCCTAACAACCTTGAACCTGCGCACATAGCTGATTCATAAGTGCAACCATAAGCCCTTTTATAGCTTTGCGTTGCATTAAAAGTCCGACTGTAATAAATACAGAACATCTGCTGTTCCGGCGTCAGTTCATCGTTCTGCAAAGTCTCCCGTGTCCCATCATCAGCCGGTATACGTGCATCCTTTTTGGTCTGTGTGCACACTTTATCTTTTGTGTGCACACCTTTTTCCCGGGACCAGGAATACCTCTGCTTCCAGGACTTGACAGTATTTATGGTGACACCATACTTGGCAGCAATATCTTTATACTTCATACCCTGTAGATAGTCCTGTTCTGCGTCTATGTAGTTTTCTGCCACCAAATCACCATCCTTTCCCGCCAAAATAAAAGAGCCGACAGGTAGAGGTTATCTCTACTCATCGGCTCTTGGCTCTGAATAAAGTATAACACATAGTTATGATATTTGCAATTAGTATGCACACACATTATGCCACATCCATGTACTGCAATACCGCTCTGTGTACCCTCTGCTGGCTCTTTGCAATGTATCTCTTGGTTGTGGTCGGGCTTGCATGTCCCATAAGCTCCTGAAGGGTTTCCAGCGGACATCCCTTATCCGTCATCCTGGTTGCGAACGTCCTGCGGAATACATGGACAGTGAGGGATTTATCCAAGCCTGCCCTGACACCAATACCCTTTGTTATATTTTCCAGGGCATCCCTGCATAACCGTTTTGGAAATCCGTGATACAGCCGGGTCGTTACGAATAAAGCCGGGTTATTATCCTTGCGGGTATTCAGATAGGCCATTAAATGCAGTTTCGCCCTGGCATCCAGCACCACAGTACGAATTTTATCGGACTTCTCTCCCCGGAAGGTTACTGTTCCCGTGTTGAAATCAATATCGTTTATATTCATGGCGGACACTTCACCCACACGGACACCCGTAGAAAATAAGAAGTCTATCAAAGCTTCTTCTCGCACGTCTTTTTTCACATCGCGAACAGCTACCTCTTCATTCAACGTCAGGTGGATATTCTCCGTCTCGATATTTTTTATCCCTTTTAAGCTCCGTGTTGGGTTTATAGAGATATACCCTTCATCATGAAGAAATGTGAAGAAAGAAGATAAATTATGTTTGGTATTTACCAGCGTATTCCTCTTTACTTTCTGGGAACGTACGGCCATGTAATACTTCAAATCCTCTTTTGTTATGTCCCGGTAATTTTTATTAGTAAACTCAAACAATTGCCGTGCAGAAAGCATATACTGCTCAAGCGTATTATCCTTACATCCCTCAAGTTTCTTATTGGCATAGAAAACCTTAACCATATATTCATTATCATCATTCCAGGTGGAAAGCTGGGTACACTCTTCTTCAATCCGCAGACCGTGTAACTTTTCCCGTAAAACATTGTCCAGTGCCTGTAGCTGAACTGTATTCAGAATGACAGACATTGCAGTAACAATACTCTGTATAACGATTTCTTTGTTGGTCAGATTTGTAGTATTTTCCATATTCTTACCTATTCCCTTCCTGCTGGGAATATGGTATAATAATCCCAGCAACACAGCGGTGCATTGTTCTCTTGGCGGGGGATATGCACCGTATTTTCATGTCCGAATGCAAGTTCGGAACATATGTTCTTTCAATGTTATTTTTTTGGCAGCCCCGGAGAGCTGCCTTTTTCATTTATTCAGTTTTGAATCCAATAGATACTATCCCGGAACACATCCGGCTCTGGCGGCCGGCCACACCCGGTAAAGAGCATAGCCGCCACCAGAAAGATTATAATGTATCGCATTCTTCGTCCTCTTCATCATCGTGCGAATTACCGTAGATTTCAAAATAATCTACTCCCGTTTCGCCGGTATCGTCAAATTTCTGGCCTACCGGCAACTCATACTTTACACGGCGGGCATACTCCAGGATGATATCTCCGCTTTCTTCTGTGTCGCTGGTGAATTCTACTACTAAATCTTCCGGAACTCCTTTCAACGATGCCTTTAATTCTCCAACCGTTAATTTCTTTTGCATGTCCTCTTCTCCTTTTGTCATAAATTATTTACAGGAATTCGACATTTTTTTATTATCTGTACAAACTGTTGCACCGTCCATAAATCCCATCCGGCAATCCATTTTATTAGTTTGTTTTCATCTTCCGTAAGAGCTATTCCTTTTAACGCTTTTTTTAATATTATTAAATACTCTTCTGACATAATTTTCCTCCTTCAATCCTTATTTTGTGGATTAAATGGTTCCGGGCAATAATATGGTTGCCATGCGACAACCACTTCCTTCCACGCATCTTCATGGGGCCATTCAGGACGCCAAAACATTTTTTCTGTGGTTATGTTGCCATCCAAATGTCTCATTGCAACCCAGTAATCTCCTGTCTTTTCCGGAAGCCGCTTCTCTACAGGAATCCAGCCGGAACATCCGCATTTTTCTGCGAACAGTCGATCAATCTCTCTAATCTCTTCCGGCGTCAGGCCGGTATCCTCATATTTTTTGAGCGCCCAGTATATGGTCATGGCCTCTTCTCTGACCGCCATTACATCGACGACCGGTCTTCTCATCCCGCCCTCTATGGGCACATCAGGTATTGTTAATCTATCCATCTCGTTCCTCCATCAAACCCTCAATTTTCAGTTTTGCAAACTTTCAGCTACTTCAATGGCAATGGTTTCGCTGATAGTTTTTATAAGGCTGTCTTTATCCACATTACCGATAACCGTCTGTATAGCCTCATCAGTAACCTTTTCTCTTACCACCTTATCCACGGCACCTCTCATGTACCGTTCCCAATCCCATTCCCGCATTAAAGTGTTAATCCTATCTCCCATGCGTTTCTTAATCTGGTTGACTGCCCATTCTTGCAGTTCTTCTTCGTTAATTTCTATAACCACGTTCGCTTACTCCTTTCCACAGAAGATTTTCATTTAATCACTTTCTGGAAGAAACTTAACTCCCGTTACTCGCTCCAAAAATATCCGCCCATCATCAGACACATGATACCAATTCTCGCGGCTCTTTGTGGCAAATCCGATAGATACAAGCTGCTCCCAATCCTCAACATCACATTCACCGGTATAAAAATAGTTTCGATACGGCTCATATCTCCTGTGTTTTGTGCCACGTACCTTTCTCCGGTCAAATCCCAGGGCGTGTTTCATATCATCTATCTGCTTATATGTAATTTTTTCATAAATTGCAATGTTTACCATTTGTTCCTCCTTCAATTTTTCATTTATCCCTTTAAAAATTTTTTCAAAAAATCATCCAGTCCGTTATTCCTATAGCTTTCACAGGTATCAAACATTCCTACCCGTTTCTTGTTTTTTAGGCACGCACCTTTTTTTTCTGGCAGTCCCAATGTACTATAATGCTTGCAAAATCTGCATTCTCTTGCGTTCACCATCTACTCCTTAATCCTCATTTAGCGGAAACATAATTCTGCAAGATAGATTCTGTTACGATTTTCATCGCTGTTCTCTTATCAATCTTTTTTTCTATTGCCACCTTTTCAGCAGTTGCATGACATACAACTGTAGCTAACACCATAGCATCTAAGGCATTGCATTTTCCAATAACCCTTGCTTTTTTCTTCTGTTGAAAACAAATCATAAAACTCATTTTTTATTTCTGCCTCCTTCGTTGAATTTTCCCCATTTTTTCGATACAATAAAATAAAATACTTATGAAAGGTCGTGATTTATATGTCAAATGGTCTTGAGCAACTTATTTCTGGTATTGGTAAAGCAATAAAAACCGTTCCTGAATTCTACGAAGATGCTTTACAACCCACTGTCAAGGAAACTGGTAAATTTGTATCCCGAATACCCCGTGCAATAAATGCCGCATTTTCAGGTCTTGATAAGTGGATTCTAATTAAAGAATACAGTGTAGATGAAACAAAAAAATTGCTTGCCAAAAAACTTAAAAACGTTGATCCAGATAAAATTGTAGTTCCAGAGGCTTATGTAGCCGTTCCTGCTATCCAAGCAATTTCTTATGCTATGAACAGTAAGGAACTTAGGAATTTATACGCAAACCTCCTTGCAAAGTCCATGAATGTTGATACAAAAAATACTGTGCATCCTGCTTTCGTAGAAACCATTAAGCAACTTTCTCCTGAAGATGCCATATTTTTCAAGCATATTTGTCCCTTACCGGCTAGGCCTATAGTAGATGTAATGTTAGATCTTCCATCAGCCCTTACTATCACTATTGCCGAAAACGCCAACCTTTTCGGGAAAAAATATGTTAATAATTTTCCGCTTGCATTAGATAATTTATGTCGCTTAGGACTTGTAAATATACCTGAAGGCATGTGGTATGGAGATGGCTCTCTTTATACTAATTTGATGGACGTCTTAAAAAAAGAATATACTTTAGAAAAGTACAAGCACATCAATCCAAGCTCTACCGGTATTTGCTTTACTAAAAAAAGAATTGATATAACACCGTATGGACAAAATTTTTACAACATTTGTGTCAAGTAAGCTTTCCCATCCTCGATAGAGGATGGGGTGTTCCTTTAAAGTTCAATTTAATCAGGCAAACCGCAATTGCGATCCGCTGTAATCTATCCTCATATTATCCACGCGATCCCCTATACGGAGATAAGGACAATTTGCACTTACTAATTCCCGTGCCATGACCGGTACTACACTGTTACCAATACGGGCCACCTGCTCCGCAATAGGGTACGGTTTTCCTTCAATATCCCGGTTAATGATATAATCTGGCGGGAATCCCTGCATTAATTTCAGTTCTTCCGGTTTCAGCATCCGAAGAAAAATGTCACACAGGATATATTTTTCTCCATTTATTTCTGTAATCACATTGACCAGTCCGAACCGGTCTTTCGTAGTTATCGTTCCCAGCGGCTTATTCATATCCTGCCCGCATCCTGTTCCATAATATTTTATCAAGAATGCAGATATCAGGCCGAAATGCCCCGGTGATGTGGTTATGGTATGCAGTGGTTCGCTACATTCCTGCCCGACTCCGGTTTTATAAAATTTGGTGATAAATGCCGTCACCAGACCGTACCGGTTGCTGGTATCTATCGTCTTAATCGGCTCCGTAAGCAACTGTCCCCTGGAGTCTCCTGCCTTTGTCTCTCCGTGATACTGGATAAGGAACGCCACTGCCTCCTGTTTCTGAACAATGTACGGATGCGGATTGTTTACCACATATTTTATATATCCGTTTGCGATTCGCGCCATTGTAGCATCTGCCAGCGGCTTCTTACGGTCAAAAATTGATTTCCCTAAGTCCGACCAGTCTATGTAATCGCCGCACTCCAACCACTTATTTCCAGCAACGCCGTCCCTGCTATGTGTTGGCACCGGCCATATAATCGGCCTGTGATCCCGGCGGAATATCGCATACCATCTTCTGCGCGTTGTCGGTGCTCCATAGTCTGCCGCTACAAGTTCCCGGCTGCTGAATGCATATCCCAGCGAACGCATTGCACCTATGAATCTCTGATAATCCTCTCCAGCTCTCTCTCTAATCGGATATCCCGCCTCATCCAACGGCCCCCATTGCTGTATTTCTTCTACATTTTCCATTATGATAACGTCTGGAAGGATACTCTTTGCGTGCTTATATACAGCCCACGGGAGGATTCTCAGCCCTTTTTTCCGTGGCTGTCCCCCTTTCGCCTTGCTGTGGCTGGTACAGTCTGGGCTTGCCCACATCAGCGCCACATGACAGCCGGCTACGTATTTCTGCAGGTCAACCTTAAAGATATCCTCTGTCAGATGCAATGTGTCCGGATGATTTACCGTGTGCATCCGGATTGCCTGCGGATCATGGTTTATCGCAATATCAACCTGCCGTCCCAGTGCCATTTCAATTCCAACACTTGCCCCGCCTCCTCCTGCAAAGCAATCAATAATCAAATCTCTCATTTTTCCGAAAGGAGCCGGGATATCCCGTTACGGTGCGCACCGCTCCGGCCTCCTTTCTTGTTCAATTTACCGCACTATCCGGTATAATCTTCAAAGCGTTCACATGCCGCAAAAGCAAACCTTGAATTTACCCAGCGCTGTAGCCGTTTTAGCTTATGCCGCCGCGGAAGCTTGTCTTTGTTGTAAATCATTACATACGGACTGTACCCAATATCTCGCAGGATATAAATCCTTTCCAAGTCTTGATCCAGTGTTGTATTAAATCCAGTCAGTACATAAACGCCCATCTTTCTGTAATCCCATCCTGAAACCTCTTTGAACTGTTTGAGTTTAGGAAGGATAATATTTTTATCCTCGTAACGGTCCCAGGCAAAATGAATCTGTTTTATTTTCATCCGCTTAATGTATTCAGCTTTTTCTGCTGTCATAATTCTGATATCGCATCCTTGTGAAAAGTCAATCCATGATCCACTATCAATAAGCTGCTGGCTTAAATTTTTCCAATCAGTACAGGCAAACATATTCGGATCGAGAAGAACTATATTCTTTTGCCTGTCCCAAAACTCATATAAATCTGCCACTTTTTTGCTACAGCGGCCTTCTTTGTCTGCGACAATACAGAACTCGCAACCGCGTGGACATCCTCGCGTCAGAAACCCATAGGCCGTATCTTTGCATATGTCAGGGTAAAGGCTGTAATCTGGATAGATATGCTCTATCTCCTTCGGCAGCTCTGGACCGCCGTCTGGGTAAAAATACCCGGTTCCCCCCTTTATTATTTCACCAGCATTTACCGGATGGAGATAATCTGGTGTAAAAGTAAATACCTTGCTCATATACACCCTGTCTGGCGGATGCTGCCACGCTGTCAACGGATCGTACCATTCCACCATATCTCCTTTTTTCCTATGCCAGGCAGAAAGCTTCATGAGGGGAAGGGAAGGAAAGTTATGCCCGTCAACATCAATAAGTCCTATTTTCATTTTCCCTGAAAGGAGCCAGGATATCCTTTACGCTGGCCAGTGGCTCCGGCCTCCTTTCTTTCTCTTATTTAATTCGTTAAAGGGTTATTTAATTGGATATCAATGTTCTCGCATTTACACCATTTACTTCTATCCGCTCATTTACAGCAACTACAATACAGGCTTTACCGTCAATAATTTTTGTCTTTATCAAATCTGTACGTTCTGGGTCTACATTAATCTCCACATCCGGCGCCTCAATATTGAATTTTTTGCCGCCTGCAATGTTTGTGGCAAGAAGGGACGCTTTTTCCCCGGCAGCCGCTTCAAAGGTCTGATCAAAGGTTTCCAGCTTTTCTTCAGGAACTCCACTCAGTTCAAACAGACGTTTCACATCCGGCTTGGTCAATACCAGAGGATCCGGGGAATCCTTTGTCTCTTCCACCATTTCCGTCAGATGGTCATGGATATTCTTCACCATCTCATAGTCGCAATTCTCTCCCAGCGTGTCCTCAATCAGGCTGTTAAAAGCTTCCTTCTGGCTGTCTGCAGAGAGGGGAAGGATGCAGCCGAACATGGTCTCTATGAATTCTAGCTGTAATTCCTCCGCCTTTTTGGAGAAATAAAGCATGGAATGGATATCGGTATTCCTGTCATTGAAAGCCGGGAAGAGGAAGCCTTTTACCGGAGGATCCACTACCCAGTCACGGATCCGGTTTTCAATTGTGTTGGTTTCCGCATTGTAAAAAAGGCCGGGCTTTGACAGCTTGACGGGGCAAAGGCTGCAAAGCAGGTATTCGTAAACGTCCTCGGAGGCGTCGAACATTTCCGAACCGTCCAGAGACTTGCCGGGAATATCGTAAGCCACATGTATGAGGATTATGTAATAATTTTCCGGGAAATAATAGTTCTCGATGATTTTCCCGTAAAATTCCTCAAGAAGCGTGTCATCCTGTAGCTTGCTATCACGCAGCTTCAGCAGGAATTCCTGGGGACCACCCGGATTTTCCGAGTCCAGTGGAAACTCCAGATTGAGCAGGTTCTTCCCCAGGGTCCCGGAAAGGGTCTGCTTGAAAAGATTAAAATATTTGAAGGTTTCTTCTTCCGGAAGGGAAAGAAAAGCTTCCTTCAGCTGCGTTTTGATGTTTTTTTCCCCATCTACGTAACAGCCGCAGATGCGGGTTATGGAACACCTATCGTGTGTATACTGCTTCCTGATTTCAAGGACTTCTTTTTTATTCATTTGCTTTCTCCTTTGCCTTTTCTTCAAAAACTTCTATCATAGCTCTGCAGGCATCATCGTATCCTCTGTCATAGTCACACGAAGCATCACAACCGCCCACACCTATGATAATTTCCTCTATCTCTTCAAGGTTAAATAAAATAGATGAATTACGCATGTGCTTTCCTCCTGTGGAAGGGGCGGACAGCTTTATCCCACTCCTCCTTAAGTAATTTCTTCACTCCTACCGAATCACGGATTGCCTCTACTGTGGAATCCCATTCCTCAGCCCATCCTCTCGGAGTATTCGTCCGCTGTTTCTGATTTTCCCCATTTGGGTTAATTCTCATATCTTTCATCATGGCCTCCTTATTTATTTGCTAGCAGATCCTTTTCCAAAGACTCATAATCATAATCGCTGTGCATGAACTGGTTATATTTATCAATGGCCCTATTACCGGTTTTAGGACTTGGCTTTTGGTCATTACGTGCCCAATTCCTTACTGCAGCCTTCCAGTCCTTCATTCTGTTCTTACCGACCATCCATCCCTTAGATTCGTAAAAGTTCACAAAGCATTCCGCATCTACCTTGTAACCACCCTCCTGGCAATATTCCCTTACATTCTCCACTGAAGGCGGCTGAAATGATTTTTCTTTAGACACTTTAGTGTCTTTCTTTTTAATATCATTTACATTATCATTATCATTTTCATTATCAGGTAGATTTGTTACGGCTTGATAGCATGTGCTATCATTTGCTAGACTTGCTACTTCTTGCTTGGCATTGCTTGCCTTTTGCTTCCCTCCTGCACTACCGGCAGCCCGCCTTTTCTCAACCACTTCCTGGTACTTTTTCATATCCCTGTCAATCTGGGCTGAGATAAAGGCAAAGGCCATCTGTGGCCCCGCTGGAAGGTCAGGAGGCTGTCCAGTCTCCACATAGTCCATAACGGCCCGGATAAGCTGTCCCAGCTCTGCATCGGTAAGAAGGTCAAACTGCCTGCGGTAGTCGGTGTACAATACAAAGCTGTTCTTCTTCTCCATATCAGCCACCACTATCTATCAGGTCGAAAAAATTCGTCTGTCCTGACTCTGTGTCCTGAAATTCAATCTCACACTGTCGAAGGAACCGTAATACAGGTTTCCGGGATTTCTTAAGGCTCCGTTCCCGGCTCTCCTCCTGCCTGCAGTATCGTTTCGCATTCAGGTATTCTTTCTTCGTAGGCCTGTAATACCCTTTGCTGTCAGAGTTATTCAGGATAACATATTTCTCCCGTGCCTTATGTATCAGCTTACGCATCTCACGATCCGGATCCCTGGAATCAGCATCAACAAGACCATTTTCTATACACCGCCGAACAAGCCACTTGCGCTTTACAGCGTTTTCCTCCCCATAGGGGATTAATTCTATTATTTCCATATATGCCCTCCTTTGCGGGGGTGTGGGCGGCCACTGCGACCGCCCTGAGCCATCAGATAGGAGGCTGGCTCTCGTGATATATATTTCCCCCATGAGCAAATAGATTCTTTCGGCTTGCGCCCGGTGTCTCAACCGTATTTCTTATATGTAACGCTTTCCCGGCTCCATCCCGGGTAAAGCTGCTGCATATACTCTTCAAGCATGGATACCATTTCTTTTCCAAGTCCCTTATTACCGTTATCCATTAAATTGTGATGATACCTACATCCCAGGACTCCGTTTTCTTCCACTCCCAGGCCCATATGGCTTCTGGGCACAATATGCATGATGTCCTTCGGTCCAAGGTCTCCCGGAAGTGACCATTCCATGTGATACCACTGGCGGCAGAAGAAGCAATCACCATCCCTATTTCGGATTTTCTGCCGTACCTGCGGACTAAACTCAAGGCGTCGTGTTATGCTTTTTGGCATAGGCTTCCATCATCCTTTCAATTTGTTCTGGCGGCAGCGTTTCTATATCCATATTTTTACATTCGTACACCAGACCATCAATCAGGCGGGACATCTCCCGCGTATTATACTGGCTGGAGCCTTTAATCCTGAAAAACTTGCAGTACCGTATCCCCTCATACTCAATAACTACTCCCGCTGGTTTATAATGCTCATGCTTATACCGCTGATAATCTTCCGTCTCCGGCAGGAAATGTACAATTGAATTTCCTGCCTCATCTTCTGCCAGTGTCCCATAGCTTTCCAGAAGCATGTTGTGTAATTCTTCATTACTGGAATTTAATACACGTGCCAGTTCCCCTAACAGCTTCCAATAATAGGCATTTGCATCAAGGCTACGTTTTCCTGAATACTTTTTCATGGTAATATCCAGCTTCCCGTTCTCACGCAGGCGCACCAACTGAGGTATAGAAATTCCGTTGACTTCCAGGATGATCCGGGGGTAGTTATTTACTGCTCTCCCGATTTCAGCTATTACTCCCGTACATTCCATCAGCCAACCGCCTTCCCGGCATCTGGCAGTGTTTTCATTTTTTTGATACAGTCCTTAATTTGTAAAATACTCAGCTTGTCAACTTCGTCTGCTTTGTATTTCTTTAAAACTGCCCTGGGACCATACCCTGTACGCTGCAGCTCTGCCTTTAACTGTTCCAATAGTTCCCGCCGCTGTCGTACTTCCGGCGTATCTTCTGCCGGCGGCTGCGTGACTTCCTGCGCTTGTGGTTTCTCATATTTCGATGTATCCGAGTTCCAATAAACGTCGGCGCCGATACCCAACTGCTTACAAGCCACAGAAATCGCGTCCGTGGTTGCCATCTTATAACATTCATCAGATACATATATGCCTGCCTTCTCCTTTGACGCCAGCATACTGCCACCAGTGCCATGAATCGGCATCGACCATCCACTATCCACCTTAATATACAGTTCAATATCCACAAAAACTGCGGCTTCGTCCCCAACTACTTCCTTTTTTTCATCGGTTTTCTTATAATACCAACCGACACCAATGGGACCAAACAACTCCGTAAGCATCTTTATCCGCCACATGGGGTTAATATCAGTCTTGCCGTTAAGACGTCCGCCTCTTATTTCACTCTTGGCAGTATCCGGAACGCAACGGCACTGTTCATAAATCCAGAGGTTTTCCATCAGATCATCTCCCATTCAATACCCACACTGTCCATATACATTTCAAATTTCCTTTTTCCATCTTCCGAAAGAGAAACCCGGTACTCATACAGGTTTGCTTCTTCATCCTGATCAGGAATGAGGCCATCAATGACTTCCTGCGCAGCTACTGTTTTCGCCTGCTCCACGGCAGCAATGCGTTCTTCCTCTGCCCGGCGACGTTCCGCTTCAAGTGCTTCTTCCGCCCTCCGGCGTTCTTCCTCGACCGCCGCACGCGCCTTCTGTTCAGCTTCAAGTTTTTCCCGTTCTTCCCGCCGGACACGTGCTTCTTCCTCCTTGCGGTGCATCTCTTCTTCCCTGGCAATAATGTCACGCTTTTGCTGCTCAAATTGATTGATATAAGTAATCGCTTCGGCAAGGTCTAAATTGTTTTTGTATACTTCAATTGCCTTATCCTCAGATTCAGAATTCATCATTCGGATAGTTGTAACTGCCTGATTTACAGCAGCAGCGGCTGAAACAATATCTTTGCGGATGTCTCTTTCTTTGTATGTGGCATTTTCCCACTTAGGGTTATAGATACGTTCAAACGAGATGTAGTTATCAACATCTGTTCCGCCCGTTACTTCCAGATAAATCTGGCTGATCTGCTTTCTCTTTTCATTTATCCGTTTTTCTTCCATCTCCTTAACCTGCCCATTAATCGAATTGACAGGTTCATCATATTTGGCAATAAGCACTTTGGCCCTGGCCTCAAAAGAATCCCACGGAGCCATGTATTTTTTCTTTTCTTCTTTCAGGTTCTCCGCAAATTTCTTTTGCTCTGAACGGAGACCTGCGACTATCTTTTTCGCAAGGGCTTTGCTTTCCTCCGTAAAAACCGCACCATCAAATTCATGCATACGTTCATTAAGTGCCGCTTCCACCTGCTCAAAGTTACATGTTATCTTCCCCGCCTGCTGGCTGATCACTGCCTGTATATTTTCCATCGTCTCTAACTCCTTCCGTTTCTTCCCATGCGGCACGCTTCCGGCGGCGCATGGATATTTCTCTCTTTAATTTAGATTCATAATCCGGCCAATCTTCATCAACCGGAAGAATATCAATAATTTGCTCCGGCATCTCTGTTCCCTTTCGCCGTAATGTGTGCTATAATTTATGTGAATTGTTTTTTATGTGCTCCGTGTCCTGTCCCCACAGGCCGGAGCGTTTTTATGCCGCTCATATTTCCTTCACGGGATAACAGCGGCCATCATTGATCAGCCAAGTTATTCCCTGCTGTTCGTACAGCTCTAGGGCTTCTTACAGCGTTATTTCCTGCATCTGCTTGTCCTCCTATTTCTTCCGCGGCCATGCTATCGCAATGATTAATACAACTACCTCTGTTGTAATCGTCGCTATCACTCCACACCAAAACTCAGGTATGTACATCTTTTTACCCTCCTTCCTTTGGGTTCCTTCCAAATATTTGCAAAATTTCCGCATCCGTGAAATGCAGGATATCATCTATACGCCAGAGTTCACCCAGATTAAACATTTCCGGCATCCTCTTTTTTTGGCCTAAGGTATTTACATTGATCGCACTTTTAAGGTCTGCATTTTTGAGTGCTTTTCTCTTTATTCCCACGTTTATAATGCATCGTACTGTCTTTTTACGTTCTCCGTATTTTCCCAACTCAGATGTCTTTGGCATGTTATTCACCACCTCTCTTTTATTTCTTGATATTTTTTTCCTTCCTCCTTATAAATGAAAATTGAGTTTAGCGGACACAGGCTCTTATAGAAACTAAGGCTGCAAGAGCCTGTACCATTCCTGACCGTTCTCCTGGCATAAAATTGTCTTCCTCAATCATTTTGCAAAGTTTCAGGATTGACTTATCAATAGAGCAAAGGATATTGGGACTATCCACCTGTCCCTTTTCTGTTTGTGTCAAATCCTTCTCTGGCTCAAACTTAAAAGCCCTCATATTCATGTCGATATGAAGAAGCGGATCATCTCCACCCTCTGCTTTGAATTCAACCTTTGAGATTCCGTCTCCCATGTGTCTCCCGCCCAACCATAATTCTGAGCTGTGTCCTGTTGATTCGATACGCAGTTTCGGGATACTGTCGCATTCCTTATCTATATACTTAGGTTTATTCATTTTCTCTCTTTCTTTCCAATTACAATAATTTACTATTGATCCGTTCGAACATGTGTTCTATAATCTTATTTAGGGATTTTGTAATTTCTCAAATCAGTAGGTGACATTTCAATAGCTTCGCATATTTCAAATAATTCGTTTGCTTCCAGCTTTCTTCCCTTACTTAATATTTGAGATAATTTAACTGGTGAGATGTTTGCTTTACGCGCAATAACCGCTTGAATAAAACCTTTTTCATCTATTACTGCTTTGAGATTGTCTCTTATATCAGTTTTCAAATTCTTCACCTCCTTTTAAACTCATTTTTTGAGTGCACTCTTATATTAGCACTCAATATTTTAGTTGTCAATATAAGAATACTAAATTTTTGAGTTTTTATATTGATTTTCACAATTACCTATGATAATATTTAATTAATTCAGATGGAGGTAGAATATGACAAAAGCAGAGATAGGCACAATCCTAAAAGAATTAAGAATAAAATCAGGTAAGACGCAAAAAGAAGTTGCTGAAATTCTTGGTAGAAAGCAACAAATAATTGGACATTGGGAAACTGGTTATTCACAGCCCGACGCAAATACATTATTTACTCTCTGTGACATTTATGGTACCACTGTCGATGATGCTTTCGGATTCAATAAAAAGACTGATACATTGTCATCCGATGATTTTATTTTACTAAAAAAATATCATTCTCTTGATGATCATGGTAAAAAGATGGTTGATTTTACTTTAACCGAAGAGTTTAATCGCTGTGAAATTGCAAAGGATACGATAGATGATGACAATATAGTACCTTATCCCGAATATCCCACTGTAACTAAGAAGGATATCAAATCTTTTGTCGCCAGGAATAAAAAGAAAGATTTAACTGAAAAAGATATTGCAGACTTAATTTACACGCTATTTCCTAATGGAGATTAATAATGTTAAATGAAGAAATTATGTACCAACGCATATATGAGATTTATAAAAAATGTAATATCGATTCTATGCCGGTAGATTGCTTCAAAATATTAGATACTTATAATGTAAAACATAGGCCCTATTCCTCAGCTTTTGAGAAGCAGAAATGCCACTATGCTACAGACGATGCTTTCACTCTTAAAAAGACTATTTTTTATAACGATACTGTTTTTGAACGGCGTACAACGTTTAATTTAATGCATGAATTTGGACATTTTATAATGGATATTCCAGATGGTACCCAAGAGGACGAAGATAATGCAGATTATTTTGCAAGTTGCATCTTAGCGCCACGTATCTTAATACATTATCTTACAGGAAAAAAAACATCTGAAGAAATACATGACATTTTTGGCTTGTCTTATGTAGCTTCCAATCGAGCAATTATGGATTATCGACGTTGGCTATACAATATTCATACAAAACGTTCCAGAAAGCCAAATAAATATGAACTGAAGCTGAAGGAACTATTTGAAGAAAATACCTTGTCTATGCCACTGGGGTTTTGCTCCCAAAAAGGGAAAAAGAATATCGTACACAGAAACTATCTTTTAGAACATGCTGATTTTCTGGCAGACGAATACAAAAGAATTTATTCTTAGGGGGAGGGGAATATATGCCACTTATTAACTGTCCCAGATGTGGAAGACAGATATCAAATAGAGCAGTTCAATGTCCGGAATGTGGATTGCAATTTCCTCCAAATACAGGTGCCTTTTCCAAAGACGCCCTAATGCATAATGTAATACCCACCTGTCCGGATTGTGGTTCTCCTGATATTGTCTATTCCACAAAAAAAGAACCGGTACCGCTAGATATTGGTACCGTTATTGTATATATATTGTTGGCTTTGACGTGTTGTGGTTTACTCGTTGTCATTCCAATTTTGTTATCCCCAAAAGAACGAACTGTCACTTATGCAACTTGTCGCAATTGTGGATACCGCTGGAATATACTGGAGCATAATATTGTTTCTCATGACAGAAATGTACAGAGCAAGCAAAAACAAAAAGATGGGGTGTTGATCGGCGTACTCAGTATTACTATCTCTTTAATTGTAATTCTTGTATGTATACTAATATACGTTAATAAATAAAAAAAACCGCCCCAGTGCTACCAACACCAGAGCGGAATTAATTGAATACTGTACAGACCGGAGCCGGTAAAGCATTCCTCGCAAGATTATTTTACCACGACCTCCGGCACCTGTACAGGTGTTATTTTTTTTACGCAAAAATAAGGAGGTACAGCAATTATGGCAAAAGCAAAAAGATTGCCGTCAGGTTCCTGGCGCTGCCAGGCCTACGATTACACAGATTCTAACGGTAAAAGGCACTATGAATCTTTTACAGCAGATTCGAAAAAGGACGCTGAATTCATGGCGGCTCAATTTGCTATGGAGAAAGAACAGCGCCGGCACATGTCCTCAAACTCTCTGCGGAATGCAATCGACGTGTACATCGAAACATCTGATGCGATTCTGTCGCCAACAACAATCCAAGGATATCGGAAAATTCAGAACAATGCCTTCGCAGATATCATGGAACTTCCACTCAAAAAACTGACCCGGCAGAGACTTCAGGACGCAGTCAACCTGGAAGCCAAACGTCCGAACGCCAAACGTAAGGATAAGGTCCCTATCTCCGCCAAAACGGTACACAATGAGTATGGACTGATAACTGCAGTCATCAATAAATATTTACCCTCCCTGGACTGCACAGTGCGCCTTCCTCAGACCGAAACGCATATTAAGGACTTACCCTTGCCTGATGAAATATATAACGCTGTAAAAGGCTCAGAGGTGGAGCTGGCCGTTATGCTTGCCATGTGGTTATCCTTTTCCATGTCTGAGGTCCGTGGGCTTACAAAATCAAAGTCAATCCGGGGAAACTATCTTGTGGTGGAAGAAGTTATTGTGGATGTTGATAACAAGCCCGTGGTCAAGCAGAAGGGAAAAACAAAGACCCGGACCCGGATGCACCGCATGCCGGCTTACATCCAGAAGCTGATATCCCGAACGGATCCACAAGAGGATCGCCTTGTCCCTATGACACGGTCGCAGGTATATTTCCGCTTCACACGCTTAATAGAAAAAGCCGGATTAAAGCCGATGACCTATCATGACCTCAGGCACGTTAATGCCTCTGTCATGGCTCTCCTGCAAGTCCCCGATAAGTATGCCCAGGAGCGCGGAGGGTGGAAAACGGATACCGTCATGAAAAAAGTGTATACCCATACTTTCGGGCAGGAACGGCAGCGGGTGGATAACATGATAGACGATTATTTCCAGGAACAGATAGGGATAGTTGAACCGGATTTACCAGAAGGATATATGTCCTGGCTTCGGGACACTGGCCTCAAGGATACTCAGGAATTAAGAGAAAAATATGCAACATTTATGGAGTCACTTCCTCAATCATGCAACACAAAATGCAACACGCAATAAAAAAAGCCCTGTAAATACAAGGCTTTTGTACTGAAGCACGGGGGATTCGAACCCCCGACAACCTGATTAAAAGTCAGGTGCTCTACCGACTGAGCTAGTGCTCCTCATCTTATTCAGTTACCTTTCCCCAATTTGTAAAAAGTATACATCCGGAAAAAAGAATAAAAAAAAGAATCATATACAAAAGATTCCTTTTGTGCAACTGGGCTAGCTGGATTCGAACCAGCGAATGCAGGAGTCAAAGTCCTGTGCCTTACCGCTTGGCGATAGCCCAAGAAGGTGGATAAAGGGATTCGAACCCTTGGCCTCCAGAGCCACAATCTGGCGCGCTAACCAGCTGCGCTATACCCACCATATGCACTTGTGCATCCTTACCTGTCATACAGGTAAACGAGCCTGAAGGGATTCGAACCCCCGACCCACGGCTTAGAAGGCCGTTGCTCTATC